>BNJS01000859.1_pt1 | contig 349381 bp, 420 predicted proteins | sample 8540461 | NCBI WGS metagenome assembly BNJS01 (sample SAMD00202454, study PRJDB9452) | human saliva metagenome | isolation source: human saliva | place: Japan
CAGTAACACAGAGCAACATGAATGTAAAATGAAGTGATATCGGGTAGAGGGCAATATGCTTTGCTGGTAAGAGGGTGTTACATCCTAACGATGATGTAAATATGTCACAGAGTTCAAACGATACCTTCCCTACCGCAATGCACATATCCGCTATAATGGAGATAAAAAAAGTGCTTTTACCGGCCATAGAGAAGCTCATACTTACCTTCTTGAGGCTTGAAAAAGAAAAATGATGATATAGTTAAAGCGGAAGAACACATCTTCAGGATGCTACTCCAATTAAGTTTTCTCAGGAAATAAGCGGTTGGAGATTTATGCTTATTAACAGTCTTGAGCAGATTAAGGCTTCTATGCAGGGTATATATAAGCTGGCTCTGGGCGGAACTGCCGTAGGAACAGGAATAAATGCACCTAAGAATTTTGACAGGCTGGTAGCTAAGAAAATAGCGGAACTTACAGAAGAACCTTTTGTAACTGCTGAAAATAAGTTCCATGCCCTGACTTCAAAGGATGCCCTTGTTGCCTGTCATGGGGCTATCAAAGGTCTTGCGGCCAATATGATGAAGATAGCCAATGATGTGAGGTGGCTCTCCTCAGGCCCTAGGCTTGGACTTGGAGAAATATTCATACCTGAAAATGAACCTGGAAGCTCAATCATGCCGGGTAAGGTTAATCCAACCCAGTGTGAATCAGTGACTATGGTGGCTGTACAGGTCATGGGCAATGATGTGGCAGTTGGCATGGCTGCCTCTCAAGGAAATTTTGAGTTGAATGTATTCATGCCTGTACTGATTTACAATTTTTTACAGTCAGTGAGGCTTCTAGGGGATGCAATCAGCTCCTTTAACGATAACTGTGCTACTGGAATAAGAGCTAACCGTGAAAAGATGCATGAAAATTTACATAACTCACTTATGCTTGTTACCTGTATTTCCCCTTATGTGGGCTATGATAATGCGGCAGCAGTTGCAAAGAAAGCATATAAAGAGGGCATCAGCCTAAAGAAAGCCTGCTTAGACCTTGGATTTATGGATGAAGAGAGCTTTGACGAGGTATTTAAGCCTGAAGAGCTGGTATAATAGTAAATAAAATCAATAAGTGGATTAAAGATTTTTAAGGCTGTTAAAACTTATGATATTGTATCACTTAAAACGATGATAAGGAGGAAGTTATGGATTACGGAAAAGTTTCATTAGAAAAGCATGCAGAGTGGAAGGGTAAGATAGAGATAAAGGTAAGAGCTGCGGTAGATAGTGCGGAGGCGCTGAGTCTTGCTTATACACCGGGGGTTGCTACTCCTTGTCTGGAGATACAAAAGGATGTAAATAAATCATTTGAGCTTACTAGAAGATGGAATACTGTTGCTGTAGTGACTGACGGAACTGCTGTTTTAGGTCTTGGGGACATAGGCCCTGAGGCCGGTATGCCTGTTATGGAAGGAAAATGTGCTTTATTTAAGGCTTTTGGAGATGTAGATGCCATTCCTCTTTGTGTAAGAAGCAAGGATGTGGATGAGATAGTAAGGACTGTTGAGCTTCTTGCTGGCTCCTTCGGTGGTGTGAACCTTGAGGATATATCTGCACCAAGATGCTTTGAGATAGAGGAAAGGCTTAAAAAATGTACGGATATTCCTATTTTTCACGATGACCAGCACGGAACAGCAGTGGTCACCCTTGCAGGTGTACTAAATGCACTTAAAATCGTTGGAAAAAACATAGAAAATGTTAAAATTGTTACATCAGGAGCGGGAGCGGCAGGTATTGCTATCATAAAACTGCTGATGGCTATGGGACTTAAAAATGTAATCATGACAGACAGAAAAGGAGCTATTTACAAGGGGAGAGAAGGCTTGAACCCTATCAAAGAAGAAATGGCAAATATAACAAATTTTAAAATGGAAAAAGGAAGTCTTGAGGAAGTGATAAAAGACGCCGATATATTTATTGGAGTATCAGCCCCAGGGACTCTTACCAAAGAAATGGTGAGATCCATGGCAAAAGATGCTATTATATTCGCCTGTGCCAATCCTATACCTGAGATTTTCCCAGAAGAGGCGAAAGAAGCAGGTGCAAGGGTGGTTTCTACAGGACGCTCGGATTTTCCTAACCAGGTAAACAATGTGCTTTGTTTCCCAGGTATCTTTAGAGGAGCTCTTGATGTAAGAGCAGGTGAGATAAACGATGAAATGAAAATAGCTGCTGCAAAAGCTATAGCGGGACTTGTTTCGGATGATGAATTAAGTGAGGACTACATCCTGCCAAAGGCATTTGATGCCAGAGTAAAGGATGCGGTTGCAAGGGCTACTGCTGAGGCAGCAAGGAGTACAGGGGTTGCAAGATTGTAGGACGACATATTATAATACATGAATGGCAACTGTACTTAGATAATTTACATTTAGGAAGGAAAAACTGATGTTTGAAAGTATTGAAAACCCCTCGCAGGAAGGTATAAGGAAGTAACTGATGAATTAGCTTCAGGTATGGCTGCAGCAGATCCAAATAAGTTTAGAAGTCTTATGAAGGAACAGTCAGACCTCCAGCCAATAGTGGAGAAATACAAAGAATATAAGGCGAATAATGAGCAGATAGAGGATTGCCTCAAGATGATAGCTGAGGAGAGTGATCCGGAATTAAAGGAGTTAGCAAGGGAAGAACTTGCCGAAGCGAAGGCTTTAGTACCTGAATTTGAAAAGGAATTAAAGGTTCTTTTACTACCTAAGGACAAGAATGATGATAAGAACGTAATAGTTGAAATTCGTGCAGGAACAGGCGGTGACGAGGCGGCTATATTTGCTTCTGAACTTTACCGCATGTATTGCAAATACGCTGAGAATAACCGTTGGAAGCCTGAGATACTAAGCTTCAATGAAAACGGACTTGGAGGATTTAAGGAAGTTACCTTCCTAATCAACGGTAAGGGTGCGTTTTCAAAGCTTAAATATGAGAGCGGAACTCACAGAGTACAGAGAGTTCCAGTGACAGAGTCAAATGGTAAACTTCAGACATCTGCAGCTACCGTTGCTATTCTGCCTGAGGCAGAGGAGGTTGATGTTACCATAGATCCTAATGACATCAAGTTTGATGTGTTTAGGGCTTCAGGTAACGGTGGACAGTGCGTAAATACTACTGATTCAGCCGTTCGTTTGACACATATTCCAACAGGAATTGTTATTTCCTGTCAGGATGAGAAGTCACAGCTTAAGAACAAGGATAAGGCCATGAAGGTACTTCGTTCAAGGCTTTATGAACTTGAATGTGAAAAGGCGCATGCTGAAGAGGCCGCCAACAGAAAGAGCCAGGTGGGAAGCGGTGACAGATCTGAGAAGATTCGTACCTATAACTTCCCTCAGGGTAGAGTTACTGATCATAGAATTAAATTTACTACACATAATATTGATGGAGTTATGGGTGGAGATTTAACAGAGATTATCGAGAATCTTATAGTAGCAGATCAAACAGAAAAGCTTGCGGCAATGGGTGAGATGTAATACTATGAATTAGCAAGGGAGTGCGACGATGATTAATGAAAGGAAGCAGGATATAAATAATACTTCCTCCATTACCGATTATTTAGGAAATTGGCTTTGGAATTCGCTTGATTTTGAAAACACAAGTGTCGACATTGATAAAATGTTGGGATATTTGGGCGAATTGTGCAAAAGTGAACGTTCATATGTATTTGAAATTGACTTCAGTAATGAGACGATGAGTAATACTTATGAGTGGTGTGCAAAGGGAGTTGCAACACAAAAAGATATGCTTCAGAATGAAAGCATTCAAGTGGTCGATTTTTGGTTGGACTTATTTAAAGAGAATAAGAACGTTATCATACATGATATTGAAGCTATCAAGGTGGATAACCCATCAACTTATGCTATTCTCAAACCACAAAATATAAAATCACTCATGGTAGTTCCTATACGTTTGGGAGATGAAATTGCAGGTTTTTTAGGAGTGGACAATCCTGAAAACATGACCGAGGATGAAATAATTCCTTTACTAAAAAAAATAAGTTCGCTTTTTTCGTTTATAGTTAAGCATAAAAGTCTTGAGAAAAAAGTAGCTTTTGATAAATATCACGATCTTCTTACACTGGCATACAACAGAGATGCATTTGAAGAGGACTTTAAGGAGGCAGAAGCCTGTAGGCAGTTAGGGATTGTTACCTGTGACCTCATAGAACTTGAAAACATAAATGACGAGTATGGTTATCAGGAAGGCGATATTGTAATTTGCCGTTGCCATACTGTTCTAAAGGAGATATTCTCTGGATATAAGATATACAGGGTAACAGGTAAGCACTTCGTGATCTTATGTCCTGACATAGACAGTGCTTATTTTGATAAGCTGATGAAGATGCTTGAAGGTGAAATAAATGACAAGACTCTTCCCATGGTTTTTGGCTCTTACTGGTCTAATGAGAACCCTCTCATACCTGCTGAAATAAGGGCTGTTGCGGAAAGTGTTTTATACAAGAATAAAAGCTATTTATTTTTAGCAGACCAGATTCTGTGTCGGGAAGAACACGAAACAGAAGAATGCTTGGTGTAGACAATTATATAGACAATTTCAATGACAGCAGAAACAGTATGCTTTATCGTTTCATTGAAAATAACTACTTCAGTCTAGACATATTCTTTAAGACACTTGAGCTAGGCGACAACTATGCTTATTTTGGTGACCTTCAGAAAAATGTCTGGTATCTTTCTGATACTCTGAAGGAAAAATGGGGTTTTGAAAACAACATTGTCTACAACCTTCCACAAGAGTGGAAAAAGTTTATAACACATAAGGAAGATCTTGATTTTTATGAAAAAGATTTTGATGAATTTATAAAACTGAGAAGAGAAGTATATGACCTCATTTACCGTGTAGTTAATAAAGATGGAGAGGAGGTCTGGGTTCACTGTGCTGGCTATATCAAATGGGACAAGGATAAGGAGAAACCATTGTTTTATAGTGGTCAGGTTTCAATACTTAACAATGCTTTTGACACCTGTCCTATTACTAACTTCCAGAAGGAAAAGGCTGCTGTACGAGATATTAGCACCTTATTTTATAATGGTAATACCTCTTATTGTTTATGCTTCCGTCTCAATGGATTTGGTGAGATTAATGAGCTTAGAGGAAGGGCAATTGGAGATAACCTCATAAAAGACATAGGAGCTGAGCTTTTCCAAAGCTTTGATGATGAAATAAAATTTTATAGACTTGACGGATTACGCTTTATGGCAATAATTTCGGAAAGAGCAAAATATGAACTTAGTGAGTACTCTAAGAGGATAAAGAAGGTAATCTCTGATTCTTATGCAGAATATAACCTTCCTATCCGCTATCCTTGTTCTGTAGGAATTTTGGGTGAACTTAATCCTGAGATGTCAGCCATTGAAATTATGACTGATGTGATGAGTGTGCTTGATATAGCAAAACACAAGCCTGAAGAAGACATCATCTACACAGAACAGACAATGAGCTCACATCGTGAGCAAAAGCAGATGTTACTTGAAATAAGTAAGGATGTAGCTAATGACATGAACAACTTCAGAGTTGTGATGCAGCCAATTGTATCTGCAGATTCCCATAGACTGATAGGCGGAGAGCTTTTACTTCGTTGGAGTTATCAGGGGCAAAATATATCTCCTATTACATTCGTACCTATACTCGAAGAAAACAATCTCATGCCAACTGTAGGGAAATGGGTGTTTAAGCAGGCAGCCAAGCTCTGTAAACGAATAAACGCATACATCCCGGAGTTTACCCTTGACTTCAATGTCAGCTACTATCAGATAAAGGATGAGACCTTATTGCCATATATGAAACAGCTCTTAGATGATTATGGAATGGACGGCTCACGCCTCGTACTTGAACTAACAGAAACGCATTATCATGATGATCCTATCAAGCTTACGAAGTTTATCGAAAGCTGTAAGGATATGAATATGAGGATGGCGATTGATGACTTTGGAGTGGGATATTCCTCTCTTGAGATGCTCCTTAAGTATCCTGCCAATATAGTAAAGCTTGACCGTTCGCTTATGAAGAAGATGTCAGACTCTTCTGACAGTAAGCTCTTCATATCCACACTGGTTTCTGCCTGTCATAATTTTGACAAGATGGTTGTGTGGAAGGAGTGGAAACAGAGAAAGAGCTTCATATAGTTACTGAAGCGGGTTGCGACTCTGTACAGGGGTATTATTTCTATAGACCTATGGAAATCCCTGATGTCTACAAGCTTTTTGCGACAATTTAATAAACATTAGCTATAATGAACCACTGATTAAGCAGGTGTATTCCACATCCTGCGAGGTCGGTGGTTTTTTTGCTTTAAATATAAGTCTTAAAGGATGAAAAAGTTGCCATAAAGGGTTGGCTTGAAGTACTTGATAAGAATATATTTGACTTTGTGGGAGAACTTAGGGAAATAGGAGTTAAGAATATTATCGTGACAGACATAGCAAAAGATGGTGCTATGAGTGGGATAAATACCGCGTTTTATGTAAAGCTGATGGCTAATACAGATATGAATATAACCGCATCAGGAGGGGTAACAAGGCTAGATGACCTTGTAGAGCTTAAAAAAGCAGGACTTTACGGAGCCATTCTTGGCAAGGCTATGTACACAGGAAATATTGATTTAAGAGAGGCGCTTAAAGTATGATAACAAAGAGAATTATTCCCTGCCTTGACGTAAAGGATGGGAAGGTAGTAAAAGGAGTTAATTTTGCAGGCTTAAAGGAAATAGCAGAACCGGTGGAACTTGGCAAGCGTTACAGTAAGGCGGGGGTTGATAAGGTGTCGGTAAATTCAGGTGCAATCAAGAATCCTATACTTATAAATGAGGCTGCCTCCAAATACGGCAACCAATGCGTGGTGCTTTCCGTAGATGTTAAGAGGGTAGACAGAGAGACTACCATATATTTGCGGAAGGTGGAAGACTTTACTAAGCTGTTTAAGGAAATACCGGATATATCAGCAGGACTGGCGGCCTCTATCTTCCACTTGGGTGAGGTAAAGATAAAGGATTTGAAGCAAGAATTAAAAGCAGAGGGGATATTGGTACGGATTTAGGAGACAGGAGGCTTTTCCTTACTTCCAAACCTCTTCATGACTGAAAATATCACCATTTTTATAATCCTCTTCACCCTGCCTGATTGCTTCTATTTCATCAGGTAAAGGATTGTCGGATGGTATAAATTTTAAAACAAGAGCGTATAACAAGTCAATTCCCGTTTTAATACGTTCTTTCATTGGGTTGGGAATTGTTTTAATATTTTTTAGGGCTTGTTTGGAATATTTTATGTCCATAGTTAGCCTCCTTGTTCAAATTATATAACTAAAATATGAAATGCGCAATAATTGTTTTTGAATAAAAAGATAGTTGTGAAATTACCGACATCAAAGATGATGTAAATGACTGGAAAGACCTTGACAAGTTGTTGTAGTAGTAATAGAAATAAGAGGGAAGTAAGCTCTGGCTTAAGGGAGAGACAAGCGGAAACTATCAGCACATTGTGAGTATTGAATCAGACTGTGATAATGATGCCATCTTAGTTAAGGTAATAAAGGACGGAGCAGCCTGCCACAGAGGGAATGACAGCTGCTTTGATGACACTATGAGGATTGAATTTGAGGAAAATACTATGGAAATGATAGATATCTACGATGAAAACAAAGAAAAGACCGGGAAAATACTTCCTCGTGGGAAAGGGCTTAAAAAGGGGCAGTATATGCTCTATGTACTAGCTGTACTAGAGGATGAATACGGAAAGATTCTTGCGACCAAAAGGAGTAATGATAAAAAATGGGGAGCAGGTGCCTGGGAAATACCGGGTGGCAGCGCTAAGGCAGGAGAAGATTCACAGACTGCGGTACTTAGGGAGGTGGCCGAAGAGACAGGGCTTGAGATGGGTAAGAATAAGGGAAAATTAATTTACAGCTACAAAAATGAAGATGCAGAAAGTGGAGATAATTACTTTGTGGATATTTATCATTTTAAGGGGTGTTTTGATAAAAGCAAGATAAAGGTAAATCCTGATGAGGTAACGGATTACAGATTTGTAGATGTGGATGATATGGAGGAACTTGAGAAGAAAGAAGGTTTTTTGCACTTTGAAAGGGTGAGGAAGGCGCTCGCAAGTATGTAAAGATTAGGGCGTAAAATATAAGCTAAATGATAAGGCTGCCAGTAGTTTGAAGTGAGTTTGAAGTGAGTTTGAAGTGAGTTTGAAGTTGACTTTGAAGTGAGTTTGAAGTGAGTTTGAAGTTGACTTTGAAGTGAGTTTGAAGTGAGTTTGAAGTTAGCTTGAAGTGAACTTGAAGTTGACTTTATATTGTGAGCATGGGATCGGACTGTGATAGGGCTGCCATAACAAATTATGGTGGCTTTTTAATATGCGAGAATTTTCATTATTAAGCAGTCCCTTCAAGATTCTATAAATCTAGGTCTGATGGAAACAATCAGCATATTTTTATAAAAATACAACTTCAAAGTTGTGATTTAAAACTCTCAACTATTTGAGATGGAATATATGGATTAAAACTAAGGATTATTTTTATGAGTTAATGACATGCTTTTGTGAGAATTACGAGAAGCGAAGCTGTGGCAATCCTGTACCATAGTGTGCCAAATACTTTTGTACTTATGCAAAACTTATAATAAGTGAACATAGGCTATAGTGGGTTTTTGAAAACCTGTGGATAAAGTGAGGAAAAATGTTGAGAAAAATCACTGGAATAGGATATATTCATTTATATAGATAATGCTCATTTGATTATTTTTAAAAAGTCTATTTAAATACAACTTTATACTTTTAAAAATTAAATTCCCTTGCTTTTACTTAGTAGACAATATTATTATGAAAAATATAGAAATAAAGAGGTGGTTCATTATGTCAAATGTTTTGGATAAGTCCGGAAATGACAGCCTAAAGTATCGTAAACTCTACAACTGGGCGCATACCCTGATTCTTAGCGGAGTGATAAAGGATGGGGAGAAGTTACCATCGGAGCACGTGCTTGAGAAGAAATTTGGCTATTCAAGACAGACAGTAAGGAATGCGCTAAAGCAGCTTGAACAAGAAGGACTGATTACAAGAGTAAGAGGAAGCGGCACCTTTGTTTCTTTACAAAAATAAAGAAGGTGACAAAGAAAAGAAACATATAGGACTTATTCTTAGCTACTTTTCGGATTATCTCTTCCCGCAAGTGTATGAGGGAATCAGGTCAGTTCTTGAGGAGAAAGGCTATATCATAGATGTGGCGGTTACCAAAAACAGACTAAATGACGAGGCTATCTACTTGGAGGGATTTTTAAAAGCAGGGGTATCGGGGCTTATAATAGAAGGTACCAAGTCAAGCTTTCCAAATCCCAATATAAGACTTTATAAGGAAATAGTGAAAAAGAAAATACCAACAATATTCATACATAACCACTACTCAAATCAGAACTTTAGCAGTATAGAGATGTCGGACGCGGAGGCGGGTTATGAGCTGACCAAACACCTTATAAAGAACGGACATAAGAGGATAGGAGGGATGTTCAAGTATGACGACATCCAGGGTCAGGAGAGGTATAAAGGCTTCATAGAATGTCTTTCGGACTATGGTGTCAAGTTTGATGATGACTATATCAGATGGTACTCAACTAAGGATATGGCGGAGAAACAAAGAGACAAAATATTTGCAAAAACATTTAGAAAAGCAAAAGATTGTACAGCGATGATAATGTACAATGATGAGATAGCCTACTCTTATCTGGATTTCTTAAAAGATAAGGGGGTATCGATACCAAGGGACTTATCAATGGTTTCGTTTGATGATGCCAGGCTTGTAGAAAATGAAAGCCTTAAGATTTACTCTGCTGTGCACCCAAAGGTTGAGCTAGGGATGACTGCTGCAAAGAAATTGATAAAAATGTTGACAGACAGCCATTGGCAGAATAAAAATTACTCCCACAGATTTCCCGTTGTACTTAACGATGGTAATTCTGTAAGGGACATAAAGGAAAAATAACAGGAGGAAATAATGATGGAAAAGTTATATTTTGTAGTAGGTTCACAGGATTTATACGGTGATGAGTGCCTTAAGCAGGTGGCGGCGGACAGCAAAGAAATGGCAGAATTCTTAAATGAAAAGCTAAAAGGAATAGTAGAGGTAGAACTGCTTCCTACAGTTGAGACTTCAGAGATTTGTATAAATAATCTCCGCAAGGTGTCAAATGATGATGACTGTGTAGGTGTAATCACCTGGATGCATACATTTTCACCTGCGAAAATGTGGATAAAAGGCTTGCAGGAGCTTAGAAAGCCTCTTCTCCACATTCATACTCAGGCAAATGAAAAGCTTCCTTATGACAGTATAGATATGGACTTTATGAATCTCAATCAGGCTGCACACGGCGATAGAGAGTATGCCTTCATTTTAGCAAGAATGGGAATCACACACGAGGTTGCAGCGGGATTTTACAAGCACTCAAATGTAATTGCTAAGATTAAACGTTTTGCAGAGGTAGCTAAGGCTATAGCATTTTCAAGGAAACTTAAAGTCGCTTCCTTTGGTAACAATATGAGAGAAGTTGCTGTTACTGACGGCGATAGGGTAGAGAGCCAGATTAAATACGGCTGGGAGTGTAATTATTACGCAATTGGTGATATAGTAGATATAGCAGCTAAGGTGTCAAAAGAAGAAATCGATGCTAAGATGAAGGAATATGCTGACAAATACACTATGGCTACAACAAACACAGAGACTGTAAGTGAGCAGGCAAAGTATGAAGTAGCTATTGAGAAGTTTTTAGAAAAGAATAAAATTGGAGCCTTTGCAGATACCTTTCAGGATTTACACGGGCTTAAGCAGCTTCCGGGACTTGCTGTACAGAACCTTATGACAAAGGGCGTTGGCTTTGGTCCGGAAGGAGACTACAAGATATCAGCCATGTCAGCTATACTTATGAAGATGGCTGAGGGTAGGGAAGGTGCTACAGGCTTTATTGAGGACTACACCTATGACCTTACAGAGGGAGAGGAGCTTGAGCTTGCTTCTCATATGCTTGAGGTTCCACCTGCATTTGCAGCCACCAAGCCTGAGATACAGGTTCATCCACTTGGAATAGGCGGGAAGGATGATCCTGCAAGACTTGTATTTGACGGTGTTACTGGAGATGGAATTCAGGTAACTATGGTGGATATGGGAGATAGATTTAGAATTATATGTGCAGATATAGAACTTGTAAAACAGCCTAAGCCAATGCCTAAGCTTCCTGTGGCAAGGATAATGTACCGCCATAAACCTAACTTTAATATAGGAACTTCAGCCTGGTGCTATGCAGGAGGTGCTCATCACTCAGTGGTATCTACTGCACTTACAAGGGATGATATAGCTATGTTTGCAAGGCTAACAGGCACAGAACTTATTACAATTGGTGATGACACCACAGAAGCTGATTTACAGAAGTTCTTTATGAAATAAGGAGGCCGTTATGCTAAACGAGCTTAAACAAAGAGTTTACGAAGCCAATATGCTTTTACCAAAATACGGTCTGGTTACCTTTACCTGGGGTAATGTATCAGGTATTGACAGGGAAAAGGGGCTTGTGGTTATAAAGCCAAGCGGAGTGGAATATGATAAACTAAGACCTGAGGATATGGTTGTAGTTGACCTTGCTGGAAATAGGGTGGAGGGAGAGCTCAACCCTTCCTCTGACACCAAAACCCACATTGAACTCTACAAGGCTTTTCCAAATATAGGTGGAATAGTGCATACTCATTCTCCTTATGCAGTAGGCTTTGCGCAGGCAGGTGAGGACATACCTTGCCTGGGTACCACCCAGTGCGACTATTTCTATGGGAATATACCTTGCATAAGGCATCTTTCCAAGGAGGAGATAGATGAGGATTATGAGAAGAATACCGGTCTTGTGATAGTAAAGGCCTTTAATGAAAAGAATATCAATCCTGACTATGTTCCTGCCTGCATCTGTAAGAGTCACGGCCCATTTTCCTGGGGAAAGACACCTTTTGAGGCTGTGCATAACGCAGTAGTTATGGAGGAGGTAGCCAAGATGGATATCTTTGCTAAGATAGTAAATCCTAAGGCAGAAAATGCGCCTGCTCATTATCTTGAGAAGCATTTTACGAGAAAACATGGACCAAATGCGTACTACGGGCAAAAGTAAGAGAAACGGAGAATATATGGGAAATGAAGCGATTTGCAGTGAGAAAGCCGAGCTTATAAAACAAGGGAGGACATCCCTTGGTATAGAGTTTGGCTCGACTAGGATAAAGGCTGTACTTGTTGATTTTAGCGGAGAGGTTCTGGGTGTTGGTGTCCATGACTGGGAGAACTCTCTTAAGGATGGGGTATGGACTTACCCTTTAGAAGAAATCCATGCAGGGCTTAAAAAGTGCTACACCTCTCTAAGGAAAAATGTAGATGAGAAGTATGGAATTACCCTGAAAAAAATAGGCTCAATGGGCATAAGTGCCATGATGCATGGACTTATGGTATTTGATAAAGAGGGGAGGCTGCTTACACCTTTTAAGACTTGGAGAAATAGCGATACAGAGGATGCTGCGGATGAACTGACCAGGGTTTTTAACTTTAATATACCTCTTAGATGGACTATAGCCCACATTTATCAGGCAGTTCTTGATAAGAAGGACTATGTGAAAGAGCTTGATTTTGCTGTAACATTAGCTGGATACATACATTTTAAGCTCACTGGAGAAAGAGTTATAGGTGTAGGAGATGCGGCCGGTATTTTCCCTGTTGAAAATGGGAATTACAACGAAAAGATGATTAAAGACTTTGAAAAGCTAGTTCTGGATAAGAGTTACCACGTAAGCTTATGGAGCTCTTTCCTAAGGTGCTCTCAGCAGGAGATAATGCAGGTAGTTTGACATCTGAGGGAGTAGCATTTCTTGATGAAAGCGGAAACCTAGAGGCAGGAGTACCTCTTTGTCCGCCTGAGGGAGATGCAGGAACGGGAATGGTGGCTACCAACTCGGTAGCTGTAGGTACAGGAAATGTATCTGCAGGCACCTCCATTTTTGCCATGCTTGTGCTTGAAAAGGGCTTATCAAAGCTTTATAGAGAGATAGATATGGTGACTACACCAGATGGGTACCCTGTAGCTATGGCACATGCTAATAACTGTACCTCAGACTTAAATGCCTGGGTGAATATATTCAGGGAATTTGCAGAGCTTTTTGGAATAAAGGCAGATATGGGTGAGCTGTATGGCAAATTATATAATGCTTCCTTAAGCGGAGATAAGGACTGCGACGGACTTCTTTCTTATGGCTATTATTCGGGAGAGGGTATAGTTCATTTGAATGAGGGAAGGCCGTTATTTGCAAGAATGCCTGAGAGTAAGTTTAACCTTGCAAACTTTATGAGATCTCATCTATATGCTTCACTTGGAGCGGTTAAGATTGGGCTTGATATTCTCCTTAAGGATGAAAGGGTTAAAGTGACTAAGATTATGGGTCATGGTGGACTCTTTAAGACACCTTTGGTTGCACAAAGCTACCTTGCAGCAGCAGTAAATGCTCCTGTTACGGTTATGGATACTGCAGGAGAGGGAGGCCCTTGGGGAATGGCTGTACTTGCTTCTTACCTGCTAAATAAGGATAACATGAGTCTTTCTGAGTATCTGGAGAGGGTTATATTTAAGGATGCGAAAGGAACGACAGTAGAGCCTGATATTAGAGATGTTGCAGGACTTGAGGCTTATATGGAGAGGTACAAGGCAGGGTTAGAGATAGAGAAAAGGGCTGTGGAAGTGTTGTAAGGATGATATGAGCCTGTGGCAGGAGTGGTTGCTTTTGTCACAGGCTTTTAAATATTGAAAAGTCATAAAGATAAGGTGTAAAAGTTATTGAAAAGTCATAGAATTTATGCAATAATATTATTGAAAAGTCATAAATTTAAGGCTTAAATTATATTGAAAAGTCAGAATGGGGATGAGATTATGTTGATTAGAAAGATTGAAAGTCTGATTAGAGAGCACCTACAAAGCACTTCTAATAAGGTTTTGCTTATTGATGGAGCCAGACAGGTAGGCAAAACCTATATTATCCGTTATGTAGGAGAAGAGTTGTATAAAAATTTCATTGAGATTAACATGATTGAAGACTCGCTTAAGGATAGGCTGTTTGAAGGGGTAAAAACTGTTGAGGACTTTTATTTTCAGGTCAGTATGCTCGCAGGAAATAAGATGGGGCAAAAAGAAGACACCCTTATTTTTATTGACGAGATACAGGCATATCCCCATCTTTTAACCCTGCTTAAGTTCTTGTCACAGGATGGCAGATTTACCTTTATTGCAAGTGGCTCACTTTTAGGTGTGACCTTGTCTCAGACGACTTCCATACCTATGGGGAGCATAAGAAAGGTAAGAATGTTTCCGCTTGATTTTGAGGAGTTTTTGTATGCCAATGGATTTAATGAAATGACTATATCATTTCTGCGTAAAAAATATGAGAATGAAGAGGCACTTGATGAAGCCACTCATAATAAGATTATGGAATTGTTCCGTAAATATCTACTGGTGGGAGGACTTCCGGAGGCAGTAAATTCGTATATACAAAACCAAAACATTGTACTTGTGCGTGAGATTCAAAATGAAATCAGGGAATACTATGCCACCGATGCGTCAAAGTATGATGAGGAAAATAAATTAAAAATACGAAGAATATACGATATGCTTCCATCAAACATGGAAAATAAAAAGAAGCGTCTTGTGGCAAAAAACATCGAGAATAAAAAAGGAAAGACATTTAACGATTACAGTGATGAATTCGAATACTTAATTAGCGCAGGGATTGCACTAAATGTTCAGGCTATATCTAATCCCAGCTTTCCTCTGGTACAGTCAAGCAGTAAGAACCTGCTAAAGCTATACTTAAATGATGTAGGCATATTAACAAGTATTCTTTATGGAAATAATATCAGGGCAGTGTTAGACGATGAAAGAAGCATAAATCTTGGCTCAGTTTATGAAACAGTGGTTGCAAGTGAGCTGATAGCACATGGATATAAGCTGTTTTACTATGATAATAGGGACAAGGGAGAAGTAGATTATCTGATTGATGATTATGACAGTCTGTCCGTGGTGCCTGTTGAGGTAAAATCAGGTAAAGACTATACCGTACATAGTGCTTTGAGTAATTTTACAAAAAATGAAGCTTATAATCTTAAAAAGGCATATGTATTGTCAAATGAAAGAGAAATTATTAAAAAAAGGATAAGATTATATATATGCCGATTTATTATGTAATGTTTTTTGAAAATTTAACAGGTAGAAGTAATTGGAGGTGAATTAGTGTGGGAGGCGTATGGAATATAGCCCAGAAGCTTGGTAAGAGGATAACATCAGAGTAAGTCGTCCACTAACCGGTACGCCATTAACGGCGGGTAGAAAGACATTAAGGAAATTTATACTTGGCAACTAAATAGAAAAATATCTGTTCAGCATACAACCTGGGCTTGTTTGTGGTACAAAAAAATAAAAAACAATGATAAAAGAAAAAGGTAATGAAATTTGCCTACGAGTACTTGACACAAACACATATTTAATTCTATTTTCAAACACTACAGCTTATGATATAATATATGATATATAAATGTAGTATAAAAATTTTTTTAAGGAGAAGATTGATATGCAACTTTCTGAAATAATTAAGACCATTCGTTCAGAATTAAATTTATCGCAAGAAGGATTAGCCAGAGAATTACAAGTCGGCTTAAGTTCTGTGAATCGGTGGGAGAATAATAAATCAAAACCTAGTCAGATAGCAAGATATGCCTTGATAGAGCTTTGTAAAACGAAAGATTTGGGGCAGGATTTGATTTCGTTATTAGAAGCGATGAATTAAGTTAGATAAAGGATGATGAGTATGAAGAACGAACAGCAAATAGAGAATGAATTTACTAAAAAAATTGATAGATTTAAAATATGTTTACCGTGAGGACATTAGAGATAAAATTTCAATAGAAGAAAATTTCAGAAAGCATTTTTGAAAGATTGAACCGTGTAAAATTAAGTGATTCTGAATTTATAAGATTACGTGATAGTATAATAAATTCAGATGTTTTTGAGAATGCAAAAAGCTCAGAGAAATAAATACTTTTTAAAAAGAGATGATGATACGCCTTTGCAATATACTCTTGTGAATCTCAAAAACTGGTGCAAAAATGAATTTGAAGTAGTTAATCAGCTGCGTATTAACACAGAAAATAGTAACCATCGTTATGATGTTATTTTGCTTATTAATGGTATCCCGGTAGTTCAGATTGAATTAAAGACTTTACAAATCACACCTAAAAAAGCGATGGAACAAATAGTAAATTATAAAAATGATCCGGGAAATGGATATACAAATTCTCTACTTTGTTTTATTCAGCTTTTTATTATTAGTAATGAAACGAATACCTATTATTTTGCCAATAATCGCAAGGAGCATTTTTCATTTAATGCAGATGAGAGATTTTTGCCTATTTATGAATTTGCAGATAAGAACAATAATAAAATAACCAATCTATATGAATTTGCGAATTATTTTTTGCCTAAGTGTAGCATTGGAGAACTTATCAGTAGATATATGGTTTTGGTAGTGAGTGAGCAAAAATTATTGATTATGCGACCATATCAGATATATGCTGTGAAAGCCATTGTGGATTGTATTGAGCAAAATCGAGGCAATGGATATATTTGGCATACTACAGGTAGTGGCAAAACTCTTACATCATTTAAGACATCAACACTTTTGAAAGATAATCCAGATATTGAAAAGTGCTTGTTTGTTGTGGATAGAAAAGATTTGGATAGACAGACTCGCATAGAATTTAATAAGTTTCAAGAAGGCTGTGTAGAAGAAAATACAAATACTGAAAGTTTAGTTAAGCGTCTCACATCTGATGATTATAAGGATAAAGTGATAGTTACTACTATTCAAAAACTTGGACTTGCACTTGATGATGATAGTAAGCGTAATCAAGAAAAAAGAAAAAGAGGCGAATTGACTTTTAAAGAAAGGCTACTAAAGCTTCAAGATAAGCGTATGGCGATTATTTTTGATGAATGCCATCGTTCGCAATTTGGAGATAATCATGAAGCAATAAAAACTTTCTTCCCTAAAAGCACAATTGTTTGGTTTTACTGGCACACCAATTTTTGAAGAAAATTCAAATTATAAACAAGTTGATGGAACAATTGGTTCTTATAAAACAACAAAAGATGTCTTTGAAAAAGAACTTCATTCTTACACCATAACAAATGCAATTAATGATGGCAATGTTTTACGTTTTCACATTGATTATTTTAAGCCTGATGATACTCATATTGCAGCAAAAGCAGATACAAAGATAAACAAAAGGAAAATTGTAGAAGCTATTTTGTCCAAGCATAATGCGGCAACATATAGTAGACGGTATAACGCTATTTTTGCAACAGCAAGTATAAATGAAGCAATAGCGTACTATAGTTTATTTAATGCTGTACAGAAAGAATACTTAGATTTAGATGAAGGTTTTATTCCATTGAATATTTCTTGCGTTTTTTCGCCTCCGGCTGAAGGCAATAAAGATGTGAAACAACTGCAAGAGGATCTTGTGCAAGAAAAAGAAGATAATAAACAAGAGCCAGACAAGAAAAAAGAAGCCTTAAGGAGAATTATTGATGACTATAATTCAAAATACAAAACAAATCATACTATCAACGACTTTGATTTGTATTATCAAGATGTCCAAAAACGGATAAAAGACCAACAATATCCAAATGCGGATTATCCACATGAAAACAAAATAGATATTGCTATTGTTGTAGATATGCTTTTGACAGGCTTTGATTCTAAATTTTTAAATACATTATATGTAGATAAAAATTTGAAGCAACATGGATTGATTCAAGCCTTTTCAAGAACTAATCGTGTGCTTAATACCACTAAACCTTATGGCAATATTATTGATTTTAGAGGACATGAAGATGAAGTTGATGCAGCGATTAGATTGTTTTCAGGAAAAGAAAATAGCGACAAAGTTAAAGAAATTTGGCTTGTAGATCCGGCTTCTACTATGATTAAAGTTGGGAAAAGCAGTAGATGAACTTGAGCAGTTTATGAATGCACAAGGACTTGAGTGCAAGCCTGAATCAGTAAGTAATCTTAAAGGTGATACGGCTCGTGCCATGTTTATTGATAAGTTTAAACAAATACAGAGGCTCAAAACCCAACTTGATCAATACACAGATATAAAAGAGGAACAAGTAGCTACTATTGAGGCTTTATTACCGGAAGATACAGTTCGAGCATTTAGAGGGGCATATTTGGATATTGCCGAAAGGTTAAAAGATGAACAGGAAAAAAACATTCATAATGCATCTCCGGAAGTAGAGCAATTGGACTTTGAATTTGTGTTATTTGCTTCAGCGGTTATTGATTATGATTATATTATGGCACTTATTTCTCAATATACTCAATCAAATGTGCCGAAGAAAGAAAAGATGACGAAAAAAGAACTGATTGATTTGATTGCTTCTACTTCTAACCTTATGGATGAAAGAAAAGATATTGAAGAGTATATAGAAGAGCTTGATCGATTAATTAAGTCTTCAGAAGAGAATAAAGGCTTAAGTGAAAAGGAAGTAATGGAGGGATACCAGAAATTTAAAGCTGAAAAATCTTCTAAGAAGCTGATTTCCATATCTGAAAAGTATGGGATTGAGCCTGGCTCTTTAGAGGCTTTTGTTAATGGAATTATGGAAAGAATGATTTTTGATGGAGAAAAGTTGATTGATTTACTTGAACCTCTGAATCTTAGTTGGAGAGAACGAACACAAAAAGAATTGGAGCTTATGGATGAATTAGTTCCGTTATTAAAGAAAATGGCAGATGGACGAGAGATTGTGGGGTTAAAAGCGTATGAGTAAAAATATTAAAGGTGCAATTCCTAAATGGAGATTTGAAAGTTTTGATAGCTATCCAAAGTGGAATATCAAAAAATTGTGTTGCCTCATGAAACCAATTAATGAGCGTGCTGGAGATAAAAAAATATATTCTTATGAGCGTAACATCTGGAGTGGGACTTATTCCGCAGGTTGAAAAAAATTTGGGAGAGAAATAGCAGGAAATTCATATAAAAAAATTACTATGTAATTCGGAAAAAAATGATTTTGCATATAATAAAAAGCTCAACTAAAGAATTTCCAGAAGGATATATATCAATACTCAAAGAATATGAAGCAGCTGCTATTCCAAATAGTATTTTTACTTGTTTTAGAGTTATTGATGATGAATATGAACCTCTATTTTTTGAGCAACTTTTTAACACTAACTATCATGGAAAATGGTTAAGAAAATATATTGAAATTGGAGCCAGAGCTCATGGAGCATTAAGTATTGATACTAAGCATTTGTGGAATATGCCTGTTGCTGTGCCAAAGCTGCCAGAGCAACAAAAAATCGCGGACTGTTTATCTTCTATCGATGATCTTATTTCTGCCGAAGAAAAGAAATTATCATTGCTAAATGATTACAAAAAAGGCTGGATGCAAAAGTTGTTCCCAACCGAAGGAAAAACTGTTCCTGAATGGAGATTTCCAGAATTTAAAGATAGTAAGGGATGGGAAAAGTTGAATATAGAGAAGGCTTGTTATCCCTCATATAGCGGAGGAACTCCAGTTACTTCTAAAAAAGAATATTATAATGGCGATATTCCATTTATTAGATCAGGTGAAATAGGTCAGGAAAAAACAGAGTTGTTTTTAACCTCAGAGGGATTGGATAATTCTTCTGCTAAAATGATTGAAAAAGGAGATGTTTTAATGGCTCTTTATGGAGCGAATAGTGGTGATGTTGCAATATCGCCAATTAAAGGAGCTATTAACCAAGCAATTCTGTGTTTGAGGCATAAAAATAATAATGCCTTTTTATATCATTATCTTGCATTTAAGAAAAATTGGATAGTCAGAACATATATACAAGGGGGGCAGGGAAATTTATCTGGAAAAATTGTAAAGTCAATTGAACTTTGTTCGCCACAAGAACCTGACGAACAAAAATAGAATTGCAGCTTTTCTTATCCGTTATAGATGAGTTGACAAGCAACCAAAAAAAGAAAAAAATAGAAGCATTAAAACAACATAAAAAAAGCATTAATGCAAGGATTATTTCCTGTTGTTGAGGAGGTTTGGAAATGAGTTTGAATATCCCAGAAAGCTTCACAAAAGAAAAGTTTCAAAAACTAACAAATAATACCTTAGGAAATAGACCTCAGGATAATAATCCGTTTCAACAATATAAAAAAATAATTACGGATAATTATACAAAAAGATAGAGGTTCTGGAAATTATATTTTTGAAAGAAGGAATATCTAATGAAGCACTTGCAAATTTAGATTTTATTTTTTTAAAAAGAATTGGATATAAAGATTTTTAATTCAATTAGAGAAATTGCTGAATATTTTTAAAAAGATTATTGGACGAGAAAAAAATACATTGTTTTATTTGCTTATAACGGAACAGGTAAAACACGACTTTCTGGTGAATTCAAGTCTTTAGGACAGCAATTGAATGAAGAAACTGGAGAAAAAAACAGCAGATACACTCTATTACAATGCTTTTACAGAAGATTTGTTTTTATTGGGATAATGATTTGGATAATGATACAGAGCGTGTGTTAAAGTTCAATAAGAGTTCTCGTTTTTTCAATGGATTAAGAGATCTTGATATGGATAACAGGATTCGCCCTCTTCTTCAGCGATATGCTGACTTTGATTTTAGTATAAATTATGATGATGCATCTATAAATTTTTATAGAGAAGAATCTACGCAAAGAATAGACAATATTAAGGTATCTCGGGGCGAAGAGAACATCTTTATTTGGTGCTTTTTCTTGGTTATTGTCCAATTGGTAATAGACAAAGCGGAGGCATATGAGTGGGTAAAATATATTTACGTAGATGATCCTATCTCTTCTTTGGATGATAATAATGCAATTGCCGTAGCTAGCCATTTGGCCGCACTTATGAAAGGAGAAAGTGTAAAAGTTATTGTATCATCACATCACACATTGTTTTTTAATGTTTTATGTAATGAAATTAGCAGAGCTGAGCAGTTATTTTTGCAAAAAAGCAAAGACAACGCTATGTATATTTTAAAAGATACTACCAAAACGCCGTTTTTTCATCATGTTGCATTATTGAAAGAATTAAAAAAAGCGTCCGATACTGGAATATTATACACGTATCATTTCAATATATTGAGAAACATATTAGAAAAAACAGCGTCATTTCGATGGTTATGCTCATTTTTTCTTCATGTATTAGAAAAAGGTGATGAAGAAAATGAGCCAGTATATACAAGGATAGTCAACCTTTTGAGTCATGGAAACTATTCTTTATTTGATCCTAAAGAAATGGTAGAGGAAAATAAAGAATATTTTAGAAACATCCTTAATAACTTTCTGGAAGACTATAATTTTAATCAGAGAATATTTGAGGAAACTCAAAATCAGGAGGAAGAGCAATGAATGATACACAACAAAAAAACAATTAGGATCAGCACTTTGGGGAATCGCTGATAAGCTCCGAGGAACTATGAATGCGGATGACTTTCGTGATTATATGTTGTCCTTTCTTTTTTTAAGATATCTTTCAGACAATTATGAAAACTGCGGCAAATAAAGAGCTTAGCAAAGACTATACAGATTGTGAGAAAAAAATTGAAAACATAAAAAATAGTGGAAACATAGATAAGATTATAGCCGAGTTAAAATTAAAGATAACGGATTATTTCAATACATTGCCTGTAAGTAAGCTGCCCGTAAAGGAAAATGAGACAAATAATGAAGTCATCAAAAGAGCAAGACAAACTCTTGTTGATGAATATATCAGTTTGCTTGAAAGTCAAAAGCTAACTCCTTTGAGTTTATGGTATATCAATAATTTAGATCAAGTATCCTTTTTTGAGAATCAGATGCGTAAAAAGGTTCATTTTGTTATTAAACCACAGTACTTATGGAGTAATATTTATGAGTTATCTCGAACTCAGAATAATCAACTTTTGAAGACTTTGCAAGCTGGTTTTAAGTTTATTGAAAATGAATCGTTTGATAGTACATTCCATGGTTTATTTTCAGAGGTAAACCTTGATTCTGATAAACTCGGTAAAAATTATCAATTACGTAATGAAATGCTTTGCTCAATAATAACAGAAATTGCTGAAAAACTTGCCGAGTTTACCAATGAAGTAGATTTGTTAGGCAATGCTTATGAGTATTTGATAGGGCAATTTGCAGCAGGTTCTGGTAAAAAAGCCGGAGAATTTTATACCCCACAGCAGATTTCTAATATTCTTTCCAGAATTGTTATATTGGATAGTCATAAACCGGAATTAGGAAAAAGAGATTTTATAAATAATCTTTTGGATTTCGCGTGTGGTTCGGGTTCTTTACTTATCAATGTAAAGAAACATCTTGAACCGAATAGTATTAGTCAAATATATGGACAAGAGAAGAATATAACGACATTTAACCTTGCACGAATGAATATGCTATTACATGGGTTTAAGGATTCGGAGTTTCAAATTTTTCACGGAGATTCTTTGTTAAATGATTGGTCGTTGCTGAATGAAATGAATCCGGCTAAAAAGTTGGAGTGTGATGCTATAGTAGCAAATCCGCCTTTTAGCTATAGATGGGAACCGGATGATACGTTAGCCGAAGATTTTCGTTTTAAAAGTTATGGACTTGCACCAAAGTCGGCAGCTGATTTTGCATTTTTGTTACATGGGTTTCATTTTTTGAGCAAGAATGGAACTATGGCAATCATCTTGCCTCATGGAGTATTGTTCAGAGGGGGTGCAGAAGAGAAAATTAGAACTAAACTTTTGAAAAATGGAAATATTGATGCGGTAATCGGGTTGCCGGCTAATTTATTCTTTTCAACAGGAATACCGGTTTGCATTCTTGTATTGAAAAAATGCAAGAAACCTGATGATGTATTTTTTATCAATGCAAGTGAGTATTATGAAAAAGGTAAACGACAAAATGTTCTTTTACCGGAGCACATAGATAAAATTGTTGACACATATCAATTCCGTAGGGAAGATGACAAGAGGTATTCACGTCGTGTATCTATGGAAGAAATTGAGAAGAATGGATACAACTTAAATATTTCTCGATATGTAGGCACGGTTCCTGAAGAAAAAATAATTGATATTGAAGAAGTGGCAAAAGAATTGAGGACAATAGAGTACGACATCAAAAAGGCAAAAGATGCTCATAATGTATTCTTGAAAGAGCTTGGTCTTGAACAACTACCATAGGATTTATGTTTATAACAAGTGTAAAAAAATAAGGATGTGTATGTTATATGCCAAATTTAAAAGCAAAATAATATAGGCAATTTGAAAACATTAAATATGTTAGACAAGACGGGAGTGAATATTGGAGTGCAAGAGAACTTGCTGATGTGATTGATTATTCTCAGTGGAGAAACTTTCAAAAGGTCATTGATAGTGCGATGATTGCCTGTGAGAACAGTGGACATGAAGTAACATACGATTCTGTTTAGATCAACAAAAATCATAGAAGAATGATTCATACACTAACCTGTTAAGGCAATCTGTTTTATAGATAGAAGTTTAGAAATATGAAGTACTTTTTGAAGTATTTTTGCTTAAAAACACATATTAAAAACGATGAAAAGATATAATGGGCACAAATAAAAGCTTTGCAAAATACTCATTCTGTAATAGATAATAGTATTTATATGAAAAGTTGGAATAACGGACAGAGTCCGCAAGACCGCTATTTATGGGCAAAAGTTAGGGCGTTCTACAGCTGTAAACAATTTTTAATAAAATAAGTTAGTGTATAATTATCATTGGCAATAGCAAAAAAAGAAGGGGTTGCTCCCTTCCCAATCATACAGTTTTATTTTATTATTGATTTGCAACAAAAATAATGAAAAGGAAAAACTGTATGACTAATGCTATTGTAAAAAGAAAAAAAGATTTCATTCAAGACCTTAGAAAAGAAAAATTTTTTTGAAGAGGCTTGCAAGCTTGCCAGGGAACACACTAAAATCATACTTGAAAACTATGATGATATTCTTTCAAAAGAGAGGGATACTTCTAAATATAGGAATAAAGGAAAGAGAAAGACTTCGATAAGGACCGTATATGGAGATGTCGAGTATGAAAGAAGGGTGTACCAGACAAGGCTTAGAGATGGAACGAAAGCCCATGTTTATCTACTTGATGAACAAATGGGTATGGAGAAGATAGGCTTAATATCTACTAATCTTGCAGAGAAGATCGCCAATTCAGTTACGGAACTCCCGTACAGGGCATCTGCTGAGATGTTAAGCTCTTCTACAGGACAGACCATAAGTGCGGGAGGCGTATGGAATATATCCCAGAAGATTGGTCAGAGGATAACATCAGAGGAAGACCTTGATGTGAAGAAGATGAAGGCGGGCATACCTGATGGAAAAAGGGAAATCGGTGTTCTTTTTGAGGAAATGGATGGAGTATGGCTTTTCGATGCAGGGCAGAGGGCATAAACGCATGGGTAAAAAAAGGAGATGAAGGTCTTTACCATGTATGAAGGCTGGGATGCGGAGAAGGAAAAGGAAGGGCGCAGCACTCTAGTGGAGAAAGTGGTGTTTGCAGGTATGGATGGAAGCAGCGGATTTTACAATAAAAGAGAGGCTGTGATACAGAAGAAATATAACCCTGATGAAATAGGCAGGCGTATCTTAAATGGAGATGGTGGAAGCTGGATAAAAGAGCCTTATGATGACGAGGCGGTGTTTCAGCTTGACAGATACCACATTTATCAGGAAATTTTAAGGAAAATAAGCAGTAAGGCTGTACAAAAGGATATACGAAGGCTCTTTGATTCTGAGAAGATTGAAGAAATGTTTGATTATATACGTGATTATATACGAGTAAGTAAAAGCGAAGATGAAAGCGATAAAACCTGTAAAAAAGCCGAGGAACTGTACACCTACCTTTACAATAACAGAGAAGGGCTGCTACCGTACTACAAGCGGGGAATAAAACTCCCAGAACCTGTAGAAGGCATCATTTATAAAAACATGGGTATACAGGAAACACAAAACTGTACACTGATAACACTGAGAATGAAGCACAGGCGCATGAGATGGTCAGAATCAGGAGCTAATAACCTTGCGAAGCTTCTGTGCAGGAAAGAAAACAAAGACCTGATAGAGACAGTCGAACGTTACTCTGGGGAATTGATATTTGATGAGAGCCAGAGCGATATAAAAGAGCCTCTCAGCGCTTCAAAATCACCGTCACGAGACGGTAAAGGACTTCCATATATGGAAGTAGGCAGAGGAAGTCTTCCACTAACCGGTACGCCATTAACAGCAGGTAGAAAGGCATTAAGAAATTTTATACTTGGCAACTAAATAGAAAATATCTGTTCAGCATACAACCTGGGCTTGTTTGTGGTACAAAAAAATTAAAAACAATGATAAAAGAAAAAGGTAATGAAATTTGCCTACGAGTACTTGACACAAACCAAAACAAAATAAGTAGTTGTTGAGGTGATAAAAAATGTTAAAATATACATGGCGGTTGAGGGATTGTGTTTGTTTATGTGATAGTGATATATCTCAAAAATACAATATAATTTCCAAAACTGCCATTTTTATTGTGGGAAATTAGAGAATTAATTATACTAAGGCTAGCTGTCGCGTAAGCGACTTGGTACAATTGTAAAATATGATTAGGTGACTATATCATGAACACTTTAATAAGTCTTCTGTGTTAATGCAGATTGATTATATAGTTTTAGTATATTATATTTCAGGAAAGAATATAACGCTATTTTTTCACCACTTCAAAGCTGGCAGTATGGAGGCATTATGCGAGTAAGTTATTATGCAGTTTTTAATTACGACGAATATGACAAAAGCGAAGAAAAGTACGGAATTTCAATTACATTTCCCGATATTCCTGAGGCAAATACTTGTGCAAGGAACTACGCTGAGGGAGTTGATATGGCTCTGGAAGTACTGCAGCTTTGTCTGATTGATAGTGAAATAGAATCATATCCCACGCCGTCTTCTATAGAAAATATAAGGTTAGGCAAAAATGAGAAAGCTGTTCTTATACAATATGATACGGATAAAATTGATATTTCAAAGTTTAAATTTTTTTAATGAATAAAAGCAGATTAAATAATAAAGAAATTTACAATAGCATTAGTCGTATATTATGTGTGAAAAAAATCTGTTATTAAGCAGCCTTTTTAAAAACTCTATGAAGCTGGGTACAATGAAGATAAGAGAAATATTAAATTAAATACAACTTTAAAGTTGTGATTTGAAAAACCAAGCCTCATTATTTGGCTTTTAATGATTAAATCAAGTTTATTTTATGAATTTCTTGCATTTTACAAGGATTACAGTTGGCGAAACTATAGTGATAATATATACAAGGGTAACGAATTCTTTTAACATACAAATCAGCTTATAGTAAGCACACATTAGTCATGATGACAGAAATTGCTTTATTGACTATTTAAAAAATAAGTAGAATTAAATACAACTTTTAACATAAAATAATTAAGATTCATTGATTTACTTAGCCAAGAATATTATTATGTAAATAAAGAAATAAAGAGGTGATTCGCTATGTCAAATGTTTTGGCTAAGTCCGGAAATGATAGCCTAAAGTATCGTAAACTCTACAACTGGGCACATACCCTGATTCTTAGTGGAGTGATAAAGGATGGAGAGAAGTTCCCATCGGAGCACGTACTTGAGAAAAAGTTTGGCTATTCAAGACAGACGGTAAGGAATGCGCTAAATAAGCTTGAACAGGAAGGACTGATTTCAAGGGTTAGAGGTAGTGGAACCTATGTTTCTTACAAGAATGATAATGATATTGAGGAAAAAGGGCACATAGGATTGATTTTAAGCTACTTTTCAGATTATCTATTCCCGCAAGTGTATGAGGGAATCAGGTCGGTTCTTGAGGAGAAGGGCTATATAATAGATGTGGCAGTTACGAAAAACAGGCTAAATGACGAGGCTATCTACCTTGAGGGATTATTAAAGGCAGGGGTATCGGGACTCATAATAGAAGGCACCAGGTCAAGCTTTCCTAATCCCAATATAAGGCTGTATAAAGATATAGAGAAAAAGGGAATACCGACAATATTCATACATAACCACTACTCCAATCAAAACTTTAGCAGCGTAGAGATGTCGGACGCGGAGGCAGGTTATGAGCTAACCAAATACCTTATTAAGAGCGGACATAAGAGGATAGGAGGGATGTTCAAGTATGACGACATCCAGGGTCAGAAGAGGTATAAAGGCTTTATAGAGGGTCTATCTGACTATGGAATTAAGTTTGATGAAGACTATATTCGTTGGTATGATACCAAGGATATGGCGGAGAAACAAAGAGATAAAACATTTGCAAAAGCATTTAGAAAAACAAAAGATTGTACTGCAATGATAATGTACAATGATGAGATAGCCTACGCATACCTGGATTTCTTAAAAGATAAGGGGATATCGGTACCAAGGGATTTATCATTGGTTTCGTTTGATGATGCCAGGCTTGTAGAAAATGAAAGCCTTAAGATTTACTCTGCCGTACACCCAAAGGATGAATTGGGAGTGACTGCTGCAAGGAAATTGATAAAAATGTTAAACGACAGTCATTGGCAGAACAAAAATTATTCACATAGATTTCCTGTAATGTTTAATGATGGAAATTCAGTAAGGGACATAAGAAATATATAAAAGGAGGAAGTTTCGATGGAAAAATTGTATTTTGTAGTAGGTTCTCAGGATTTGTACGGAGATGAATGCCTAAAGCAGGTAGCTGCTAACAGCAAAGAGATTGCAATATTCTTAAATGAAAAATTAAAAGGGATAGTTGAGGTAGAGTTTCTTCCTATAGTTGAGACCTCAGAAATCTGCATTCAAAACTTACGCAAGGTGTCAAATGATGATGACTGTGTAGGTGTAATTACCTGGATGCATACATTTTCACCAGCCAAAATGTGGATTAAGGGCTTGCAGGAACTTAGAAAGCCGCTTCTTCATCTTCATACGCAGGCTAATGAGAAACTACCGTATGATGATATAGATATGGATTTTATGAACTTAAATCAGTCTGCCCATGGTGATAGAGAGTTTGCCTTCATTTTGGCAAGAATGGGAATCACACACGAGGTTGCAGCGGGATTTTACAAGCATTCAAATGTAATTGCTAAGATTAAACGTTTTGCAGAGGTAGCTAAGACTATAGCATTTTCAAGGAAACTGAAAGTCGCTTCCTTTGGTAACAATATGAGAGAAGTTGCAGTTACTGACGGTGACAGGGTAGAGAGCCAGATTAAATACGGCTGGGAGTGTAATTATTATGCAATTGGTGATATAGTAGATATAGCAGCTAAGGTGTCAAAAAGAAGAAATCGATGCTAAGATGAAGGAATATGCTGACAAATACACTATGGCTACCGCAAACACAGAGGCTGTAAGTGAGCAGGCAAAGTATGAGGTAGCTATTGAGAAGTTTTTAGAAAAGAATAGAATTGGAGCCTTTGCAGATACCTTCCAGGATTTACACGGGCTTAAGCAGCTTCCGGGACTTGCTGTACAGAACCTTATGACAAAGGGCGTTGGCTTTGGTCCGGAGGGAGACTACAAGATATCAGCCATGTCAGCTATACTTATGAAGATGGCTGAGGGTAGGGAAGGTGCTACAGGCTTTATTGAGGACTACACCTATGACCTTACAGAGGGAGAGGAGCTTGAGCTTGCTTCTCATATGCTTGAGGTTCCACCTGCATTTGCAGCCACCAAGCCTGAGATACAGGTTCATTCTCTGGGAATTGGCGGTAAGGATGACCCTGCAAGACTTGTATTTGACGGTGTTACCGGAGATGGAATTCAGGTAACAATGGTGGATATGGGAGATAGATTTAGGATTATATGCGCAGATATAGAACTTGTAAAACAGCCTAAGCCAATGCCTAAGCTTCCTGTGGCAAGGATAATGTACCGCCACAAGCCTAACTTTAATATAGGAACTTCTGCTTGGTGCTATGCAGGAGGTGCTCATCACTCGGTGGTATCTACTGCACTTACAAGGGATGATATAGCAATGTTTGCAAGGCTAACAGGCACGGAACTTATTACAATAGGAGATGATACCACAGAAGCTGACTTACAGAAGTTCTTTATGAAATAAGGAGGCCGTTATGCTAAACGAGCTTAAACAAAGAGTTTACGAAGCCAATATGCTTTTGCCAAAGTACGGTCTGGTTACCTTTACCTGGGGCAATGTATCAGGGATAGACAGGGAGAAGGGGCTTATGGTCATAAAGCCTAGCGGTGTGGAATATGATAAGCTAAGACCTGAGGATATGGTTGTAGTTGACCTTGCTGGAAATAGGGTGGAGGGCAAGCTTAACCCTTCCTCTGACACCAAAACCCACCTTGAACTCTACAAGGCTTTTCCGAATATAGGGGGTATAGTGCATACTCATTCTCCTTATGCAGTTGGCTTTGCACAGGCAGGAGAGGACATACCCTGTATGGGAACCACCCAGTGCGACTATTTCTATGGAGATATACCTTGTATTAGGCACCTTACCAAGGAGGAGATAGATGAGGATTATGAGAAGAATACAGGTCTTGTTATAGTAAAGACCTTTAATGAAAAAAATATCAATCCTGACTATGTTCCTGCCTGCATCTGTAAGAGCCACGGCCCATTTTCCTGGGGAAAGACACCTTTTGAGGCTGTGCATAATGCTGTAGTTATGGAGGAGGTAGCCAAGATGGATATCTTTGCTAAGATAGTAAATCCTAATGCAGAAAATGCTCCTGCTCATTATCTTGAGAAGCATTTTACAAGAAAACATGGACCAAATGCGTACTATGGTCAGAAGTAAGAGCAAGTAAAATACAATTATTAAACACAGCTTTTAGCGAATAAGAGTTATTTGTGAGAAAAATAATCCGGGTGCGGAGTAAGAATTAGCAATGCCCTGGTAAGTAAAACTATATTATTGATGTCTGTGCTACGGATGTATTTAGGTAGTAGTCAGCGAAACGGAGAATATATGGGAAATGAAGCGATTTGTAGCGAGAAGTCTAGGCTTATAAAACAAGGGAGGACATCCCTTGGTATAGAGTTTGGCTCAACCAGGATAAAGGCTGTACTTGTTGATTTTAGCGGTGAAGTACTTGGAGTTGGCTTCATGACTGGGAGAATTACCTTATAGATGGGATATGGACTTATCCCTTAGATGAAATCCACGCAGGGCTTAAAAAATGCTACACCTCTCTTAGAAAAAATGTAGAGGAGAAGTATGGAGTTACCCTGAAAAAAATAGGCTCAATGGGCATAAGTGCTATGATGCATGGACTTATGGCATTTGATAAAGAGGGGAGGCTGCTTACACCTTTTAAAACTTGGAGAAATAGCGATACCGAGACAGCAGCTGATGAACTGACCAAGGTTTTTGATTTTAATATACCTCTTAGATGGACTATAGCCCACATTTATCAGGCGGTTCTTGATAAGAAGGACTATGTGAAAGAGCTTGATTTTGCTGTAACCTTAGCGGGGTATATACATTTTAGGCTTACAGGTGAAAAAGTTATAGGTGTAGGAGATGCGGCCGGTATTTTCCCTATTGAAAATGGGAATTACAATGATAAAATGGTCAAAGACTTTGAAAGGCTCGTAATGGATAGGGGATATGACATAAAGCTTATGGAGATCCTACCAAAGGTGCTCACTGCAGGTGACAATGCAGGAAGTTTGACATCTGAGGGAGCAGCATTTCTTGATGAAAGCGGAAACTTGGAGGCAGGAGTACCTCTTTGTCCGCCTGAGGGAGATGCAGGAACGGGAATGGTGGCTACCAACTCTGTAGAAGTAGGCACAGGAAATGTATCTGCAGGCACATCTATTTTTGCCATGCTTGTGCTTGAAAAGGGCTTATCAAAGCTTTATAGAGAGATAGATATGGTGACTACACCAGACGGGTACCCTGTAGCTATGGCACATGCTAATAACTGTACCTCAGACTTAAATGCCTGGGTGAATATATTCAAGGAATTTGCAGAGCTTTTTGGAATAAAGGCAGATATGGGTGAGCTGTATGGCAAATTATATAATGCTTCCTTAAGCGGAGATAAGGACTGCGACGGACTTCTTTCTTATGGCTATTATTCGGGGGGGAGGGTATAGTACACCTGAATGAGGGCAGGCCATTATTTGCAAGAATGCCTGAGAGTAAATTTAACCTTGCAAACTTTATGAGATCTCATCTATATGCTTCACTTGGAGCGGTTAAGATTGGGCTTGATATTCTCCTTAAGGATGAAAGGGTTAAGGTGACTAAGATTATGGGTCATGGTGGACTCTTTAAGACACCTTTGGTTGCACAAAGCTACCTTGCTGCAGCAGTAAATGCTCCTGTTACGGTTATGGATACTGCAGGAGAGGGAGGCCCTTGGGGAATGGCTGTACTTGCTTCTTACCTGCTAAATAAGGATAACATGAGTCTTTCTGAGTATCTGGAGAGGGTTATATTTAAGGATGCGGCAGGAACGACCATAGAGCCTGATGTTAGAGATGTTGCAGGACTTGAGGCTTATATGGAGAGGTACAAGGCAGGGTTAGAGGTAGAGAAAAGGGCAGTGGAAGTGTTATAAGGATAATATGAGCCTGTGGTAGGATAGTTGCCTTTGTCACAGGCTTTTAAAATGTTGAAAAGTCATAAAAATAAGGTGTAAATGTTATTGAAAAGTCATAAAATCTTGCCTCAAAAGTTATTGAAACAATGCTACCGCAATCCCACTGGCTTTAGACGGTGGGTTAAGGTAGCAGAAAATAAATATTTGTGATATAATTCTTAAGGAAAGTATCAGATTCAGAGCAAAAAAATAGAACAGATTATTCTGAAAGGTTAAATCTGCTCTGAATGTGATTCTTTCCAATTGTACCAAGTCACGGAACTTTAGCTGCAAACTGTATGGGGATTGCTTTCTTTTTATAAAGCTCAAAAGCTGAAATCATGGCGGTCTGTAATTCCAAACGTGGCATTTCCTGCTAACCTTTTGGATTTTTAGGTACACTTAACAGACCTCCTAAAAGCAGGCCTAAAAAAATATGAAAAACAATAAATCAGGAAGGTGGTTCATAATACCTTCCAAGCTGTTTCATAGCAAGATGTCCACATTCCGTGCACATACAGATGTCAAAATGTCAGATGGTCTTTAACAGCTCTGCCATAGTCATACCGGAATAACGCTGCTTAAAGCGGCGGAGAAAGTCACCCCGTTTTCCGTAATACCAAGAATCCTACTGTTTGATATGGCAATCTTGTGGGTATAGTGGCCGAGGTACTCAATCGCATTACCAATACCGTTAAAGGTTTTCTTTATGTAGGGATACCATTCCTTTTTGTAGAGATTGTTTTTCCATTCTTTCCAGTTATAAGAATTGCGAAGCTTTTCACAGGAATGTGAAAATACAAGGGAGCCGCTTCTTATCAGCAGACAATTCCAGAAGTGTCTCAGCGCAGCATCTGTGAATAATCCAATATAGAAGTTTCTGGTTGCAGTAAATGAGCGGATTCAGTTCATGAGGAAGGGTAAATACCATATGGAAATAAGGTGCTTCAATTACTTCAGCCCTGCGTTTATCCACCCATATTTCCTTTAAAACAGCTTGGCAGTTTGGGCAGTTACGGTTACGGCAGGAATTATTATGAACCTCAGTGTGTCCGCAGTCCGAGCAGCAGCTAAGGTTAAAACCGAGTTTTCCTGACTTACATTTCAGAATGGCATTAGCAGCTTTTATCTGTGTATCAGACTGGAAATACTCTCTTCCGCAGCAGCCCTCATAGGCGAGTTCAAATATTTCCCGGATTTTGTAATCACTCATGGTACTCACCTGCAAGAGAGTCAAAGGGGCTTATGGCTTTGCGGAGGGCACCGGCGGACAGGTGAACATAGATCGTGGTGGAATTCAGGGATTTATGCCCCATAAGAGCTTTTATGGTAAGCAGGTCTGTTCCGTTTTCATACAAATGTGTGCCAAAGGCATGACGGAAGGAATGGCAGGTAAGTCTCTGTTTCCAACCAAGTCGCTTTTCATGAGCATGTATGTGTCTTGAAAGGAAGAAGGTATCAATGGGGCGGTCAGAAAGAGTCCTGGATTTTTGTAACCAGCGTATATAATCACGGAGTTCACCCCATGAAACATCTTCCGGTGACTTATGAAGTATGTCCATAAGATAGTGCAGGTAAGCTTTGATATATGTACAGTAGCTTGAAAGAGTATGGTCGGTAAGACCTCTGAGGGAAATCATTTCCTGAAGTACTCTAAATATTTATCCATAATAAAAATCTCTTTTTGAAACGAAATAAAAAGTAACAGTTACATTTCAAAAAGAGGTAGTGGACGGCTGAAAAAAACAAAAAAAGTAGTTGTTGAGATGATAAAAAAATGTTAAAATAAACTTGGCGGTTAAGGGATTGCGGTTGTTTATGTGATGTTGGTATATCTCAATAATACAATATAATTTCAAAAACTGCCATTTTTTTATTGTGGGAAAGCAGAAAATTAATCATAATAAGGTTAGCTGTCGCGTAAGCGACTTGGTACAATAACTATTATATGGGAATATGGAACCAAGAATAGACATAAATATTTACTACAGTATCATATTATTTTCGTATGTAAGTATAGAAAAAAAGCTTTTAGTATCAAAAGGAATATCAGATTATATAAAACAATTTTTTACGAGATATGCACAAAGAATAATATAATCATAAAATATATGGAAACAGACAAAGATCATATACACTATATAGAAAAATCAAGGGTAGAAAGGCAGGTGAGCTTAATGTTAAAAGTCATATAGATATCGAATTTATCCGAACAAAGAGCAAGAAATACAGTTGGCAAAGACATTTGGCTGTTGCCGTTTTGTATATAATCAGACCCTTGCATACAGAAAAAAATACTTATGAAAAAGAGAAAAAGTCCATCAGTAAAACAGATTGTAATAATTATTGCAATAGAGAGCTGAAAAAAAGTTTATAGATAGCTGAAAGAAGTAGATAAATTTGCTTTTAACAAATGCAATTTATAACATGGATAGTGCTTATCAAAAAGTTTTTTTCAAAAGAGCACACAGGTTATCCGAAGTTTAAGAATAAGCACGATAATCATAAATCATATACAACTAATTTTACAAATGGGAATATAACTGTAGATTTTTGATAGAGAAAGAATAAAAGTTGCCAAAGTTAAAGATATAAAAGCAAAAATTCATAGAAATTTTGCAGGGCAAATAAAATCGGCAACTATATCTAAAGTGGCAAGTGGTAAGTACTATGTGTCCATTCTTGTAGAAACTGAACATAGTCCACTTGTAAAAACAAATGGGCAAATAGGGACTGGATTTAGGGATAAAAGATTTATGTATCACATCAGATGGGAAGAAATATGAAAAATCCAAAGACAATTCAAAAATATGAGAAAAAAAGCTGATAAAATTACAAAGACAATTAGCAAATAAAAACAAAAAGGGAGCGGGAACTATAAGAAAAAGAAAAACAAATAGCATTATACCATGAGAAAAATAAAAAAATACCAGAAAAGATTATCTACATAAGATTTCAATCGAAATTATAAACGAAAAACCAAGTGATAGTTTCGGAAAACTTACAGATAAAAAAATATGGTAAGAAATCATAATTTAGCAAAATCTATCAGTGATGTATCGTGGTATGAGCTGACAAGACAACTGGAATATAAGTCAAAAATGGAATGGTAGAAATTATATTAAGATAGATACATTTTATGCAAGTAGCCAGCTATGTTTTTAGTTGTGGATATAAAAATGCAAATGTAAAAAGATTTAAAAGTAAGAGATTGGATATGCCCTGTCTGCAATACAAAACACGATAGAGATATCAATGCGGCAAAAAACATATTGGCAGAGGGATTAAAACAAGTAGCATAAGAAAAAACAATAGGGCAGGGACTGCCCGAATTAACGCCTGTGGAGATAGTAGGTTACGAGGTCAGCGAAGCAGGAAGCCCATAGGCTTTAGACTATGGGTAGTTCACAAGTCACAAATTCTATGCAATAATGATACTATAAAGTCATTGATAGGCGTTACTCAGTAGCATAAATTCATTTACCTTGTGGTAAATGTAAGTTAAAAATAACAAACGGAGGGTTTTACAATGAAAATTTTTGTGGACACAGCGAATGTCGATGAGATTAAGAAGGCAAATGACATGGGGGTTATTTGCGGAGTTACTACCAATCCTTCTCTTATTGCAAAAGAAGGAAGAGACTTTAGGGAGGTAATTAAAGAGATTGCTTCCATTGTAGACGGACCAATTAGTGGAGAGGTTAAGGCTACAACCACCGATGCGGAAGGCATGATAAAAGAAGGCAGAGAGATAGCCGCTATTCATAAGAACATGGTTGTAAAGATTCCTATGACAGTGGATGGACTAAAAGCTGTTAAAGTCCTTTCATCTGAAGGTATCAAGACCAATGTAACCCTGGTGTTTAGTGTAAATCAGGCTATACTTGCAGCCAATGCAGGTGCAACCTATGTGTCACCTTTTGTTGGAAGGCTGGATGACATCAATCAGCCGGGTATTGACCTTATCCGCCAGATAGCTGAAGTATTTAGCATATACGGATACGAAACAGAGATAATAGCTGCCTCTGTACGCAATCCAATCCATGTTACCGACTGCGCTCTTGCAGGAGCAGACATAGCAACTATTCCTTATAAGGTCATTGAGAATATGACAAAGCATCCTCTTACAGACCAGGGGATAGCAAAGTTCCAGGCAGATTATAAGGCTGTATTTGGTGAATAATTGACGTAAAAATGAAGGAAATATACTTTGTTAGCACTCAATAAAAAAGAGTGCTAACAAAACCTTGACAAAGATTTAAATCAGTATTATTATATTAATCGAGCAGTTAATAGCTGTTCGATTTTTAGCTTTTAAACGACTAAATATCAAAAAAATAAAAATAAAAATACGAGGTGAAATAATATGGGAAATATTGAAAAAGGTTCATTATCAATTACTTCGGAAAATATATTTCCGATTATCAAAAATGGCTCTACTCCGACCACGATATCTTTTTAAGGGAGTTAGTATCCAATGCCTGTGATGCTATAACCAAGCTTAAAAAGTTAGATGGTATAGGAGAGTGGAAGGCTCCTGAAGACAATAAATACAGAGTAGATGTAATCACAGACAGCGAAGCAAAGACCATAACCGTCATTGATAACGGTATCGGTATGACTGCTGATGAGGTTAAGAAGTACATCAACCAGATAGCGTTTTCAGGTGCTCAGAGCTTCCTTGAGCAGTATAAGGATAAGACAAGTGAGGAGCAGATTATAGGACACTTCGGTCTTGGCTTCTACTCAGCCTTCATGGTAGCAAGAAGAGTTACTATAGATACTCTTTCATATAAAGAGGGAGAAAAGCCTGTACACTGGGTATCTGATGAGGGCATAGACTTCACTATGGAAGATGGCGACAGGACAGAGCGTGGTACCAAGATAACTCTTTACTTAAATGATGACTGCTATGAATTTGCCAATGAATACAGGGTTAAGGAAATCTTAGAGAAGTACTGCTCATTTATGCCAGTTGAAATCTACTACACCAATGCAAATGCGGTTAAGGCTGAAAAGACAGAGACGGTGGATGACAAGGAGACAGAGAAGAAGGAAGAGGCTCCAAAGCCAATCAATGATATTCATCCACTTTGGACAAGACATCCTAACGAGGTAAGTGAAGAGGAATATAAGGAGTTCTATAGAAAGGTATTTAGAGACTATAAAGAACCGCTTTTCTGGATTCACCTGAATATGGACTATCCTTTCAACCTCAAAGGTATCCTCTACTTCCCTAAGATAAACAACGAGTATGAGGCAGCAGAGGGAACCATTAAGCTCTACAACAACCAGGTATTTATAGCAGATAACATTAAGGAGGTCATCCCTGAGTTCCTGCTTCTCTTAAAGGGTGTAATTGATTGCCCTGACCTACCTCTGAATGTATCCAGAAGTGCATTGCAGAATGATGGATTTGTTAAGAAGATATCAGACTACATAACCAAGAAGGTGGCTGAGAAACTTTCAGGGCTTTGCAAGACAGACAGGGAAAATTATGAGAAATACTGGGATGATATCAGTCCTTTCATCAAGTACGGCTGCTTAAAGGATGACAAGTTTGAGGAGAAAATGAAGGAATTCATCCTTTTTAAGGATATATACGATAAGTATGTAACCTTTGATGACTATGTAAAGACTATAGAGCCAGAAAAGGCCGAGGAAGAAGAGGCTGAGGAAGAAAAGACTGAAGAGGAACAGAAAGAAGACGGTGCAGAGACTGAGCCGGAGAAGCCTAAGAAGATAATCTACTATGTGACAGATGTGCGTGAGCAGAGCCAGTACATCAATATGTTCAAGGAAAACGGATTAAATGCCGTTATACTTGAACACAGGATAGACCAGCCTTTTATCAATGCTCTTGAGATGAAGAATGATGACCTTAAGTTCGAGCGTATCGACTCCAAGGTAAATGCTTCTGCTAAGAATGAGATTCCTGAGGAAGAGGTAAAGGCTATGACAGAGAGCCTTTCTGAGCTTTTTAAGAAGGCACTTGATAAGGAGAAGCTTGAGGTTAAGGTTGAAAGCCTTAAGAATGAGAATGTTTCTTCTATGATAACCGTATCAGAAGAAGTGCGCAGGATGCAGGATATGATGAAGCAGTACGGCATGGGAGCTATGGGAGATTCTCCTTTTGAGATGGGAGAGGTACTTGTGCTTAACAGCAACAATGCCCTTGTTAAGTATCTTCTTGACCATAAGGAGGAAGCTGATAATGATAGAGTAAAGCTCTTCTGTGAACAGCTTTACGACCTTGCAGTTATAGCCAACCGCCAGCTTTCCCCTGAGGCTATGACTAAGTTTATAGCAAGGAGTAATGAGGTGCTTAAGCTTTTGGCTGAATAAAAATTTATAAATGGGCTGTCAGCCTTAATATATACATGCAAGATATAAGGAGTTGATGTTATGGATACAATTGAAAAAAGTGAAAATTTGAGCCTGTTAGAGTATATCAATAAAAATTGTGCATATGTCGATAAAAACGAACAGGAAGAGATTGAAGCTTTGAATATTGACTTTGATGATTTAACATCTTCAGACTGCGAACAGGCGGATATAGGGCGTTTTTTGCATTATAGACAATGAACTGCTTGTATATGTTTTGACATAGGGGCAAGGGGTGATGCCTACAAGAAGCCAGATGTATGATGAGAAGAGCAATTTAATGATAGATTGTAGAAACAATGCAGGAGATTTATAAACAATGGAGGCTTATAGATATTGGATTATATATAAGCCTCTCTTTTGTTATGAAAGCAGGGAATAGAAGTGATAATCCTGTTAATCTTGAATAAACATAATTTTTTTACTGAGAAATTAATTTATAGACAAAAAATGCCGATAATGTTATTATGGGTGCGTAATTTATATAAATATCAAAGGAGAAAACCTATGAGGAAATTTAAGACAGCATTGGCGATTACTTTATGTGCAGGACTTTGTGTTAGCTCTGTGACAGGAGTTTCTGCTAAGACAATGGCTGATCCATTACTTGACAAGAAGAACCCTGACTACCAGTATCAGTTTGATGACGTCAACGTAATGAAAGCATGGAAGCTATTAAAAGAAAAAGGTTATCAAAAGGTTAAGGTCGGCGTAATAGACACAGGCGTAGATACTCACCATGAAGACCTCAAGAAGAACTTAAAAGAATATGTTCGTGTTACTAAAGGTGTAGCAAAGAAGGCTGTAGATGACGCAGATATGCACGGAACCCACGTGTCAGGAATAATTGCAGCCACCTATGGCAATGGAAAGGGTGGAGCAGGTGTAGCTACAGGCTATGACAATGACATGGTTGAGCTTTATGTAGCTAGTGTTCAGGATGACGATGGCTCAATCAATGATGTAGACCTTATAAGGGCTATAGAGTATATGAAGGAAAAGGGCGTTAAGGTAGTGAACATGAGCCTTGGCGGCTACAGCTATGATGACAACATTCACAAGGCTTTGAGGGCAGCCTATGATGCGGGTATGGTACTTATAGCTGCATCAGGAAATGAAGATACCAATAAGGACAGCTCACCTGCTGTATTTACCGAGGTTTTATCTGTCAATTCATCAGACTACTACAATGAGCCTTCATATTTTTCAAACTATGGTATGTATTCAGATATATCTGCACCGGGCTCAGCAGTGCCTAGCACAATCCCTGGCAACAGATATGTACCATTTTCAGGAACCTCAATGGCTTCACCTGTGGTAGCGGGAGTTGCGTCACTTGTACTCTCTGCCAACAAGGACCTTACTCCTAGACAGGTATACAACATACTTTGCGGTACTGCCAACAAGTCCAAGATGGGAAGCAAGTTCTTTGACGATAAAGAGTACGGCTATGGTATTGTAGACGCTTATGCAGCGGTAAAGGCAGCATATGAGATGAAGGAGCATCCTTCAGATAAGGTAGATGGTATCTTTGTAAAGAGCAAGACACTTACTGTGCCAAAGGGCTATGAGGTAGCGGTGGAAACACTGATATCACCTTATACAAGTACAGCTGATATCACCTGGTCAAGCAGTGATGAAAAAGTGGCTACAGTTGATAAGGATGGCTATGTTAAGGGCTTAGCTGCAGGCCACACAACAGTGACTGCAAAGGCAGGAGATAAGGAAGTAAATGTATCTGTTAATATTTCAGAAGATACAGCTCCTACCGGTATTGAAATCTTAAAGGCAAAGAAGGTTATCTCTGTTGGTGAAATGGCTGTTCCTACTGTAAAAATTACCCCTGATGATGCATTTGTTACAGAGTACTATGCAACAAGCAGCGACAAGAACGTTGCAGTAGCATATTCAAACTTTGGAGTAAGAGGTATAAAGCCAGGTAAGGCAACAATTACTTTAAGAACAGTTAACGGAATTGAAGAAAAGTATGAGGTTACTGTTAAAGCCTGCTGTTTATGATATTAAGATAACCAAGAAGACAGACAAGCTTAAGGTAGGTAAGAAGTTCAAGTTTGCTGCCGAAGCCCCTCAACTCCTCAGGTAAGACTGATGTCGCCAAAAAGGGAGTAGAATGGGCAGTTACCGATACAAGATTTGCTAAGATTGACAAAAAGACCGGTGAGCTTACAGCCAAGAAGGCAGGTAAAGTCTTTGTCAAGGTTACATCTAAGGGACTTAGAGAAGATGGAACCAATAATATGTCCAAGATATTTAAGGTAGAGCTTACAGGAAAGGCAAAGGAAATTCCTGCAAAGCCTGCTAACAAAGCAGCAAAAAAGTCTAAAAATATGGTTAAGGCAAGCCACATAGTTAATGCTGAAGCTATGCTCAAATCAAAGGCTAATGACTTGATTGACACCACTTGTGCAGATTTTATATCCAATCGTACTAAGTATTCTAAAGAGGTTATGGATGCTGTATTTAAGTTAAAGAAAGAGGCTCTTAAGTACATTTTAGATGCAAAATATGATACAGAGCTTTATACAGCGAGTGATGCTGAAGATGCAGTAGACGGGCTTGTGCCTACAGGAAAGCTTGCTGAGTATGATATGCAGTTTAGGGCGCTTTCTGGATATGACATTCTTAAGACAGGCTATAAGTATAACTTTAGTAAGCTTAAAAATGAAATCTACAACATTATAAAAGAGGGATATAAGGTTGTAGACAAGAAGGGACTTAACGAATACTATGCACAGATCGTAGATGCTAAATATACCAAGGCTATGGCAAATATCAAGAAAGCAAAGAATGTACTTGAACTTGCTAAGGCTGATGCAGCATCGATGAGTCTTCCTTCAGCAAGCGATCTTGATCTTAAGGGAATTAGAAATGTCAAAGATTTTGAGGCTGTGTATACAAATAATGATATTAAAGTAATCAAAAGGCTTCTTAAGAGACAGCTTGATTCTTATGTAAACGGTGCGCTTAAGATGGCTGGTTATAAAAAGGATGTAAAAGGACTAAAGAAGGACTTAGCAACCTATAAGAAAGACATTGATAAAACCCTATATGTAGGCGAAATGTTTACCAAGACTGAGAATTATATCAAAACTATGGTTAAGAAAACCGGAATTGAGTACGAAAAAGTATCTATAGGGGATATGAACAAGGGCAATGCAGCAGTTGACAAAGTGATGTCAGGTTTTGATATAAAGAACTACTCTACAAAGGGCTGGGATAGTGTAAAGAATGCTTATAATGACGCAAGTGATAATATCAACACTGCCTGGTACAAGGGAGAGCTTTACAAGATTGACACTAAACTTAAGTCTAAGCTTAGCAAGGTAAAGACATTAAAAGAAGAAAAGGCAGCAAAAGCTGCAAAGGCTGCAAAGGCTTCTAAAAAGGATAATGCTCCTGCTAAAAAAACAGGTAAATAAAGTCAGATAATTGGGGAATAAAGAGCTTTAATACTATGGCATATTGTAAAGGTTAATGACTGACCTTTGCAATATGCTTGTGGTAGTTTATGGGAGGGATTGGAGAAGGAAATGAAGAAAGAAACATTTAATTTTGAATCAGCAGACGGAAAGCATAAGATCGCGGCCTATATTTATACTGATGAATTAGTTAAGTCTAAGGCTGTGATTCAGCTTTCACATGGTATGTGCGAGTATGTAGAACGCTATGAGTGGGTTGCGGATTTTTTTACAGCCAGGGGCTATGTTTTTTTGCAGGCAATGATCATCTGGGCATGGTAACTCATCAAAAGCCTTCTGAGTATGGTATCTTTGATGAAGAGCATGTGGAATTGGACCTTAAAAAGATGAATAGCATTTTTGAGAGAAAGATATCCTCTACTTCCTATCATTTTATATGGTCATAGTATGGGTAGTTTTTTTGCGAGATGGTATGTGTCAAGATATTCAGATACAATAGACGGACTTATTATTAGCGGTACTGCGGGACCTTCATTTAAGAATACAGGTGGAAGGATGCTTGCTGCATTTTTAGAAAGAACCCATAAAGAAGGCTATGTATCTGATTTGCTTATTAATCTTAGCTTTGGAGGCAACCTAAAGAGAATACCGGAGGCAAAGACTCCTTGTGATTGGATTACCCACGACAGGGAACTAATAGATAAATATATGAATGATCCTAAATGTAATTTTAAGTTCTCAGCAAAGGGATTTCATTCTATGCTTACAGCCCTTACCGTTGTAAGTAGGAAGGAGTGGGCAGAAAGCCTACCCAAGGACCTACCAATACTTCTTATATCGGGTTCAGAAGACCCGATAGGAAATTATGGTAAGGGAGTAAAAAATGTTACATCAATGTTAAAGAATGCCGGAATTAAAGATGTAATTGAGTACATCGATGAAACAGGCAGACATGAATTGCATAATGAAGTTAATAAGGCAGAAATAATGAAAATTGTTGCAAAATGGCTTGATAATAGATTTAGTTAGATTTGGGAGAAGTTATGTCGGAGCGTATTGTTATGGCTGGGGAAACATTAGTCACCACCGATCAGCCAATTGATAAATTATGTATTATAAAATCAGGTAGAGTTAAGGTCTGGTGCGAAGGTGGAAACTATGAACTAGGAGCTGGAGATGTAGTAGGTATATGTGAAGTCCTTTCAGAAGTTCATATTTTATCTTACACAATCGTTGAAGATACAACATTTTACATTTATCCGCTTACGGGAGTAGAGACGGTAGATTTACTAATCAATTCAAATCCTGATATTGCAAGGATATGTATTCGTTCCTGTTTTAGACAGATAACAAGGATTATTCATTCTTATAGAAATGAGCAGGTAAGATGCAATACAATTTATGATGCTTTGATTGCCTGTTATAATATTTATTCTAATCTGGCTGAAAATGCAGGGGCTAAGTTTGTGTGCAATGAAGGAATAGAAGACCTTGAGGCATATTATAATATTGAGAATATAGATTACTGGCTAATGGGATACTATGAAAGTCTCAATAAAATATATGCGGGAAGAAATTTTAAGGCACTTATAGCTGAGCCTGATGTTTCAGTAGGCATGATTAAAAAAGGCTGTATTGACGCAAGAAGGTTAGTCGGTCTTATGAGTGAGAGATATCAGTTTGTAAGAAAATGCTTAAGTTATTTCTTTGTCGAAGAAGAGGGAGGTCTCTTTTATAAAAATTTTAGAAGTATACGAAAAGTTTTTCTTCTGACATATTTGTCAAAAAAACAGTTTTTAAATAAGCTAAATATTATGGTAAATGAGGCAGGAAAAGTTACCTTAAATATTGATGATGAACTTGTCAAGAAGATAAAGAGTGTACTGAGATCTTAGATGAGATAAATCTTGATAATTCGCTTTCGATGTCTATAGAAAAAGAAAGTGAAGAGGCAGATTTAATAGAGAAATTCTATGAATCACTTGATACCATTCTTGACTTTGCAGAAATAGTTGGACCTGAGAGAAGATTTTTCAGAATCAATATTAATAAACTGAAAAAGCTCAAGGATAAAAATGCCATAGATGATGAGACTACTGCATTAAAGAGAGAAATAACAGCTGAGTTTTATCAGATATATTCTGAAGTTTTCTTTAAGAGTTTGGAAAAAGAAATCACTCCAGTGATTAGGATGTTTCTTTACTTTGGTTATATTGATGAGATTTTGGCAGGTGAAGAGTATACCAAGGCATTATATAAGCTTTCTGAAGAATTAAAGGAAAATGATCCTGCAGTTACGGGAGTGTATACCTTCTATGATTGGCTCTTAGCGGTATATAGGGGAGAGAAGAAACCTTGCCGTAACGAACTGGAAGTTGACTTTGCTGACTATGTAAGAAAACTTAAAACGACCAAGAAAGTTACTAATTCTGAAGCAGATAAGCTAATGGAAGATGGTGAAGCCAAGGTAAGCTATGAGTTAGACAATATATTTAAGACAGCAAATAAGATTACCTGTGGACGAGTATCCACCTTTTGTCCTGTATTTTATGAGGGAAATATACTTAAAGACTTTGATAGCTGCATAGTAAAGCCGGGAATTATAAAAAGAAAGCTTAACACCGTTAAAAGTGTGGATTATTCAGCATTTTACAGAGAGACCTTGGTTTCCGGGGAAGGCGGCATTATGGGTAAGGAGCATATCCATGTAGAAAAATTACCTGACTTTATTCTGATGCCTAATGCCGGAATCAGAGGGATAATGTGGCAGGAGATAGAGGGCAAGGTAAGGACAACTCCTAGTAGAATGTTTATATCCATACTTCATATGGATGATCTTCAGAATACTATAATTAGAATGACTGGAGAATTCCGTTGGGAAATCTGTAAGAGAGTACAGGGAGGACGTTGGAACGATGTCACGGATCCTTCATTAACCAGTATTTACTGTGATTATATACAGTTTTATCGTAAGAATAGCGATATCAGTGCCGGAGCAAGGGAGAAGATAAGAATTGCACTCCAGCGCTGCCGCAATAGCTTTAAGGAGATGTTTGTGCAGGATTACATTACTTATATTCTGTATGAAGGTAAGGGTTCGCCAAGGCTGAACAAGGTTGCAAGGAAGATACTTTTTGAGTTTTGCCCGCCTGATGAGGAGGGAATTAAGAGGCTCGCTATGAATCCAACCTATGCTGAACTTATAAAGCAATTGGAGATTAAAAAGGAACAAAAACTTCAAAAATATGAACATCTTGAGAGAAAACTACTTAAGGAAACTGGCAGTGTACCTCAAAGCCTTAAGATGGAGATCGACTTTGTAAAAGGAAGACAATAAATGACAGCCGTCTTGTAAATATAGATACAAGGCGGCTGTTTTTTATTTGAGAGGAAATTTCTCCGAAATTACCTGTCAAATAAAAAACTCTCCGAGGGATGCACAGCTCGCGGCAGAGAAATTTGCCTTACGGCACAGCTCGCGCGCGAAGTGTGTGCGAGCACACACTTTTTTTATGAGATGATAAAGGTGTAAAATGCTTTGACACTCTAGTTCTGACAGGAATTTTTATATAATTTCCCTAGGAATTACAGCAGTTTAGTAGTCCATTTTGATAAATCCCAGACATCGCTCGCCAGTCCTTCATAGAATTCAGGCTCGTGGCAAACCATGATTATACTACCCTTGTAGGCTATGAGGGCTCTTTTTAGTTCGTCCTTGGCATCTACATCTAAGTGGTTGGTAGGCTCGTCAAGTACGAGAATATTACTCTTTCTGTTAATCAGCTTGCAAAGCCTTACCTTAGCCTGCTCTCCACCGCTTAATACCTTTACCATACTTTCTATGTGTTTGGTGGTAAGGCCGCATTTACTGAGGGCACTTCTAACTTCGTACTGGCTAAAGCCCGGAAACTCTTCCCAGATTTCATTGATGCAGGTGTTATTGCCGTTTCCACTCATTTCCTGCTCAAAATACCCAAGCTCCTGTGAATCACCAAGCCTTACCTCTCCTGAAAGAGGTGGGATTAGTCCCATAATGCTCTTAAGAAGGGTGGTCTTTCCTATTCCGTTAGCGCCTTCAATAACGACCTTCTGACCTCTCTCCATATAGAGGTTCATAGGCTTACTTAGAGGGCTGTCATAGCCTATAACAAGGTCTTTTGCCTCAAGGATAACCTTTCCGCTGATACCTGCTTCAAGAAAGTTAAATACAGGCTTTGGTTTCTCTCCGACAAGCTCTATTATATCCATCTTGTCAAGTTTCTTCTGCCTTGACATAGCCATATTTCTGGTGGATACCCTCGCCTTATTTCTTGCCACAAAGTCCTTAAGGTCAGCAATTTCCTTCTGCTGTTTGTTATAGGCAGCCTCCTGTTGCGCCTTCTGCATCTCATAGACCTCAAGGAAGTTGTTATAATCACCCACATAACGCTTTAATTCCTGATTGTTCATGTGGTAGATTATGTTGATTACACTGTTTAAGAAAGGAATATCGTGGCTTATAAGGATGAAAGCATTTTCATATTCCTGTAAATATCTGGTAAGCCAGGCTATATGCTCCCTGTCGAGGTAGTTGGTAGGCTCGTCAAGAAGGAGAATATCAGGCTTTTTCAAGTAGGAGCTTAGCCAGAAGAACCTTGGTACGCTGACCGCCCGAAAGCTCGGTAACATCATTATCAAGTCCTATATCGCTAAGACCAAGGGCTGCAGCCACTTCCTCCACTTTTGAGTCTATCATATAGAAGTCATGCATGGTAAGTAAGTCCTGGATGGTACCGGTTTCTTCCATTAGTTTATTAAGGCTCTCTTCATCTGCTTCACCCATCTCCAGATAAGCTTCGTTTAGCCTTTTTTTCGAGGTCAAAAAGGTAGTCAAAGGCAGACTTTAAGACGCTTCTTATAGTCATTCCCTTTGTGAGAACTGCGTGCTGATCCATATAGCCGACATGGCAGTTTTTAGCCCATTCTATCTTACCCTCATCAGGCATCTGTTTGCCTGTAATTATATTCATAAAGGTAGACTTACCTTCGCCGTTGGCGCCAATAAGTCCTATGTGTTCTCCTGCCAAAAGGCGGAAGGATACATCGTTAAATATCGCTCTGTCACCAAATCCATGTGTCAAATGTTCTACATTTAATATACTCATAATCTAACCTTTCAAATATTAGTCTAATATTATACTCTATGCCCCATTGATTATGTTTCCATTCTTAATAAATACGACTTCTATGACCAACCTCAACGAGCACTAGGACCAATTCACTTTCTCTAATTTCTGCCAAAATGCGATAATCTCCTACCCGGTATCTCCATCGTCCGCTTTTATTCGCTGTAAACCATTTTCCGTGTAGGCGAGGATTCTCGCATCCCATAAGGTTTTTCTCAATCCAAGCCTTAATTATCTTTTGTGTTTGTTTATCCAGTTTTTTGAATGATTTATCGAATTTATCGGTTGTAACAATCTGATAAATCATAAGTCAAGCTCTTTCCAAAGCTCGTTTATTGGTCTTGTTTTTAATCTTCCCGCTTGCTGTTTAGCTTCATATTCTTCAAACACTTTCAAATCGTATTCGTCCTCAATTTTTTCAAGCATTGTAATTCTAATAATTTCGGACAATGTGGTATTGTTATGTTTTGCATAGGATTTAAAGATGTTCAATTCTTTTTCTGGAACTCTCAAACTAATTGTAGACATATTTATTCTCCTTTTTTTATATGTAATACAATTGTATTATGATAGTCGTAAAAAGTCAAGAACCTAACAGCAAAACATTGGACTGCTGACGTGCGATCATAATGGATGAGCATCATAAATAAAAATATGTTTTAGAAGAGGAATAGGCTTAAAAGTTAAGTTTGTTCATCTTTATAGTTTTAAATGAAGTTGCGTATATGCTGATTTTATACTATAATTATACAAAGAAAGGCAAAGGGGGGATGTAGCCTTGAATACAGAAATGAAAAATGCAGTTAATTCTGCAGGAGATAAGGCACAGTATGATGAGAATGCCAAAAGGCTTTTAGGGAACAAGAGCATACTTGCACATATTCTTGCGAAAACTGTCGATGAGTTTAAAGGAATGAAACCTGAAGACATAGTTACATACATTGAAGGTGAGCCTAAAATAGGTATTGTACCGGTAGAACCCGGACTAACCAATGTAGAAAAAACAGATGAGTCTGGGCAAAGGCTTAAGGGACTGAATTCAGAAAGTGTAGAAGCCAATGAAGGTTTGATAAGGTTTGACATCATATTTTATGTACGCTTAAAGAATGGACTTTCACAGATAATAGTGAATGTTGAAGCTCAGAAGGATGAACCTGTTTCATATAAGATACTAAATAGAGCAATATTTTATGTGAGCAGGCTAATATCGTCACAAAAGGAAAGGGATTTTGTAAATACCAACTATGATGATATAAAACAGGTATTCAGCATTTGGGTATGTATGAATATGAGCAAGAACAGTTTAAGCCATTTTCACATTGTAAAAGATGAGATGTTAGAGCCTTATGACTGGAAGGGAAATGCAGACTTACTCAATATCGTGATGATTGGAGTTACAAACGAACTTCCAAAGCATGATGAAAAATACGAATTACACCGCCTAATAGGAGCTTTATTGTCAGACAGATTAAGAGAAAATGAGAAACTGGATATTATTGAAAAGGAATATAAAATTCCTCTTAGCAATGATTTTAGAAAGGAAGTGGATACTATGTGTAACTTAGGTCAGGGAATAGAAGATAGGGTAACAGCAGAGGTAACAGCAAAGGTAACAGCAAAGAATTTAATAGATTTTGTTATGAAGATGCACCAAAAAGGCTATACACTGGAACAGATATCAGAAATAGCAGAAAAAAGTGTATCTGAAATAGAAGAAATTATAGATAAAAACTCGGTTTTAGCATAATATTAGTTAGCAACTGATTCACTATGATTTGTAAGGAAGTGGATAATATGTATAACTTATCCCGTAAAAATGTTGCCGTTGCCGATGATTCGACAAATTTCACTTGGGACTGTAGCTGCCATTCCAGTGCCTGTGTTGCTCATATATTTTAATTATCTTAGCCAACAAAAACTACATTACGGTAGTATGTTATAGAAATTTATATATAATATTTTGAACATTGGCAATTGAATAAGGGGATTTTGTCTTTTTACAATCCAGCCGGCTGGATGCCGGAGCGCATTAAGGAGGTGTAGTATGAAAAAATTAATCACTGTTTTTTGCTTAGTAACCATGTTGACTTTATTATTTGCTTGTAACGGTGTCCCAGCACTGGCCGAGACCGATGACGCCAATAACGATGCGGCGACTCCGGCAGCGATAGAACAGACCACTGAAGAAAGTACCACTAATAACGTATTGACTCCGACGGCGATAGAGCAGGCTACTGAAAATGGCGCCAATACGAAGACATCTAAGCCTGAAAAGGCAAAGAAAAAAGCGAAAAAGAAAGTAAAAACAATTGACATAATGAAATATGTCAAAAAAGGCGTATTTGACTACGATGCGTATAAAAAAGCCATAAAGGCTACTGGTCTATATCGCAATTGGTATTACCTAAATTACCGACTAAATACCAATTACATAATAGAGATAAGTACCGACTGTCTAGATTTGAGCAAAAAGAAGTATTATGTAGGGATAGGTTTTTTTACCAACAAACCATTGCCGTACAGTGAGATTACCTACGCTTCTTATTCTGAGAAGTGGGGGAAATCAATATCGCTCGGAGGAAACATCTACGTTTCCAAAGACGGCCTACTTAAGCTGCAGAAGATAATAGATTACGTCAGAAGTCAAAAAGCTCCAGATCCATATAAAAAACCAAAAATAAAAGGTATCAAATGGATCGATGGCAAAGAGATAGACAATCTATTTGACTGGAAAGAAGAGTTTTAGACCTCCACAAGGCTCCAGAATACTGGGGCCTTTTTAATTGTATCCACAAAAAATGTGGATTAATCTATACATCGCAGTTATGACCGCCGGCGCGCGATCTAAGATGTAAACTAATAACAACCTATTTGCAAGCCATAAACAATGTGGTATAATATGAGCACTTGGTAAACTTAATTATATTGAATAGGAGAAGTAAAGATGAACGATCAGTATTTGGAAGAGGGCATCAAATGCCTCGACACAGGCAAAAATAAAGGAATAAGGGCGGGCCTTATAGCCTGCGTTGTATTTAGCTTTATTTTAGTTTTAATCAACCCTGCACTTATAATAACCCCTATTGTGGCTATAGCAATCACGGTGTTTATATTTCAAGACTTAAGATTGAATATGAATACATATATGCGGATGGACAGATTGACTTTGACAGAATTAGCGGTAATGCTAAGAGAAAGACCTTGATGAGGGTGGATATTGAAAATGCTGAGGTTATAGCACCCACCAATTCGGATTCGATAAAGGCCTATAACAATAATAATAGAATTAAGGTCAAGGACTTTAGCTCATATGACAGTAACGTAAGAACTTATTCTATGATAGTAAGTAAAAGCGGAGAGCTCTATAAGATAATCTTTGAGCCCTCCGAAAGAATGCTTAAAAGTATGAAGTACAAGCAGCCAAGAAAGGTTAAGGAGTACTAATCTTTCTGCAAAAATTAATAAATGAATCCAGGGCTTCGTTAGCCGAATATTCTCTGAGATAGGTAAACCCTATCTCTCTTTTTTGTATTGGGTGAGAGAGAGGGATGGTGGTTAAACTGCCTTCTTTAAGCTCTTTTTTTACAAAGTCTGTTATTACACAGGCTATTCCAAGTCCTATTTTAGCAAACTCTATGAGGAGATCCATGCTACTTACTTCAAGGATATGTCCTGTAAGCATCTGTCCTGTGGATAGCTCATTTCCCCTAATATACTCGTCTATATAGCGTCTGGATACATTGTGCTGGTCAAGTAGCATAAGATTAGCGTATTCAAATGGATTGGAGGCAGCCTCAGGATGCCTTTTTTTAAGGTTCCTTAGGTAATCGGGAGTGGCTACAAAGCCGTCTTCGACCATGCCTATAGGTGCAAATACAAGGTTTTCAAGCCTTCCGCTCTCTCCAACAAGTCCAATATCTACCTTGTGATTCTGTATAAGGTTAAGTGTCTGATAGGTAGATTGGCAGCTTATTGATATTTTGACATGAGGGTGGAGTTTAATAAACTTCTCAAGATAAGGCATGAGTACATATTTACAAAGGGTAGTGGAAACACCTATTTTAAGGCTTCCCGTACCCAGTTTTTTGTTTTTCTTAATCGTATCCTCTGCCTGTTTTAGGTGCTTAAAGGCAGCATTTGTCTGCTCATACAGCATTTTGCCTGAGTCAGTAAGGGTAACTCCCCTTGAGCTTCTTACAAAGAGCTTAGTCTCTAAGTTTTGCTCAAGCCTTGTAACAGCCTTGCTTATGGCAGGCTGACTTATGTATAGCTCCTTTGCTGCGTGGGATATATTCCCTGCCTCAGCAACTGTATTAAATATATGATAAAGGGATAGATTCTGCTCCATGTTATTTTCCATAGCTGTCTCCTTTTTGATGCTTGCTTCGAATTATTATATTTTACCACTTGTATCATTACATAACTTCTTTTCATAGCAATTATATTTAATATGTATTTTTATTATACAATATGTCCTGATATAATACAAGGACACTTAGAATCAGAAAGGGGTATATTATGGGAATGACAATGACTCAGAAGATTCTCGCTGACCATGCTGGACTTCCTAAGGTGCAGGCAGGAGAACTCATAGAAGTAGGGCTTGACATGGTGCTTGGCAATGATGTAACTGCGCCTGTTGCCATCAAAGAATTGTCAAATTTAAGGATAATAAGGTATTTGATAAGGATAAGATTGCCCTCGTTCCTGACCATTTTACTCCTAATAAGGATATAAAATCGGCAGAAAACTGCAAATGTATGCGTGACTATGCCATAAGCCATGATATAACCAATTACTTTGAAGTGGGCTGTATGGGCATTGAACACGCCCTCCTTCCGGAAAAGGGAGTGGTGACAGCAGGAGACTGTATAATAGGTGCAGATTCCCATACCTGTACATACGGGGCTTTGGGAGCCTTCTCCACAGGTGTCGGAAGTACAGATATGGCAGCCGGCATGGTTACTGGCAAAGCCTGGTTTAAGGTACCTTCAGCCATAAAGTTCGTTCTTACAGGTAAGATGAAGAAGTGGGTTAGCGGAAAGGATCTCATACTTTACATTATAGGCAAGATAGGAGTGGATGGAGCTCTTTACAAATCTATGGAATTTAGTGGAGACGGAGTGAAGAACCTGACCATGGATGATAGATTTACCATAGCCAATATGGCGATAGAAGCGGGTGCAAAGAATGGCATCTTCCCTGTGGATGAACTTACCCTAGAGTATATAAAGGAGCATTCCACAAAGCCATACAAGGTATATGAGGCTGATGAAGATGCGCTCTATGATGAAGTTATTGAGATAAATCTCTCAGAACTTGAGCTTACTATTGCATTTCCACACCTCCCTGAGAATACAAGGACTATAGGTGAAACTGGGGAAGTTAAGATAGACCAGGTAGTCATAGGTTCTTGTACGAACGGCAGGATATCAGATATAAGGGTGGCAGCAGATGTAATGAAGGGAAGGAAGATTGCTCCGGGGATAAGAGCAATTGTCATACCTGCTACCCAAGAGGTCTATCTTACTGCACTTAAAGAGGGACTTATTACAACCTTTGTACAGGCTGGCTGCATCGTAAGTACCCCTACCTGTGGACCTTGTCTTGGAGGACATATGGGAGTGCTTGCCGCGGGTGAGCGTGCCATATCAACAACCAATAGAAACTTTGTAGGCCGTATGGGACATACTGAAAGTGAGGTCTACCTTGCAAGTCCCGCAGTAGCTGCTGCAAGTGCCATTACAGGTAAGATAAGTTCACCTGAAGAACTGGGATTATAGGAGGGATTATGGAAGCAAGAGGATATGTTCATAAATATGGTAATGACGTAGATACAGATGTAATCATTCCTGCAAGATATCTAAACACCTCTGATCCAGCTGAGCTTGCTGCAAAATGTATGATAGACATAGATGCAGACTTTGTAAATAAGGTAAAGCCTGGAGATATAATGGTAGCAGGTGATAACTTTGGCTGTGGCTCTTCAAGGGAACATGCTCCTATAGCTATCAAGGCATCAGGTATAGCCTGTGTAGTGGCTAAGACATTTGCAAGAATATTCTACAGAAATGCGATAAATATAGGTCTTCCAATCATAGAATGTGCTGAAGCCGCAGAGGCTATAGGTAATGGTGATGAGGTGGAGATAGACTTTGACACAGGTATAATCAAAGACCTTACCACGGGAGAGAGCTTTACAGGACAGGCTTTTCCGGACTTTATAAAGAAGATAATAAAGCAGGGTGGTCTGATAAACTATATAAATGCTGAGAAGTAAAAAGTATTTGTTACAAGCTTAAGTGTAATGTTAAGTACGATGCACTTTTAGGTGTTTGGATAATCTGTATTGAGTGGCTAAGAGAATAAGTGTGTTTAAAGTAAAAATAAATATATTATAAGTATTATATTTTTAATGGACTTATGCCGATATTAGGTATGAGTCCTATTTTATTTCGAATATTATTTATAAACTTCACGAAAAGAAAAATAATATTCAGATTTACAAAAGAGATATTTGAAATGCTAAAGACTTAAATAAGAGGCATTTTAGATGAATGAACTAATTTAACCTATTAACTTGCCGTAAGAGTGGGAGAGAAATTATGAAACCTGTAAAACAAACCTTTGGAAGCCTTTTTTTAGTTGCTGTTTTAGTGATTAGTCTATTTTGTAGTGGATTTTCGGAGACGGTATTGGCGGCTACAATTACTGCTACATCTAACATAGTACACGCTGAGGTATACCGAGTAATTACAAAAAGACTTCCGGGGGGACAATTTGAAGTCATTTCAGAAGATTTAATTACAAACGGAGATACAAAGACTGTAACCTTTGACAATTCTGAAACAAGATATATTGTATTCTTTGCGAAACCGGAAGAGGGATATCTTATAACCGGAACGGGTCAAGATGGATCTGGTAATATGTCACTTGTATCAGAACTTAGAGATTCTCATGCCCAAGGTAGGACAGAAACCAAAGTGCCGGAAGATGTTTTAAAACGCATGGAAGAAAAAGGGTTTGTTATCGCTTGGGGATATACAAGAGGTACAGTTAATAATAGATGGACTAGTTTTACTGATACTGTGGATGCATATAGGCCTATAGTTAATTCATCTATTACCAATACTACAGGAGATATTGAGGCAGGAAAGCCTATAACTATGAATGTTGTAATAAGGACGGTAAGTCCGTTCCGTAACTCAGGAGATAATCGTAAATACTGGACAGAGATTCCTGAAGGCGGGGTTAATGTAACAATAGATGATAAAAAGGTAATCCCTGTTACAGGCATAGAAAAAAAAAGGGTAATAATGAATATAGTGGAACTATATCCTTTGTATTGGATGAAGATGACGCAAGAGTAAATAGCCATACAGCAACTGTTAATGCCAGGGTTAACTATACAGCTGAAATTTCTAATAACACAGGTACTTATCATGCAGCAGCTCCTGTAAAAACAACTACTACAGTAGATGCAAAACCTACTACCGTTAGCTTTAACCTTGTGACCAACACCAATCGTAAGCTGACTTACGACCTTGGATATGAAGGAGCAGAGACTTTCCCTGTAGAAACCCATAATAGTGGAGCTACTGTGACTGTTAAGTCTGGGAGTTATGAAAGGGCAGAAAGTGAGTTTGGGGGCTGGTTTATGACCAATAATGCTGGAGAAGTAGTTACTCTACAGCCTTCACAGACTTTTTCCATGCCTGATAGGGTTACAGGTACAAGACTGCTTGCGAAGTGGAATTCTATGCTCACAGTTGATAATGACAATGGGACTGCAGTTACGAAAAACATACGCGAATCAGGCAGCACAGTTACACCTGTAAAACCTACTAAGGGTAAGTATGTATTTTTAGGTTGGAAAGACTCAGATGGAAAGACCTATGGTGCTGATGATGAAGTAATCATGCCTAATAAGCCTATGAAACTTTTGGCTATGTGGTATGACCCTTCACCTAGTTTTTCAGCCGTTATTCCAAGTATTCCAAGTGCTCCAAATAAATCGATATCTGGTGACAATGGAATAGACAGTAAGGAAGATAGTAGCTCTGAAATAAATAAAGAAACTACAGTCAATAAAGTTGATAAAAAGAATACCTCAGTTGAGAAGTTAGGTAAAAAGACTTCTACTGAAAATAAGGCTAATAAGAAAAATTCATCAGACAATAAGACTGCAAAGAAAAACTCTGCTGAGTCAAAGGCTGATAAGAAGAATTCAGAAAGTAAATCTGACAAGAAAGCTGCTGAGAACAAGTCAGAGAAGAAAGTTTCTGAGAGTAAGTCAGACAAGAAAGCTGCTGAGAGCAAGTCAGACAAGAAAGTTTCTGAGAGCAAGTCAGACAAGAAAGCTGCTGAAAGTAAATCAGAAAGTAAATCAGAAAGTAAATCAGAAAGTAAATCAGGAAGTAAATCAGAAAGTAAATCAGATAAAAAGGCTTCAGAAATCAAAGTAGAAAACAAGGCGGAGAAGAAATCATCTGAGAGTAAGTCTGAAAATAAAATACCTTCTGAAAGCAAGTCAGGCAAGAAAGCTTCTGAAAGTAAATTAGAGAACAAGACTGAGAAGAAGGCATCAGAAAGCAAGGATGAAAAAGAAGTCTCCAGAAGGTAAGAGCGAGAAGGGTACAGCTAATGTTAATAAGAAAGTGGAAGTAGGAACTGAAACTGAGAATGAAAAAGAAGATACACTAGATACCACTCTCGAGGAATTGGAAGCACAGGATGAGGCTGATATAACTAAAAATCATGAGAATGAAGAAACTTCAGAGGAAAAAGCTGCTGAAGAAGAGGCAGATACAGAAGAGTCTAAGAAGGAAACAAAGAAAAAAGAAGATGCTAACAAAGAAAAAGATAAGAATAATTCCGATTCTAAATCTGAAAAGAAAGAAGCCGCTGACAAAGAAGCAGGTAAGAAAGACAGTTCTTCTTCTGACTCAGGAAAGAATGGTAGCTCTTCTTTCGAATCAGGCAAGAATGGTGGCTTAGCTTCTCAGACTGCAAAAGAAAAGATTTCTGTAAGTGCATCAGGAAAGGGAGGAACAGGAATAATTGATCCAAAGACCGGTCTTCCAAGAGACTCAGTAAAGGGTACCGAATCAAGCATTGAAACAAACAAAACACGTGCATTTGGCGTGGGTCAAGACCAGGGCTTTGAGATTCTGTTATATGATGAACAGGGTATTCCGCTTTACGGTAATAAAGCAGGTGTCTTGATTTACCGCGGTAAAGTCCTTAAGAACAGTAACATACTTAAGAACGGTAAAATACTTAAGAATGGTAAGTTGCTTGTGGACGGGAAAGTATTCACAATTGCTGCAAAGACTCTCCCAGTAACCGGAGGTAGAGTAAATGTAGAATTCTGGTTAGGCTTATCCATACTCTCTGTACTTGGTGCATATATGCTGTTAGAAGCCAAAAGAAAGAAAGCTAAATAAGACTTTTGATATGACTTTATCAAAGGAAATTAAAGGGAACTCTGATTAGGGTTCCCTTTTGGCATTGTATTCTAAAAATATCTTTTTAGTTTGTTGAAAATAATATATAATATTTTTTTAGTTAAAAAGAAATTAAATTATATACCTTGAAAAGGGAAAATGGTATAGCCTAGCACGAAAATCTGAGGGATATCAGAGCTTATTAAGGAGGTTACATTGAAAAGTATAACAGATAATTTGGGGTATGCAATAAAAAATATAAGAGAAAGCGTAGGCTGTAGTCAGGATGAAGTGTTTCATGGTATTATTTCAAGAACAGTTTGGAATAAATATGAAAATGAGAATTTGATTCCTGATATGCTAATGTTTCAGGTAATCCTTGAAAGACTTTGTGTTTCTGACGAAAGATTTGAATTTATAGTGCCTGATGCTCTTCATAAATTTTATGAGTGGCAAGTTAATTGTTTTAACTATTTGGATAAACAATATTGGGATAAATTGCTCGAAGAAAGAAGAAAATTTGATTCCATTTCTCTAATAAATAAAAAAATACAGTATCAGTACAGGGACTTCATTGATTATGTTATAAATAGGTTAGTGCATAATGATTTGCATAAAGCTCACTATTATATAAAAAGCAATATCACATACGATAAAAAAATATTGATAAGATAGCAAGTGAAAAAAACGTCTTTCGGTGTTTGAATGGCATTTGATAGCCAATCTATATGATATTGAGTATGAATTATTTTTAAATAAAAAGTCAGAGCTAACAGTCAAGCTATATGAATTGTACCGATACGTTGAACAAAAACATAGATGACTATCTTAATTAAGTGTAGAATAATTCCTAAACTTGGTATCGTACTCTTTAAGGAATGAAAAAGGAACATTTGACATTGAAGAAAAGTTAAAAATTGAAAAGAATATTCTTGAAATTTCAGTAAAGTCTTACTGTATAAGGGAAGTTCCTGAAATATTAAGGCTTTTAATCGAAAGTGAACCGATTCTCTACAGAAAGAATGCTTATATCAAACATAAGGAGGCTATAGAATATGTTTTTGATTTGGCTGGGGCCTGTTCAGATTTCAAAATTGAATTTTATGTAACAAATGTTAAAAAAATATATGGTTTTTAAGTGATGTATTAAAGATGAAAAGACGTGAAATTGGGATGAGCGTAGAAAGATTGGCTGAAGGTATATGTGATAGTAAGACATATAGTAGGGCGGAATCTGGTAAAACATACCCTAAAAACATATTGAAAAAAATAGCAAATAAGTTAGGTTTAACCTGGATTTACTTTAAAGGAGAGATAGAGAGTTCTAAATATGAAGACTTAATGCTTATGAGCAAGTGCAGAATGTTTGCCTCGATTGGTAAGAATGAGAAATTAAATAAAGAAAAAGAAACTCTAAAACGGCGCATCAATATGAGTATTTTTAATTAATAAACAAGCAATTGAAGGATTAGAGGCTTTATCTGAAAAATATTTTCGGATAATGATAGAGAAAAAAAAGACTGTGGGAAGTGTTTTCATATACCGGTAAATTTATTGATAATAGGATATATACGAGGAAAGAAAAATGAACTATTAAGTAACATTGCTAGAATTATTGGGGTTAGAGAGCCTTACGAGGGTATAGAAATGCTTGAAAACCTACGTAAGAGTAATGAAGGCAGTAAAAATGTATTTGGCATAAGAATAGCAATAATTTTAAAAAAATTTGGCTTGGTTATAAAAAAATATAAAAGAATATGATAAAAAGCTATAAACTTACAGTAGATGGGATTATAATGGCTGTGAAGGAAAAATGTAGCTGATTTACTGATGAACAATTTTAGATTATATGTCTACAATAAAAGAAGAACTCGGCGATATAGAAGAAGCGAAAAAAATATTTGCAGAAATATGTTCTATATTGCCGAGCTTTATGAGATATATAATGATGCACATATGGTAAGAGCTTATTATGAAAAAAAGTATTTGATAAAGATATAAATTGGTATTAAAAATGTCTTTTGACACTAATGAAGTTTATACTGATTTTTATGCTTATTTTAATATCACCAGTTTTGTCTACGCATATATTTTTGCAATAGAAGAAGATGGTATAGTATTAAATAATAGAATATACCATTAGGGTTTACATTTTTCTAACTTATTTGTAAACCCTAATGGTATGTTATGATTCTGGAGAACATGATACAATATAGAAATAATTTAAATGGTTTTAGATGTGATAAACAGCTGTTTTACGATAATGAAATCCCAATAATAAAGGAGTTAATAAATGCTAAAAATAACTAATTTACGAAAATCTTTCAGGGACAAATCGGTTCTAAAAGATGTATCCTTTGAAGTGAATCCAGGAGAAATAGTTTGCCTTTTAGGCAATAATGGTGCAGGGAAGACGACTATTATAAATTGTATATTAAAAATGATACGACCGGATTCAGGAGAGATAATGCTTGATGATAAGAAAATAGATAAATGTAAAAATAGTGAATATTTCAATCATGTAAGCGCCCTACTTGAATCCAGCTCCAATGTATATGATTACTTAACAGGTGTGCAGAACATCGAGTATTTTGCAGGATTGTCTAAAATAGACAGTAAAAGCCCTGAGATAGAAAAATACATAGATGATTTTGAATTAAGAGAAGCCATTAATAAGCCTGTTGGAGAATATTCAAGGGGAATGCAGCAAAAGTTAGCTCTTATAATTGCTCTTATGCAGTCTCCAAAGCTTTTACTCTTAGACGAACCAACATTGGGACTTGATATAAAGAGTAAGAATGCCGTTATAGATAAGTTAAACCAATTGGTAAATGAAAAGAAAATGGCAGTAATACTTACCACACATCAGATGGAAGTAGTACAGAAGCTAAATGGCAGAGTTTTGATACTAAAAGATGGAAGCGTCAAAGTGTTTTCAGACATAATAGAAGAGGAAGTTTCAGGATATATAGTATCGTATGTTAAAGATGGTAAGATAGTAGAAGAATTCGTTGAAGGAAATTTCTCGGAAGTTTATGATAGCTTTCAAGATGAAGATATAGTAGAGATAGTTAAGAAAAAGAAAAATATGGAAGAAAAAGTTATGGAGGCATTAGATGAATCTAATTAAAGCAGAATTTAGAAAGACCCTTACTGAGGCGATAAGCTATTATCCGGATTATATAGTAGGGCTCATTACAGATTTTTTTGTACTGATTATTGTAATAAATACAGAAGGAAATACTACAGAAAAGGTATTTGGTTACATTCTTTGGATACTTGCAAGCGGTGTTATATCAGAGGCTTCTATGTGCATATCTACCGAAAAGCAGCTTGGAACTTTGCAGAATATTATGATAAAGCCTTATTCCATAGCACAAATAGTTACAGTCAAAAACTATAGTGTGGTTTAGTATAAATGTGATAAAAGCTATTATAACAATGGTTGTAGCAATGATATTTTTTTGGTATTGATAATTTATTCAGATTGGAGTATTTATACATAATAATTCTTGTTTGCATAGGAACTCATGGGACTATCGTATGTACTTGCATCTGTAACTCTTATGTTCACCAAGGTTGCTTCATTTGTAAATATAATAAGTTATGGATTTTTTTGTTTTTTTATCAGGAAGTATAGTTAAAATACCTGATTTCCTTGTGTATACTAATCCAATATCATATGGGGTAAAATATGCATCAGTGATATTGAAAAATGGTATATGGGTTATGGATACAGTTATATTCCTTATAATATGTGGAAGTTGGCTGCTTGTGGGATATTTGATTTTTAGATTTATGTTTAATAGATGTAAACAGTTTAAGTGGACGTATTAAATGCTTTGTAAATAGATAAGCTTAATAATGTAATCAGATGAGCCTAGACACAAACTCCGAGTCCTATTAATTTGACAAAAATCCCATCTCTATGCTATAATCTACCAGTTACCGGCATCTCTTACGGAGATGTCTTTTTATATGAAAGGTGGAATTATAATTTGAAATTTAATGAAATGGAACTTGATGAGCGTATATTAAAGGCTGTAAAGGAGCTTGGCTACGAGGAGGCAACTCCTATCCAGACTGAGGCCATACCTGTAGCCATCACAGGAAAGGATATCTTAGGCCAGGCACAGACAGGAACAGGAAAGACAGCAGCATTTTCTATACCTATCTTAAACAATATTGATTCAAGCAATAAGCATTTACAGGCTGTAGTACTTTGCCCTACCAGAGAACTCGCACTCCAGGTATGTGGAGAGATAAGAAAATTATCCAGATATATGCATGGCATCAAGCTGGTGCCTGTGTACGGCGGACAGGACATAGTTAAGCAGATAAAGTCCTTAAAGCAGGGAGCACAGATTATAGTTGGAACTCCTGGCCGTGTAATGGATCACATGCGAAGGAAGACAGTGAAGTTTGACCAGGTTAAGATTATGGTACTTGATGAAGCAGACGAGATGCTTGATATGGGATTTAGAGATGATATAGAGACTATTCTCGCTGAAGTGCCTGAGGAGAGGCAGACCATGCTTTTTTCAGCTACCATGCCGAAGCCAATCCTTGACATCACAAGGAAGTATCAGAAAAAGGCACAGAATATAAAGATTGCTAAAAAAGAGCTTACAGTTGAGAACATAGAGCAGTATTACTTTGAAGTAAGAAGAAACTACAAGGATGAGATTCTTTCAAGACTTCTTGATATTTACAATCCTGAGTTAAGCATAGTATTTTGCAATACCAAGAAGAAGGTAGAAGAGGTTGCAGGTGAACTTCAGGGCAGAGGCTACTTTGCAGAGGGACTTCACGGAGACCTTAAGCAGCAGCAAAGAGACAGGGTAATGGGCAATTTCCGTAATGGAAAGACCGAAATCCTTGTAGCTACTGACGTGGCAGCAAGAGGACTTGACGTAAAGGGTGTTGACCTTGTTATCAACTACGATTTGCCACAGGATGACGAATACTATGTACATAGAATCGGAAGAACCGGAAGAGCCGGTAAATCAGGTCTGGCTCTCTCATTGTAAGTGGTAAAGAGGTGTACAAGCTCAAAGAGATTCAGCGTTACTGTCATACCAAGATTAGGCTTAAGCCTGTGCCATCCCTTGATGATGTTACCAATACAAGGGTAGACAGCCTCTTTAGCGAGCTTTCAGAGATTATTGAGAATGAAGACTTAACCAAGATGACAGAGCTTATCGAGCAGAAGGTAAATGAAGAAGACTTCACCTCTCTTGATGTGGCAGCGGCCTTCTTAAAGCTTTATCTTTCTTCTAAGGAGAGCAGCAGTGATGAGGCGTCCGATTCGGATGTTGATTTTGGAGGAAGCAATGAAAACGGTATGGTGAGACTCTTCATCAACATTGGAAAGAAGGACAGGGTTAAGCCTGGTGACATCCTTGGCGCAATAGCAGGTGAGTCAGGCATCTCAGGCAAGCTTGTAGGAGAAATCCAGATGTATGACAAGTACACCTTTGTAGAGGTGCCTGCAGAAAATGGCAAGGAAGTTCTTCATGCTATGAAGAATGCTAAGATTAAAGGAAAGAAGATAAACATAGAGCCTGCAAACGCGAGGTAATGATATGAAGACGGAATATGTGGATCTAAGGGATGAAAATGACATAAAGGAAGGTATAAAGAAGGCTGCAGGTATCATAAAAAAAGGCGGCCTCGTGGCCTTTCCAACGGAAACTGTGTACGGCCTTGGTGCTAACGGACTTGATGAAAACGCAGTTCCAAAGATATATGAGGCAAAGGGAAGGCCTTCCGACAATCCTCTTATCCTGCATATTAGTGAATTTGATGAAATAAAGAGTATAGTAAAGGAAATACCAAAGACTGCCCTTATCCTTGCTGAGGAATTCTGGCCGGGACCTCTTACTATGGTGCTTAAAAAGAGTGATATCGTGCCTTACAGGACTACAGGAGGACTAGAGAGCGTTGCGGTAAGGATGCCTTCAAATAAGATAGCAAGAGAGCTAATAAAGGCTTCAGGTGTGCCTATTGCGGCTCCAAGTGCCAATTCATCAGGAAGGCCAAGTCCTACCAAGGCTTCACATGTCATCCTTGACCTTGATGGCAAGATAGATATGGTGATTGACGGAGGGGCAGTTGACATAGGTCTTGAATCTACAATTGTAGATGTAACAGGAGATGTACCTGTAATACTTAGACCGGGCTTCATTACTGAGGAAATGCTTTCTGAAGCCATAGGCAGAGTAGAGATTGATGAAGTGGTTAAGAGCCTAAGCCCTGATAAGGACTTAAAGCCTAAGGCACCAGGGATGAAATACAGGCATTATGCACCTAAGGGCAAGATGACCATATATAAGGGAAGTTCTGAAAAAGTAGTAGAAAGAATAAATGAGGAAATAGCAAAGTCTGTGGGAAAGAAAACTGCTGTACTTGCAACTGATGAAACAAAGATGTATTATAAGGCCGATGTGGTTATATCTGTAGGCAACAGGGAAGACGGAGAAAGCATTGCACACAATCTTTTTGACGCTCTTAGGAGGTTTGATGATGTTGGCGCAGAAGTCATTTTCGCAGAGGGATTTGATGAGAATAGACTTGGTTTTGCCATCATGAACAGGTTGCATAAATCTGCGGGATATAATATCATAATGATAAAAGAGTAAAGAATTTTTACTATTTACCAACATCTTTTGGCTTGTACAGGAGGTAACTGTGTACGATAGAATTATATTTGTGTGTGAGGGAAATCATTCCAAGGGACCAATGGCAGAGACCATATATAAAAGCCTTACAGAGAATGAGAATATTCCGGCTATATCAAGAGGGCTTGTTGTACTTTTTTCTGAGCCTGTCAATGAAAAGGCTGTCTCAGTCCTTGAGAATCACGGTCTTACCTGTGCGGTGGAGTTCTCAAAGGAGCTTACAAAGGAAGATATAACTGAAAATGCGCTCATACTCACAATGACTGACAAACAAAAGAAACAGGCTATAGATAAATACGAGATTGAAAACAATATATTTTCAATAAAGGAGTTTAATGGCGAAGAAGGGGAGGTTAAAGACCCTTATGGCGGTACTCTTGTAGATTATGAGGAGTGCTATAATGAACTTCTGAGACTGATTAAAAAAACTATATACAAACTTGATGAAATGGGGAAATGATTATGGAGAACAAAGTAATAGCTATTGGGAGTGACCATGGCGGGTTTGAACTAAAGCAGGAGATTATTAAGCATCTGACTAAAAAGGGAATTGGCTTTGAAGATTTTGGCTGCTTTTCTGAGGCTTCCTGTGACTACACTGACTATGGAAAGGCTGTGGCAGAGGCTGTGGCAGCAGGGAAGTATGAAAAAGGCATACTAATCTGTGGAACAGGTATAGGCATATCCATTACAGCCAATAAAATAAAGGGCATCAGATGTGCCCTTTGTAGTGATTGTTTTTCAGCAGAAGCTACCAGAGAGCATAATGATGCCAACATCCTTGCTCTTGGCGGCAGGGTAGTTGGCGCAGGACTCGCTCTAAAGATAGTTGATACCTTCTTAAATACGCCATTTTCCAATGAGGAAAGGCATATAAGAAGAATCAGTAAGATAGAGAGCTGAGATATTCTTCAAGTGCATATATAGGCTCCTGAAGTAAAGAGTATTCATCATTGTAGATATAATCGAGCAGGGCGTGGAAGCTGTTAAGAGCTTTTACCTCCTGCTCTTTTGTTATATAGTTTTTCTCTATGGCTTCAGCAAATTCATCCAAGTCAAGGATTCTTATGCTGTTATCAGGATAGACAATCAAGTCTATGAGCAAGTCGGTAAAATTGATGTTATTTCCTTCAAAGCTAAGCTCCGAGATGTCGTTATACCAGTAAAGCAGATTGCCGTTTACGTCAAAGAGTTTACTTACCTTTATTCCAAGCTTAGGATAATAGGCAGAAAAGCCCCCCGATATATCAGGACGCAGACGAATAGCTTTCCAGCCTGTGACAACCAGTTCATCGGATACATAGTATATGGTATCCTTGGTTAACGACAATACTTCATCAGGGATGTAGCGTTTTCTGTTAACTATGTAAGATTTATAAATATCAGAATTGAATTTAATCATTTTTTTGACCTCACTACCTATATTAAAATTATATAATCTATGGTATCATTTTAGATAGAATAAGTAAACCATATTTATAGGAGAAATATATGCATATTCCAAATTTTTTGAAAAAAGATGATGTTATAGGTGTGACAGCCCCATCAGCAGGCTTTACGGAACAGGCTGACCTTACGAGACTTGAGAGTGCAAGGTTCAATCTTTCTGAAAGAGGGTATGAGCTAATAGAGACTGATAATGTGAGGAAATGTTACAAGGGAAGAAGTTCTACTGGGAAGAAGCGAGCTGAAGAATTTCTCTCTCTCATAGAAAATAAGGATGTAAAGTACATTGTCTCAGCAAGTGGCGGAGACTTCCTTATGGAAATGCTTGAATACCTCGACTATGAGGAGATAAAGGCTAATCCTAGTGGATTCAGGGATATTCGGACAATACAGGTCTAATCTATCCAATAACCACTATCTGCGATATGGCCACAGTTTATTCGGGAAATATTGGTGACTACGGTATGTCGCTTTGGCATGGTTCCGTAAGAAACAACCTAAAGATATTAGAAGGTAATGATATAATACAAATGAAATTTCCTCACTTTGAAAATGAGTATGTTAAGAAGATAACAGGCTTTGAGGGCTACAATCTCACAGAGAAGGTAAATTATGAGTTTGCATCAGAGAATAAAACAAAGAATTTTAGCGGAAGGCTGCTTGGAGGCTGTCTTGATGTGCTGATTATGCTTTGTGGCACCAGGTATGACAAGACTGTTGACTTCGTAAGAAAATATAAGGAAGATGGAATAATCTGGTATCTTGAGAGCTTTGCCCTTTCATCAGCCAGACTTCAATGTGCCCTCTGGCAGCTAAAGGAAGCAGGCTGGTTTGAAGGGGCTAAGGGATTTTTATTTGGAAGACCTTGCTTTTTTGCTGAGGAGTATGAAACAGACTTCAATGAATCAGTAAAGACAGCTCTTGATGGACTTAACCTGCCTATAATAACGGGCTGTGATATAGGACACAGACCCCCAAGGCTAACTATGATAAATGGTATGATGGCAGAAGTTAAATTTGACGGCGAACACTTTGAAATGAGATATCCGGAGGTAAGAGAGTGAAAAAGAACTTTTTTTGCCAGATTATTTGGGCATTTATCTACAGTGGGAAAGCATAGGTCACTGGTCAGAAAGCATTGCTTTAAGCTGGGGCTTTACCGTCAGGGGCTTATGCACGATTTGTCTAAATATTCATTTGTAGAGTTTTGGACAGGTGTTAAGTACTATCAGGGAGATAAAAGTCCTAACTTTGCCGAGAGGAAGGCAAATAACGGCTACAGCTATGCCTGGCTTCATCACAAGGGAAGAAATAAGCATCATCTTGAGTACTGGATAGATTATGACTTAAGCGACGGTGCAACCATGATGGGACTGGAGATGCCTGCCTGCTACCTTGCGGAGATGTTCTGCGACAGGCTTGCGGCAAGCAAGACTTACAGGGGAGAGAGCTACAAGGATTCAGACCCTTATGAGTACCTGATGCTTGTAAAAGACCATTACATAATTCATCCAAAGACCTTGTCTGAGCTTGAAAAAATGATGACTATCCTAAAAGATGAAGGAGAAGAAGCGGCATTTAGCTATATCAGGAAAGAAATATTAAAAAAATAAACTGAAATTTATAATAAAGATAAATACAAATTATAAGTAAAGTACTGGACTTTCTCTTTTTGATATGTATAATTATTCTCAAGTCAGAAAACTAATAAACAACTCCTATATCAGTGGGTGTCAAATGTATATCGTTGACACCCACTTCATATAGTCAAGGAGTCTGAAAAAGGAGAAAGAAATGGGTAAAAAGTACAGCTCTTTGCAAGATTTTCTAACTAAAAAAGGTATTGAAATCTCATTCAAGCGTTATGGTATTGACGTCTTAGGCTCGATGGCTATGGGACTTTTCGCATCACTTTTGATAGGTACGATACTAAATACAATCGGCCTCAAGCTTGGGATACCATTCTTTTCGGAGACAATATGGCCTATAGCCAAGGAAATGACAGGTCCTGCTATAGCGGTGGCAATTGCGATGGCTCTTAAGGCTCCTAATATGGTGGTGTTTTCATCCCTCATTGTAGGCTATGCGGGAAACCAGCTTGGAGGTCCTGCCGGTGCCTGGATTGCAGCTTGGCTTAGCGTAGAACTCGGAAAGGTTGTATCCAAGGAAACAAAGGTAGATATAATAGTTACTCCTGCTGTAACCATAATATCAGGAGTTAGTATAGGGACTCTTTTAGGGCCTGTGATAAACAACCTGATGAGCGGTCTTGGGAAAACCATCATGCTTGCAACTTCCCTTCAGCCATTCTGGATGGGAATAGTAATATCAGTAATTGTCGGCATAGTCCTAACCCTGCCGATAAGCTCAGCGGCACTTTGCATGATGCTTTCTCTTGCAGGACTTGCGGGCGGAGCAGCAACAGCGGGCTGTAGTGCCCAGATGATAGGCTTTGCCGTAATGAGCTTTAAGGAAAACGGCTGGAGCGGACTGCTTGCTCAGGGACTTGGTACTTCTATGTTACAAATCCCCAATATTCTTAAGAACTGGAAAATATGGATTCCACCTACACTCGCATCTGCCATCACAGGGCCTATTGCCACTACGATTTTTAAGATGGAGAACATACCTCTAGGTTCAGGCATGGGGACCAGCGGATTGGTAGGACAGATAGGAACCATTACTGCCATGGGTGAGGCAGGTGCATCTGCCTTTACAATCTATGCAGGAATAGCGGTGATTCACTTTGTTTTGCCTGCTATATTAAGTCTTATATTTTGCAAAATTCTGAAAAAAATCGGCTTGATAAAGGAAGGAGATTTAAAAATTAAACTTATAGAAAAAAATTAAATAAAAAGATTGATTGATTTGATAAAACAATAGCAACAAAATTGACAAAATTCACTGGGGAAGGTACAATTTTGATTGTGAAATATACATTTTTAAAAACAATTCAAAAATGTATTAAAAATTTTATCAAAAGGGGATTTTAGTATGGAGTTCTTAAGTACTAAAAAAGGATTATTCACTTTGGGAATAATCGCAGGATTGGGTGCAGCACTTCTTGCATTTCTTGGCAATCCTAAAAACATGGCGTTTTGTATAGCCTGCTTTATCAGAGATACAGCCGGTGCTATGCACTTTCACAGCGCAGAGGCAGTCCAGTATGTAAGACCTGAGGTAATAGGAATCATAGTTGGAGCTTTCGTTATCTCATTACTTACCAGGGAATATCGCTCAACAGCGGGTTCTTCTCCTGCACTCAGATTTCCTTGGTGTAATAATGATGGTATGTGCTCTTGTATTCCTTGGCTGCCCACTTCGTATGGTGCTTAGAATGTCAGCAGGCGATATCAGCGCTTATGTAGGCTTAGTGGGGTTTGTAGCAGGTATAGCTACAGGAGCCTTCTTCCTTAAGAAGGGCTTCTCACTTGGAAGAGCTTATACAGCTAAGAAAGAAAGCGGATATGCACTTCCTATAGTTGTAGCTATACTCTTTGTATTATTTATAGCGGTACCTTCACTTTTTGCCTTCAGTGAAAAAGGACCTGGGGAAATATCCATGCACCTGTTATTGCGTCTATAGCTGTTGGTATCCTTATCGGATTTACAGCACAGAAGAGCAGGATGTGCTTTGCCGGCTCTGTAAGAGACATCATCCTCTTAAGGGATTTCAGACTTATATCAGTAATAGGCGGTCTTTTCCTTGTTATGCTTATCTACAATATTGCGACAAGTAACTTTGCATTTGTAGCATATGGACCAATCGCCCACGCACAGACTCTTTGGAACATCCTTTCAATGTATGGTGTAGGCTTTGCAGCAGTTCTTCTTGGTGGCTGCCCTCTTAGACAGCTTGTACTTGCAGGAACAGGTTCATCCGATGCTGCTATCACTGTTCTTGGTATGTTCGTTGGTGCTGCTCTTGCACACAACTTTAAGCTGGCAGCAGGTGCTGCGGCAGTAGCAGATGCAGCCAAGGGAATAGAGGCATCAGCAGGAGGTCCTGGAATAAATGGTCAGATATTCGTAGTCGTTTCAATTATAGTATTGTTTGTAATCGCAGCCGTTGGTCTAAGGAAGGCTGATAAATAGGAGGGAAAATGAAAGAGATAGATGTAAGAGGCTATCCTGTCCGGAGCCTGTCCTTATGCTCAAAGAGGCTCTTGAAGCAAATAAAAATGATACATATAAGATTCTTGCCAATGAGGCTCATACAGTGAAAAATCTAAAGAACTTTGCCGAAACCCATGGCAAGAAGGTAAGTGTCAAAGAGCTTGGTTCAGAATATGAGGTAACAGTAAGCTAATGAGACGTGAAAAGCCGGTTAAGTTATATGTGACTTTTTATACATACGCAGAGGCTATGGCTATGGATGCCGCCTGCAAGAGGGCCAATATTGGTGGGAAGTTAGCATCCATACCAAGAAAACTTTCCGCAGGCTGTGGAGTGGCTTGGGAATGTGACTTAGAGCTTAGAGCCGACATTGAGAAGCTTCTTAAACAGGAGAATATTGAGTTTGAGGAAATGGCAGAATTATCCGCTTGACAGAATGTGATTAATGTAGTAAGATTTCTGTCAAAGATATTCTCTTATTCAGAGTGGCGGAGAGTGAAGGCTCTGTGAAGCTACGGCAACCCCTGGAATATGGAAGGTGCCAACCTGAGCGAAGTTATACTTCGAGCAATAAGAGGATTTGATTATTTTGTCAAGTCCAATAAGGTTAATTAGAATAAGAGAGGTTATCGAAAGATAGCCTCTTTTCTTTGTTTGACAGGAATATCTCTGAAATTACCTGTCAAATAAAAAACTCTCCGAGGAATCGCACTGTGGCAGATATGTAGATATCGCCAGAGCGACCACCACAGGCGGTGAATCCTGCTGAGCAGGACTCTTTCTCAGGTGAAGTTATATCTTTATCGGAAAATACTAACCAAGAATTATTAAAAGGAGAAACTATGGATAAGTTTATTTTTACATCAGAATCAGTTACAGAAGGACATCCTGATAAAATCTGCGATGCGGTATCAGATGCCATACTTGATGCCTGCTTGGCAGAAGATCCAATGAGCCGCGTTGCCTGCGAAACAGCAACCTGTACAGGCTTTGTGCTTATTACGGGAGAGATAACCACCAAGGCTAAGGTTGACTATGCAAGGATAGCAAGAGATACAATCAAAGAGATAGGCTACGATGATTCAAGGAAGGGCTTTGATGGCGAGACCTGTGCGGTACTTGTGGCAATAGATGGTCAGTCACCTGATATAGCTATGGGAGTGGATAAGGCGCTCGAGGTTCGTGAGCAAGAGATGAGCGAGTCTGAACTTTCAGCTATAGGAGCAGGAGATCAGGGAATGATGTTTGGTTATGCTTCAAATGAAGGTGATGAGCATATGCCTTATGCCCTTTCTTTGGCTCACAAGCTTACAAGGAGGCTTACAGAGGTAAGAAAGAATGGTACCTTGCCATATCTAAGACCTGACGGCAAGAGCCAGGTATCTGTGGAATATGATGAGAATGACAAGCCTGTAAGACTTGAGGCCATAGTTATTTCAAGTCAGCACGATGAAGAGGTGAGTCAGGAAAAAAATTAGAAAAGACATAAGAGAGGAAGTAATAAACAAGGTAGTGGATCAGTCAATGGTAGACGAGCACACCAAGATATATATCAATCCTACAGGGCGCTTCGTAATAGGAGGACCTCACGGAGATGCAGGACTTACCGGAAGAAAGATAATAGTAGACACCTATGGCGGTGCTGCAAGGCATGGCGGCGGTGCTTTCTCTGGGAAGGATGCTACCAAGGTAGACAGAAGCGGTGCTTATGTGGCAAGATATGTAGCTAAGAATATAGTTGAAGCAGGATATGCAGACAAGGTAGAAATCCAGCTTTCATACGCTATTGGCGTAGCAGAGCCTACTTCAGTTCTTGTGGATACCTTCGGTACAGGAACAGTAAGTGAAGAGAAGCTTGTGGCAGCTGTAAGAGAGGTATTTGACCTTCGTCCTGCAGGGATAATCAAGATGCTTGACCTTAGAAGACCTATATACAGAGGAACAGCTGCTTATGGACACTTCGGAAGAACTGACATTGACCTTCCTTGGGAGAAGACCGACAAGGTAGATGAGCTGAAGAAAATATTAGGATAAAAGGAAGCAAAGTTTTGAGACTCTCATGCTTGTGGAACTAAGTCTTTTGCAGTACCAATCTTCTTGACATCAAAAAAGACTTCATAAAAGCCTGTGGCAGATATGAAGTCTTTTCTTTTATATTCTTAAAACAGAATATAAAACAATATTTCAAAATGTAATAATGCAAGGTCAAAAGTATAAAAATGGTTAAAGCTTGATTGCAAGAGAATTTATTATATTTTGGCACCCACATCATGTAATACAAAGTAAAATTACTAAATTACTCCACTGAAAGCAGGTAGTAGTACACAGGCTGTCCGCCAAAATGCACTTCAACATCTAGTCCCTTATAAATGTCTGCAACCTTTTCAGAGAGTGCATTGGCGGCAGATTCACTCACATCGTTTCCGTAGTAGAGGCTGATAATGCTGGAATCTCCGTCTACAAGGTGGTCAAGCATTTCAAGTACGGCTCTGTCAACTGAGTCACAAACAGATATTATACCTTCATCGCCTATACCCATTATGTTGCCCTGGCTGATGGATTTACCGTCAATTGCAGTATCACGGACTGCGTAAGTAACCTCTCCTGACTTAGTGTACTGCAGGGCATCTGTCATCTTTTCGGTATTCTCCTCTACATCCCCGTCATTTACATAATTTATAACAGCTGAAATACCCTGAGGTACAGTCTTGCTTGGGATAACTACGACATTCTTATCTTCAGTAAGTTCTTTAGCCTGATTTGCAGCAAGGATGATATTCTTGTTGTTAGGCAGGATGAAGATATTGTCTGCATTTACCTTTTCGATAGCAGTTAGGATATCATCTGTACTTGGGTTCATTGTCTGTCCACCTTCAAGCACATAGTCAACTCCAAGCTCAGTAAATATCTCGCTAAGACCTGAACCAGCAGATACAGCTATGAAGCCGTCCTTCTTTCTTGGCTCATTTGCAGATTTTACTTCTGATTTTGTTTCTTCTTTTTCAGCTTCTTTTTGCTTGTTTGCTATCTGAGTAGCATTTTCAATAACTCTTTCGTGATGCTCCTCACGCATATTGTCTATCTTCATGCTTGTAAGCTGGCCATAGGTAAGAGCCTTCTGGATAGCAAGTCCCGGATCATTGGTATGAACGTGAACTTTAACTATCTCATCATCAGCCACCACAACGATACAGTCTCCAAGTCCCTCGAGATAATGCTTAAAATCAGCCTCATCCTTTTCAGTAAACTCTTTTTCTGACATTATGATAAACTCTGTACAATAACCAAACTTGATATCCGCAGTTTCGATATCATCAGTGATTCCGGACTTACCTGATGATACAGAAGCAGTAGTGATATTGCCGTCTGCAAGTGGAACTACTTTACCAAGGATAACATCATAAGCGCCCTTAAGTACTTCTATAAGGCCTGCACCGCCTGAATCTACAACCCCTGCTTCTTTAAGGACAGGAAGCATCTCAGGAGTGGAGTCTAGTACCTTTTCCATGTGCGCAAGGACTTCACCAAAGAATTTGGCTATGTCATCTGTTGTACCGTCAAGCTCAGAAGCCTTATCAGCACCACCCTTTGCAACTGTGAGAATGGTTCCCTCCTTTGGCTTCATCACTGCCTTGTAAGCTGTTTCCCGAAGCTTTAACAAAGGCAGAGGCAAGGACGGACACATTTACATTGCCGGCGTGAGCGGTAATCTCTTTGCAAAAGCCTCTTAAAAGCTGTGAAAGAATAACACCTGAGTTACCTCTTGCCCCTCTTAAAGAACCACTGGACATAGCTTTTGCGATATTTTCAATGGTTGGCTCTTCTACCAGAAGTACAGCTTTTACAGCTGACATAGCTGTAAGAGTCATGTTGGTACCGGTATCTCCGTCAGGAACAGGGAATACATTTAGCTCGTTAATTCTCTCTTTTTGAGACTCAAGTCTCGCAGCACCCGCTAGGAATGCTTTCTTTAACAATGGTGCATCTAATTTAGATATTGCCACTTGTCATCCTCCTTAGTCTACGACTCTAACACCTTCAACATATACGAAGATGTTCTTAACCTTCATGCCGGTAAATTCTTCAACCTTGTATTTAACATTTTCAATTAGGTTGTCAGCAACAGCAGAAATACTTACACCATAAGCTACAATTATATGGAGCTCGGCAGTAATCTCATTATTTTCAATAGTAATTTCAACGCCCTTACTAAGATTGTCTTTCTTAAGCAGGGTAGCAAGACCGCTAATCATACTTAGGGAGGCCATACCAACTATACCAAAACATTCGATGGCAGCTGAACCTGCATAGCTTGCGATAACATCCTCGTTTATCGAAACCTCTCCTATATTTGTATTTACATATCCTTTCATAAAACCTCTTTTCCATGTGATAACACATTGATTTTGATGTTTTGTGCATACTACAAGAATTATACCCATTATGAGATAAAAATTCAAGTTTGATATCTGACTTTATTTTTTTTGATAAATATGTTAGTATTAGAATATAGCGTTTATGCAATGTTTTGACACGAAAGATGCCAAGATGGGCGTTGAAAGAAGCAGTTCTTGGGATTGTTATGGATTTTTTCTATATTAACAATCACACAGTATATTTAAGATAAGGAGAGGGATAATGTCTGAATTAGGGAACACTGATGAGAAGGCTTATAAGAGTATGAATTTTATAGGGATAGTTAATATTTCACTTGGTATAGTTATGGTAGTGGTTTCTGCTGTATGCGGAGCCTTTATCATAGCGGGCGGAGCGAAGCTTATTAGGGACAAAAGAGGAATAACTTTTTAATGGAGATATTTGATGAAGCTGAGCACTAAAGAAAAAATTTTAAGAATCATTGATGCCATGCTTTATGGTGATTTCACCACTAAGAAGTATTTGTACGGCATAGTTTTGTTTAGCCTAATTACCCTTGTGACCGGAATAATGGCTATATTCGGTGCAGGGATATGGTTTGGTCTTGCCGCTATGCTTGTCGGTGTAGTGGATTTGATTTGGTGGCAGTCAATGACTCTTACCGCAAATGACCTGAAAGAACAGGGTAGTAAGGAAAGGTATTTGCAGGATAAAAAGGCCAAGAAGCTTGAAAAGGAAAAAGAAAAGGCTGAGGAAAGGGCGAGGAAGGAAGAAGAAAAACGCCTTAAAAATGAGCCTCAGAGCGAGGTCGAAAAGGCACTTGGTAAGGCAGAAGAGGGAGCCGATGAGAATGTCGGCTATAGGATAAGCAGCGAAGAGATAAAATATGTATTAAAAAAGTATAAGGCAAAAAAAGACCACAGAGAGATAATCATTGACTCTTGTGAATCTTTGGGGCTTAAGGAGGCTCCTGCTTATATCTGGGCTGATAAGAAGAAGTATTACTTCCTTATCCTTGGAGACGGAGAGCCTCTTAAGCTTGATTACCCGCTTGAATACAACCTTAAGCTTCATTATGAAGTCGGGGTAAAGGCCAATCCTGATGCTGAATATAAGAAGTTTAAGGGAGTGAGTGTTGTAGCCATTGCCTTTGCACCTTTTTTACCTGATTATTACCAGAAAAGAACGGATACCGGCACTGCATTCTATAAGAACCTCTACAGGCTTGGGAAGGACATGTATTTTACCAATACCTCTGCTAAGAATGTGTTTGACATCACGGGAGCGGACTTTGAGGTAAAGGATGATGTGACTGAGGATATGCGGCACGGAGAAGACTTTAAGAACGCATACAAGGCAAATATTCTTTGGAGGGATGGAGCCATAACTTCCAATGAGTACAAGAATATCATCACAGGGCTTTTAAGCAGCCTTGCGAGAGCCGATATAAGGTTTGATGATTTTAACAGAATACTCGAGCAGATGAGGGAGTATAACTTCATCACCAAGGCTTATAAGGATTTCTATATAGACTACAGGAAAAAATACAGAGAAAAGATGGCAAAATAGAATAAAAATGATTACGAAACCTTTTGCAGGACAGCTTGCAGAAGGTTTTTTTAACAGAAATTAAATTTTCTGTTAAAAACATTCAGAGGGATAACGTTGCAGGAAATATTTAAGTGTTCATTATGTGCTTACCGTCAGGCTTTGAATTCTGCAAAGCAGGATTCATCTTAAACAGACAATATTTCAAACTGTTTACTTGTTACTTATTTCACAAATAAAACAAAAAAATGAACAAATGACCAATATTGTGTTTATGTCCAAAAAATCACCTAAAACACCTTGTCAAGATGTTGATTTTTTTATTATTTTAAGTATAATCAAGACAAAAGCATATTAAACCCATATAAATTTGTGAGTATAGCTTTCCGCATAAAAATGATGCTGGTTATTTCCGGCGAAAATGTGCAGAAATGTTAAGCTGCAAGTGGATTTGGAAAATATGTTCATTCACATTAAAGGAGGAAGAAGGATGAAAAAAAGGGCTAAAGAGATTTTTAGCATTGGGACTTACCACTGTTCTTACAGTAGGAGCACTTGCAGGCTGTGGAACACAGGGCGGCTCAGACAAATCAGGAAGCGCAGGTAAGGCTTCTGGAAGCATGGCAGGGAGTACATCAGGAGTGGTACTTAACGATGGAGGTACTTATCCTGTAGTGAAAGAAGGAAAGCTTGAACTCTCCGTATTTACAATGAGCATGCCTAATGTACAGGATTTTGCTACCAATGACTTTACAAAGTTCTTAGAGGAGAAGACAGGAATTCACATTAACTTTGTGACAGCAGGAAGAGACGAGTATGAGGAAAAGCTTAATCTCCTCTTACAGTCTGGTGACTATCCTGATGTAATACTTGGAGGTGCACCTAACCTTGCTAAGTACGGAGTTAAGGAAGGAGTTATCATCCCTCTTGATGAATATCTCACAGACAAGAACGTTCCTAACTACTTAAAGATAGTTGCTAACTATGATATAAACAAGACAAAGGAAGCAGATGGAAAGATTTATTCACTTGGTGGAGTAAATGACTGCTACCACTGCCAGTATGCAAGAAGAATGTGGGTAAATCAGAAATACCTCAAGGAAATGGGAGTTGAGATACCTACTACTACAGAAGAGTTTAAGAATGTATGTAAGAAGTTCTTAGAATATAAGAAGGGTGGAATTGCAGTTGCAGGTGCAGCTCAGGGCTGGCACACCCGTATGCAGGACTGGCTTATGGGTTCATTTACCTTTGTACCAAGTAAGTCTGCAACCCTTAGTGCAAGAGACTATGTAGTCCTTAATGATGAGACTAAGAAGGTTGAAACTGTAGCTATTACAGATGCTTATAAAGCAGGTCTTAAGTATATGAACGAGCTGTATAAGATGGGAGCTATCTATGATGGTAACTTCACACAGACAAGTGAGCAGCTTAGAACTCTTGCCAATCAGGCAGATGCACCTATCCTTTTCTTTACAGCAGGTGTTAACTCAGACGTTATAGACCCTGAAAGCAACAACGAGCTTTATAGAAACTACGTACCTGTAGCCCCTCTAAAGGGACCTGATGGAACCCAGATAGCTTGGACCATCCACAACTCAGGCTTTAACTCAGGCGGTTTTTGTATAACAGATAAGTGTAAGAATGTAGAAGCAGCTCTGCGCTGGGTAGACTTCTTCTATAATAGTCCGACAGGTGACCTTTGTTCTCAGTATGGTGCTGAAGAAGGAAAAGACTGGGTGCTTAACCCTAAGGGAAAGGTTGGCTTAAATGGCGAGCCAGCGCTTTATGAAGTACTTAACCTTTACTCCTCAGATCCTCAGAACCACGACTGGCAGGATGTAGGACTTAGAGTTGCTCCTGCTTCATACCGTCTTGGACAGGCAGTTGATCCAAATGTAGACCCTTATTCACCTGCTGGACTTGAGAAGCTCTTGTTTGATACATCAAAGAACCTTTACGAGCCATACGCCAACAATACAAAGCTCCTTAACCTCTCAGAGCTTAAGCTCACAGATGAGGAGAGTACAGCGGTATCTACAATGGCAGTTGAGCTTGAGAAGATTATTGAAGAAAACTCTGTTGCATTTATAACAGGAACCAAGGATATAGACGCTGAGTGGGATAGCTACAAGGACGCTGTTAATAAGGCAGGAATTGAAGAAATCCTAAAGACATATCAGACAGCGTATGACAGACAGACTAAATAGTGTTTTTGCCTGAAATTAGGCAGATAAAGTTAAGGAAGCTGTCCTCACTTCGGACAGCTTCCAGACATTTAAGTGACTTATGTGAGGACAGGAAGTGATTAAGAGGTAAGAAAGGAATTATGCAGCAATGGCAAAAAATAGTGCTACGATTAGTAAAAGTAACAAGATTAAGTCTGCAAACTGGCAGTTTTGGGTTATTATAGCCGTTCCAATCATTTACGCGATAATATTTGCCTATATCCCTATGGCGGGTATAGTCCTTGCCTTTCAGGACTTTTCTATCAGGAAGGGTATATTTGGAAGCGAATGGGTGGGACTCAGATATTTTAAACAATTCCTGACTTCAACAAGTAGTGTTTTGGTTATCAAGAACACCTTGATTCTAGGTATATATTCATTTTTAGCTTCATTCCCTGTACCTATCCTGCTTGCGATAGGAATCAATGAAATGAGGGCAAAGAGATACAAGAAGGCTGTGCAGATGGTTACTTACGCACCATACTTCATATCCATAGTTGTACTTGTAGGTATGATGATGCAGATGATGGACCTTAGAAGCGGTATTATCAATGTCTTCATACAGAAGTTAGGTTTTTCTCCGATTAATTTCTTTGGCGACCCTAAGATATTTAGACATCTCTATGTATGGAGTGGTGTATGGCAGTCTGCGGGCTATGCTTCTATCATTTACCTTGCAGCGCTTTCGGGAGTAAGTAAAGAACTACAGGAAGCAGCTATAGTTGACGGTGCAAACAGGGTAAAGAGAATACTCCACGTAGATATTCCTGCAATCCTGCCAACTATTATAATCATGCTGATATTTAACTGTGCAAGCATAGTGAGTATAGGTCTTGACAAGGTCTTCCTTATGCAAAACTCTCTAAATGCTTCAGTATCTGAGGTTATATCAACCTTTGTGTACAAGGTGGGTGTAGTTAACTCCAATATCGGATTTTCTACAGCTGCCGGACTCTTCCAGTCAGTTGTATCATTTGTACTTCTTGTAATAGTCAATAGGGTATGCAAGAAGATTACAGAGAATAGTTTATGGTAAAGAGGTGATATAATGGAAATACAAAATTCAGATACATGAGCATAGGTGACAAGACATTTACAGTTGCCAACTATGTAGTGCTTACAGCGATATTTTTGATAGTGCTTTATCCGATTATCTATGTGATTTCAGCCTCATTTTCCAGCCCTCAGGCAGTTATTAGCGGAAGAGTTCTACTGCTTCCTGTAGAGCCTACCCTAAGAGGATATGAGGCGGTATTTCAGAATGCAAAGATACTTTCGGGTTTTGCCAACTCTATATTTTATCTGGTTGCAGGAACTGCTATTAATATAATAATGACAATACTCTGTGCCTATCCACTCTCCAGAAAGGAGTTTAGGGCAAGAGGAGCGGTGGCTATGTTCTTCATCTTTACTATGTACTTTAGCGGTGGTATAGTGCCATCTTACATCCTTGTAAAGAGCCTCCACATTATGGATACAAGGTGGGCTATGATAATACCTACAGCTATGTCAACCTACAATATGATAATCTGCAGGACCTACATAGTAAATTCTATTCCTGACGAGCTTTACGAGGCTTCTCAGATGGATGGCTGTACACCTTTTAAGTATATGATGAAGGTAATCGTACCTCTTAGCAAGCCTATAATTGCAGTTCTTGTACTCTACTACGGAGTTGCAAAATGGAATGATTATTTTAACGCAATGCTTTATCTCTACAAAGAAGGTCTTCAGCCTCTAACCATAGTTATGAAGGAAATCCTCATTCAGAACAAGGTGGATTTGACTAAGGTGGGTAATGCTTCGGCGGTAGCAAAGCTTCAGGGAATGTCAGAGCTTCTTAAGTATTCTACAATAGTAGTAGCATCTCTCCCTGTTATGCTTCTTTACCCTCTGATTCAGAAGCATCTTGTTAAGGGTGTAATGGTTGGAGCAGTGAAAGGATAAGTATGGAAAATTATATATTGGAATGTTGCGTAGACAGGCTCGCATCAGCAATAAACGGTGAAAAGGGCGGTGCAAACAGGTTCGAGCTTTGTGCCAATCTTGTAATAGGCGGAACTACTCCAAGCTTAACATTATTCAGGCAGGTTAGGAAACATACTAACCTGCCAATTCATGTACTTATAAGAAACAGATTCGGAGATTTCTGCTATAATGATGACGAGATAGAAGAAATGTGCGATTCCATAAAAGCCTTTGCGGATGAAGGAGCTGATGGGGTTGTGGTTGGAGCTTTGACACCTGAGGGAGACTTGGACGAAAGAGCTCTTAAGAAGTTCATAGAGGCAGCAGGGAAGGCTAAGGTCGTGCTTCATAGAGCCTTTGACATGTGTAGGGAGCCATTTGCGGCACTAAGTAAAGCTAAAGAGCTTGGGATTGACACCATCCTTACTTCAGGACAGAAAGGAAACTGCGTAGATGGAAGCCCGCTCATAAAGGAGCTTATAGAGAGGGCGGGTAAGACATAAATATACTTATAGGAGCTGGTGTCAGTGCTGATGCCATTAAAAAGGTATATGAGATGACGGGAGGAACCAACTATCATATGTCAGGAAAGAGGGTAATAGACAGCAGGATGACTTACAGAAGAGAAGAGGTAAGTATGGGACTGCCTTCTCTAAGTGAATATGATATCTGGGAGACTTCTGCCGAAGAGATAGCTAAGGCTGTAAAGGTGTTAAAGGAATTATAGAGATTTTGAAACAGGAGGATATATGTTTTCAAAAGAGTTTAATGAGAAGATAGAGGAGAGACTTAGGCGCAGAATAAGTGAATTAGGCCTTGAATTATTAAAGGATGAGCTGGCGGGCTTAGAAGACAAGGAAGATAGAGACGTAATGGAAGCCCTGAAGTATTTGTATGCCTACATGCCTCTTAGTGACATAGGTGACTACAAGATAGAGACCTTCCTTGATTTTGCAAGACATGGAGCCTTTCTCTTTAATGAGGGAGAGTTTAAGGGAGCGGCAAATGAAGAAATGTTTGCCGAATATGTACTTGGAGCAAGGATAAATAATGAGGATATAGTTGAGAACAGAAAAATCTTCTATGACAGGGTGAAGTCTCTTATCAAAGGCAAGACTATAAATGAGGCTGTAATCGACATAAATTACTGGTGCTCATCAAAGGTAACCTACAGGTCCACAGACGGAAGAACAGCCAATCCATTGACGGTCTACAACAACACTTATGGAAGATGTGGAGAGGAGTCCACCTTTGGAGTTTCAGTCTTTAGAAGCGTGGGCATACCTGCAAGACAGGTCTATGTGCCTCTTTGGTCTCATTGTGATGATAACCATGCCTGGGTAGAGGTATGGTGTGACGGGAAATGGTACTTTCTCGGAGCCTGTGAGCCTGAGGATGAGTTAAATCAGGGCTGGTTCTTAAATGCTTCTAAAAGAGCCATGATGGTTCACGCAAGATGCTACAATCCTGAGCTTGAAAAGGATGTGAATGAGGGCGTGGGTATACCTGTAGCTGTAAATGCCCTTAGCACCTATGCTCCAACCAGAGAAATCTTTGTAAAGGTTATAAATGAGGCGGGAGAGCCGTTTTCTGGCATCAAGGTGTATTTTAAGGTAATTAACTACAGTATGCCGGGGGAAATAGCTGTAACCTGTACTGATAAAGAAGGTGTAACAAGACTTAAGACAGGTAGAGGAAGCCTTTTAATCTCTGCCTTCGAAGATGGAAACTACGGTGAAGTCTTAGTGGATACTGCAGAGGATATACAGATAACATTGGTGCTAAGTCCTGATGGCTATAAGAAGACGGAAGGTTCATTTATTATGAGGGCACCAAGCCTTGTAAACAGTGCAAAGGCTGAAAATAAAGCAAAGTCTGAAGCAAGTGATAAAAGGAAAAAGGAAGAGGCTGAGAAAAGAGCCTATAAGGAAGCAAGCTTGTTTGACAGGGAAGCTGCTGAAAGGACCATCAAGAGGTTTAAGGGAAAGGACGAGGAGATTCTTAGCTTTGCCCTTCTTAAATCCTGTGAAAACCAGAGAGAATTACAGAAGTTCATATCAGAAAAGAGAGAAATCCCTGACAAGTGGAAGGTGGGGCTGATTGACAGCCTTCCTCAAAAGGACTATCAGGATACGGAGGCAGAGACACTTTAATCATTGTCTTTATACTGATGAGAAGCTTTTTGACAAGTATCCTGAGGAGATATTTTATAAATACATACTTTGTCCGAGGGTGGATTTTGAGATGATACGTCCTTACAGAAAGTTTCTGTCTGAGAGATTTGAGGGTGCAAAGGTATCGAACATCGATGAGATTAGGGCTTTGTTTAATGAAGTTGATGAAAAACTTAAAGAAAAGCCTGAACTTGAGTATAGCAGCCTTATAAGCTCTGCTTTAGGTGCCTTTAGCATAGGTTATGCAAGTGAAAAATCAAAGAGGGTGATTTTCATACAGCTTCTTAGAAGCCTTGGTGTACCATCAAGGCTGAATCCTAATGACAGGAGGATGGAAGTGTATCTGGATGATGGCTTCATTGCCATAGAAGAAGAGAAGGAAAGCCCTAAGGGAAGCCTCGAGCTTGACTTTGAAGCAGGTGTCAACTGGAGTTATTATGATAATTTCAGTATCTTAGTCTACTCTGAAGGAGATTTTAAGCCACTTTATCTGGATATGGAAGACATAAAGAAGGATGGAGGCGTACTTAAGTTGAATGCGGGAACCTATAGGCTTATAACAAGCAACAGGCTTCCAAACGGCAATATATTTGCAAAATCAGTGCTTGCAGAAGTAAAAGAAGGTGAGAGTACCAAGCTGTCCGTAGCCTTTTACGAGGCAGGCATAAGCGATATGCTTTCTTACTATCCTATTAGAAACATAGAATTTGAAACTGAAAAGAAAGAAAAGACTTCGATTGCTGAACTCACAAAAGATAAGAACGGTATCTTCATCTGGCTCTCTGCAAAGGCGGAGCCTACAGAGCATATCTTAAATGAGCTTCACGATAAGAAGGAGTTGTTTAATAAGCTTAAAACTAAGCTACACCTCGTGGTTAAGTCTAAAGATGAGCTTGAGGATGCCAATATAAAAAGGATTGCAGAAGAGCTTAGCAACAGGGATATCCTTTTTGAAAGCTTTGATACAGAGGCAGGAAAGCTTGCCAGAGAGCTCTACCTTGAACCGGGACTCTACCCTCTTATCTGTGTAGTGGATAAGGAAGGAAAGGGAGTTTACGGAACTGCAGGCTACAATGTGGGAACAGCAGATATGTTACTTAAATATGCGGATATTTAGAGGAGGAGAATCATGAATCAGGTCATTAAAGATAGAACAGAGCGTACAAAGTGGTACAACAGTGCAAGATTTGGAATGTTTATCCACTGGGGATTATATGCTATTCCTGCCAGAGGTGAGTGGGTTAGAAGCGTATACGAAATACCTAAAGACGAGTATGAGCCTTATTTTGATGAATTTTATGCTGAAAACTACAACCCTAAAGAATGGGCAAGGCTTGCCAAAGAAGCCGGAATGAAATATGCAGTCCTTACTGCAAAGCATCACGATGGCTTCTGTCTATATGATACTAAGCTTACAGATTTTAATTCTGTGAAAGCACCTTGTAAAAGGGATCTTGTAAGGGAGTTTTTAGAGGCTTTTAGGGCAGAGGGAATAAAGGTAGGACTTTATTATTCAATAATTGACTGGAGACACGAGGACTTCCCTCATTACGGAGATATGCACCACCCTATGAGGAATAATGAAAAATGCAGTAATGAAAACAGAAACTTTGACCGCTATCTTGAGTATATGTTTGGGCAGATAAAAGAGCTTCTTACCAACTACGGTCACTTAGACCTTATGTGGTTTGACTTCTCTTATGGCGATATGAAATGTGACAAGTGGAAGGCGAAAGAACTTATGGAAATGGTTCGCTCCATCCAGCCACACATCATAATCGACAACCGTCTTGAGGGTAGTGCTGAAGATGCAGGCTCAATCAGAACTCTTGAGCCTACTACATACTCAGGCGACTTTGCTTCCCCTGAGCAGATGATACCACCTGAAGGAATCAGAGACGTGGCAGGGAACCCTCTTCCATGGGAAGCCTGCATAACCCTTAACAACCACTGGGGTTACTGCTCCTATGACAAGCATTATAAATCAGCTAAGATGGTTATAAGAATGCTTGTTGAATGTGTAAGTAAGGGAGGAAACCTCCTCTTAAATGTGGGACCTAATGCAAAGGGTGAGATTCCGGTAGAATCCGTGGTCATACTTGAAGAAGTAGGCAGGTGGATTAAGCAAAACGGAAGAAGTATCTATGACTGTGGGTATGCAGAGCTTCCAAAGCCTGAATGGGGAAGATTTACAAGAAATGGTAACATTCTTTATGCCCATGTAATGGAAGAACAGGCAGGAGCAATCTGCCTGCCTAACTTGGCTGGAAAGATAGAGAAGATGCGCCTTGTAAAGGACAATTCCGTTATAGATGAAACCTTTTACTGGAACTTAAAGGAGTTCTCAGAGCATTCATTCTTCTTCTTTTCACCTACTGCCGCAGACTGCTATCCTCTTCCTGATGAGATAGATACTGTGGTTGAGATATTTCTTAAGGAGGAATAGATGAGCGTAGTCTTAGGAAATGTAGGAAATACAGAGGTTATTTGTAAAAAGGGGGGAGAAGGGCTATCCTTATGAAGAGAGGGTGGGCACTGTCTTTAAGGCAGAATATCTTGATACGCTCTTGTTGCCGCTTGAAAAGGATAAGAAAGTCCTGTTTGTTGGTCTTGGTAAGGAAAATGTAAAAGAGCCTTCCACCTCTATGGAAATCTCTGCAAAGGCCTGCAAGGAACTTAAAAAATATGAGATAAGTGAATACAGTTTCAATGTAGAAAACTTAAAGCTTAATAAGGACAGCTTTGTAAGCTTTGCGAAGGGGATTTATCTCTCTATAAAGACAAAAAGAAGCTATAAGACAGATACGAAGAAAGAGAAGATTAAAGTAGGGATAAAGGGTACAAACCTTGATATAACCCCTCTCTTTAAGAAGGCAGAGGTGGTAAGTGACAGCATTATATTTGCAAGAGACATGGTAAATGCTCCGTCAAACTACCTTCATCCAAAGGAATTTACAGAGGAAATAGCAGAGTTTGTAAAGGATACAGCCATAGAAACTGAGATATTGGATGAAGAAGAGCTTAGGAAGCTTAAAATGGGTGGAATCCTTGGGGTAGGGGGAAGCAGTGCCTTCCCTCCTTACCTTGTAGTGCTTAGATACAGGGGGAATCCTAAGTCTAAGGAAAATACTGCCATAGTGGGCAAGGGAATAACTGTAGATACAGGAGGCTACTGCCTTAAGCCTTCACAGTTTATGGCAGGCATAAGGGGAGATAACGGCGGTGCTGCGGCAGTTGTGGGTGCGATAGCCATCATTGCAAAGCTGAAGGCTAAGGTGAATGTAACTGCCATTGTGCCAACAGCCGAGAACAAGATTGCCCCTGACAGCTATGTGGACGGAGATGTGCTTACATCCTACAGTGGTAGAACGATAGAAGTCTGCGATACAGATGCCGAGGGCAGGCTCATCCTTGCAGATGCAGTTACCTATGCCGTAAGAAATGAAAAGGCTACAAGGGTGCTTGATATTGCAACCCTTACAGGTGCTGTAGTAGGAATGTATGGCTTTACCATAGGAGGAGTGGTAACGGATTCTGATGAGATGTGGGAGGAGTTTTACAGGGCTTCTCTTAAAACAGGAGAAAAGCATGCCCGTATACCTTTTGGCAGAGAGCCATGAGAAGATGCTTGAAAGTGACATAGCCGATATCAAGAACCTTGGTGGGAAATTCTGCGGCACCATAACTGCGGGGCTATTTATCAGAAGTTTTGCCGAGAAAAAGCCTTGGCTTCATATAGACATAGCCGGTACAGCCTGGGTGGATTCGCCTGATTACGCTTATCAGGACAAGTATGCAACAGGAGTGTGTGCTGATACCATAGCTGAGTGGCTGATGTAAAAAAGCTGGAAGGAGAAGTTACTATAAGTAGTAACAAAGGCTTTTGATGAAACAAATATTATCACGGTGTGAGAGAGAAAACAACTATGAGGTGTGGTATAGCTATATTTCTGAAAATAGTACCATTCGAGTGAATATAATATTTCTTTTTGGAAAAAGAAGAAATACAGTTTATTTTACTTACTAACAGGGAAGGAGATTTGGGGGACACAGAATATTTAAATGAAGTAATTCAATTAGTGATGATTTGCCAATGGATTTTGAGGTAAAAACAGAATTTATTGAAGGAAACTTTGACGACCTTGAGAATAAAATTGATGAATATAAAAAAACAATATTTACGATAGGGGAGACTGTCTAAAACTACTGTAACTGTATAACATATAACCATATAAGTCTTAAACAGGCTTTATTTGCAATTCGCTTTTTGTGGATAACTACTAAAAATGCAGAAATATTAAAAGTAGCTTTGAAGGGAGGAGGTTATTATTAATTATGAATGATAAACAGTGTAAATATTGTGGAGGAGAACTGGAAGAAGGTACATTCTATGGTGCTGGAAGTTTTTTCGTGCCAAAAGGGAAAAAGATTCCTGCTACCTATATGAAAAGGTCTTTTGATAAGCAAGGAGCTATAAGAGTTCCGCCATTTTATTTTCCTCTGTTTGCTCCTAAGAAAAATCCGCTTGCTTATGTTTGTAGGAATTGTAAAACTATAATGATATTTTATGAAGCCAATGAAGAAGAATAAAATATAAGACAAGAGTTCTTATGATAATTAACAAGGACTGGTAGCTAAATATAGCTGTCAGTTCTTGCTATATATAACATACAACAAGTTTTGCAAATAATTTGCAAAATTTCTCTTGACAAATATACAAAAGAGTAGTATTTTATCCTTTGTAATATTGCGACTGAGTTGCAAAATCTTTATGTAAAGTTATAAAAAGGAGAAGATATGAAGAAAAGAGTTATTATGCTTACAGCTTTGGCTGTGGCAGTATGCGGAATATTTGCAGGCTGCTCTAAGACAGGAACTGAGACTAAATCAAGTACAAAGTCAGTAACATCTGCTACAAGCAGTGCGGCTGCTTCAAGTACAGCAAGCACCAAAAGTGAGGCCAAGACTGATGATGCCAATAAGAAGTTCAGTGTAGTGTGTACCATTTTTCCGGAGTATGACTGGATTAGACAGCTGGTTGGAGATAAGAAGGACAATTACGAGATTACCTACCTCTTAGATAAGGGTGTTGACCTCCATAGCTACCAGCCTACTGCTGAGGACATTGCAAAGATTGCAAACTGTGACCTCTTTGTATATGTAGGCGGTGAGTCTGACGGCTGGGTTAATGATGCGCTTAAAGAGAGCAAAAATGATAAGATGCAGGTGGTAAATCTTCTTGAAACTTGGGTAAAAATGTAAAGCCTGAAGAAGTAGTGGAAGGTATGCAGGAAGAGGATGAGCACGACCACGACCATGATGACAAAGACCACGACCATGATGATAAAGATCATGATGACAAAGACCACGACCACGAAGATGCGGACCACGATCATGACCACGAAGAAGAGACAGAGTATGACGAGCATGTATGGCTTTCACTGAGAAACGCTACAGCTCTTGTAAATACTCTTGCAGAGAAGCTTCAGACTATAGATCCTGATAACAAGGATTATTATGCGACGACAGCTGCTGATTATACAGCCAAGCTTGGAGACCTTGATTCAAGATACCTTGCAGCAATTAAAAAAGCTAAGATAAAGACAGTACTTTTTGGAGACAGATTCCCATTCCGTTATCTTGTGGATGATTATGGTCTTAAGTACTACGCAGCCTTTGTAGGCTGTAGTGCAGAGACTGAAGCAAGCTTTGAGACAGTAGCCTTTCTTGCGGGAAAGACTGATGAGCTTAAGCTAAAGAACCTTATGGTTATAGAGAATTCAGACCAGAAGATAGCTAAGAAGATAATAGACACAACAAAGGATAAGAACCAGAATATAGTTGTACTCAATTCAATGCAGTCTGTGACTGAAGAAGATATTGCAAACGGTGCAACTTACATTTCCATTATGGAGAGTAACTTAAAGGCTCTTACTTCAGCACTTAAGTAGAATTAGATGTTTGTTACTTGTATCATAGTATATTGAAACGGTATTAAGGTGGGTGTCAAAATTGTTTGACACCCACATCATATTATAGATTTGGAGAATTAAAATGGCATTTATCACTTGTAAAAATCTTGAACTGGGCTATAAGGATCAGCTTGTAGCCACAGGCATCAATTTTACGGTTGAGAAGGGTGATTATTTATATGTAATAGGGGAAAACGGGGCAGGCAAATCTACCCTTATGAAGACTCTTTTGAGGCTGATGAAGCCGGTATCGGGAGAAATTACCTACGGTGATGGTCTTCTTCCCTATGAAATAGGCTATCTTCCGCAGCAAAGTCTTGCACAAAAGGACTTCCCTGCATCTGTCTGGGAAATTGTATTGTCAGGCAATCTTTCAAGGATAGGCAGCAGAGTATTTTACAGAAAAGAAGACAAGCTAAGGGCTGAGGAAAATCTTGACAGGCTTCATATTATGGATCTTAAGAAAAAATGCTACCGCAACCTCTCAGGTGGACAACAGCAGAGGGTGCTCCTTGCGAGGGCACTGTGTGCAACTGACAAGCTCCTCCTCCTTGATGAGCCTGTGAGCGGTCTTGATCCAAAGGTGACAGCGGAGTTTTACGGACTTATAAGTGATTTAAATAAATCAGGAGTGACCATAATTATGGTTTCGCACGACTTGGCAGCAATAGAGAATGAGGCAGGAAACGTTCTTCACATAGGAAGTCGTGGACAGCTTTTCTTTGGAAGTAAGAAGGATTATCTAAAAAGCGATGCCAGAGAAAGTCTCGGAGTATAGAAGGGAGAAATTATGGCAGAAATTTTAGAAAAATTGCAGTATTATCTTCAATTTCCATTTGTAATCTACGCATTTATAGTAGGAGTGCTTATAGCACTGTGTTCCTCACTGCTAGGCGTAACCTTGGTTCTTAAAAGGTTTTCATATATAGGGGATGGACTTTCACACGTAGCCTTTGGTGCTATGGCTGTAGCAAGTGTTATAGGGCTTACGGATAAAATGATTATCATACTGCCTGTCACAGTAATTACAGCTATCTTCCTCCTAAAGACAGGGCAGAACAGCTCCATAAAGGGGGATGCTGTTATAGCTATGCTTAGTGTAGGAGCCCTTGCAATAGGATACATGCTTATGAACATATTTAACACAAAGGGTAATGTGTCAGGAGATGTCTGTACAACCCTGTTTGGTTCAACTTCAATCCTCACACTCAGTAAAGAGGAGGTACTTATCTGTATAGTATTTTCCATACTTGTAATGGTCTTCTTCGTGTTATTTTACAACAGGCTCTTTGCAGTGACCTTTGATGAGAATTTCTCAAAGGCAACAGGAGTAAAGACAGACAGGTATAATCTTCTCATTGCGGTAATTATAGCTGTGATTATAGTGCTTGGGATGAATCTTGTAGGCTCACTCCTTATATCCGCACTTATTATCTTCCCGGCACTCTCTGCGATGAGACTTATAAAGAACTTCAAGGGAGTAGTTATTTTTTCAGCATCCTTATCTGTGGTTTGTGCGATTGTAGGAATGCTTGTTTCGATTTTAGTATCTACACCTGTAGGCTCAACCATAGTGGCCGCGGACATGGTGGCATTTTTCATCTGTGTTATTATAGGAAAAATAAGAGGGTAACCGGACACTTTTTAGACACAAATGTATGCTTTAATTGCCGAAGGAGGCTTTAAACATGAAAAAGAAAATATTATTACTCCTTGGTATGGGAGTAGTGCTTACAGTTACAGCCTGCGGTGGTAACAAGACAAGCACAAAAATAGAGAAACAAAACGCTGTAGAAAAGGCTATAAGCAATCAGATAAACAAGGAAATAGATGAACAGGTTAAGAAGATGGAGGATGAAGAAAAATCTTCTACAGAGGGTTCAGCTGCTTCAGGCTCAAGTACAGGAAGCCAGATTGTGACTCAGAATGGTCAGATCTTAGGTGCAACCTCTGATTTCGAGGCAAAACTAAAAGAAGCCAGAGAACAAAAGCCCGTTGATGGCATAGACTATGACCTTACGACAATGGGAAGTGACATGATATATGCTACAGTCTATCTTATGATGACTGATCCTGACCAGTTTGAAGGTAAGATGGTGAAGATGAAGGGACAGTATCTCTCTTCTTTTTATGAGCCAAGACAAGAATATTATAACTATTGTTTCATATCAGACGCAGCGGGATGCTGCAGTCAGGGTATTGAGTTTGAAACAAAGGATAAGTTAAAACAAAGGAATCTTCTTCCTGCAGATAATACGGATATAGAAGTTGTTGGCGAGTTTGAGACTTATATGGAAGACGGCAAGATGTACTGCCATTTGAAAAATTCTAAGATGACTGTGTTGAAAGATGATGGAAACTAAGAATGTGTTGAGAGATACCTCTAGGGGTATCTCTTTTTTTAACAAGTAAATTTGAGATAATTGTCGATTTTGATATCTTTATTGACTATAGTCGAAACTATTGGTGGTTTTAATGTATTATCGAGTATAGTCGAAATGATTGCTGATTTTTTATTTTTATCGAGTATAATCGAAACTGATATTATTTTTTGCGTTATTTCCGGATTTCTTATCTTATGGGGGATGAAGCTACCAGAGACAGAGAATTTGGAGTATATAAGAACATAAAAGACAACTTCCCTAAATATGTGCTTTCAATGGATAAGGTGGATTTTAGCAAGGATGGTGTAGTTTACAAAAAAATATAATTGATTTTTCTGTTGGAGGATGCAAATGAGTAAAAATACAATATGTATTGTAAAATGTAATAGGTAATTATCGAGTACCTTCTCGAGAAGATGGTAAAATTATTAGATTGGTGTAATAAATTTGCTATATTACTAAAAATAAATAATTACTTGACAAAGTTAGTTTTGAAAGTGTTATTCTCAAATTGAGAATAGTAATCGGTGCGAGACTATAATATTCAAGAAAAATAGTGAGGTGATAAAATGGATTTTTCAAACGGAGAACTTACAGTAATGGAATTATTGTGGAAGGGAGAATGTCTGGATGAAAACGGAGAGATTCAGGCTTTAGAATTATCTAAGTTATTAAATGAACAATATGAGCTTCGGTAAGACTTCCTGCTACACATTTTTTGGAAGGCTGCTTGAAAAGGGGGCAATAACAAGGAGGTATCCGAAGTACACCATAAAACCACTTATTTCAAGAGAGGACGCACTTAGAAAGCAGCAGCAGGAAGTGATAGAGAGATTATTTAAAGGCTCGATTATAAATGTCTGTCAGGCATTTTTCAGTGAGAAAAAAGTTAGTAAAAAAGAACTGGAAGAAATGAAAAAATTAATCGACAGTTTTGATGAAGAGGAATAATATGGTTAATTTGATTCTGTCTACGGCCTTAAACAGGAGTATAAAGAGCATTTTCATACTTGCAATTATACTTTTTATAAGGAAAATGCTTAACATAAAAAGCATTAGATGGGCGAATATTATCTTATGGATGGTATTTTTTGTGTACCTGCTGTTTCCGTGCTCAATTTTAATTACAGTTACAGATACTGGAAAGTGTGAATGGCTGCAGGATTTATTACAGTCAATGTATGTTATAAGCGGACACATAAAGGAAATTGAAAAAGAAGCAGGTTATATATTATCTCCAATTAACCAGATGTTTGTTACCGGATTGGTTCTTATATATGTAGCAGTACAGATAATAAAAAGAAACAGGACAATGAGAGACTCTGTAATAATCGAAAGAGGCAGCAAAGCGGATGAGTATTTAAGCTTATTTAATCTAAGAAGGAAAGTAGATATTTTCATAAATGATAAAATAGCAAGTCCGGTTACTTATGGGATAATTCACCCTAAGATAGTGCTGCAAAGTTATATATTTGAAGATGATGAACTGTTAAAGTATGTGCTTATCCACGAGCTGACACATATTAAGAAATTTGACATAGCTTTCAGCCATTTGAAAAATTTGATTATGTGTATAAATTGGTATAACCCATTTATATTAGGAGCTGCAAAATACATTGAAGATGATATTGAAATACTGTGTGACAAACTGGTTATAAAAAGGGCTGGTGATACCAGAGAACACAGAAAAGAGTATAGCATGGCAATGTTGAAGCTGACCGAACGAAATGAAAACAGCAGATTTGTATTAAAACTGCACCCTACAAAAGAAAGGATAATAGTTATGAAAAAATGGAGAAGAACAGTATTGGGAATAGTTGCTTTTGCAGTAGCTGTCGGAGCGTCGATGACATCATTTGTAGAAGTCAGGGCAATTGAAACAAATCAGGTAGTAGCAAACGTAGAGTCTTCCTACACTCCTATAAACAAAGATAATAGGGTAGAGGAAATCATTGAAAAAGAATATATAGAATTAGTGGAAAATCAGGAGGAAATAGTACTATATATTGCTGATATAAATGGAAAAGAGACTTTAGAAGAATTAAGCCACAAAAAATATAAATTTGACATGTCAATCATGGACAAGTGCCAATCTATGATGGGTTTACAGTAAAAATGAGTAATATGTCATCAAAAAGGCAATATAGATTATGAAATAATTATAAAAGAAAATGGCAATTTAATTTATAAAAACAGATTTGAAAAAGAGGCTACATTAAATGTCAAAGCTCAGGATGGAAGCAGCTATGAGGTTATTATAGATAATAACTCAGTAAATACATTGAAGTATAATATCAAGATAAAAAGTTATATAAGGTAACTTTTTGGAAAGGAGCCTGTTATGAAAAGTATAAATCCAATGAGGTATAAGAACGGAGACTTAGTTTGGATAATGGGCGATGGGCAATTATTTAAATGAAATTGTCTTATAGAAAAAAATTATTGAAAGGGGAAAAATGAATACTAAAAAAAGTTAAAAAAATTTCTATATTAATTATTATGTGCATGTTTATTGCAATTCCAGGGAAAATCTATGGAGGAATGATTGATACTATAAATGACAATGCAAGGGAAAGAGAATCAGCTGAAAATGATAGAATAATACATGAATATATTATTTTAGACAATGAAGGCAATTTATACTTTGATGTTGAAAAAGCAAGGAGAAGTGATGAGAGTAACAGGATAATTGAGATGGGTGAAATGTTTAATTCATTTAGTTATGATATGTCTCATCATGAGGAAAATGCCATTCAAACACTCAGGGGGATGCCAATATGGGGGAACTGGTGCGGACCAGGATATGGAAGCGGAGTTCCAATAGATTTACTTGATGAAGGTTGTATGCGACATGATAATTGTTATGTTCATGGAGGTAATAATTGCGAATGTAATAAAAAATTAATAAAGTATATAGAAGATAATAAGTCAAGAATGACAACAGGACAGGCGGCAATGGCAGATGTGATTGCTTTATATTTTAGGGGTGAGAATTTCTTTAAAGGATGTTAACAGGTTATATATAGAAGGAGGTAGAGGTATGTTTAAAAATATTAGAATAACTAAAAGAAAAGTATTCTATTTCCTTCTTATACTTTCTTTGCTAATGTTATTGATAGGAGTAATCCTTCCTAATAAAAATAGTGGATTCGGGTATTTTTTTCCATTACATTGGGTGATTATAAATTTGATCTTAGAGCCAGATTACTGACAGGAGCCTTTTGGTTTAGTAAGATGGATAATAATATATGGTTTTTTTATAAAAAGAAGCCATTGGAATGGGTAATCATGATTGTTTTTGTTTATCCCCCATTTAATATTAGTTTTAGTTATGAAAGAGTATTCTATGGTATAGGGTTTATGTTGAGGATGTATTTGGGGATTCTTAGCTTTTTGGATTATAGTAATCAAAGGTTAATGTCAACGGAGAGTTAAAAATGATTAGATAATTTTGTAAACGAATGGAGTGAAAAAAATATAAATCCAATGAGGTATAAGAGCGGAGATTGAAATAATTCAAATAATTATAATTTTTTTGAGGGAATATTGGATATTGAAAGGAGACAAATTATGAGAAGTAGCTATCAATTAAAGACAGTAATATGCATCATAGCTATAATATTACTTGGGAGTTCTTTATTTATGAATAATGCTATGGCACAAGAAAGTAGAATGACAGAAGCAGAGCTATATGAATTTCAGGAAATAAATAAGGAAGTCCTAAATGAGCAAAAGCGAAGGAGAAATTTATTCCAATATTTACGGGGAAGATAAATTTATGAATGAGCCTTTGAAGGTGTCTGGCAATAAATTTCTATGGAATCAGGATTATTACAATGAAACAAGTGTAAAAAAAGAATATTTACGCAAAAACATATATTGAAAATAGTGCGGGTACTGTAAGGGTTTATATAAAAAAATACAGGTAACAATTCAATTAAAGTTAATATCTATAAATCCGCTTGGAATTCTAAAACCATTGATTCAGCTACTATTAGTGCAGGTTCAGGGCGTACTTTTTGTGATCGGATCAGAATATGGAGAAAGTGATTGTACAACTAATAATTGCTATCACTACTATGATTTTACAATATCGGTATATACACAAGAGGGAACAATGTCATTTTTATGGACAGGCTTACCTCAGATATTAGGGTGAATTGCAGAAATGAAAGAAAAAAATTACTAAAAAAATAGCAAAATAATTTATGTAATAGTGCTTATTCTATTATTTGCTAAAATTCTGTATCTTAATAAAGATAAGATTTCAGAAACATTAACAAGTTTGAAATATCAGATAATAAGCAATAATTACAAGATAATAACTAAGTATGAAAAATTTTTCGGATATTAAAGAAGGAACGTTATTTTTGGGATCGCTTGACTGCCCACATTGTGTGAATAACATAGAAAAAAATTGAAAAGATATTATCGAAAGAGGAGACAGCTTTATTATTTTAAGGTAGATTTTGATAATCCCGACAATATAAGGGAATTAGATAAGTTTAAGAAAAAAATATAAATTTAAGACAATACCTCATATAATAATCTTATCTAACGAAAAACAAAGGAGTTATTCATCATCGGATATAGCAAGATTGAACTGATAATAGTATCAAAATGGAATAAAGATAAGGCTAATTGGCTCAAAGCCGGTTAGCCTTATCTTTGCCCTGAATAAGTGAAAAATACAAATATGTCAGAAAGGAGCATTGATATTTGCCAACGAGTACTTGACACAAATGCTACAAAGATTGAAAAGGAGGCATATTATAATGGTTAAAAATATCGATGTTAAAAGTAAGCCGACTCCAGAGCAGATACAGATGCTTGAAAATGCAAAAAAAATTGCAATCGCAAAAGATGATGAGTATCCGGAATTTACCAAGGAAGAATTGTCAAAATTTAAGAAGATTTCTGAGGAAAAGAAAATTGACAGGCAAAAACAGATAGTGACCTTACGACTGTCAGGTAAGGCTTTGAAAAAGGCTAAATCTTTAGGGAAGGGATACACATCAATTCTTAGCAGAATTATTGAGGGAGCATTAGAAGATCCTGAAATAATAAAACATTACATTTAATTTCCATTTGATTAATTGATTTTTTTGTGATAAGATGTAGAAGTAAAAATTAACCCAAAAGGAGAATGAGAAAATGAATGATTTTGTTCTGGTTTTTATTAAGCTTATGATAGGATTTCTATCTGCAATAGCCGTTATCAATTTTACAGGTAAGGGTAACCTTGCACCAAATTCTGCCAGTGACCAGATACAGAACTATGTCCTTGGTGGAATTGTCGGTGGTGTGATATATAACAAGAATATAGGTATATTTGAGTGTCTCCTTGTTATGCTTGCCTGGTTCCTGCTTGTGACAGGATTTAGGCTATTAAAAAAGCATAATGTTAGAGTTAAACAGATTATAGACGGGAAAGCACTTATTATTATAAATAATGGTAAGGTAGATATTGAGAATTGCAAGAAAGCAGGACTGTCAGCACATGATATGGCATTTAAGCTAAGAGCCCAGAATGTATATTCAGTTAAAAAGGTTAAAAGAGCTGTAGTCGAGCAAGACGGTAAGCTTATTATAGTGCTTAATGGAGAAGAAAATCCTAAGTTCCCTATAATCACTGATGGACATCTTCAGACAGATATCCTTGAAGTAATTGGAAAAGACGAAGACTGGCTCAAAGAAAAAATGAGAGAGAAGGGCTTTGAGGAATATAATCAGATTTTCCTTGGAGAATATGTGGACGGCAAGGCTATATTTGTGTCTTATGAATAGAACTGCTTGAACTCTACCGCCCAAAGTACAGCTGTAGCAATCCTGTATCAATTGGTGTCAAATACTTTTGACACCCACATCATATCATATAGGCAGACTTATTTGAGAAGTCTGAAAGTTAAGAACAAGTAGAGGAGATATTGTGGGGATGGAAGCAATTACAAAGTTAATCTGGCTTGATTCTATGGCTAAGGCGTTTCACGATGAAGAACCTGTGGAAAGCATAGAGGGCGAATGTCCCTCTTTTTTTGTAAATGAGGTATTCAGTGTTCAGTTAGCCATAAAATCGACAGATGAGAGCGACAATGACCTGGCTGAAATCGAGATAGGCGGCCTACTTGCACCATTTACAAGACTTAGAGAGGTAGTGTCTGTTCCTGTAAGGTACGCAGGAAAGGCTAGGCATACGGGAGAATATCTAAGGAAGTCTCCCGGGCTTTTCCCTGATTTACTAAAAGATATTAAAGGAGGGAAGCTAAGGCTTGTAAGCGGCTACTGGCAGGCACTTCATTTTACCATTGACCTAAGAAATGCAGGTAAAACTAAGCTTAACTTCGGTAAAAACAATCTCATTGTAACTATTAAAACTGAGGGAAATGAATATAAAAAAGAAATAGAGTTTGAGGTTTTAAGAGGGGAGCTTCCAAGGCTTAGCATTTATCATACTGAGTGGTTTCACGCCGACTGTCTTGCAGATTACTACGGGGTAGAAAGTCTTTCAGAGAGGCACTGGGAGATAATGGGCAGCTTATAAGGCATTACGGAAGGTCAGGAATGAACACCATCTTAGTTCCTACCTTTACACCGCCACTTGATACCGAGGTAGGTGGAGAGCGCACCACGGTTCAGCTGGTGAAGGTTCATAAAAATGGCAATTCCTATAGCTTTAACTTTGATAATGTAAAGAGATTTATTGATATCTGTCTTGAAAGTGGCATAGAATACTTTGAGATAGCCCACCTTTTTACCCAGTGGGGCGCAAACGCCGCACCTAAGGTAATGGCATATACAGACGGAGAATTAAAGAAAATATTTGGCTGGGAGACAGATTCTGAGGGTGAAGAGTATATGGACTTCCTTTCGGACTACCTTCCTGCTCTTATTAAAAAGCTTGATGAATGGGGACTTAACGGCAAGGTGTTCTTTCATCTCTCAGACGAGCCTGATGAAAACTGCATAGAAAAATACAGCAGACTTAGAAAAAGAATAGCTCCGTTTTTGGGTGACTATCCTATCCTTGATGCGGTGTCCAGGTACAGCTTTGTGGAAAGAGGAATAGTTGACAGGCCGGTGCCTGGCAATAATCATCTGGAACCATTCTTAGAAAATAAAGTTAAGGGGCTTTGGACTTACTATTGCTGTGCTCAGGGAGACAAGGTTCCTAACAGGTTTATGTCTATGCCGTCAGCCAGAAACAGGATAATGGGAGTCCTCATTTACTATTTTGATATAAAGGGCTTCTTGCACTGGGGATATAATTTCTATAACTCTCAGTATTCCATAGAGCATATCAACCCTTATGCGGTTACAGATGCAGGAGGTGCCTTTCAGGCAGGAGATGCCTTCCTGGTATATCCGGGAAGAGACGGAAAGCCAGAGGATTCTCTTAGAATGATGGCTCTAAATGAGGGCTTTCAGGACTATAGGGCACTTGTAAAATATGAAGAGAAGGTGGGAAGAGAAGTAGTGATAGCCCTAATTGAGAGGCTTTATGGTGGGAAGCTGTCTATGGAAAACTATCCTACAAGTTATAAATACATAGAAGATTTAAGAAAAACAATAAATCAAAATTTTCCACTTTAAATACTAAAAAAGTCCATTGTGTATAAATAAAAATCCATTTAAACTGTTACTGATACAGTTTGAGTGGATTTTTTATGTGAAATACATATAAGGCAGGGCAGCCTGTCTTAGGGTACCACACATCTCAAAGTGTGTGGTAAGAAGGAATATAAGAGAGAGGTATGCACATGGCTCACGAACTTAGATTTAACGAAGATGGCAATATAAAGATAATGCAGTTAACTGACCTGCATTTACCAATGATGATGAGGCAGACCATAAGACAGTAGAGCTCGTAAGACAGGCGCTTAGAGATGAAAAGCCTGACTTTGTTATAGTTACGGGAGATATGGTATACGGCGAGCATAATCTAGAATTCCTGCCTAAGGTCTTTGCTCCTCTTACAGAGGGAGACTGCCCTTGGACCTTTGTATTTGGCAATCACGACTCTGAATGGGGACATAGCAGGGAGGAACTCCTAGAAGCAGGAATGAAGCTTAAAGGCTGTGTGGCCTGCCATGACGCAGCATCTATTGATGGAGTAGGTAATCACGTAATAGAGATTAAGAATAAAAATAATGAAACCAAGTGGGCTATATTTGCCATTGATTCAGGTGATTATTTCCCTTGTGAAAAGATAGGTGGCTATGCCTGTATCACAAGAAATCAAATTGACTGGTATCAGGCAAAGATTCGTGAGCTTGAAAGTAGTCATAAGGACTTCTCAGCCCTTGCTTTTCAGCATATAGCTGTACCTGAGCATCAGGAAGTATTCAAATACGAGAAATGCTACGGAGTAAAGAGAGAAGGAAGCGGGGCACCAAGGTTAAATTCAGGCTTCTTCTACGCCTTAGTTGAGGCAGGACATACAAAGGGGCTCTTCGTAGGACATGACCATGCCAATGATTACTACGGCAATCTCTACGGTATTACCCTGGGTTATGGAAGAGCAGGAGGTTATGGCACCTACGGTGCACCTGACCACATGAAGGGAGCAAGGCTTTTTGTACTAAATGAAAATAATACAGAGAGTTTTGAAACCTATGTCTACCTTGAAAATGGCACAGTGATTAAAGAACCTTGGTGTTACGAGCCATTGTGCAGAAGAGATGAGGCTTAATATGGAAGGTATCAAACTTGTTACATTTAATATCCGCTGTGATTATGAGCAGGATGGAATCAATAATTTCGCTTTCAGAAAGCCTATGATAGTAGAAAAGATAAGCTCTGAAAAGCCTGATATAATCTGTTTTCAGGAAGTTCTTCCACACGTTGCGGTCTGGATTAAGGAAACCTTGTCAGACTACTATGTAGTGGGTTGTGGGAGAAGTGAGGACTTTACGGATGAACAGGAGAGTATAGCCTTTAAGAAGGATAGGTTCAACCTTGTTAGTATGGAGACCTACTGGATGTCGGAAACTCCTTATGTGCCTGCAAGCAGGTATAAAAAACAGAGTACCTGTCCTAGAGTTACTACAGAAGTAGTCTTGTATGACCTGGCTGAAAAGAAGATGTTCAGGCTTCTTAATACCCACCTTGACCACGAAGGAAGCGAAGCAAGACTCTTGGGACTTAATCAGCTGCTAAGAAAGATTGAGGCAGAAAAAGCCTTCTCTGATATACCTGTGATTATTACAGGAGACTTTAACGCAGAGCCTGACTCTGAGGAAATGAAGTCTATAATCACATCCGGAAAGTATCAGGACTTATCGAAGGATATTGACTTTACATTTCACGATTACGGTAAAGAAAAAGAAAAGATAGACTATATATTTGCAACTAAGGATGTATTTTGCAAGAGCACTGCAAAATGGGCCGAGGAAAAAGACGGAGTTTTTCTATCCGACCATTATCCTGTAGAGGCTGTAATATATCTAAGTGAAGGAGGTAACCATGGATAATAAGGCAGTAAAGCTAAACAAAAAGAGCCTGAAAAGCAAGCTTCTTCATTATTGGCCGCTTTATGTGATGCTCCTTCCTGCAATAATATATTATATTTTAATCTGTTATGTGCCAATGGCAGGCAATGTACTGGCATTTAAGGAATATTCCTTTAAGAAGGGGATCTGGGGAAGCGATTTTGTAGGGCTTAGGTATTTTGAATCATTTTTTAAGAGCTATGATGCCTTAAGGCTGATTAAAAATACTCTGACTGTAGGCTTTATCAAGTGTATTCTTGAGTTTCCTTTTGCCATCATCCTTGCTCTTCTCTTAAATGAGCTTAAGAACATGAAGTTTAAGAAGGCAAGTCAGACCATTACTTATTTGCCTCACTTCCTCTCAAGCGTAATCATAGTAACGATGATTCAGCGATTGCTCGCACCTAACAACGGTGTAATCAATCAGATTATAGCAGGACTAGGAGGAGACGGAAGTACCTTCTTCCTTATGGATGCAAAGTATTTTCTTGGAATTCTCTTCTCGATGGACTTGTGGAGAAATATAGGCTGGGATTCCATCATCTATCTGGCTGCGATAAGCAGTGTAGACACCTCACTTTATGAGGCGGCTCAGATGGATGGCTGCGGCAAGCTAAAGAGGATGTGGCATATAACGCTTCCGGGCATTAGAGGAACCATAGGTCTCCTTTCATTATGGGAGTGGGAGGTCTTCTCTCATCAGGATTTGAACAGATATATCTGCTTAGAACACCCGGGAATATGCAGCTTGCGGACACCCTCGATACCTACGTGGTTAGAGTAGGTCTGCAGGGAGGTCAGTTTGGATATGCAACTGCAATAGGACTTATTCAAGGCCTTGTAGGTCTTGTCCTTGTGATAACAACCAACAAGATATGTAAGAAGCTAACAGAAGTCAGTCTCTGGTAATGTATTCTCCCTGATTATTGCTATATAACAAAATGAAGGTGATACGAGTGTCAAAAGTATAAAATTCGATTAGAAACTGCATGTAAGAGAAACTTTAGCAATTTTGTATCAGATAAGTTAGTTATGGAAATAACAGGGAATAAAAACATACATAAAAAGAAAGGGGTAGTAGTTTATGAAAACAAAAAATCTCAAAAAGGTGCTTTCACTTGCACTGCTTGGCAGCATGATGGTGAGTATGCTAGGTGCCTGTGGCAATTCTTCAGGTAATAGTGGAAGCAGTGCAGGGAAGGCAAGTACTGCATCAACAGGAAAGTCATCCGCATCGGCCGCATCTACAACAGATGGTAAGCCATCTACCTGGATAGCTGACAGAACAATCAACATCCAGGCATATGTAGATGATATCGGCTACAGTCTTCCAAAGGACTTTAACAACACACCTGTGATGCAGGAGCTTACAAAGCGCACGGGAATCAAGTTAAACATCCAGTATACACCTGGAGACAGTGATGCTAAGGTACTTGCGTCACAGCTTGCGGCAGGAACCATTCCTGATGTAATCATTTCCTATCTGGATGACTCCACAAGACCGGAGTTTCCACTCCTCTTAAAGGCAGCGAAAGAGGGAATGTTTGCTGATGTTTCAGCTATGATGAAGGACTCTCAGGTTTATAAAAAATACTATGAAGACGGTTTTCTCCCACGAGACAGCTACAAGAACATAGTATTCAGAGAGGAATTTGGCGATGCTGTTTACCTTCTTCCAATGAAGATTGAAGAGGTAGACCGTTCAGCACAGTACATCCCTGAGGATGCCTATCTTGGAGGACCTTATATTCAGAAGTCAATTATAGACAAGTTAGGAATCGATCCTACTTCAATAAGAACTTCAGAGGATTTCTACAACCTTCTTGTGAAGATTAAGAAGGGCGGATTTAAGGATGATAACGGAAATGATGTATGGCCTTTAGGACCTAAGTACTGGGGCGGCTCCTATGATTCACTTGCCTTTAATATAGGTGAGCTGAACTGGGGAGTAAGCGGTAAGGGTTCTCTTGGTGGATACAACATAGATAAAAAAGACGGCAAGATTAAGCATGAGGCGGAGACAGACTATGTATATGACAAGATTAACTATGTAAGAAAGCTTATCAAAGAAGGACTTATGAATCCTGAGTATTTTACAATGGATCAGACTCGTGCGGAAGAAGTAAGCAAGAGCCACAACTCTGCTATAATCGCAGATGTACACAACTATGAGAACATTATTTCCAGACAAATGACTGGGTTCCTTTAGGACCTCTTAACAATGTATCAGGAGATAATAAGGGAGTTGTTTCAGGCAAGACACAGCGTGGCTGCTGGGCTATATCTTCACAGGCTGAGAAGCCTGAAGAAATCTTTAAGTTCTTTGATTATTTATCTACCTATGAAGGACAGCTTTTAGCTGAGTACGGAGTAGAAGGCTTATCATATAACTTAAAGGACGGAAAGCCTGTTATCACAGAGGAAGTATCAAAGAAGCTCAATGACGGTGATGTAGACTGGCTTATCAACAGTGTTGGTGCTGCTTTTGGCGGTACTGCAAACTACTTCTTTGAGTTCATGCTTACCAATGTAAACCACATCGACAATTTCGGTGAGTCAAGACCAGGCTCAGGAAGCGGTTCAGCATTTAAGAGAAGTGTAGAGATAGCTAAAGAGTATCCTCGTGAATACAAGGTTGTACCGGGACTTAAGGCTACAGCATACTTAACTTCAACAGGACTTGAAGATGTAAAGGCTCAGATGGATTTACTTAACTATCAGGAAACTCTAATCCAGGCATTCTTTGCAAAGGATGACGCAGAGGTTAAGTCCATAATCGAAGCTTTTAGAAATCAGCTTCAGTCAGCAGGAAACGACCAGTTTAAGGCCAGACTAGAAGAGCTTCACAAAGAAGATCCACAGTCAATTCAGTTCTATTAGATTATAGTTAAAAGGAGCAGGTATAGTTATGGAAGCAACTGACAGAATAATTACACCAAAGAAAAATAAAATAAAACAAAGCTTGGGAGACAGAATAATACAGGGCTTTATTATACTTGTAATACTTGCACTCTGCCTTGTGATTATTTTGCCTTGCATAAATGTACTTGCTCTTTCATTAAATGACGGTGCTGATGCGGCAAAGGGAGGGGTATATTTCTTCCCTAGAGTATTTACACTTGAGAACTTTAAGCAGGTATTCAGTGACGGAAGCATAATGAGGGCTTATAAATACACTATATTAAGAGTGGTTATAGGAACGCTTCTAACACTTATAGTTACTTCACTTGCAGCATTTGCACTTAAGGAAAAAGACCTTCCGGGCGTAAAGGTTATAACTATCTTAATTACCTTTACCATGCTTTTTGGCGGAGGAATGATTCCTACCTATGTTCAGTACAAAAATCTTCATTTGATTAACAATTTTTGGGTTTATGTAGTACCAAGTCTTGTCAGCGTGACCTATCTGCTTATGATGAGAGCTTATTTTGAAGGAATTCCAGCCAGTCTTGAAGAGTCTGCAAAGCTTGACGGATGTGGATATTTTGGGATATATGGAAGGATAATACTTCCTCTCTCAAAGCCTGTAATTGCGGTTATTGGCCTCTATACAGCAGTAAACCATTGGAATGACTGGTTTTCAGGTGCATTTTACATGACAAGCAACGAGAAATGGCCGGTACAGACGGTGCTTCAGCAGATGCTCGCAAGGGCTATGTCAGCATCACAAAAAGATATAACAAGTGTGGCACAGGCTCTTGTACAGGGGGCAAGTACAGTTACTTCCGACTCCCTTAAGATGGCTGCCGTAGTGATAACCACAGTACCTATTCTCCTCATTTATCCATTTGTACAAAAGTACTTTGCAAGCGGTATAATGATTGGAGCGGTAAAAGGTTGATAAGAAAGTGATATATAGGATTGTGAAAGTGATGATACAATCTGTAATGGGTGTCAAATGTATTTGGCACCCTTATCATTTAGTAGAATCTCTACAGAATAGTATAATGATACAATTATAATAAGCATAAAAATCCGATTGTGACTTGTCTTAAAGAGAATTTTTTTATCTTTTGAATTGTTGTTAATTTAAGGAAAAAAATATGAAAAAAATGGGATGTATATGTTTACGGTGATGTAAACATTGATGAGATAATAAAAGAGGCGAGAGAGATTCCGCCTGACGGACAGGAATGGGAAGTTGAGACTATTAAGACCTGCATAGGAGGAGGAGCAGCACTCTTTGCCCTGGGGCTTGGTAAGCTTGGTCTTAAGGCTGCATTTAAGGGCAGTGTGGGTGATGATTTATACGGAGACTATATTAAAGATATATTTAATAAATACGATGTAGATACTTCGCTTATGACTACCAAAAAGGATAAAAATACAGGGATATCTCTTAGTTTTACAAATAAAAATGACAGATCTTTCCTCACTTACAGAGGAACTAATGATGATATAGATATTAGAAATATTGAGATTGATGAGGTTAGGCTTGCAAGGCACATCCATATCACAGGCTATATGGGAAGCAAGAACCATGAGGCCTATTTAAGCCTTATAAGGAAGATAAAGGAGGAGACCTCTGCAACTGTCTCCTTTGACGTAGGCTGGGATGACAGCGGAGAATGGAATATGGGGATATATGATATCTTCCCGTATCTGGACGTGCTTTTTATGAATGAAACAGAGGCCATTCACTATAGCAGGAAGTCTACTGCTGTAGAAGCGGCTGAGGATTTTGCAAAGTTTTCCAAGGTTGCAGCTATAAAGCTTGGCTCAAAAGGCTCTATTGCCGTATCAGAGGGGCTAACCTATGAAGATAAGGGATTTAAGGTAGAGGCCATCGATACAACAGGGGCGGGCGACTCATTTAACGCAGGCTTTATCTATGGCTATCTAGTAAAAGGAGACATAGGTCTTGCGCTTAGATACGGAAACGGCTGTGGTGCATTATCCTGTACAGGGCTTGGAGGCAATACAGCCTTTCCTAGTCTGACTGTACTAAATGAATTTATTGAAAAGAGGTAGAATATGAAGATAGCAGTAATTGGAGGAGCTGGTGTAAGAACGGTCATATTTATCAACGGACTATTAAAAAGATATAAAGATTTGCATATTGAGGAAGCCATGTTATATGATATAGATTACAAGAAGCTTGGTATCATTGAAAAGCTCTGTAATCAGGTTATAAGACGAGAGAATAAGGACTTAAAGCTGTCTGTATGTGAAGATGTAAAGGAGGCTATAAAGGGAGCTGACTACATTGTTACTACTCTTAGGGTGGGAGGAGACCATTCAAGAGTAATAGATGAAACGGTAGCCCTAAAGGACGGTGTAATAGGTCAGGAGACTACAGGTGTAGGCGGATTTTCAATGGCGGTTAGGACAATCCCTGTCCTCCTTGACTATTGTAAACTAATAAAGGAATACGCACCAAATGCCATTATATTTAACTTTACTAACCCTTCTGGCCTTGTGACTCAGGCACTTAAAAAGGCAGGATATAAGAATGTAATAGGTATCTGCGATGCGCCAAGTAGCTGCAAGTTCAGGATGGCGGCAAAGCTTGGAGTAGAGGAAAAAGACCTCTATGTGGAGTTTTACGGACTGAACCATTTATCCTGGATTAGAAGCGTAAAGAATAAGGGAAAAGAAATCTTATCTGACTTACTTAAGGATGATGAGTTCCTAAGTGAAGTGGAAGAGTTTAAGATGTTTGACAAGGATTTACTTAGGGATCTTGGACTGCTTCCAAATGAATATCTGTATTATTATTACCACAGGGAAAAGGCCTTAGCCAATATGCTAAAGTCAGAGGCGGCAAGAGGAAAGAGTATTGAAAATATAAATCTTGCTATGATGAAAGAACTTGATATAATGGATGCAGATACCGAAGCGGAAGCAATGCTTCAGACCTTTCTTTACTATATGCAGCTTAGGGAAAATTCTTATATGTCTGCGGAAACAGGCGGAGAGAACAGGCCTATGCTCCCTAAGGGAGAGCTTGAAGTACCTGACGGTATGGGCTATGCGGGAGTTATGCTTGACTGCATAGAGGGACTACAGTCAGAGGAAGGCAGATACCTTGTGCTGTCTGTGGAGAACAATGGCAGCATACCCGAACTAAGGGATGAGGATGTGGTAGAGGTTACCTGCAAGGTATCAAAGAATGGAATTGAGCCTGTGAAGGTGACGGATGTACCAGAGGATTGTATGGTTTTAATAAGATTAATAAAGAACTATGAGAATCTTGTAGTAAAGGCAATAGAGGAAGATTCAAGAGAAACTGCTATAAGAGCGCTTATGCAGCATCCTCTCATTAGTTCCTACTCACTTGCAAAGAAGCTATTAGAGGATTATGAAACAGCATACGATAAAAAAATGTTTAACTAAGGAGGAAGCTTATGCCTTTTGATTTTAAGCATCAGGAAAGAATACACAATTTGTTGGAGGAAATAGGAGGGAACAGATATAGAAACCTTGTGCCTATTGAAGAATTTGACTGGTACGAAGATGACGGAGTGGTAGGTAACAGGGTTCCAAAGGGCGAATCTGTCAAGGTAGGTCAGGGGTTTAGGTCAAAGGGCTATGATAAATACAACTGGCTTTGCACCAAGATAAGCATACCTGAGTCCTTTGGAGATGAAAATGTACTTGGCATTTTTGACTTCGGTGTACCTATGGGAACAGGCAATAACAGTAACTTTGAGAGTCTTTTATATGTAAACGGCAAGCCTTATCAGGGAGTGGATGGTAATCACAAGGAAGTCTTCTTCAACCTGAAGGAAACGGGAAGAGAACTTGAATTAAGCTTTAGAATATGGTCAGGACTTAACGGCGGCGGCAGGCCTCGTGAGATGACCATGTCCATTGACAGGGCAGAGTTTGGTGTGCTTGATACGGCAGCAGATGATTTCTACTACCTTGCTATGACTGCGCTTGAGACTCATGAACTCCTTGATGAAAATAATGAATATAAGTCTTATATCTTAAACCAGCTGGTAGAGGCCTTCAGACTTGTTGACTTTACCAATAAAAACAGTGAGGCCTATTATAAGAGTTTGCAGACAGCCCTTGATTATCTTAGGGATAGATTTAAGGGACAGGGAAAACCGGGCGTAAATGTGACCATGCTCGGCCATACCCATATAGATGTGGCTTGGCTTTGGAGGCTTAGACATACAAGGGAGAAGACTGCAAGGTCATTTTCTACAGTTAACAGGCTTATGGAGAAGTATCCTGAATACATATTCATACAGACACAGCCTCAGCTTTATGACTATCTGAAAGAGGACTATCCTGATATATATGAACATATCAAAAGACGGGTGGCTGAGGGCAGATGGGAGCCTTCAGGTGCCATGTGGGTAGAATGTGACTGTAACCTCGCATCAGGTGAATCCATCATAAGACAGATACTAGTAGGTAAAAATTTCTTCAAAAAAGAATTTGACTATGAGAGTGAGTTCTTATGGCTCCCTGATGTATTTGGCTATTCCTGGGCCCTGCCTCAGATTCTTAAAAAATCAGGTGTCAATACATTTATGACTACCAAGATAAGCTGGAATGATACCAACAGACTTCCTTATGATACTTTTATCTGGCGTGGAATGGATGGAAGTGAGGTAACCACACATTTTGTAACCACAACAGAATTAAATGATGTAACCTACACCTACAACGGTGAAAGCAGGCCTTATGCGATAAAGGGAGTATGGGATAATTATAGAAATAAAGACTTAAACAGAGACTTACTTATATCTTATGGCTTTGGTGACGGCGGCGGTGGTCCGACCAGAGAAATGATTAAGTATATAGAGGCGGCAAAGCTTATGCCTGGTATTCCAAATGTAGAGACAGGAAGGGCTACTGAGTACTTTAGAAAGTTAAATGAAACAATCAAGGAAAATCCATATAACGGATATCTTCCTATCTGGGATGGAGAGCTCTACCTTGAATTCCACAGGGGAACTTACACCTCACAGGGCTACAACAAGAAGATGAACCGCTTTATGGAGTACAAGCTAAGGGAAGAGGAGATGCTTTCGGTCTTTGCTGAAAAGCTGTTTGACAAGCCTTATAACAGAGAAGAATTCCTCAAAGCCTGGAAGATAGTCCTATGCGAGCAGTTCCACGATATACTTCCGGGTTCAAGTATCCATGAGGTATACGAGGATAGCCACGAAGAGTATGAAAGAGCCTTAAAGTATATTGAAAATGCTACCAAGGCAGCAAAGGCTTCATTTGTAACTGAGAAAGAAAATGCCTTCACCCTATTTAATCAGGCAAACTGGGAAAGAGACAGCATTGTAAAGATTCCTGTAGGTGCTGAGACTTATGAGTATACAGACAGTGAGGGGAATATACTTCCTAGTCATAGATGTGGTGAGAAAGACCTAGTACATGTGAAAGGACTTAAGCCGTTAGCCTTTACTACAATTACAAGAACTGCCAAGGTAGAGAATGTGGCAGAAGAATTTGAAGAGAATACAGTAGAAACACCTTATTATATAGTTTCCTGGGATAATAAAGGAAGACTGGTAAGACTATATGATAAGGGTGCAGACAGAGAAGTTATACCGGAGGGAAAGTTTGCCAACGTCTTCCAGATATTTGAAGATAAGCCTCGCTGCTTTGATGCCTGGGAGCTTGAATCTACCATTGACCTTAAGAAAGAGGAGATTCCTTGTGACGGCAATATCATAAAGACTAAGAATGAACTTGGTTACTTCATTCATTTTACCTATAATTACAATAACTCTAAGATTATGCAGACCCTCTGCCTCTACAATGACAAGAGGAGAATAGACTTTAAGACAGTAGTAGATTGGAAGGAAAGCCAGAAGATTCTTAAAACTGCATTCTCTGTAGATATAAGAGGAGTATTTGCAAGATATGATGTGCAGGAAGGAAATATAGTAAGACCTATCACAAGGAATACTTCCTGGGAGGCTGCTAAGTTTGAAGTGGTAGCTCATAAGTGGGCAGACCTTTCTGAGACAGGTTATGGTGTGGCTCTTCTAAATGACTGCAAATACGGCTATGACATCAAGGAAGATACTATGAGACTATCCCTCTTAAAGTCAGCTACAGACCCTGACTACAGTGCAGACTACGGCACACACGAGTTTACCTACAGCCTCTATCCTCATAAGGAAGAGTGGTATAACTCGGGTCTTGAAGAGGAGGCTTTGACCTCAATTCACCTGTGGTTGTGTTTGATGGTGCATCCGCTCTTGGTAATGAGAGTTTAATCAGCTTTGATGCAAAAAATATTGTGCTTGATGCCTTTAAGAAGGCTGAAAATGAAGAGGCTTATGTGCTTCGCTTCCACGAATATACAGGCAGAAGAGGCAGGCTGACTCTGGCAACAGGGCTTAAGTTTGATAGCTGGTGTGAGGCTGACCTTATGGAGAATCCTCTGGGAGAGTGGAAGCAGACAGCTATGGAAGTGGAAGTAAAGCCTTATGAAATAAAGACAATAATGCTAAAATAATATGATAAACACCGTAAAACATTCAAAAACAATATTTAGGCAGGTACTTATATTTTCGCTCCTTATCAGTCTTGTACCGATTATTTTAGTCAGTATAATACTGTTTAGAAATCTTGAAAGTACAGCTGAGAAGGAGCTTACTGCCTCATATAAGCAGATTGGACTGCAGTACATTAACAATATAAAAGACAGGCTTAACAGACTTGAAACAGGTGTACTTGTAGTATCAAAGAATACAACCATACAGGAGCAGCTCTTAAATCCTCTGGATTCCCCATATATAAAGGGGGAGTTAATTAGTGAGGAGATTTTTAAGAGTCTGCTCCTTGAAGGCAGAAATGAGATAAATAACTGTATGGTCTACACCAAGCTGCAAGGCAGGGATATATTTGGACGAAGTGCCTCTACCTGGGAGGTTGCGAGGAAAGAGAGCTGGTATAATTACTATAATGACAGAGAGGGGAAGTGGTTCACTTACCCTTATGCGAGTGGGAAAAATACTAAAACGAGCATAGCGTCTTTGGTGTATAATATCTACATACTGGATACCGGATCTCTTGCCCAAAAGGACATAGGAGCCGTTAAGCTGGATGTGAACTTAAACAGGATGTTCTCTTCTGTCTCAGGTGAGGGAGAAAAATGGCAGCTTTGACATCATTCTTTCTGATAAAGAGGGGAAGGTACTTTTTGCTGAAACTGCTATGGGAGAAGAGGCAAGGAAAGAAATACTTGAACACACAGCCTCAAATGATGAAGAAGGAATAAAGATTAATGGATATGTGGTGTATAGATTTAACTTTGACAACCTTGGATTACAAGCTGACCTTGCCTTTGACAACAAAGAGCTTGTAAGTAAAAGGAATAATATAATTAATCTGTTCTTCCCTGTACTTTTTGCCCTTATAGGAGTTATCGTCTTGGCAGCGGGCTTATTTGCAAAGCGTTTCTCAAAAAGGGTGAATCTGCTTGTGGACAAGTTTAAGACGGCGGAAACAGGAGATTTGAGTGTGAAAGAGCCTATCACAGGCGGTGATGAGATAACGAGCCTCGATGAGCATTTCAGCCAGATGCTTATTAAGCTTGATAAGCTCATAAGGACTAATTATGTACAGGAGCTTGATAGAAAAAAACTGGAACTAAAGAACCTTCAATTGCAGATTAATCCTCATTTTCTATACAATACACTCGAGACTATAAGCAGCATCGCGGCGGTAAACAAGGTATTTATTATAGGCGACATAGCCGGAAAGCTTGGAGAAATCTTTAGATACAGCCTCGGTAAAAACTATGGGGACTTTGTTTCTCTAAAGGATGAACTAACCCATATAGAAAATTATATCTTCATACAAAAAATGAGGTACGGAGATAAACTTGAGGTCTTCTATGATGTTGAGAACGATACTAAGTCCTGCCTCGTTCCAAGGTTTATCCTGCAGCCTATAATCGAGAACTCTATCCTACACGGAATCGCTCCAAGGGCTAATGGAGGTATAATAGAAATCCGTACTGAGATATGTGAGGGAAACCTTGTTATAAGAATTGAAGATGACGGAGTAGGTATGGATGCAGAGAAGGTAGACTATATAAATCATGTTATTAACTCTAGGAGAACTGAAAGTGATGAGAACTCAGGAGTTGGAGTTAAAAATGTGAACCAAAGAATCAAATTTGTGTACGGTGATGAATACGGCGTAAGGCTTTCAAGCTCACCTAATCAGGGCAGCAGCTGTATCATCACTATTCCTGCAAAGAATCCGGAATGGGACTGATATGTATAAAATTTTAGTTGTAGATGATGAAAACCTCATAAGACAGGGGATAATAGCACAGCTTGAGTTTCTTAATTATGAGTTTGATGAAATACTTGAGGCAGATACGGGAAGGTCTGCACTTAAAGTCGTAAATGAAGTAAAGCCTGACATTGTAATTACTGATATATCCATGCCTGAAATGGACGGGCTTAGCTTTGTTGAAGAGGCAAAGAAGGAAAGGGAAGGTACTAAGTTCATACTTCTAAGCGGATATGCAGAGTTTTCCTATGCCCAAAAGGCTATATCTCTTGGTATATCAGAATACTTGCTTAAGCCTGTATCTAAGGACAAGCTGAAGGAGTGCATTGACAAGGTTATCTATGAGCTTAAGAGCGAGAAAATGATTAAGGAGGCATCCGTCCACAAGGGGATACTTACAAGGGAAAAGGCTGAATATCTTTTTGAGAAGGACTTTAATCTTCTTGTAAACAGTGTAGATAGTGGGAGCTATCCTTTCATTGAGGAAAACTATCCCTATCTTCTGGGCGAAAAGGAAGAAGCCTGTCCATACTTTATGCTTGGCATAATAAGCATACATCAAAGCAGCTTTGAAAACGGGAGCTTCACTCAGGGAGAAATAGACCTTTTAAGATTTTCCATCAAAAATGTCTTTGCTGAGATTACTACCAAGTCGGACAAGCTGATTGCAAATAACTTGACCAATAAAAGTGAACTCTTTATATTGCTTTATTCTCCAGATGAGAAGAGATTAAGAAAAGACTCTGAGAAGATATTTTTAGGTATCCAGGCTGTGCTTGAAAAATATATGAATATAATATTATCTTTCGGTATGAGTAAGCCTGCTAAAAAAATAAATGAAAAGAGTCTAAAACAGGCAGAAAAAGCCCTCAATCAGGTTATGCTTTTTGGTAAGGCAAATATTTACTTTTATGAAGATATGAAGGATGTGCCTATTGAGAACTTCCCGATATCGGAGCTTAACAATCTCGAAAACTATATCAAAAGAAAAGAGATTGAAAAGGCTAAAAATACGGCTCTTGATATATTTTCAAAGGATACGCTTAGGAAATATGGAATTAACTATCTGAGGGTTATGTGGGTGAGGGTGTTAAATCTCTTGTTACGAAATTCTGCTGATTATGAGGAAAATGAAGTTGAGACCATACTTTCAGCCTTTTCAAGGTCGGGGAGGTTTGAAGACATAGAAGAGGTCAGGGAGGAACTGACTTCAATCATAGAGGTTTCTCTTAAGAAGAGTGGAGACAAGGAAAAGACTGCGGATGAAAAAATCCTCTCTGCAATAGAGTTTATGAAGAATAATTTTAACAAGGATATAAGTATAAATGACATTGCGGAAAGATATGACCTTAATATCAATTATTTTTCTGCCCTATTTAAGAAGAAGACGAACAGCTCGCCGATTAATTATCTTACGGAACTTAGGATAAAGGCTGCAAAGGATTATCTGAAAAACACAGACGAGAGTGTTACAGACATATCTAAAAAGGTGGGTTATGAAGACAGCCAGTATTTTTTTAGAGTATTTAAAGAAGTCAGAGGGAATAACCCCTCTTATGTACAGAAAGCAGGACAGAGACTATGGGATTCATAGTCAGTTATAGTAACTTACATTAAAGTAAATGACAGGAAGCTTGTGTATATTAACACAGTAGAGGATTTTTACCTATTAGGAGGCTTTATGGAAGAATTGTACAGGGTAAAGGGAGAGCTTAATTCGGGCTTTGTAGGTCAGATAACCTATACTATCTGCCTGCCTTATAAGTGCAGTGAGTTAGACATTTGCCTGAAGTTTTCAAAACAGCATTTTCCGTCAGCGGATATGGTTCCTTTGGAGGAAATGAAAGAATTCTGCAAAAAAGAGTATGGCATCAGCCTTGGAGAAAATGATGAGGAAGCACTTGATAACTGCCTCCACAATATGAAAACAGAGATTCATCTTATGGCAACTCTTAATGACGAGTTCATAGGCTGTATTCATAAGCAAAGGCTTGAAAGGCATATGTTTTTTTCTCCTTCTAAGCTTTCGGAAGGCTGTGTGATGCCCGAAAGCCTTGAGGGCGTGCTAAAGGTCACTGTACTTGTGTTTAATGTGCTGATGGATGAAACCCCTTATGAGGTAAGCGTTAAAGCGCAGAGAGGAGAGAGTGATGTATAAGAGGCTTGAACTTCACAATCATACCACAGAATCCGACAGCTCTCTTAGCTGTAAGGAATTGCTTGAAATCATGGAGGCTGACAGGGCGGATGCATTTGCAATCACTGACCACAACACCATATCGGGAAATTCTATTATTAAAAAACTCTTAGATAATGGGGATTATAAGATAAAATGTATCTACGGTATGGAATATACGACTTATTACGGTCATATCCTCTGTCTGAACCTCCCTGTCTATGTGCCTTGGGATTCAATCGACTTTTTTAAGCCTGAGCTTTTGTTTAACGCCGCCAGAGCTGAGGGAGCCTTGGTAGGAATTGCGCATCCTTTCTCCTTTGGTGCACCTTTTGCAAAGGGATGCAGGTTTGAAATGAAGGTGAAGGATTATTCTGCTGTTGATTTTATTGAGGTATTTAACAACCCTGAGCCTTTACATGAAGTAAATGAAAAGGGGCTTCTCTGGTGGGAGGAGCTAACACTAGATGGCAAAAGGCTTGCAGCGACCTGTGGTATGGATTTGCACGGTCACTGGGACCTGGGGAACCAGTATGCGACCTTCATAGAGGGAGAGGAAGACGGAGATGTTGAAGCAGAGCTATCTCACGCTATAAAGGGTGGTAAGACTTGGGTGTCCAAGGGAATGCTTCTTATATGCGAGTATTCCAAGAAAGAAAACTACATTAAATTAAGACTTTTTGATGCTAAAAAGCCCGGCTTTATTTACTCCGAAGACGGCAGATATATAATTAGTTTAAGGGGTAAGAATGGGGTTATTACAAAGGAAATATCTGAGAATGAAGAAGTAATTCTTTCCCTTGATGACCTACAGGGTGAAGATATAATCATACCCTAAGCTATATATTAAAGATACTGACATAGAGAACTTAGTTTGCATCTCGCCAGTGGTAAGGATTTAAGAGAAACTGGTTTTGCAAAAATGATTTGTAATTATCTAATATTTGACATTATTAGTAAAATTAAGTATAATATTTATAATTTTACTATATCGAAAGTGTTAGGAGGTGATTGGATGGGACTATATGATTTATGGTTGAAAAAAATATGGATATGATGAAGTTATATTGTTGAATGAAATATATTATAAAAGAGTATTCCAAAGCCTGGATAAAAAAAAGAAGTGAAAAAAACTATGTGCTGAAGATAAACTTGTACGCTTTTGATAAAGGCGTTTATTATATACCAACAGAGACAATATTAGGTAAAAAGTGTACTTAATCCCAGAAAGGTAATAAGGAAGAAATATATAAATGATGGAAGTAAGACTATTGGTTACTTTTTCAGGGACATCACTTACCAATAGCCTTGGCTTATCAATGCAGGTACCTAATATTATAGAAATATATACGAACAACGAACAATCAAGGGTTAGGGAAGTGCCAATAGGGAAACAGAAGGTTATTCTTAGGCGCGCACGAACTGAAATTAATGACGAGAATGTTTCAACAATGTGCTTTTTAGAATTGATGAACTTTACGGATTCAACATTTTATAATGACGAAAAAAGAGAAAAAGTAATTAAATATATCAAAGAAATGGGAATTAATAGGAAAAAAATTCTACAGTGTAGCCCTTATTTCCCAGACAAAGCAATGAGGACAATGGTTGAAAGTGAGTTAATTTATGAAATTGCATAATGACACTAAATTATTTGAGCAGCTAGTCAGGGCTATTATTTGAGAATGTTACATATTCGCAAGCTATTAAAGTTTTAAGTATAATTGCTGGTAGTTCTTTGTTTGATTAAATTAGACCGAAAAAGCGAACGTAAATTTTGCGTTCGCTTTTTCGACCTTTTTATGATATAATGTGAACAATTAATGAATACATGCTGCAGGTGAAGCATAGATTGTTCGTTGTGATAATGTGTAAGGAGGCTTCTTATGAGAGAAACAAGGAACTTGGAGTTTAAGGAAACAGTATCAAATACATTCCTAAAAACAGTGAGTGCTTATGCTAATTACGGAACAGGAAAGATAGAATTTGGAAGAAAAGATGATGGGAGTGTTGTGGGGATAAAAGATGTAAAAAGTACCTGCCTTAATATTGAAAACATGATAAATGATTCTATTAAACCTGCTCCTGACTATAGTTTAACGATTAGTGATGAAAATATAATAACGCTAACAGTAAAAGAAGGAAGTTATAAACCATATTTTTATAAATCAAAGGCGTATAAAAGAAACGATAGCGCTACTATTGAGGTAGATGCTTTAGAGTTGACAAGACTCATACTTGAAGGACAAAACAAATCATATGACAGCCTGACTTCTTCAAAAAACAGACTGGAGTTTAAGGTTTTAGGAGAAAAATTAAAGAGTGTAATGGGGGTAGAAAAACTCACAAAAGATTTACTGATAACTCTCGAATTGTATAACAAGAAGGAAGGATATACTATTGCAGGAGAACTTCTGGCTGATAATAATGACTTTCCGGGAATAGACATGGTTAGATTTGGTAAAGATATTAATACTTTTTTGGATAGAGCAGAATTTGCAGGAATATCCATACTAAAACAGTATGATAAAGCCTTAGAGAAATATAGACAGTACTATCAATATGAAGTTATTGAAGGCTCATTGAGAAAAAGGATTGAAAAAATACCAGAGAGAGCTTTTATAGAGGCCGTTGCTAATGTGCTTTGTGCATAGAAACTATGGGATATTAAATCAAATATAAACATATCTATGTTTGATGATAAAATAGAAATTATTTCTCCAGGTAGTCTTCCGAAAGGATTGTCTAAAGAAGAATATATTGACGGTCAAATATCAGTATTAAGAAATCCAATAATTGGGAAATGTGTTCTTTAGACTTGGAATTATTGAGCGATTTGGAACGGGAATACATCGTATATTTGCATCCTATAAGGACAGCAAGATTAAACCGGTTATTACTGTATATGAAAACTCTATAAAACTATCTCTCCCTGTAACAGAGAGTGAACTGCCTAAACTAAATAATGATGAATACAGCATTTATAGTAATCTGGTACAAAAATCCCTTACATCATCTGAGATTATGGAACTAACAGGATTTGGGAAAACTAAGACATTAAAGATACTTAATAGTTTATTGAAAGAAGGCTATATTGTAAAACTTGGCAATGGAAGAGGAACCAGATACAGTGTAAATGGTTTCTAAGAATCTTTTAGCGAACGCTGGGATTTGCGTTCGCTTTTTCGGACTTTATGTGAACGCTGAATCCGTGAAACATTCCGTCAAACCTTTTATTCCGCCTCATAAGGGATAATTTTGATATTCTATATCTGCGACAAACAAAGTTTACTGTGTTTGCGTTTTTATAAAGAAGAACAGCGTGGTATCTTGTAACAATTTGATGTGGTAAATATCTGTAAGTATATGCTATAATAGAAATTTAGTAACTACAACGATTAGAGCATAAATATTAGAGGGGTTTATGGATAATATTTGCAGAGAGATATTTAGAGCCATTCACGAGGGGAAATGGCTGAAAATAGAGTATAAAAACAAAAGCGGAGATATTACCAGATACTGGATAAGCATTGTGAACCTTGAGCCTTACTCGAGGATACTTGCGGTAGATGGACTTCATCTTGGCCATTACACAGTTATAAGGCTGGATAAAATATTTTTGGATTCGATAATATCAGCTGAGATAGTAGAAGGAAGCTTTTGTGAGAGAAATGAAGCACTGATAAAAGACATAGCTATGAATCCCGAAAAATTTATTAATATGTTTCAGCAAAATGCAAATCTGAAAATCCTAAACTACCTTGAAATGTGTAACAAACTAGATGGAACAGTTTATGAGACAGATTTTGAATTGATAGATTACTTAGACAGGGAAACCATAGACGGTGAAATATATGAGCTTTCAGATGAACAGTTTAAGCAAATAGTTAAGTACTTTCAATTTGATAAGGACAGGAGACAATTTGAAAGTGGAAGGCTGCAGATTAAAAATCTGGCTATGAATGTGCTAAGTGTTCACACCAAAAGGGGACTTTACGTCCTTGCATATAGAAAGCTTGGCTTGGATGTGAAGGCAAAGGCGTTAAAGCCTTATAAAGAAATAACTATATGCACACAATTTACACTGGCTGGAGAAGTCCAAAACATAAGGAGGTTTTTAGAGGCAGATGAGTATGAGCTTCTAAATGACTTTGAAAGCAAGATAGAAATTATCAAAGATGTTATAACAAGCCATTTAAACAGTTCAGAAATGGTGGATGACATCCCCTATATCATAGGGCTTGGAATTGATGTGGCACTTGACTTAAAAAGTGAGTATAAGGCAATTCTTGATATGTATGCAGCCGACAATGTGAGTATTCCCATAAAGGCATTCTTTGGTGAACTCCTTACAAAGCCAAGAAGAACCAAGGCTTATCCTATTGCTCTTATCAATGAAAATATAAACTTAGACCAATTGCTTGCCATAAATAATGCCATGAAGTTTCCCTGTGCTTACATACAGGGGCCTCCCGGCACAGGCAAGACAAATACAATTAAAAATACTATAGTTACTGCATTTTTTAATGAGACAACTGTCCTTTTTGCCTCGTATAACAATATGCCTATAGACAGCGTAACAAATGCTTTAACCGGCTTAAAATACAAGGATAAAAGCATACCTTTTCCTATACTGAGGCTTGGTAATACTGAAAAACTAAGACAGGCAATCAATTATATAAATTCGCTTAGGAAGCAGGTTGCGGCCATTAACATATATGAGGATACGCTAAATAAAAGAAAAGAAGATAGAAAAATAAGGGCAAAACAGCTTTCAGACCTCCTTAAGGACTATGAGGATATAGTTGAACTAAAAGAGAGAAAAGAGAGTATGGAGCATCTGATAAAATACCAGAAAGGAATGGAAAATATAGGCTCAATCTCAGCCTTTCAGATGGATTTGCAGATGAACCAGATGAATAACCTAAATCAGAAGATTAATGAAATAGGTGAGATATCAAATGATAAGGTTATGGAACTCCTTGATAGAAATGAGGAAGAGTTTTACCAATATCTTTATTTCACCTCTGCCAAATATATAAAAAAGCTTGAAACCAAGCCGTTTAGTGAGCTTATTCATATACTGGACGCAAACATAAAGGAAGATGAAAAAGTAGATAAATTTGCAAAGTACCTTAAAAAGTCAGAGAATGTAAAACTGCTTCAGAGGGTATTTCCTATTATGGTAACCACCTGTATATCAGCTCACAGGCTTGGTTCTCCTGAAATATTATTTGATATGGTCATAATAGACGAAGCCAGCCAATGTAATGTTGCTATCTCCCTTGTGCCTATAATCAGAGGGGAAAATATGATGCTGGTTGGAGATCCCCAACAGCTTAGACCGGTTGTTCTCTTAGACGATATAACCAATAAAAAACTAAGGACAAAGTATAACATTAGCGATGAATATGATTATAAGGAAAACTCGATTTACAAGACATATTTAGCTTGTGACGCTGTGAGTGATGAGGTTCTACTTCGTTGCCATTATCGCTCCAATAAGAGGATAATAGACTTTAATAATAAAAAATATTATAACTCAAAACTTGAAATACTTACCAAAAGTGAGGAAAAGGAGCCTTTACTCTTTGTGGATGTAGAAAACAGCAGAAGTGAGTATAAAAATACTTCTCCTGCAGAAGTGAAGGAAATACTTGACTATGCCATGCTTAACAAGGATAAGAGCATAGCTGTCATTACTCCTTTTGTTAATCAAAAGAACCTGATAGAAAGGGGGATTGCCGAAAGAAAGTTAGGGAATGTCGTCTGTGGAACAGTCCATGCCTTTCAAGGAGATGAAAAGGACGTGGTGTTATTTTCCACAGCACTTTCTGACAGGACAACAGATGGTACTTATAACTGGCTTAAAAACAACAAGGAGCTGATAAATGTAGCTACTTCAAGGGCAAAGGAAAAACTGATTCTGCTTGCGAGCAAGAAAGAACTTGACAGACTCCACGGAACTAATACTGATGATGACTTATATGAACTTGTCAATTATATAAGAACCAATGGTCAGTCTGTCGTTACTAAAAAGCAGGTTAGTTCAAGGGCTTTGGGAGTGCAGCCATTCTCAACTGCAACTGAAAATGCCTTCCTTGACAATCTGACACATGCATTGGGAAATATCTGGCTTACCCAGAGCAGATATACTATTCACAAGGAAGTTGCCATTTCTCAGGTGTTTCAAGAAAACTTAACTCACAATGCCCTCTTTTATATGGGAAGGTTTGACTTTGTGGTTTATGAAAAGCAGGGAAGGGCTGAAATCCCCATCCTTGCCATAGAGCTTGACGGTAAGGAGCATTATACGAAAGAAGCCGTTATTGAAAGAGATAGGAAGAAAAATGAGATATGTAAGGCTCACAACCTACAGATTATAAGGGTAGAAAAACTCTTATGCAAGACGGTATAACTACATCAAGGATATTTTTGATGGATTATTTTAAAAGAACGCATTAAGATAAACGTTATCACTTTACCATGGTAATTTGTTATATAAAATTTTGCATAGCAGCTATGACAAAATGAAATAACTGTTTGTATATACTTGACAATTGTCTTTGACAGGTAATATAATAAACGAAATCGTTGTACAAGAGTGATAATCAAACAATAGTGTTTGAATGCGGTTATTGTATAATGAATAAAAAAAGGGGAGGTTCTAAGTATGAAAAAAAGAAAACTATTAAGTGCTCTTCTTGCAGGTGTTATGGCAGTTTCACTTACTGCCTGTGGAGGTGGTTCTACTTCTACTGAGAGTACAAGTACTTCAGGAAGTGCAAGTGCAGCAAGCTCTACAACATCAGGAAGTGCATCAGCTACCGCTTCAAGCACAGCATCATCTGGAAGCAGTTCAGCAGAAGCTACGCCTGTTAGTGGCGGACAGCTCATTATCGGTGATGGTACACAGTCAAACGGTGATATTTACCCATTTTGGTCAAATAACTCGTCAGACCTTGCTGTTTACAATTTGACCTTTGGTGCCGGTACAATTGAGATTGACAAAGATGGTAAATATGTTGTTAATCCAAATGTAGTTAAAGAGAAAAATGATGTGAAGAATGATGATGGTTCTGTTACAACTACTTATAAGCTCCAGGAAAACTTAAAGTGGAGTAATGGAGAACCTATTACAGCTAAAGACTTTGTATTTGGTATTGCCTTCTTTTCATCGCCTGTTATAGTGGAAATGGGAGCTACTGATAATACGGCAGGTTCATCTTATGATGGTTTTGCAGAGTTCAACGAAGGCAAGGCACAGGTATTTAAGGGAGTTAGACTTTTAGGTGATTATGAATTTGCTATTACCATCTCAAAGGATTATCTTCCTAACTACTATCAGGATGCTTTGGCAGCGGTAAGTCCTTCATATATGAAGGGTTGGCTTCCTGAAGGCTATGATATAAAGGATGACGGTAAGGGTGTTTACTTTACAAAAAGAGCTTAAGGCAAAAGAACTTGATAAAACATGTAAACAAGTATCGTCTGAATCTTACAGCGTATTCAGGACCTTACATGAAGGATAAGTATGATGAAACATCCAATACTTATACTCTTGTAAAGAATCCTAACTACCAGGGTAACTATGAAGGACAGAAGCCATACATAGATACAATCATCTATAAATATGTTCAGCCTGAGACTCAGATGGATGAGCTTGCAACCGGCGGCGTTGATATTTTACTTCACTTGGGCGAGGGAACAGAGATTAACTCAGGTATGGACCTTGTAGACAAGGGAGGCCACAACTTTGTATCTTATCCACGTAACGGTTATGGTAAGCTTGTATTTGTTTGTGATAGAGGACCTACTCAGTTTGTAGAGGTGCGTCACGCTATAGGTTATCTTCTTGACAGAAATGAATTTGCTAAGACATTTACAGGTGGACATGGTTCTGTAGTTAATGGTTACTATGGTCTTGCTCAGTGGATGGTTGAAGCAAGAGAAGATGAAATCGGCGCTCTTAATCAGTACAGCTTCTCACTCGACAATGCAATTGCAGAGCTTGAAAAGGCAGGATTTACACTTGATAAGGATGGAAAGCCATATAAGAGTGGACTTCGTTATAAGAAGCTTGATGATGGTAAACTTATGCCTCTTACAATTAACTGGTGTTCATCAGAGAACAACCCTGTGTCTGACCTCCTTGCAACCAAGCTTGCTAACAGCGAGGATGTGAAGAAAGCAGGTATGGAGATTAAGCAGAATGTAGTTACATTTAACGAGCTTATACAGAACTATCAGCAGTCAAAGAAGAATGACTACAACATGTATAACATGGGTGTTGGTTTCTCTTCACTTTACAATCCGGAGTTCACATTTGCAATTGGTAACCCTCAGAATACAAACAGAATATCTGATAAGGAACTTGCCAAGCTTGCAAAGAACCTTAACCTTGTAGATCCTTCTGATGAAGAAGAGTATCTTAACAGATTCGTAGCATTCCAGCAGAGATGGAACGAACTCCTTCCTGATCTTCCACTTTACTCAAATGAGTATCACGACTTCTTTAACAGCAAGTTAAAGGGCTATGATGGAATTAAGGATGCTATCTGGGATATCACTTCACAGATTAATTATTGCTGGATTCAGCAGTAAAATATCGTAAATTCCTAATTTGTATATTTATGCATAATGCTGGTATAAAGCAGGAAATTCAAGTCCGGGAAGAAAAATTCCCGGACTTATTTCCTATTATCATACTTGCAAAATAGCGTGTATTATTGTATACTAGAATACGCTTTCTGTTTACCGCACTGAGGATGGAAACCGTCCTATATGCGGTGCACAGAAAAACACTAAATGAAAGCAGGTAAGAAGTATGCTAAAGTATATTACAAAGCGTCTGCTGTACATGGTTTTTGTATTTTTTACCATGTCAGTCTTAATTTTTGCTCTGTATAATGCAATTCCGGGAGACCCGGCGATGATGCAGGTATCAAGTCAGAGGGACAAGCTTAAACCGGAACAGTTTGAGAAGGTCTACCAAAACATGAGAAAGCAAATGGGGCTTGATGATCCGGCACCCGTTAGATATGGGAAATGGATAAAGTCCGTTGTGACTCTTGATTTTGGTGATTCCATCATATACAAAAAATCAGTTACTGATGTAATTGCTGCACCTATGCAGAATACGATATTTCTAAATCTCCTGGTAACGTTTTTTGCGCTTGGCATAACGATACCCCTAGGCATATACTGTGCCGTCAAGAAGTTTTCGAAATTCGATACGGCGGTCCAAATTATGACCATTGTAGGCTATAGCTTGCCGGTATTCATTTTTGCACTGATTATTATCTATGTGTTTGCAGTGCAGCTAAGGTGGTTCCCGGTATCGGGTATGAATACACCGAATATCAAGGGTAGTGCTATGGTGCTCTTCCTTGACAGAGTTAAATATATGGTACTTCCTACTATGGTTCTTACACTTGCATCCCTAGGTGGTATGACCAGATATGTAAGAGCTGCTATGATAGATGCCCTTCGTATGGACTATATAAGAACAGCAAGAGCTAAGGGACTTCGTGAGAGAGTAGTTATATATTCTCACGCTTGGAGAAATGCACTCCTTCCTATAATTACTCTTATTATAAGCTGGTTCATAGGTATATTCTCAGGTTCTATTATTACCGAGTCTATATTTGCGCTTAACGGTATGGGACGTATCTACCTTAAGGCACTTAACGGTCTTGATTACAACCTTGCAATGGGTGTTCAGATGTTCTATATTGTAGTATCTCTGGTTGGTAACCTCATTATTGACCTTAGTTATGGTATAGTTGACCCACGAGTAAGAATTAATAAATAGTAAGGAGGAGAAAATGTCAGAAAATAATAAGAAAAAACGTGCCTCCTTGCTTGCGAGGCTGTTTATGCCAAGAAATGGCATTGAAGAAAAAGATGTAGATATTTTTAAGGAAGAACAGATGCAGTCGCCTGGAAGGACAGTTATTAAGAACTTCCTTTCAAACAAACTGTCCATGGCGGGACTCATCGTATTCTTATGTATATTTTCATTTGTGCTCATTGGTCCGCTTTTCTTTGTACAGGATCTTTCATATGAGGAGAGTACACAGATAAACCTTGCTCCCGGACTTGATATGATGAGTGTTCCTAAGGGACTTCAGGGAAAGGTTGCAGATATTGCAATTGGTTCAAGCTTTTCAGCCGGTGTAAGTAAGACAGGTGGTCTCTATGTATGGGGTAAGCCTCAGGTTCTCCCTACAATTAACCTCTCTAACTTCCCTAAGGAAGTAAAGGGTAAGAAGTTTGTTAAGGTAGCGGCAGGTAGTGACCACATTGTTGCACTCACCAATGATAACCAGCTTGTGGCTTGGGGTAATCCAAGACTTAACCAGACAAAGATTAATCCGGATATTAAAAATGACAGCGGTAAGATTGTTCAGATTGCTGCAGGATACCAGATTACAGGTGTCTTAAAGGATAACGGTAATGCCTTTCTTTTTGGTAACACATCTGTTAATGATGCAAAGATTAGGCGTAAGTATCAGGGAAGTCTTGCTAAGATTTCATTTACATCAGATGCACTCATCGGTCTTACTAAGGCTGGCGAGGTAGTTTATCTTGGTTCAAACGACTCATCTGTGTCTAAAATCCCTGATGAAGTTGCAAAAGGTGGTGTTAAGGACATTGCTACTTCAGGCTTTACAGCTGCCGCACTTAAGGAAGACGGTACCGTTGTGGTATGGGGTAACTTAAAGAATGGAGAAAATAAGGTTCCTGAGACAAAGTCTAAAATAGTTTCATTACAGGGCGGTCGTTACCACTATACTGCAGTTTTGGAAGATGGTTCGATCATTGCTTGGGGTAAGAATAACTTCAGCCAGGCAAGTGCTCCTTCCGTTAAAAATGCTACAAAGATATTTACGGGATATTATCAGAACTATGTGCTTACAAAGGACGGTAAAGTAACTACCTTCGGTCTTAAGGGTTATCTTTTAGGTACTGATGAACTTGGTAGAGATTTATTAAACCGTATTGTAAACGGTGGTAGAATGACAATGACCATGGGAGCGGTTTCAGTTATCATATCCGTATTCATCGGTGTAATCATCGGTGGTATCTCAGGTTTCTTCGGAGGAACTGTTGACCTTCTTCTTCAGAGACTTACTGAAATGGTTTCATCCATTCCTTTCCTCCCGTTTGCGATGATTCTCTCATCAATAGTGGGTGGCAAGCTTCCTGAGAGTGCCAGAATATTTATGATCATGGTCATCCTCGGTGTGCTTTCCTGGACAGGTCTCGCAAGGCTTGTAAGAGCACAGGTACTTGCTGAGCGTGAGCAGGAATTTGTAACCGCAGCAAGAGCCATGGGTATTAAGGAGCTTACTATCGTATTTAAGCATATAATTCCTAATGTAATTTCAGTTATTATAGTTACAGCAACCCTTGAGTTCGCAACCTGTATGCTTACGGAGTCATCACTTTCATTCCTTGGCTTCGGTGTTGCTCTTCCAAGACCTACTTGGGGTAATATGCTTAACGGTGCTATAAACTCAGTAGTTATAAAGAGTTACTGGTGGAGATGGGTATTCCCTTCTATCTTACTCGGTGTATGTTGTATCTGTATTAACCTTGTAGGTGATGGTTTAAGAGATGCTATTGATCCTAAGTCTAATGAAAGGTAGGTAAGAAAGGTGGAAGAAAACAAGTATTTACTTGAATTACAGGACTTAAAAACCTTCTTTACTACCAAGAAGGGTATAGTTAAGGCTGTAAACGGTGTTACCTACCATGTTCAGGCGGGTAAGACCTTGGGAGTAGTAGGAGAGAGTGGAAGTGGTAAGAGTGTATCGGGACCATGAGTATCCTTAGCTACTTGACGGCAACGGTAAGATTGCCGGAGGTAAGATTATATTTGATGGTAAGGATTTGTCAGAGGTATCCATTAAGGATATGTCTAAGATAAGAGGAAATGATATATCCGTTATCTTCCAGGAGCCAATGACAAGCCTTAACCCTATATTTACTATAGAAAGACAGGTTGCAGAGCCTTTTATCATTCATCAGGAATGAGCAAAAAGGCAGCCAATGCAAAGGTTGTCGAGATGCTTAGTGCGGTAAAGATTCCCTAATCCTGAGGCCGTAGCAAAGCAGTACCCACACCAGCTTTCAGGTGGTATGAGACAGAGAGTTATGATAGCTATGGCTCTTGCCTGTCAGCCTAAGCTTCTTATTGCTGATGAGCCTACAACAGCTCTTGATGTGACTATTCAGGCACAGATTCTTAAGCTTATGAATGAGCTTAAGAATGAGCGTGGAACCTCAATCCTCTTTATTACCCACGACCTTGGAGTAATCAATGAGATGGCTGATGATGTTGCAGTTATGTACTGTGGACAGGTAGTTGAGATGGCTCCTTCAAGGACTATTTTTGGTTTTGATGATTACAACCACCCTTATACAGAAGGGCTTATGAATTCAATACCAAGGCTTGATACTCCTTCAGGTGTAAGACTTGAGGCTATACCGGGTGCAGTTCCGCATCCGCTTGACCTTCCTAAGGGATGTAAGTTTGCCCCACGTTGTAAATATTGTACCGAGAAATGCTTAAATGAAGAGCCTGAGCTTACAGAAGTTGAGCCTGGACATCAGGTAAGGTGTTTCTATCCTGAAAAGGGGGCAAGAAAAAATGGATAATAATAACGAAAAGAACGTATTACTTCACATTGAAGATTTAAAGCAGTATTTCCCTATCAAGAAGAACTTTGGAGAGAAGCAGCGCTATGTAAAGGCTAATGACGGTATTTCCATAGACATCAGAGAAGGTGAGACCTACGGTCTCGTTGGAGAGTCAGGCTGTGGTAAGTCTACTCTCGGACGTGTGCTTTTACAGCTTTATAAGCAGACTGCAGGCCGTACAATGTATTACGGAAGAAATATAGATGACCTCGCACCTAGCTATGTGGCTGAAACTTTAAAGAGAATTCCTACACTTAAAAAGGAATGGGAGAAGCTTGTAGCAGAGGAGGCAGAGGCTAAGAAGGCTTACGATGCAGCAAATGCAAAGTTAGAGTCTAAGAAAGACAGTGAAGTTTCCGCAGATACAGAAGAATTTGCAGCTATTGAAAGATATAACGAGGCAGTGAGAAAGACTAAGGAAGCTTATCTTACCATAGTAGAACTTGTAGGTGGATTCTTTGTTCTCGATGATCTTTCTGAGATATCAGGATTGCTTCTTAAGGAGCATAACCATGCCGCTGCTATCTATGACTCAAAGGAAAAGGAAGATCTCTTCCAAAAACAGTATGACAAAAAGCCTAAGGAAGGGCTTAGAAATAAGATAGATAAGCTTCGTGAGGTAAGAACTGCTGAGGAGCAGGAGCTTGCTAAGCTTCGTAAAACCCTTGAGGAAAAGCGTCAGGCCATCAGTAAGGATCCTGATTTTGCAAAGCATGAGGCTTACAGAGATGGCGGTATCAACCTTGCTAAGCTTAAAGATAATGAGATTAGAGGACTTAGAAGAGACCTTCAGCTCATTTTCCAGGATCCTTATTCATCACTGAATCCAAGGATGACTGTAGGTCAGATTATTGGAGAGGGACTTCTTGCCCACAATATTTTCACTGAAAATGATGAAAATATGCAGGAATACATACTTAAGGTAATGGAAGAGTGTGGACTTGCTCCATATTTCATCCACAGATATCCTCACCAGTTCTCAGGTGGACAGCGTCAGCGTATCGGTATTGCACGTTCACTTGCGCTCCGTCCTAAGTTCGTGGTTTGTGATGAGGCTGTTTCGGCTCTTGACGTGTCTATTCAGTCACAGGTTATTAATCTTCTCATTGACCTTAAAGAGAAGAGTAATCTCACCTATCTTTTCATTTCACATGACCTTAGTGTAATTAAGTACATAAGTGACAGAGTGGGTGTAATGTACCTTGGAAGTATGGTTGAGGAGGCTGATACAGAGGAGCTTTATGCTAATCCAAGCCACCCTTATACAGAGGCACTCCTTTCTGCTATCCCTACAACAGATATAGATAAGGACAAGAAGGAAACCATTCTCATAGAGGGAGATATTCCTAGTCCGATAAACCCTCCAAAGGGATGTAAGTTCCATACAAGATGCCGTTATTGCACTGAGATATGTAAGCATGTAACCCCTGTATTTGAGGAGGTTGCTCCGGGACACAGAGTTGCCTGCCACCATAAGCTTGGTATATATGGAGAGAAGAAATAATGTTTTTTCAGAAAAAGCTCGATAGAAGCTATGATACCCTTAAGTTTCTTGGTGACAAGAAGGGTGAAGAATCAGAGGAAGAGCTCAAGGAGTATAAGGAGAGAGAGAAGCTTGAGCTTAAGGACATTTTGGCTATGATAATTGCCGCTATCATTGTCTTTGGACCACTGTTTCTAATCATAGGCTTTGCTATGTTTTTTATAACTTTATAAAGTATAGAAGGCTCGCCTCAGGTATTGGGGCGGGTTTTTTGGTATTGATAAATAGTACTGTTTGTAGTACTATTAATTATAAACAACAATAAAACAGGAAAATCCACTAAAAGAAGGCTTATATTGTAGATATTTTAAATAGAATAGGAGAATAGTGAAATGAATGTAAAGGATTATATGAAACTTCCCTATACCAGATTGGTACAGGAAATCAACGATGAAAGCGGGCATTATTTTTATGGCAGGATACTGGAACTTGATGGTTGCCAAAGTACAGGAGATTCACTAGAGGAATTATACGAAGGACTAATGAAGCCATGGAAGGGTATATAGAAGTTAAGCTTGAGAATGGCTTAAAGATACCTGTACCAGAGAAAACAGAAAAATATAGTGGAAAATTTAATGTGAGATTGCCAAAATCATTGCATCAGCGGCTTTCTATTGAAGCAGAAAAAGAAGGTGTCAGCCTTAATCAGTTGGTATTATATAAATTAGCGTTATAGCTACTATGTTGTATAATTGTATACAAATATACAAATAACTGTTGACAGTGAAACTTAAGACAATTATACTGATAGCAGATTTTATTCCCAATTAATAAAGAACAAATTTCATATCAGAAGGGAGAATTATTATGTCATACGTTGATGAGGTACTTGCAAAGGTTAAGGAAAAAAACTCTCATGAGCCTGAATTCATACAGGCAGTTACAGAGGTACTTGAATCTCTTAGGCCTGTGATTGAAAAAGAGGAAGAAAAGTATAGGAGAGATGCTATACTCGAGAGGATGACAGAGCCTGACAGAATAATCAGCTTTAGAATTCCTTGGGTAGATGATAAGGGACAGGCTCAGGTAAACAGAGGCTACAGAGTACAGTTTAATAACGCTATAGGACCATACAAGGGAGGCTTAAGACTTCACCCTTCAGTAAACCAGAGTATAATCAAGTTCTTAGGCTTTGAGCAGTGCTTTAAGAATTCTCTTACAGGACTTCCAATCGGAGGTGGTAAGGGGGGTTCTGACTTCGATCCTAAGGGAAAGAGTGACAGAGAGATAATGGCTTTCTGTAAGAGCTTCATTACCGAGCTTTATAAGTACATTGGTGCTGATGAGGATGTACCTGCAGGAGATATCGGTGTAGGTGCAAGGGAAATAGGCTATATGTACGGCCAGTATAAGAGGATTACAGGCATATACGAAGGTGTGTTTACCGGTAAGGGACTTAGCTACGGCGGCTCTCTTGCAAGAAAAGAGGCTACAGGCTACGGTCTTGTATACATAACTGATGAGATGCTTAGGGCAAATGGAAAGAGCCTTGAGGGTAAGACAGTTGTAGTGTCAGGCTCAGGAAATGTAGCTATCTATGCTATAGAGAAGGCTATAGCCCTTGGTGCTAAGCCTGTAACCGCTTGTGACTCCACAGGCTGGGTATATGATCCTGATGGAATAGATGTAGCAGTGCTTCAGGATGTAAAGGAAGTTAAGAGAGCAAGGCTTACAGAATATGTTAAGGCTAGGCCTAATGCAGAGTACCACGAGGGAAAGGGTGTATGGAGCGTGAAGTGCGATATTGCTCTTCCTTGTGCAACCCAGAATGAACTTGACCTTGAAGATGCTAAGGCTCTTGTGGCAAATGGCTGTTTTGCAGTCTGCGAGGGTGCAAACATGCCTACTACCTTAGAGGCTACAGAGTATCTCCAGAAGAATGGTGTATATTTCCTTCCTGGAAAAGCTGCCAATGCAGGTGGAGTAGCAACTTCAGCTCTTGAAATGAGCCAGAACTCAGAGCGTCTTAGCTGGACATTTGAGGAAGTAGATGCTAAATTAAAGAACATCATGGTAAATATCTTCCGCAACCTAGACGCTGCAGCAAAGGGATACGGTAAGGAAGGCGACTATGTAGCAGGAGCCAATATCGCAGGCTTTATGAAGGTTTGCGATGCTATGCTTGCACATGGGATTGTATAAATAGAATGTAATTATTATAAGCTGCCAAGTTTATGAGAGTTCATAGACTTGGCGTTTTTTTGTCTATCAAAGGTCATGAAAAAAATCTCTTGGCAGCTCCATCAAATTTATATACTTCCCACATATGTATCATAATTTATTAAAAACCATGTTAAAACAGCTAAAAAATTGGTATAATAGAGGAAAACGCAAAACAGGAGGATGGATAATGGCAGATAACAAAGACTTGCTTAATGTACTTTGGAGTGGGGCGGATGTACTAAGAGGCAAGATGGATGCCAATGAATATAAAACTTATTTATTGGGGCTGGTTTTTTATAAGTATTTATCAGATACATATTTGGCGAAAGCCTATGATTTATTGAATGATGAGTCACCTGAAAGCCTTGATGAGGCTCAGGCTCAATATGAAGAGGCGGTAAAATCAGAAGATGCAGAGGATTTTTTGGCAGAATTAAGAAGCTCAATGCATTATACCTTAGAGCCTGATATGACATACATAAGCATTTTAAGAGATGCTCAAAACAATAGATTTAACAGAGAAAAACTTCAGGCTGCCTTTAACAGAATACAGGAATCAGATGAATTGTTTAATGGTTTATTTGCTGATGTAGACCTTTATTCAAATAGGCTTGGAACCGGAGATCAGAAACAGAGTGCTACAATAGCAGAAGTGATAAAGGTCTTGGATGGGGCTGATCTCATACATACTGAGGGAGATGTGCTTGGCAATGCCTATGAGTATCTGATTGGACAGTTTGCTCTGAAACGGGTAAGAAGGCAGGTGAATTCTACACTCCTCACGGTCCTGCACAGATACTGTGTAGAATCGCTATGTCAGGACAGGAGGATAAAAAGGGACTACAGGTATATGATCCCTGTATGGGTTCTGCCTCACTCATGCTTAGCTGTAAGAATTATTCTAAAGAACCTGATTATATCAAGTACTACGGGCAGGAACTGATGCCGTCTACCTACAATCTTGCCAGGATGAACATGTTTCTCCACAGGGTTCTTCCTGAGAACCAGCACCTAAGAAATGGAGATACATTGGATGCCGACTGGCCTACAGATGAAGAAACAGAGTTCGATGTAGTGACCATGAATCCGCCATATTCAGCTAAGTGGTCAGCTGATGAAGGCTTCAAACAGGATGAGAGATTTATGGACTATGGTGGGAAGTTAGCACCCAAGTCAAAGGCTGACTATGCTTTCTTATTACATGGTTTCTATCACTTAAAACAAAGTGGAACCATGGCTATAGTACTTCCGCATGGAGTCCTTTTTAGGGGTGCTTCAGAGGGGAGAGATAAGAAAGATTTTACTTGAAAATGGCTCTATATATGCTGTTATAGGCCTTCCTGCCAATATGTTCTACAATACCTCCATACCTACCTGTATCATAGTTCTTAAAAAGCATAGGGAGGGCAGGGATGTACTCTTTGTAGATGCATCGAATCTTTTTGAAAAAGAGAAGAAACAGAATGTAATGAATAAGGAGCATATAGACAGGGTAATCAAGCTTTATAATGATAGAAAAACAGTAGATAAGCTAAGTTTCCTTGCTTCGTATGAAGACATAGAAAAGAATGATTTTAACTTGAATATACCAAGGTATATAGATACAAGTGAAGAAGAGGAAGAATTGATCTTAGGGAGCTCTCAGCAAATCTTAGAAATATAGATATAGAAATAAAAAGAAAGCAATGAAGCCCTGATGAAGATGTTTGGAGAACTGACCTTTAGTGATGAAGATATCAAAGGTGCAGTAGAAGAGTTTATAAAGGTTTTTGGGGAGGTGTAAGATGGCAAATACACCTAGAATAAGATTTAAGGGCTTTACTGATGATTGGGAACAGCGTAAGTTGGGGGAAATATGTGAAAGATTAACTAGGAAAAATAAGAATAGCGAATCTGATTTACCACTCACAATTTCATCACAGTATGGTTTGATTGACCAACGTGATTTTTTTAATAAGGTTGTTGCTGCAAAAGATATGTCTGATTACTACCTCTTACAAAATGGTGAATTTGCATATAACAAAAGTTATTCAAATGGTTATGAATATGGCTCTATTAAGAGGTTAAATTCATATGAAAAGGGGTGTTTATCAACTCTCTATATATGCTTTAAGTTAATATCTGATAAGGTTAATTCAGATTATTTAGAATGTTATTTTGATACACTCGATTGGTATCATAATGTATCACAAATATGTGCTGAAGGGGCACGAAATCATGGTTTACTAAATGTAGATGTAAAAGCCTTTTTTACAGAGGTAACAGTTAAATTTCCAGTTGATGTAAAGGAGCAACAACAAATTTCTGCCATATTACATTACCTCGACCACCTTATCACCTTCACCAACGAAAGTGTGATAAACTAAAACTTATTAAAAAATTCATGCTGCAAAATATGTTTCCTAAGAAAGGATAGAAATAATGATTTTATATCATGGGAGCAATGTTGAAGTGAAAGAGCCTATATTGCTAAAGGTACAAAGAGAACTGGACTTTGGCAAAGGATTTTATACAACCAGCGATATGGAACAGGCTGCTAGATGGGCTTGGAGAACTGCAAAAAGGAGAGGTGAAAGCAATGCCTTTGTTACAGTTTATGAAGTTAATGAAGATGAATTAAAGAATATCAGGCTCCTAAGCTTTGATTTACCTAATGTAGAATGGCTTAATTTTGTAGTAAAGAATAGAAAAGGTGAATATATTGCTGAAAACTGGGATATCATTTCAGGTCCTGTGGCTGACGACCAAACTGCTCAGGTTATTGACCTTTATCTTGATGGATTGTATGATGAAGAAGAGGCAATAAGGCGATTTCTTACTCAGAGGCTAAAAGACCAATATGCATTTAAGACAAATGAGGCTCTTAAACTGCTTATATTCAAAGAGGTAATAACGCTATGAATAAGATACCTATATTTTCATTAGATTGCTATAATAAGAATGTAATCAAAATGATTATGGAAAAGTATGGAATGACTGAAATGGAAGCTGCAAGAGAATTCCTTATGTCTGAAACACATAGGATGTTAGAAGATGCTGATATGGCTATGTGGGAATTTTCTGCAAGAGCTATTTTTGACATGTGGGAAGTAGAGAAGATAACAGGAAATCCTAGGAATTCGGTGCATTTAAGGAGTGAATAACATGACAAAAGAGATGGAATTTTTCCTTTTTCTCATAGAAAGGTATGCTAAAAGCAAAAGGGGAGAATGACAGGAGATGTACTTAGGGAATGGGATGAAAAAGGTATTACCAAAGAAATATTTGACGGATATTTTGAATATCATCAGGAAAGACTTGAAAATGCTTATGATGATATAGATGCTCTAGTAACAACAGGAAAACATATAGACTATAGTGTTAATGGATAAGATGGGGGAATATTATGGCAGAATTAGAATCAGTGTTAGAGGAGAGGCTCATAGCTGAGCTAACAGGTGGGGAGTCACAGTGGACATATCGCCCTGATATTAGAACAGAAGAGGCATTGTGGGCTAATTTTAAGTATATTTTGGAGCAGAATAATAAGGCAGCACTCGGTGATAAACCTTTAAGTGAATCAGAATTTGCCAAGGTGAAAAATGACCTTTCCCATGCTTCATTCTATGAGGCAGGGCAGTGGCTGGTAGGAGAAAATGGTAAGGTCTATGTACATGTGCATAGGGGAGATAAGGTACTTCATCTTAAGGTAATGAATAACGAGCATATTGCAGGAGGCTCAAGTGTATATGAGGTAATTAATCAATACAGAGTCTTTAAGTCAGAAGAAGATAAAAATGGGAGAAACAGTAGATATGATGTTACCCTTCTCATAAATGGAATACCTATGATTCATATTGAACTTAAGAACAAGGCTCATTCCTATATAAATGGATTTAATCAGATAAAAAACTATATATCAGAGGGTAAATTCAGAGGGCTTTTTTCCAATGTTCAGATGTTTGTTGTAAGTAATGCAGTGGATACAAAGTATTTTGCGGCTGCAAGAGATACTGAGTTAAATAAGGAATTCCTAACAGGCTGGGTTGATGAAGACAATAAGCCTGTTTGCGATTATATCGAGTTTACAAAGTCTGTTCTTAGGATACCACAGGCTCATGAAATGGTATCTAAATATACTGTTTTAGACAATGTGAGAAAGAAACTGCTCATCCTAAGGCCATATCAGATTCACGCAATAGAAGCTATGCGTAGGGCTTCAAAAACAGGTAAGTCAGGCTATATCTGGCATACTACAGGTTCAGGAAAGACTATGACTTCGTACAAGGCAACCAGGAACCTGCTTATGGACATTCCGTCTATAGAAAAGACCTTGTTTTTAATAGACAGAAAGGATCTTGATAAGCAGACAGGAGATGCTTTCAAGTCTTATTCTGAAAATGATACTATAGATGTAGACAACACAGAAAATGTAAACCGTCTGATAAAAACTAACTGACGACAACAGGCAGATGATAGTGACCACTATTCAAAAAAATGCAAAAGATGATTAGAGATAGTCTGAAAGACGGCTCAAAAGACTATAATCGGATTAAATCTCTAAGAATAGCTTTTGTAGTGGATGAATGTCATAGGGCTGTAAGTCCACAAACAAAGCGGGAGATTGAGAGATTTTTTGCTAATTCATTGTGGTTTGGTTTCACAGGAACTCCTATTTTTGAGGAAAATAAGTACGAGCAAAAGGGAGACCTGCCTCAGACGACTGAAGAACTATATGGTGAGTGCCTTCATAGCTATACTATAAAGGAGGCAATACACGATAAGGCTGTACTTGGTTTTAATATAGAGAATCTGGGGCCTGAAAATATAAGACCTGAGGACGAAGCTGCTTATTACAACAGTGAGAATCATAAGCGTAAAGTGCTGGATGTGATACTGAACCGCTCCAAGTCAAAGTTTGGTATGCAGCTTGTAAAAGGAAAAACCTATGATGCTATGCTGACTGTAGATTCAATAGCCTCAGCACAAGAGTATTATGACCTTATTATGAGGATAAAGGCAGGTGAGGATGAACTTAAGATTAGTGAAGAAGTAATGAAGGCACTTCCTGATTTTCCTAAGACTGCGATTACTTTTTCAGTTGTAGAAAATGAAGAGGCTTCAAAAACAAATCAGGAAGCAATGAAGAGGTATTTAGATGATTATAGCAAGATGTTTAAAAGCAGGAGTTATGGTTTAGGCGAGATTACTGCTTATAATAACAACTTAAATGAAAGGCTGGCTAGAAATGGGAATAAATATACTGATAGAATGGAGCAGCTGGACCTTGTTATAGTTGTGGATAGACTGCTTACAGGTTTCGATGCACCTTGCCTCTCAACTATCTTCATAGATAGGGAGCCAATGAAGCCACAGCATCTGATTCAGGCATTTTCAAGAACTAACAGAATTAAAGATTCGAATAAGATGTACGGACAGATAGTTACCTTCCGTTCTCCAAGGGAATATAAAAAGAGGATAAATGAGGCCTTGGTACTATATTCCAAAGGCGGTTTTGGAAAGGCGGTTGCAGAAGATTGGGACACAGTACTTTCGCAGTTTGAGACCTCACTTAAAACTATTAGAAACTTTGCTCCTGCTCCAAATGATGTACTGGGACTCTCAGACAGGCAGAAAAGGGTGTTTGTAATCCTGTTTAGAGAATTTGATCATAATTTTGCACATTTAAAATCATTTTCTACATACGATACTGAGATGTTAAAGAAGTATGATTTTACTGAAGAAGACTATGAAGATTATGCTGCGGTATATCACAATGTGGTTGCTGAATTACCGCCCAGACCTGCTAAAGATGAAGAGGATAATGAGATATCGGATGATTATGAGTTGGTTGCCTATAGCAAATTTAAGGTAGATTTTGAATACATAGTATCGCTTTTACAGGGCTTTGTGGATTCGATGAGTGCCGCAGAGAGTGGAATCGATGATTTTGAAGCTAAACTTAAGGAAATCAGAGAGGATGTAAAAGAATTTGCAAGTACCAATCCAAAACTAAGCAATCTCATTTCTCAGGTTGTTGATGAGATGGAAAAAGATTTTGATAAATACATTAATAGGGATGTTTCGGCTATTATCAATCAAATGCGCTACGAAGCAGCAGATAAGGAGATTAAAAAATACGCTGACAAATGGTTTCTAGAGGAAGAAGCTGTCAGGTATGAGGTGTATAACTATAAGGATGGGAAGCTTGCAAATGAGAATAAATTGAAGGAAAGTGCTGATTATGCAGCTTATAAGGAGAAAAATGAAGCATCACTTCCTAAATACAAATTTTATTCTGAGCTTAAGAAGGATTTTGACGAGAAGTTGATTCCTGAGGCCAGACCATACATTAGCTAAAATTATAGTGAAGCTTGCAGTGAAAGATGCTGCAAGCTTTTACCTTCACCAGCGGATTTATAATTATGAATTAAGATTTGATAAGGACCTCATTATAATATCAATGTCCTTACTTTTCAAGTTCCTGTATGATGTGTAAGTAAGTTTTTTGAGTTGTGGTTATATTTGAGTGACCGAGCCTTCTTGCTACACTTGCAATGGATACTCCAGCAAAGAGTAATAGAGAGGCATGCGTGTGGCGAAGTCCGTGGATTGAAATTATAGGTACTTCAGCATTTCTACAATGTCTTGCAAGTATATCGTTGGCTGTTGAGTTATATATTTTATCATTTACAAATATGGGCTTATCTTCAGGAATATCCTTAGGAGTTCAGCAAACTGTATTACGGTTTGCCAGTCTAAGGGTATTTTTTTCTTATTGAAGATTTGTTTTTGGTAGGAAGAAAACCACCACTCCCTTTATAATCCCAAGTTTTTGACACAGTAAGGGTTTGATGTGATAAATTGAAGTCACTTGGGGTAAGAGCTAAGGCCTCTGAAAAACGCATTCCAGTCTTTGCAATCAGAAGAATAAGCCAATCCATACTAATATCAGCAGTAAGCCTTAAGTCATCAAGCAATTTATGTAGTTCGTACTGATTAAGATATTTGGGCTTTTTAGTACGGGGCTTTTTCCTTTGATTACGGCTTTTCTTGTTGGATCACGGCTGATATAACCTTCATCTACAGCATCAAGTATCGCACATTTTAAATGATGGTGGAAGTCCATTGTAGTCTGCCTTTCGTGTTCATTGGCATAGTCATTTAGCAGTTTTTGATAAGCAATTCTATCAAGCTCTGCTAAAGGGAGATTTGGTATAAGTTTAACCAGCCATCTATATGCCATATTGTATTTGCTCATTGTAACAGGACGAATAGCCCCTTCTTTATAGACAGTAATCCACTGCTTATAATAATCGCAAAACAATATGGGTTTTGAGCTGATGCTTTCTAGTGTATTCATTCATTTCCTCCTTAGTGTTTTTACTTACGCTGGTGAAGGGTGATAAGGTGGTCGAGGGTGTCAATATAATTACCAATTTTATCCTGTTCTAATTTTGACGGAACACATAATTTGAGCTCTTTTAAATTAGCAAATGATAAAACTACCTGACTTGTACCTACTGCAAGGACTGCTTAGTCATTCTTTATTTCTAAATTAGTATTTAGAAATTCAGTTATAAATTTTGAATTACCATTATTAATACTAAATACAGGATAAAACTTGCTTACTATGCCCCGTTTTTACACTATGATTTATATTAAAATGTAAAAAGTATTATCATCACTTCTATTTCTGTATGTACAGTAACCCATAGGAATAACATTATAATCCTTAGTATCATGCTTTTTGTTCACTCAAAAAGTGTTCTTCCTGTTTCTGAATTCCCATGCCCTAGAAGATGTTAAAACAGGTAAATCAATATTCTTTGGCTTTTTTTCATTATATCGTCTATTATCTCCCCAACTTACGCTGTTCCCAAGGGAGAGTATTTATTTCTAATACCACTAATTTATTTTTGCATAATTTAACTATTCTCCTTGTTGTAATTATGAAAAATAGCTTATACTAATATAGAGCAAGACACATTCATAAAATAACATATTTTTAGAAAGGTAGGAAAGGTATAATGAAGATTATTGGCTTTCACAATCCTTCGGAAGATTATGGTTTCCTGAGTAATTGGTATTTATCAGATTTTCGAATTGATGGTATAGAATTTTCATCTATGGAGCAATACGATGATGTATAAAAAAGCTCTATGTTTTGGCGATGAAAAAATAGCAAAAGAAATTTTAGCCGAAAGAGATGTGGCTAGAATAAAGGAACTAGGAAGGCTTGTATCAGGCTATGATGATCATATTTGGAATGGAATACGACAGATAGTAATATACGAAGGGCTTATGGCTAAATTTTCTCAAAATGATTCTCTAAAAAGCAAATTACTTGATACAAAGGATTGTACATTGGTAGAGTGTGCAGTTAAAGATAGAATCTGGGGAATAGACTTTCTATGACAGATCAAAGAAGATTTATACCCTCAGAGTGGCAGGGACATAACTATCTTGGATATGCACTTATGATGGTTAGGGACAAGCTGAAAAATCAATTATAAATTCAAAGGAGAAGCGCTTATGAAGAAACTTGAGAACAAGATTATGCTCATTACCTATGCTGACTGTATGGGAAATAACTTTAAGGACCTATCTCGGGTACTTGACAAACATTTTAGTAAGGCTGTTGGAGGAGTCCATATCCTGCCGTTTTTTCCATCATCAGGCGACAGAGGCTTTGCACCTATGAGATATGATGTAGTGGATGAGGTCTTTGGTGACTGGGATGATGTTACAAAGCTTTCTGAGAAGTATTATCTTATGTTTGACTATATGTTGAACCACATAAGTGCGCAGAGCCCTTATTATAAGGACTTTCTAAAAAATAAGGATAAGAGTCCGTATAAAGACCTGTTTATCAGATACAAGGATTTCTGGGAAAATGGAGAGCCTACAGAGGCTGAGGTAGATGCTATCTATAAGAGAAAGCCAAGAGCACCTTATGTAGAGGCACATTTTGAAGACGGAACTACAGAGAAGGTATGGTGTACCTTTGACGAAGAGCAGATAGATATCAACTGCCCTTCAGATACTGCCAAAAAATTCCTCGTTGACAACCTTACAGGTATGGCAAAGAGGGGAGCCGCTATTATAAGGCTTGATGCCTTTGCCTATGCCACAAAGAAAGCGGGTACAAGCTGTTTCTTCGTAGAGCCTTATGTATGGGAGCTTCTATCAGAAGTTACGGATGTACTTTCACCTACAGGAGTTACTATCCTTCCTGAGATTCACGAGCATTATACCATTCCTTTTAAGATAGCAGAAAAGGGTTATTTTGTTTATGATTTTGCCCTTCCTATGCTTCTTCTCAATTCGCTTTACTACGGACAGACAAAGTATCTTAAAGAATGGCTGCTAAAATCTCCTAACAAGCAGTTTACTACCCTTGACACACACGATGGTATAGGTGTGGTGGATGTAAAGGATCTGCTTCCTGATGAAGAGATTGAGAGGACAAAGGAAGATATATTTAAGTTTGGTGCCAATGTTAAGAAGATATACAACACAGCTGCTTACAATAACCTTGATATCTATCAGGTGAACTGTACATATTATTCTGCTTTAGGTGACCGGGATGATGCTTACCTCTTAGCTAGGGCAGTTCAGTTCTTTGCAAAGGGTATTCCACAGGTATACTATGTAGGGCTTCTTGCAGGCAAAAATGACCTTAAACTCCTAGAGGAGACTAAGGTAGGCAGGGACATCAACAGACATTATTATACTGTGGAAGAAGTGGATACAGAGGTTGAACGCCCTGTAGTAAGAAATTTGCTTAAGCTTATGGAGTTTAGAAATACCTCTAAGGCTTTTGCCCTTGATGGTAAGTTTGAAATACCTGATACAGATGAGGATAAGCTTCACATAATAAGAGAGGCTGAGGGAGAAAAGGCTGAGCTTATAGCTGATTTTAAGACTAAAGAGTTCAGGGTACTTTCAAATGGAGAAGAGATTTTTAGTAATTAATCTTAAAAAGTAATATTATACAGTGGTCAAAATGGCAAGAGTTTTTACGAGCTTATAAGTAATAATGAAGCCTATTTTGACTCTGTATCTTAATTTATATATAAAGAAGGGATATTATGAAACTTAAAAAAATAGTTACACTGGGGCTTTCACTTGTTTTATTTACTGCCAATATCACACCGTTATATTCGGCATTTGCAGATAATGCAGTAGGAAATGAAGTAGGAAATGAAACTGCTAAGGAAGCCAAGAAGAAGAGTAAGGAAAACGAGCTTGACCTTGTTATGGCCGGGGATGTGCTTTTGCACCTAAGGCTAGCTTACTGGTCGGAGAATGGAAAAGGAGGATATGATTTCAATCCGATATTTAAGCTAATTAAGCCTATTATCCAAAAAGCAGACTTAGCCATAGTCAATCAGGAAACAATCCTTGGCGGGAAAGAGCTTGGGGTAAGTGGCTATCCTACCTTCAATGGTCCCTATGAACTGGGAGATGCAATAGCAAATGCAGGCTTTGATGTAGTTCTTCAAAGCAACAACCATTCACTTGACAAGGGGAAGCAGGGAATATATAACTGTCTTAACTTCTGGAAAAAATATCCTAAGATAAAGACTGTTGGTATAAATACCTCTGAGGCTCAGAAAAAGAAACTCTGCATTTACAAGAAAAACGGAATAAAAGTTGCGATTCTTAACTATACCTATGGAACCAATGGAATCCCTCTTCCAAAGGATATGCCCTACGCTGTCAACTATCTTGTAAAAGATGAGGTAATAAATGATATAAAAAGGGCTGAAAAGGAGGCAGACTTTACTATAGTATGCCCTCACTGGGGTACGGAGTATTACAGAGGGATAACGGACTACCAAAAGACCTGGAGTAAGATATTTGTGGAAAATGGAGTTGATCTTGTGCTTGGCGCTCATCCACATGTAATAGAGCCTATTAAATATGTGACAGATAAAAAAACAGGCCACAAGATGCTTGTATACTATTCTCTTGGGAACTTTGTAAATAGTACCATGTCTGATGGCAGGGTTGGTGACAGATATGTAGGCGGTATTGCCAAAGTTAAGCTTAAAAGAGGGGCTGATAACAAGGTAAGGATAGCAAAATACGGTGTGAAGGCAACTGTTATGCATAACGGTGGTACAAAATACGGCTCCAGCGTATATCCTTTAAGCAAATATACAGAAGAACTTGCAAAGAAAAATGTAATGAAGGCACAGGACAATATGTTTTCGCTAAATTTCTGTAAAAAGGTTTGCAATGAAGTTTGGGGTAAGATTTGGGATTGAACTTGAGATGTTGTGAATTAGGTAAATAAGTAAAATGGTAAAGTAAGCGTATCTGGCTTTTATGATTGATTAAGATAGATGAAATTTATATAAAAGTTTGAATATCGAAAGACTAAAAATATAATAAAAAGTAAACCTAAATTGTAAGTAGTTTAGTGAAGGAGTGTTGCAAAATGATAAAGAAAAAGATGATAAATTTAAATATAAAAATTTATGAAGATAATTATGAACTATTAGATGAGATGTATAATATGCTTATTACTGGAGACTTAAATTATGAAGCTGTAGAAAAATGAAAATTAATTTAAAAAGGAATTAATAGCGATAAGCAGAAGTATTTAATTAAATACAGGATCTCTATATATCTATGTTAGAATATGTTCATTAATCGAGAACATATTGAAAGAATATGAAAATAATGTAGAAGAGGCAAAAATGCAGTAAATTATTATGTGTTTAATAATGGAATGAAAGAAATGAATTATTTTGGGTTGGCTGGTATTATGATGTGAAATTTAACAAAAATTGCTACAATATATAGTTCAGAATATATACAAGAAGTAGAAACTATTTGGGATAAAGGTAATACTGAACATAATAGGATTAAGGATAATATTTTACAGTCTATTATGAAAGGCTGCAGGATCATATAAACAGAGGCAATGAAGAGAAGGTTAAATTAATATCATTTTCAAAATGTTTTGGAATAGACTTATTTAAATATATGTATTTAAATAATGATAGAAAGCTTTAGACTAAGTATCGTAAAGAATTCAGAAATAAATAAGCTTTTATTTTAATAACAATGATATGTCAATTCAAAAAGTATAAAAGAGCAGATATTAATGAAGTGCCTGATTTTTGCCTGGATGTTAGTGAAGTAAGGAATAGTAAAACAAAGGAATTTAATTCTTGGTTCAAGAGATTTCTCGTGAAGAATTTATATCACAAAAGGAGTTGGAGGAAAAAGAAGGAAATTGATGCTGATTATTCTAATCTGGATTCGCTAGTATATATTTTTATTAAAAGAAGAACATCTTGAAGAAGGAAAAAGCTGCTGTCAGTTCTCGGATGACACCAATTAAGGATAAAGAAGTAATTATAAGTAATAATGAATTATGGGAAATGGTAAAATATGAGGATAGTATAGCATATAATGAGTTAGAAGATGGAAAATGTTATAGTTTTTGAATTAGATGAAAAAGAGTATATACAGTTGATTTATGAGTATTATTCTAAACTTAGCAGTAATATGTATTCAAAAGTAAAAGAAATTTCTGAATTTAAAGAAATAATGCAAAAAAATATTGATAATTTCTGAAAGATGAGAATAATAAACTAGACAGTGAGTTAGAAGAATTGCAAGGACAATCAGATGATGAGGAACTGCAAAAAGGATAGATGAAAAAAAGATTTTTGAGAATGTCTATAGCTAAGGTAATAAACTTTATTGAAGATTACATATTATCTGAGAATTTTTGATAATAAAAAAAGGCAGTAATAATAAAATAAATGCAATATTATATGCAGTTGACTGGAATTATGAGATTAAGAATAAAGACTTAATAATAGAGCAAGGAATGGATAATGTATATAAGAGAAATGCAGAATTAAATAGAGATATAAAAATAGAAAATTATTTGATTAATAATTTTGAAAGTACAAATAAAAAAATATTTTTGGAGCGTAGAACATGGAAAACAATAAAATGATATCATTTGGAAACTTAGTTGAAGAATGCTTTAATGAGTATGATGTATATATACCGCTTCTGCAGAGAAACTATAAGTGGGAAAAAGAGACAGCGAAAAAGCTGGCAGAAGATTTGTATAGAGCATATAAAGAAAAATAAAAACTAAATATACAGCCGGAATGATTACTTTGTATGAGGAAGAAGATAAAAAAATGCAGCTGATTGACGGACAGCAACGAATGATTACATTGTTTATAATTTTCAAAATATTTAGAGCCGGATACAACTCATTTCAGATTTCGTTTTGAGCGTGACGATGGAATAGCGGAAGAAAAAAGGGAAAAGATTTTACTATTTAGAACATATAAATGATATTAATGGTATTGATAAGCTGTATACAGATATAAGAAGATTTAAAGAAAATTATGATGGAATTAAGTCTGCTCTAGATAAGAATTTTTAACGATGTAAACAGGGATGCAGATAAAGAAGCATTTAGAGAATATATTTTTAATAATTTGTATTTGTTATTGCATATCAGTGATGTAGAGCCATTTGATGAGTTTATTAATTTAAATAAAAATAAGACTCGTTTTGTAATTTTCGGACAGTGTTAAAGCTAATTTAATCATAGATTCAGATGAGGTACAAAGAAAACAGGTTTTAGATCTTTTTAAGGAATTATCAAAAGTTTTATATTATAGAGATGACCAAAATGTTGTTTGGAATTTGGTTAAACAAGGTTATGTCGAAGGAAATATACCTAATGACCTTTCGAAAAGAGACAAGAAGAAATGGTATTCTGATGAAAACAGGCTGAAATTATTGTGCTGTGAACGGTATGAAGATTCAAGTGGAAGAAGTGAATATGAAAGAAATAAAGAGTATGAAGTATTAGAAAGATATAAAAGCATACTGAATAAGCTGAAAGATGATGCTGAAAGCGGCGACTGGAGTTCATATAATGGATTTGATATAATCTCATTATTTAATGCAAAAACTTCTTTGCATTATTAAAAAAATGATGACTTTGAATACATAGAGGAATACTATAAAGCTATAATTGAAAAGGAAAAAGACAGATTTAATAAGGCTTGCTTTTATAGAAAGCCAATTAATTACAGAAAGAATTAAAGATGCCGAAAAAAATTTATTAAAAAAATATAATGATATTGCAGAAGGATTTAATGACAATGACTGGATAAATACAGGAAATTCATCATTGGATTATTTTATTCAAATATATGATGATTATATTAGAGAAAAGTACGAGGGATAAGACGATGAATGATAATAAAATAACATTGAAAGAGTTTTTTACTTAGGCATAATAAGGTTATTATACCAGATATACAGAGAGACTATGTGCTTGGAAGTGGTAAGAGTAAATTGGAACATCTATTTGAAAACATGGAAAAGGTAAATGGTAGTTTTGAATTTAGCTGTGTCCTTGCACATAAAGATGAGGATAATAATGTATTTATCTATGACGGACAGCAGAGGCTGGCAACACTGGTATATTTATGTGCAAAAATTGCATATGAAAATAAAGATGCTGAGGTACAGAATCTACTACAAAGATTTGAATTTAAAGGAAGAGACTTAGCAAATCAGTGGATAGCAAAAGCCTGACCAGATAGCAAAAAGAGCAAGCTGTAGACTTTACAACATATTCAGCAGCTGAACTGATTGAAACTTTTGAAAAGAGAATGCAATCTCCTCGATATGACTCTAAAGAAAAAAATTAACTTTAGATTTTTTTCTTTGAAAAAGTTAAATTTAATTTGCTTTTTTTATTAAGGAAGTTAGCGATTCAGAACAGTTTTTTTATGGATGTTAATGACGGATTGGATCTCAAAAGAATATGAGATTTATAAGGCAGAGCTTTACCATCATGCAAAAAAAGAATTTTAGGAGAAGAGTTTAAAGAGTTTGCACTTAAGATGGAAAATGAATGGCTTTGAATTTTTTTCTTGAAATATAAAGAAGAAAGGGTTTATGAGGAAGAAGTATTAGTTCAGTTTTTAAAATATTGTTTTTAGAATGATGTGGATTGAAGATTCTAAAGATATTAAGGGATATAGAGAAAATGATATAAGTTGGATAGAAGAGAGTCATTTAAGAAAAAAATAGAAAATATTGTTGATGGAATTATAGAATATTTTTGATAAAAAAATGCTAAAGAATGTGGTTCTGACTTATCATGTGTTAATTACTATCATATAAATAAGATGCGGGAAGAAATTAAGATAGAAGAGCAAGGAAAGCATTGATGGGAGAACATTGGAATATTATAGATAACAATTATGTTGAAGTATTGAAAAATTTTTTTATAAGATATTTGGGAAATAAAGAGACAAATAAAGATGCTATGATTTGGTGTTTTTTTATCGAATATCTCTTGTTATTTGATAAATATGCAGAATATTTCAAAGTTATATGACTATATGCGCTTTATAAAAAATATTAAATAATAATCGCAATGAAAAATAGTATAGCAAAAATTAATTACTTTAGAGGCAATCCACTTTATAATGTATTGTACTTTGCACTGTATTATGTAAAGGATATCCCTGATTATTATATAAGAGCTATGCAAGATATTAATAGTTATTATTTGGAAGAGAGATCCAATAATGGAGATCATGATTCTAACTATCTGCAAACAGTGATAATATGTAATAGAGATATAGATATTACAGTTGATACAGATTATGTAATAAAGTTTCTAAGAAATGCCACAATGAAAAATTTAGAAAGAATTTTTGAAGAAGCAAATATTAAAAAAATAATTCTAAAGATAGGACTGTAATTGAAGAATATGAAAATTTACCATTTATCAATGGATTGGTAGATGGATTTGTACAATATGATGATAATGAATGCTATTTAAAGGAATGGACAAATGAATATAGCCCCTAAGCAACTGAGTGATATATGTACTGAAATGACTACAGTCAATATAGAAGTATATTGAATTTTATTACACAAAATAACATAAATTATGAAAAATTATATTCTTAAAGGTATAGAAATTAGATGGAGAAATTATAATGGTACGGAGTATGGTGTGAAAAAGGGATATATTAGTTCATACTTGGTGCGATTTTTACTAATGATTATGAGCTGATATTTGAAAAATGAACAAATAGAAGAAAATAATTATCTGTTAGATTTTACCAGATGGATGGTGGGATGGTAAAAAGTTATATCAGCCTAGAATAACTGATGTAAACAATAAAAAAATGGATTTGCTGCTTATGGTTATGAAATAATGTTGTTTAACTTATCTGGCGTCAACAAGAATTCTGACTTTAACAAGAATTTCTCTGCAATATCAAAAAAACGCGCAAGGCAAGTATATAATAAAATGAATATAAGGCAGAAAAACTTGCCATACTTCTTAGAAAACTTTAATATAAAGAGATGGGTAGATGAATGGTTATCAAATAATTATATAATATATTATCCTTGTACAAAAATATGATGTTTATGAAGATTACCTAAATAAAGTTCTGTTAGGGAAATACAAGAGATTATGGGATTCAGAAGAAAAAAATTCAATGAGTATTTGAAGGAAAATAAGGGTAAGTTACAGTATATAGAGATAGAGGGAGTTCATTATTTTTTTAAATTGACATTATAATATTGAGAGGAGTATAATATAATGGGATTATTTAATCTTATCGATTGGGGCAGTGCCCTGACTGATATAATATCAAGCTTAGCTGTAACGCTTGTTACAGCAGTAATTGGAGTGATATTTGTAAAAAAGTACTTGTCACAACTTAACTTTTCAAATAAGATGAAAGAGTTGGGATTTGTGAACACTAGTACAAATAAGCAATCACAGCTTGAAATTAAAAGAATGTGTGAAAATGCAAAAGAGATAAAGATAATAAATGTATCAGGATTTCACTATCTCAATGCAAATGAAGTGCATTTGAAAAAGGCTCTTGAAAGAGGAGTTAAAATCAAATTTTTATGTAGTAATCCTAAAAAGTATTTTTGCATGATATAGAAAAATATGGAGTATAATCAGATTGATAATACAGGCAGAAGAATGCGCGAAAAGAGATAGTAAGATTTCTGATGAAATTTTTGACTTGATAGAAAAGTATAAAAAATTTGGACTGGAGATTCGATTTTATTCATCAGAATACAGGCTTCCTTTTGTACTGGCGTATTATAGGGATGGCGGTGTAAAGGCATGGCTTTACGATGACGCTGCCGCCATATAAATCAACAAAATCTTTTGTTTTAAGAGGTGAAAAGTTAAAAGACAATATTTATGATAATGATGCTAATTTTGTTGATATGATGGAAACAAATTTTGATAATATCTGGGAACATAGTTCAAAAACAGTAGATGAAATAATGGAGCATAATCATGGAGAATAATGGGCTTTACTTAAGATGGAAAGAACTGTATAACAAAGCTAAAGAAAATATGAAACTTAAGAAGGGGAATACTGGAGTTCTTATAGAAGTTGCTGCACAACATCCCTTGATTAATGGTGAAAAACCAAATGAAGAATTTGAAAAAAGGCTTATTCTTGCAATTCAGATATTTAAAGAGAAGCAGAAAAAGGGAAAAGATACCTATATATATGTTCCAGGCAGTCTTCATATGGACAATGAAATTTCAGACAAAATATCTCTTAGTGAAGCTGGAAAAAGGTATCTTGTTGCTAATGGTATTGATGAAAATAAGATATATGCAGATGATATGAATAATAAATATAAGGGAGAAGCTGGAGTTTATAATTCAACTGATGAGTGTTATGTAGCAAGCAAAATATTTGAAGAGCTAAACTTTGGAGAACTTAATTGTGTATGTTCTTCAGGGCAAATGATGAGGAAAAATGTTGAGCTATATCCGATTTGGGTATGTCCCATATATGCATACAGTTTCTTGTGATACTATGTAATTATGATTATATTGATGAAATTTTTAAATATATACCGATACTGCTAGAAGATGAGGATGCGCTGCAAGGCAAATCTGATGAAGCTGAGAGGCTTAGAAAACTTAGGAAGCCTAAATAAGAAAATTCAATCTGAAGAGAGTGTTTAACTTTCTTCAGATTTTTAATTTTGAAATCTCTATCTGTCAAAATTGACAGATGTTTTTTTCTTAAAACTATGTTAGACTTACTAAAAAAATGAAAGCGATGAAGGAGCAGCCTATGTCTTATTGTAAAAGTTTCTTGCCATATAGCAGGGACAATGTCCCCCTTGTAATCTTAAAAGAGAGAATAGAAAACATATCGGGTAATGAAGTGCTGATAAAGAGAGCCTGCCTTGTCCCATCAGCAAGTAAAATACTCGATAGGCCACCTTACGAAGAAGACCTGTTTAATACATATGGTATAAATTGTGATTCTATTGATGAAGAGAGCATAGCTGAGATTTATGAAAACTGTCCATTGATTGATCGAAACATACTTGTAGTCACTGAAGATGAGGAAGTAGGAGTAAAGGCAGGTGTACTTCTAGCAAACTATGTGAAAATACTACAAAAAGTATATATAGATGCAGAGCTTGAAGCAAATGGCTATGACATTTATGATGATGAAGATGAGGAAGAAGTTGAGGGAATACTTGATTATGACAACTTTGATGAAGGATTTAGTGTGTTTAACTTCACTTCAAATAAAGGACTGGTAGAAATATGTGATGTAATAGACCTATCATTTGTGCCGGAAGATGTAAAGGGAGGGTACCATTACGGTGATAGATTTACAAAAAGCCTCACACCATTTGTGATAATCACAGGGCTAAAGCCTGACAGATATCTTGAAGCAAGACTATCCGGCGTAGCTACAAGCAGAAATGCACTTAGGATAATGGTTATTAACCGTGAGACGTACTTCAATCCGAAAATGCAGGTTTATCTTATGGATAAGGACTGTACTACAGCTGTGATAGACTCATTATCAGATGAATATTATGAAGATGTATTTAAAAGACTTTTAGATTTGCAAGAGCTGAAAATAAAAGAAGAAAATATAAGCAAGTTCATATTTAGGACTAAGAGGATATTTGGCAGAGATTTTTCAGAAGAAGTGCTTGTTAAAATTGTAACAGATGTTAAAAAATCTAAAGATAAAGCACGAGATAGAGACAATGAAGAGACAGATGAAAAATATTTTGGAAGGTTTTTTGAAAAGGAGGATAGTGCATTAGAAAAACTCAGTAAAATGAGTGGTTTGGTTGAGTTTAAAAGTTTAGTAAAGGAATATCTTGCGGTTATTAAGGCCGAAAGAGAAAACAAGAAGCTTAAGACTATGCACAGAAATTTGGTTTTTACAGGCCGTCCGGGTACAGGCAAAACTACCTGTGCAAAGCTCCTTGCAGATATTTTAACTGAAGAAGGGATGACAAATGCTGTATTTAATATGGTGAGCAGGGCTGACATTATAGGGAGGTATATAGGGCAGACTGCACCTAAAATAACAGAGCTTTTTAATAATTCCAGAAATGGCATTATTTTTGTGGATGAAGCAGGATTCTTTGCAAATGATGCAGAAAGCACCAATAGTTTTGTCAAGGAAGCAATTAAAGAATTTGTAAGGTACATGGAACTTTATCCTGATGTAATTGTTATCTTTGCATTATACGATAATGAATTGCAGAGTTTTATGGCTATGGATAAGGGACTTGAGTCAAGAATTAGGAAGACTATATATTTTAAGAATTATAGTGTAAATGAACTGATAAGTATTTTTGAAGAAAAGCTTAGCGAAAATGGATATGAGATGGAGGAAAATTTGAGGGATGAGCTTGAAATCATTTTTGAAAACGAAATAAAATCAGAGAATTTTGCAAATGCAAGGACTGCCAGAAAGTTAGTAGAAGAAGCTATAACACAGTTTGGTATAAGAACTTTTGAACAAGAAAATCCTGAAAGAGTTATAACATTAAAGGATATATTGAAATAAGCGAGGTAGAAGAGGATGGAGAAAGCAATTGTAAATATGAAAAACTGGGAATTGAGCATTATGAGAGGACGCTGTAACTTATCGGGAATTGCAGACAGCCATCCTCGACTTGGCAATGAGGCATATATAGGTTGTACTTCATCCTTAGTCAAATATACATTAGAAGACGATATTTTAACTTATGAAACAAGAAATACTATTTATATCTGTCCATTAAAATATATAGCAGAGGCAGATGACATTGCTAAAGAAAGTATCTTAAAAGAATACTATGAGAACCTTGAGGTTAAAGAGCGCCTTAGTGAACTTATGATGATTGGACGGAGAGAAATAGAAGAAGAAAATAAAAAACAGGAAGAACACTTACTTGAAGTTGCAAAAAAGTATGAGGACTGCATTTACATTGAAATGAAGCAAATTGCAAGAGGTGATAAGCTTGCTTACAATATTGGAGGAAAGATAGGGCTTATTGAACCGGCTCTGCATATTGGCAATTTTCAAGATAGTGTTTTGTATATGAAATATATAGAAGATAAGGAAGACGAGAATGAAGTGAGCCTTGATTTTAGGTACTGGCCTATGGCAGATAAGGATGATATACCGGTGTTTGTTATGACAGATGATGGTCATTATGTGGAACAACCAAGAGAACACAAAGTAAAAGAAAAACAAAAAGTGATAACATATAGCTGGTCAGATAATATAAAAAGAGCAATTATAAAGAATAGTTCCAATATTCTTATAGAGTTTAATGGTCAAAATATAGCTATTGGAGATACAAAAGTGTTTACAGAAGATCGTCATGTAGAGGGATTACTTAGTCCGGACTGCTACAATGGAAAATCTATGTTTAGCTTGAGGAAGCAAAAATGATTTATTTTACATCAGATTTACATTTTACCATAAAAATATAATTAAGCCTGAATTATTCTATGAACATATAAAAATGCTCGATATTACAAATCCTTGAACTGGTTTCCGTGAAATCAATCGATTTATCCACAAAAAAATGGGTAGACTATCCCCTTGAAATCCGATTGAGTCATTTTGAACTGTCAAGGTACGTTAATAGTTGCTATTCCAACTGTACAGTCAGCTGCTGGATATTCTTCAGCGTCCTGTAGAACTCCTCTTTATAAGGACAGCTACTGCATAGTTTGAATGTTATATATCTTGCTGAACGGACTGCTCTTGCAGCAATCTTTATCAGCTTTAAACGAATGGTATCCACCTGTTGTTTTCGCATATTTGCAGGGAGTACCAGTCGCCTAAACCAATTGAATAAGTTGTAGGCAAGCATATGAAGTCTCATGCGGTTGGCATTTACTACTTTGGAATGACTGCTGACAGCAGCAAAGTCAAATCCACCTTTGCCCTCTTTTATGAAATTCTCCATCTTGCCACGCCCACAGTAAAACTGGATGACCTGATAAGGTTCCATATCCATGTTTGTAACAATAAAGGTGTACATATGCGTCAGCTGACCGTATGGTTTTTTTCAATCTTGAAAACCACGCGCCTTGGATAATCCCAGGAGCCGGCCTGATACAGAAATTCACCATAAGTTACAGCATAGCTAATCTGGTCCTCTTTGGTTGCTTTGTATAAATCTTCATCTTTATTCGAAGCAAGAGCCATGAGTGAAGAATTCTGTTTTAAGCGGATGGCATAGGAACAGCCATTCATCTCACAGGTTTTATAAAGTTTGGGAGATGAGAATCCACTGTCACCACGAAGGTATGTTTTTGATGCCTCTTTCCAGATATTCCTGAAAAAAAGGGGTTCCATAAATTTATCTGCATCATTGCTGCAGTGGAGTGTTCCATCACGAAGTTCAGCCTTCAGCAGATCCCCGGTCAGACCATCATAGCAGAGCAAAGGATGGTATCCGTGTGCCTGATAATGGAAGTTGAAGCCTTCCCCTTCCTGATTGCCGTAGGTGCCAAATAAAGTGCTGTCCAGATCCAGAAGCATATGCTCCGGACACTTTATGGAATAGATGATATCCCTAAAGCTTTTATCAATGTCATCAAACTGCAGGAGTGTATCTTCATCCATACGGTTGAAAAATCTTGATAGTGTTGGCTGTGAAGCCAGACTGTTCTTTTCAAGAATGGCATTGAAAACAGGATCAATGGTCAGTTCATCCGCACAGTCATCTTCGAAATATGCAGTGATGATCTGATAAATCATCTGCATCAGGTTTTCATCGTCTTTGTGGAAACGGACTGATGTATCATTGGTTTTAAATTTCTTTTTGATCAGCTTGGTGAAGCCGATCTTTGCAGCGAATTCTTTTATCAGGAGAAGTCCTGCATCGGAGGATAAATCGCCTCCGTTAAAATTTATTTTAATCTGTCTATTGCTTTTCAGTGTGATGGTGTTTAAAATATCCATAGAGAGACCCTTTCTGCGGTATTTATTTGGATTCGGCACCTAAATTTTACCACATATTGGGTCTCTTTTACTATTCACTTATTAGATGAAATGCAATAAGCAGCTTAAATACAGTAACTATGTGGCTTTCAGCCACTTTCACGGCACTGCTGTGAATAATTCAGGTTAAGCATACAAACAGACCTTTTTATTCTGTTTCATTATTCCATAGAAGAGTGAAATCATTTTTTAGAGGAGCAATTCATTTACATGGACATCAGCATAATAGCCAACAATATAATATATTAAATAAAGAAAAGGGGCTTAAAAAGTATGATGTGGGAGTGGATGCCAATTATATGAAACCTGTCAGCATAGAGGATATAATAAAGTTTTTTGATTAGGGAAGGGAGAAAGAAGAATGTATTATAGGTTTGATGAATGTATAGAATATATGAAGAAAGCGGGATTAAAGACAAAGTGGAGAGAAGAGAGTGAAGAAAGAGTGGACTTAGAACAACTGTCGGATATTCCGGGTTTTGAATGGATTGACGAAGATAGTTTTGTAGATATGGAAAAACACCCTTATTTCAGGATGAGGGGGAAGAGGGTTACAAAAGAGCAGGCTTTTGACATAATAAGCAGGGAGAGTGAGAACAAGAGAAACCATTTTATAAAGAGGGCGGAAAACATAATAGAAGAGAGTCCTGCTCTCCAGTTTACTGAAATAAAATTGCATCATACCAGTAGATTTGATTGGATACGGTCTTGGATAGATCCTGACGGCGCAGTAGGTGAAACTAATTACTGTGCATGGAAATATCCTGATGGTCTAAGGCTTATGGAAGAACATATGCTGAATGCCAAAAGATATCCTTTTCTCAAGTATGTAATAGTGTACACCATGCATGATGCAGTGAGCCGAGAGGATTTATATTATGAAGATGGAATCTTTCATGATATTGAAGATAGGATATTTTGGGGAGGGTTTGAGTATGCACTTTGGGTGCATGATGGTGGAGTTGAAAGAGTGGATAGGGATAAAGCAAAAGAACTTTACGAAGAATATCAGTCAGAATATCCTTGTGAAGAAATGTTTATGAGGGATGATTGGAATAAGTATATAAAGCCATATTTAGATGAAGAGTATGTCCTAAGATTAAGCAAAGCTTGGAAGCAATTAGAAGAAGAAAGGGAGGAGATGCTTTCTCTAAATATATATGAATGTAAGACAGTAGAAGAAAATTTCAAGGATTATTATGAGAAGCTTCTTAGACATAAAAAAGATTTAGAGATGGATTACTCAAAGGAATTTTGTGAAAAGGTTTATAGAATTTTGCTGGCTGCTGCAAAGGAGGTTGAAAGATTTAGTTATGGAGAGATAAAGCAGGGAGAGCTGGACATGCAATTTTATTGGGATATTATTAGAGAGATTGGTAAAAATAAAAGGGAATACATTGTTGAGCATGAGATTGAGCCTGTTAGAAGAAGCTTCCTGAAAGAATTTTATGATGAGATGGATATTAATGCTTTAGCTTTTTTTAGACTTGATGGAGATCATATGGCTAAGCTTAGGGACTATATAGGAAGTGGTGAAATTCATTTTGATAAGATTACCAGATTTTTAAAGAAAGATGGAGAGACTGATGAGTCAATAAAGAAATTTCTTGATGATATAGATGTATTTGGAGATGAAAACTTAAGAAAGATGGTGCTGTCTTATGTTGACTATAAGGAAAAAGAATTGGACAAGCGTATTCCTTGGGAAAGCTTTGCAAAGGAATTAAAAGAATCATTGAAAGATACTGGTATAATAGTGGAGTGGAATAATGAAAAAGGTATATTTTAATAAGGGTGAGCTGACTATATTTATCGAGAAAAAAGACATAAAGAAGTTAAATGGTGGAAATTAAATCGGTAAGGAGTGTATGAGTATGAGAAGATCAGAATTTAACAAAAGATTTGCAGAAAATGATGAGAGAGAAAAAGAAGAAGAAATAGAAAAAAGAAGAAATAGACCGATATTAGAAGAAGTTATAATTGGAAAAAATGTAAAGAGCCTTAAGGAAGTTCCGAAGGAGGCTTATGACAAAGCAAAAAAAGATAATTATAGCAGAAGGGATAAAGGACATTCCTGACGGTTTTTTAGTTTGCAATGAGTATATTGAAGAAATAAAACTTCCGGAGGGCTTAGAAAGGATAGGAGATAGGGCTTTTGGAGATATTGAAAAAATTAAAAACATAGATATGCCTGATTCAGTAAGAGAAATAGGAGAGTATGTATTTTTTGGAAGTCACAGCAATAAGATAAGGTTGCCTAAATCAGTAGAAAAATTAGGTAGACGGTGTATAAGGGCAAATATTGAAGAGATAGAAATAGATGAAAATAACAAGCATTTGAAACTGGATGGAGATTTGATTATAAGTACAGATGGTAAGAGAATTATAATGGCATTTAATCTTACGGGTAAAGCAGTATGTAAGATACCGGAGGGGGTAGAACATATTGAAAAAAATGCTTTTGCAGGTTGTAAGTTTGAAAACATAATACTTCCTGAAAGCTTATCAGAGATTGGTGAAGCTGCATTTAGAGGTTGCGATATTTCGCATTTAATAGTGCCGGATAGTATTTCCTGCTTAGGTTTTGCTGCATTTAGAGGCTGCGATATTGGAGAATTGAGGCTTCCTTGCAATTTAAAAAGGATAGAGGGTAGATGTTTTGAACACGCTAGAATAGAAAAATTAAAACTGCCGGATAGTGTTGAGTATATTGGAGAATTAGCATTTTATGAGTATGAGAATCCTAAAGGAATAAACTTGCCTGAGTCATTAAAAGAAGTGGGAACTAGTGCTTTTTATTTAAGAAAATGCCACATCAATGCCCATAAAATTTCGGAAAATATCGAGAAAATAGGGGATCAGGCTTTTAATGATGCTGTATTTGGTAAAAATATACATTTACATAAAAATATTAAAGAAATAGGACGCAAGCCATTTGGAGATGTTAAGTGCATAACGCTTTATGACAATCTTGAAAAGGTGAAAGGGAGAGGATACTTTGAATTTGGATATTGGCAGGGAGGCTACTGGCATGAACCGGATTCGATTGAGGAGATTAGAAAGGAAGAATTCGGAGATAATATATTTAATATTTCAGCTGATGTAATAAATGTAAAATCAGCCGATACCGATGAGTTGAAATATAGTATATACCTGCCTAAATGTATGAATATTTCATATACTTGGGGAGAAAATTTTGAACCTGATTTTGAAGCTTATGACAGAGTGTTTGAAAAGCTGGAGCAGACGGAAGATAAGCTCGGTATGTTATTTATAAGGCTTGAAAACCCTTATAAGCTCGGCGATGAAGCGAGAAAAAGATATGAAGATTATCTAAGAGATGCTAAAAAAAGCGTATCAGGAACAATTAGATTTATCAAGAACCTAATAGAGGTAAATGGGATTCAAGTGGTAGACAGGTTACATAAATACAACATTATCACTAAAAAGGTTCTTGATAAACTTATAGAAAGAGCGGAGATTATGGATAATAAGGAAGAGGCTGAATATTTTAAGGCTTATAAGCTTTCATAATATTCCAATGTTTCTCTAAGCTTTAACTTAATATCATCAACTAACTGCTTAGGAGCAAGGGCAACAATTCTTGGGAAACGGACTAAAAACTGAGGCCTGTTGCTGTAAGCAGAACATAAGTATGCTCTCGTAACATACTCTTTTAAGCTCAACCTTGCAAAAACTTGTAAGCTGATTGTTTCCGGATGTATTACTTGCGAAGGTTCTATCGGAAGTGGAGATCTTAATATCATGCCCAAAATGGTCTATTATTGTTGAGAGTGCAGTTATATGGCATTCTAACACAACATTGTTTAGGAAACGCTTATTATCTGAGGCGGATATCATAAGTGGAAAGGTTTTAGCATATTTTTCCGCATTAAAATCATCTCCATTATAAAAAGTGTGAAGAGATGGAGGAACAGCTTTTCTTTTTACAGAAACAAAATTTCCTTTTTCATCTGCGATTTTATGCACTTTTGCTGAAAATATCCTGTCTATACGGTAGTGTGAAATATTTTCATGCTCATTGGTAGTTGCTATTAGATACTGATGCCCATTGTTCCATAAAAGAGCATAAGGATTTACAATATAAGGGGCATCGGCATTTCTGACACGAAATTTGGGCCTCGATGGTTTTTTGATACAATCAAAATAATAATCCCCGTAAATAAGCTTAAGTTGTTTTTTGTTCTTAATAGCTTCAAATATTGTTTGTATGCTATAAAACCAGTTACTTACCTGATAAGGGTTTGTTTCATCTATTGAAGAAGGGCGTTCAAGATTAGAAGCTTCGGTAAGCTCCCGGTTAGCCTGCACAGGACAGAGTAGATCTTCTACGGAGGTAAGATAGTCCTTTTCTTTATTCGAAAGATACTTGTCAGAAAGAATAGACCCTTTAATCATATTTAGGTCACTTGGATTGATAAAGGGCTCAAAGTAATATTTTTTGGGTTTGCCGGGTACTGTCACGATTCGTCCTCCATAGACTACAGCTATAGTATCATAAACATCTTCTATATTTTTAGCATTGTCTATGATATTTATAGTATCGAGAAGCCTCCTTGCATCTTTTTCGTAGGGGACTATTTTAAATAGCTCATCTTCTATATTCTCCTTGGAAAAAGGTTTATCGGCAGTTGTCTGAGTCTGAAGAATGTAGACTACAAGATTAAACCAAAGAGTTTGCGACAAAGGATCTTCGAAGTATTTTTCGGTTTGCGCGAAAGGTTGTGATTTATACAAAGTTTTTGCATTGGTTTCTGTTGACATAGCTAAACCTCCGAATTGTAGTTTATGTGAATAGTTTAATTGCTAGATGAAAGAAATTCAAGGGGGGTGATAAAACTACTTGAATTTGATGGGCTGATATCTTTAGTATTATATGATGAGGAGATAGAACAGGATTAAGTTATGGAGGTAATTAAAATGAAGATAGAAGATTTTAAGAGAACTGAACTATATGAAAAAGTGCAACAGGAAGATAATGATATTAGTCTTGACAATGATGATTTGGAAGCTTTTTATTAAAGATAAAGAAGAGGTATATTTGAGTACAGGAGTAGCAGAAGGTGAGAATAATGTTGAATTGGCTTTGGGAATTGCAATGAAAAATCTTGAAGAGGTGTGGGAAAATATAAAGGTTGATAGATGTCTTTACTAGTAATAATGACGGTATTTGTATTTCCTCTTGCAAAATATTCAATTAGCCTTTAGACTAAGGGAGATGTCACTTTATGATATAGAGATAAAGTTTGTAAAATGAATTTGGGTTTTAAACTAAGAAAAGATTTACTCTTGTAACCCAAATAAAACCAGAAAGGGGAAAATTTGAAAAGAGATAAAATAGCCTGTAATTGTGAAAATGTAACTTATGGACAGATAATTGATGCAGTACACGGTGGTGCTACGACCTTCGAAGAGGTTTCTGAAATAACAGGATGCAGCACCGGCTGTGGCGGATGTCAGGAGTTTATTGAGGTTTTTGTAAGGGACTTGGTTATGTTCCCTGAGGAAGAGGCATAAGAGTAGAATAGGAGGAAGTATGTTAGAGATAGGAACCAAGGCACCGGATTTTAATTTGCCTGATCAGGATGGTAAACTGCACTCATTATCTGAGTACAAGGGAAAGAAACTAATACTGTATTTTTATCCAAAGGACAGTACAGCTGGCTGTACAAAGCAGGCCTGCGGATATTCAGAGAGATATCCTCTTTTTACCGAAAAAGGTGTGGAGGTAGTCGGAATTAGCAAGGATAGTGTGGCTTCACATAAGAAGTTTAAGGAAAAGAATTCGCTCTCATTTACGATTCTTTCTGATGAGGAACTAACCGCAATTAAGTCCTATGATGTATGGCATCAGAAGAAAATGGCAGGAAGAGAGTATATGGGAGTTGTAAGGACTACCTACCTTATAGACGAAGATGGAATCATAATCAAAGCTAATGATAAGGTTAAGGCAGAAAAAGATCCTGAAAATATGCTTGGTGAGCTATAATTATACATCTCGCAATAAGATGGATTTGGGGATAAATTTATTATAAGTGATATTCCTGAGATACTAAAAACATAAAAAGGAGAGCCTGGCATAATGTATCTGCCGGGCTCCTTTTTCTGTATAATATTTTTTTCGTATTTTTTAAATATATGTTATTTTGAAAAAGTAAAGTCCGCATTAGTATGGATTTTACTTATTCCGAATACTATGATTAACTAACTGGACTTTTACTAATTCTAAAGATTGCATTTATACCTATGGACTTTACTGATTACATATTTAAAATATATATAGTGTGAGAACTCATTAGGTTAGGGTTATATATTATAAACCAAAGGAGTTTTTAACTATGAGCAAATACTTACATCTTTCTTTAGGCATGCGTTCCGATATAGAGGTTATGCTGGCTAAAAAATTAAGTTTCAATAGTATTGCGCAGGCCTTAGGAAAAGATAGTACGACCATTTCTAAAGAAATAAGGAAAAAAATATAATTATTGAACAAAAAAAGGCGGGTATGGGAGGTCTTTTAATGACTGCATAAAAGCTGCAGAAAAAACCTGCACAAAGAAGCACACCTGTGGCAGATGTTTAAGCAAAAGCAGGAACTGCATGAGCTGTGGTAAATGTATACCGTTATGTGATGAGTACGTTAAACGCATCTGTCCTCTTCTACTTAAGCCACCTTATGTATGTAACGGATGCCAAGATAGAAATAAGTGCCGTCTGGAAAAAAGATTTTATAGGGCAAAGGAGGCAGATAACAGGTACAGGAAAACATTATCCGTGTCAAGAACAGGTGTTAACATAACCGTGGAAGAAATTAAACATTTAGACGGAATAGTGAGTCCGCTTTTGCTAAAAGGACAGTCCATAAGACATATTTTTAATAACCATTCCGATGAAATCATGATTTCTGATAAAACACTTTATTCATATGTTAACAACAGCCTGTTTACCGCCAGAAACATTGATATGCCACGCACTGTAAGAATGAGTCCAAGAAAAAATAAAAGCAAGACATTAAAGGTAGACAAGGGCTGCAGAAACGGCAGGACTTACAAAGACTTTGTGAAATATATAAACGAACACCCTGACTCTATCATATGTGAAGGTGACAGTGTGGAAGGGAAAAAAGGTGGTAAGGTACTTCTTACGTTATTCTTCGTACAGCAGAACTTACAGCTTGCTTTTCTTAGAGACTACAATGATGCTAGGTCGGTTACACATATATTTGAAAAGCTCTACATTGAGCTTAGGCCGGACATTTTCGGGAAAATATTCGATGTACTGCTCCTTGATAACGGAAGTGAGTTCTCAAATCCTGAAGCGCTTGAATACGATATGCAGGGAAATAGAAGGCTGAGGGTATTTTACTGTGATCCTGCCTCTCCTTATCAGAAAGGCGGTTGTGAAAATAATCATGAAATGATAAGAAGAATAATGCCAAAGGGTATGGACTTTAGTAATTACACACAGGAAGACATAAACCTGATGATGAGCCATATCAATTCTTATTCTAGAGCGAAGTTTGGAAACAAGAGCCCTTACGATATTTTTGCGTTTCAATATGGCAAAAAAATATTAAAGAGCTTAGGAATACAAAAAATTTCCCCAGATGAAATTACCCTAACCCCTAAGCTCCTAAAGAGATAAACCGGTATTTCCGGTTACAAGATGAGTTCTCATACCACAATAAGGGAGGGGGCGGAAGTTACTTATTCCGGATTCTGGAATGTAGCCTCGGCTCCTGTTTGCTATGCGGTAAAATAGAGAAATCTATACTTGTAAGGCTGATTATAGCATTTTTTTCTGACAAAGTACATATTTACTTAAAAAAATATTTTTTAAATTTAGAAAAAGTAAGTTCCAGTCTTAACTTGAATATAAATAAAGAAGCCTAGATGTGGAACTTACTTTTTCAATTCACCATTTTTAAATATAATCCTTTTTGAGTGACATCACTGCCGGGGCTTGGAAAGCTCTTATACTCCTTCCATTATTCTTTCAGACCATTCTATTGATTCCATATACCAACCACCAAGACGATTTCCATCGATACCTAGCTTTGAGGCGATACTGTCTAATTTATCCCAATCACCAATTTCATAAGCTTCTGCAAGCTCAAGAATAGGTTCAAGAGCACCTTCTCTCTTAATAAGAGCATCCTTAATATCGTTACTTATGGATAAATCTGCCATTGCCTCTTCCATAGTAAGATCAAGCATGGCGTCAAGCACACTAAAGAGACACATAAGCGATATTTCGGATGATCTAGTGTAAAGACTTCCGCTGTTGTTTGCAACAAGCTCGCCAAATTTGGATCTGATAAGAGAAGTCTTTATAAGCTCGTGTGGCTTGTTGACAGAGAGGTCCTGTAGCATCATAATGTGCACCCAGCGCTCAAAATCAGTAAGCCCCATTTTAACCAGTGCAGACTTAATGCCGTTTTGAATATCATGTTCATGTTTCTTACTAACAACATTTAAAAGTCTATAAGCTACAGATACATCAGTTTCAAGAATTTCTGCCAAGGCTTGGAAAGAAGGCTCATCCTGATGAAGCTCATTAAGTATTCTTCTATATATGGTAATATCAGGCTTTTTACCCTTAAGTCCTGCAACTATAACAGGCTTACTAAAGAAATAACCTTGGAATAGTTGGAAACCCATTTTACGAGCTGCTAAGAATTCTTCTTCAGTTTCAACTTTTTCGGCTAAAAGCACTTTTTTACGCCTAAGAGCCTCCATTACCTCATCTTGAATAGTATCAAGTGGGGTAGCAATAAGATCATACTTAATAATATCGGCTATAGGAACAATCTTAAAATCCTTAATACTCTGGACGAAGTCATCCAAAGCAATGCGATAACCCTCTTTATGTAAACTCTCCAATCGACGAATAAGGCGCGCATCGACCTCAACATCTTCAAGGACTTCAATTATAAGTGTAGAAGGATCCACTAATTCAATGGAGTTAGACATAAGTGAGTTATAATTAAAATTGATAAATGCCTTCTTGTCACCAACTATTTTATCTACACCAATTTCAAATAGTCCTCCTAGAACAACTGCCGTTGAACTTTCAGCACTAACTCCATTATATGACATGGCAGTGGTACTGCTTCTAAAAAGCAGCTCATATCCATACACGTCTTTTGTTTTATCAAATATGGGCTGTCTTGCTATATACATATAGGCATCCCTTCCTTAAGTAGTATTTTTATAAAGTACAAAAGTATAATCCTTATCTAAACCCACACTATAACAATACGGTTTTTCTGTAAATGCTGACTAATTACGCCATACGTGAACTTGATATAACAATAACAAAGTCAAACTTTAAATGTCCAAAGGATTATAGATGAATGTTTAATACAAATTTTTAGATATCTCTTTAATTATAGCACTATTTTTAAAAGATTTGTTAAGTCAAAGAATCATTAAAAAAATAAAATAAATTTAAGTAAGAATTTATAACATATAGATGAAATACAATATATTTAATAAGGGGCTTTGGTATCCATTCTATACAAATATGGTAGGTATTGTAAGATGCTGAAGTTATGGGGGTAAGCCGTTAAAATTGCACTAAATGAGACTGAATATATTTTTATATTTGTGCATTAATGATATTGATTATTATTTGCGATATTTGTTATATTTGAGCATGACATAGCAGAAGAGTATTCGTTTGTAATCAAGCTTATTTCTTGAATTTACTTTGACACTTCTGCAAAAAATGCATAAGAGAAAGGAAATCTATGAAAGCAAAAAATCTATTAAATGCAGTAATACCTATGGCACTTGCAGTTGCAGTAGTTACAGGTTGTGGAGCTAAAAGCGGAGGAAGTGAAAGTTCTACTACGGTAAAGAGTGCCAGTGTAACAACATCATCTAAGTCTTCATCTGATTCTGAAGAAGGTAAGGCATCGACAGCATCGAACTCTTCATCAATGACATCTTCTTCAAGTACGGTAAGCAATGCTTCTTTTCCTATAACAATGAAGCATGCTTATGGGGAAACTGTTATAAATGCAAAGCCTGAAAAGGTTGTTACCCTTGATTGGAATAATGCAGATGCAGTTTTAGCCCTTGGAATTGTTCCCGTAGGTACAGCTAGGGCAAACTGGGGACCTGTTACTGATAAGGGTCTTTTGCCTTGGACTGAGGCAAAATTCAAGGAGCTTGGTACAGAGAATCCCAATGTGTTTAATGACCTTGAAGGCTACGACTATGAGGCTGTAGCAGCGGCCAAGCCTGATATAATAGTAGCTCCTTACTCAGGAATGGATGAAAAGGCTTATAAGCGCCTTTCTGAGATAGCACCAACCCTTCCATTCAGAGAAACAGCTTGGAAGACAACTTGGAGAGAGCAGACAGTAGAGGCCGCAGAGGCACTGGGGCTAAAGTCTGATGGAGAAAAACTTGTTGCAGATACAGAGGCATTTATTAAAGAAAGCCTTGCAAAATATCCTAATCTCGCCAATAAGAGTGCGGCAATCTGCTATATTAATGCAGCTGACCTCAGTAGCTTCTCAGTTTACAGGACTGCTGACCCAAGAGGAGCATATCTTACAGACTTAGGCTTTACTTTTCCTGAGAAGGTAGAGGCACAGGCGACAGATAAAAATGCATTTTATGTGCAGATATCTTCTGAACTGGCAGTTGATACCCTAAGTGATACAGATATTATCATAACTTACGGTGATGATAAGACAGTTGCAGCCTTGAAGAAAGATGCAATCTTCTCTAAGATTCCGGCAGTCAAAGAGGGCAGGGTAGTGGTGCTTGACAGCAACGGCAATCTTGCAGCGGCCTGCAATCCTTCAGTACTTTCTATAAAGGCAGAGCTTGTGAACTATCTTGAAGCAATAAATGCAGTAGTTAAATAAATAAAAAGGCAGGGTAACATGGGAAAGAAAAAGTTTGTATTTTCTATCATCTTATGCTTGGCCCTGCTTTCTATTATGGCAATATTTTCCATATCGCTGGGGGCTAAAAGTATAGCATTTTCTAAGGTTATAGACGTTCTCCTTGGAAATGATCCTGATAGCCTTGAGGCTGCTATAATATTACAAAGAATTCCAAGAACCGTATTTGGCATACTTGCGGGAGGAGCACTTGGTATATCAGGGGCTCTTATGCAGAGTATAACAAGGAATCCTATTGCTGATCCAAGTATACTTGGTGTAAATACCGGTGCCTCACTCTTCGTGGTTGCAGGTATAGCATTTTTTAATATTACTGTTGCCTATCAATATATCTGGCTTGCCATAATAGGAGCAGGAGTTACTGCAGTTTTTGTATACAGTGTAGCAAGCATGGGCAAAGACGGTGCTACGCCGCTAAAACTGGCACTCTCAGGTTCGGCTGTAAGCATAGTCTTAGGTTCACTTGTAAGCACCATTATGCTGCCAAATAATAGGGTAATGGAAGCTTTTAGGTTCTGGCAGGTAGGGAGCATAGGAAGTGCAACATGGGAAAGTATTATGCTCATTAGTCCATTCTTAATAGTGGGTTTTATCATATCAATGTTCATATCAGGGTATTTGAATAATTTGGCTTTGGGAGATGAAGCCGCTACGGCTCTTGGGACGAATGTAGTGATGACAAGAACTATAGGAGCACTTTCATCAGTACTATTATGCGGTGCTACTACAGCACTTGCAGGACCAATAGGCTTTGTGGGGCTTATCATACCTCATATTATAAGGCTGATATTTGGAAGCGAAATGAGTAAGATGCTGCCTCTTTCTTTTCTGGGTTCAGCTATACTAATGCTTGTTTCAGACATAATAGGACGAATAATAAGCTTGCCGGGAGAGACTGAAGTAGGCATAGTTACTGCTGTCATCGGTGCACCGGTATTCATTCTGGCCATTAGGAAAGGGAGGGTAAAGAGTCTATGACAGAGCTAAATGCAGGATATAAGAAAAGGACTCTTAGATGGAGACTGGTTGTACTTGCTCTTTTTACCATCACTCTTATACTGATAGCCTGTGAACTTTGCTTAGGGAGTGTGTCCTATCCCATAGGAGATGTGATAAAGGTTTTACTTGGCGAAACTATTGAAGGAGTATCTTATGCAGTAGAAAGTGTGAGGCTGCCGAGAATGATGGGAGCTGTATTTTCAGGATTTGCCTTTGGAGTGGCGGGCTATGTATTTCAGACATTGTTACACAATCCACTCGCCTCACCTGATGTAATAGGTATATCCGCAGGAACAAGCACTGCAGCAGTTTTTCTGATACTGGTGCTTGGACTTAGGGGAAGCATAGTGTCCGTGCTCGCGATGATATTTGGTATTGCGACTGCTTTAATTATTTACAAACTGTCAGTGATTAAAGGGCATTTTACCTATGGAAGAATGATACTTATAGGTATAGGAATTTCAGCACTTTTAAGAGCAGTTACTTCTTATCTGCTTGCAAAAGCTGCGGAGTACGATGTAGGAACTACCATGCAGTGGCTTAGTGGAAGCTTAAATGGAGTGCAGATGGAAGATGTGCCTGCACTTATTGTTGTGGTTGGGATAATAACTGTAGCACTCACTTCACTATCAAGGCATATGGAGATTATTCCTCTGGGAGATAACTTTGCAGTATCACTTGGACTTAATACAAGACTTACCTATTCGGTAATGATTATAGGTGCAGTTATACTTGTATCATTTGCAACATCTGTCACAGGACCTATAGCGTCAGTAGCCTTTCTTTCAGGGCCTATTGCCGCAAGCCTTGCAGGAAAGGGGAAATCAAGTCTTATTCCGGCGGGACTGGTTGGGACAGTACTTACTTTAGGAGCTGATTTGGTGGCTTTTCATGCATTTCCTGTACACTATCCTGTAGGGGTTGTCACAGGGCTGTTAGGAGCACCATACATGCTGTATCTGCTTATTAGAATGAATAGAAGAGGTGTGAATTAATGGGAAAACACATATTAGAAGCCAAAAATCTGGTGGCTGGTTATGATGGGAAAGCGATAATAAAAGGGCTTAATCTGACCATACCCGAAGGTAAAATATCAGTAATAATAGGCGCAAACGGCTGTGGCAAATCTACTCTTCTAAAGACCTTTTGCAGATTAAACAAAGTTATGAGTGGAGATATCTATCTGGATAATAAGCCTGTATCCGAGTATTCATCTAAGGAAATATCTAAAATAATAAGTCTTATGCCACAATCACCACTGGTGCCTGAAGGAATAACCGTCTATGATTTAATTAGCAGAGGACGTTTCCCTTATAGGAAGGTATTTAGGGGAATGGATGATAAAGACTTTAAGGCTATTGAAGAGGCTATGCAGACTATGGGTATAACTGAGCTTCGAGACAGAGCGGTAGATGAGCTTTCCGGAGGACAGCGCCAAAGGGTGTGGATAGCACTTGCGCTTGCGCAACAGACTGATATATTATTTTTAGATGAGCCTACGACATTTCTTGACATAGCATATCAGGTAGAGATTCTTGATTTGCTTGGAGAGCTAAATAGGACTAAGAAGACTACCATCATTATGGTTCTGCACGATATCAATCTCTCTGTAAGATACGCAGACTATATATTTGCCCTCAAATCAGGGAATCTTTATGCTGAAGGAAGGCCTGAAAATGTAATAAGTGAGAAACTTATAAAGGATGTATACGGGCTTAATAGTAGGTTATTACAGATCCTACTTCAGATGCACCTATGGTCATTCCTATGGGAAAGCACAGTAGGGAGCTTGAGGCGGATTTATAATGTTAGATTAGCTTAAGTAATTTGCCTTGTTTTTATCACGAAAGTAGTTTATTATGAAAGATAAATAATATCAGAATTTGAATGGAGGTACGATATGAAACTTGCAGAGGCATTACAGGAAAGAGCTGATTTAGTAAACAACATAGAAAGACTCAGGTCGAGGATAAGAAATAATGCACTAGTACAGGAGGGTGAAGAGCCTGCTGAGAATCCTAAGGAACTTATAAAGGAATTAGATGGCTGTATAGAAAGATTTGGTTTTCTTGCAAGCAAGATAAATAAGACTAACAATGAGACAAAGATTGGTGATATGACTATTACAGAAGTAATTGCCAAGAAAGATGCCCTCATTCTTAAGGCGGGAGCATATAGGGATTTTGTCTATGAGGCAAGCAGTATGGCAGGAAGGGCCAGAGGAACTGAGATTAAGATTGTTCCTACTCTCAAAGTAACTGACCTTCAGAAAACAGTCGATAAGCTTTCCAAAGAGATTAGACTGCTTGACAACAGCCTTCAGGCAACAAACTGGAGTACAGACCTTATTGAAGACTAGTACGGGATTTTAATTTACTTAGTTGGTAGCAAATTAGGGCGAATGTAAACTTTTCGAGCTTTGCTCATTCAAATATGGCTGGCTTAAGGTAAGCCGGGGTTCGAATCCCCACCTTATTGTTATGACCATTATCGAGTACAAGCGTATCAATTATCATTGTTTAAGAAGATAACACCATACATTGACTAAGCTGCGAGGGTGGGAACGGGGACTAAGAAAAAATAATTAAGAAAGATAATAGTTATAGTTAAAAAAGCGTAGAATAATAATTACTATTGTACTACGCTTTTTTGTGGTAAATTTCCCTTAATATAGCACTTAGATGATAATTTTGATATTTACACAGGTAGGGCTAAAGGTACTAGCCTTGTAAAGCAACAATTGCCTCCTCAGAGAGCCCTGTATACTTCATTATTAGCTTAGTTTCAAGCCCTTCCTCAATCATCGTTTTTGCAATTTTTAACTTTTCATTCTTAGCACCGCGTTTTTCACCGCGCTTTTCGCCGCGTTCTTCACCCTCGCTAATCCACTCGTCTCTCCATCTCTGTAAAGTTTCATCCATCTTTATGGTACCTCCTTCATTTAGCTTGAATCTGGCTTTGATTCCACTTGTTACGCGGAAATCTGCATTATTATAAGCATCATTTTTAGTAAATACTTTCATAAGCTTTGCTAGCATAGAACCATCATCTACAGCAGCATTTACATAAATCTCGCTAAGTCCGTCTTCAATTATCTTTCCAGTCTCTGCAACAGTCTTTCTGACATGGTAGATAGGCAGGTTATCCTTAAATAAATCAAAGGATGAGATAAATATAATGCAAACATCAGGTATTTTCCCAAATGGTTGTCCGGACTCAGCTATGTTCGCTGTCAAAACAGAAGCATTATAACGAACTCGTTTTAAATGATTATCATCATTTGCTTTTTGAACTTCGATATTTATGTATTGTCCATCTCCTGTAAAGCACTTTGCATCCAGTACTACTGAACGCCCTTGTAGATTTTTGATGTCAAACTGGTGCATATTCTCAGTAACAATAAGTTCATCATCACCTAAAATCACCCTTAGGATTTCTTCACAAAATTCCTTGTGTTCAGCCATTTTACGAAACATAAGGTCATCGATCGGGTTCAGACCCTTTAAGTACTCATCACGTTCTTTTCTTGTTGGCATATAGTCCTTTCTTTCGTGGGTTTGCTATAATGCCTTTAGGTACATTATAGCAGAAGTTTTTAGAAATAGAAACCCAAATATATTGCTATCAGTCTTGTAAATTACTTCAGAAATATAGGTTACAATGTAAAACGGTTACAATAATCAGAATAGACTGATATTAAATACAGCTTAAAAGAAATATGTAAAAAAACTTATATTATTATTGATTATTGTAACTCGTACCAATAAATATGATTATAGAACAAACAATAATTTTTGACAACGGCAATATGCACGAAAAAACGAGAAAAAAATGTACAAAATAGACAAAGTTCAATTTATATAACCACCTTTATCCTTAGCCCCTCACTCTCTGTCATCTCAGCAGTTATTTTACCTTTGTGAGCCTCCACTATCGCCTTAGCCATGGAAAACCCTATGCCATGCCCTCCGGTTTCGGAGTTTCTGGAATTACCGACTCTGTAGAACCTGTCGAAAAGATGCTCTGCATTTTCCTTAGATAGACCTTTGGCTGAATTAACAGCATCTATTGTAATACGTCCGTTTTTCTTATTTATTTCAAGAAGTATATTGCCATCCCCGGTAGAGTATTTGATAGCATTGTCAAGGAGGATGGTAAGTAACTCCCTTATGCTTTCTGCATCACCTTTTAAGGTGAGATTTGGTTTAATATTTGTTTCCAGTTTCTTGTTGTTTATTGTGGCAAGTCATAGCTTTTTGAGACAGAGGCAATTATTCTCTTTAATTATATGAATAATGATTCTAGATTGTGCCATAGCAAAAATTTTTTTCAAAAAAAGAAATATTGGTTATATAAAAAGAATTACAAGCTAATGGGGTTCAAAAATTTTTGTGGGACCAATAATTACACTCGATTTAACTCGCCTGTGTAATTACAATTGTCCATATTGCATCAACCAAAATATTATTAAAAAAAGGATGTCATAGTTAGCAATGAAATTAGTTATGAAAAAAATAACAAAATTACTTAAGCTATTAAGAAAAAAATGGAGCTCGAAACATTGAGATTACAGGAGGCGGTGAACCAACACTATATACAAGAATTGAAGATTTTTGTAGATATATAGATGGTTTGGGATTTAAATTAGCATTAGTTACTAATGGCTCTCATTTACATCATAATTTTGAGTTGTTTAAAGAAATTCATTTTTCATGGATAAGAGTGAGTTTAGATGCTGGAACTGGATTAACATATTCAAAGCTACATGGAGTGGGAGTAGAAAAATTCTCGTTGGTTCTTTCAAATATACAAGAAATATCACCTTGTACTAGTCTTGGGATAAGTTATGTCGTTTGTAAAGAAAATATAAAAGAAATAGAGTACGCATATGAACTGGCGTGCAAGACTGGTGCAAAGTATTTTGAAGTGAAAATGATACGTGATTGGAATAGCAATATGATACTTGCAGAAAGTCAAGCAATTATGTTACAATTAAGGCAAATAATGGATTATGAGGTTGATGGTACTAAGATAATTTGTCCAATAGAGTTTACAGATAAGTGTACAGAGAAAAAACAAAGATGTTGGACATCCGATTTGAGAGCAGTTATTACGCCGGAAGGAATGTGTAGATGCACATATTCAAGAGGTGGCAATAAAATGCCTTTGCCAGAAACTATAGAAGAGTTTATAATGTACAGAAATATTTTAAACAAGGAAAGTGTATCTAATAAAGAATGTCTTTTTGTACAAGAAAAAAAGCTTAATTCAATGGTTGATAAACTAATTAATGATTCTGATTATATATAAAAATAATGGAAAGTTACACAGATGAGGTAATTGAAGATGAGGAATGGATATGATGATATAATCAGTATGAGATTATCAAATCATGGTCTCTTACATAAAGAAGATAGAATTGAATTAAGTCAACTATTAGGGATACAAGCACAATTTTTTTCTCATATGCAAATTATTCTGCAAAAAAATAAGACAAATTGAACTTGAGATAGATGATGTTTTTTAAAAGCATGGACATTAAGGGGAACTATGCATATATATGATATAAAAAGATTGTTCTGTCTTTATTCATGATGGTATGATGTCAAAAATATATGAAGGAATTTTTGGGAAGATGAGTCTGTAGTTACAAAAAAAGAGAAAAATCCTATTTTTGTGATATAATGATAGATTGCATTAATAATGGAGTTGTAGAAAAAAATTATATAATAAATAGGTGTTTTGAAATGGGGATGACTAAGACAGAGAAGGATATACTATTTAATTCATGGGGAGGAATTCCTAGATTTTTTTGGTAGAAACAGGAGAACTCGTTTTTACAAGGAATTCGAGATACAAAAATATAAAATTGCACCCAGTAGAATAAAGATAGGAATGATTCAAGCTGAAATAGAACAATTAAAAAGATATATCAATACATATGGACCAGTTACAATATATGATATAATGTATTTTTAAATGGAGCAAGTCAAAGTGCTTAAAGCACATTTGTGAAATAGAATATAGTAAGTTAAATATACAGGGAGAAGAATTCTATTATAGAGATAAGTATTACGAAGATTTTTAATAGAGATAATGATACGATTGTTTTTTCAGGATTTGATCCTTTTGTTATTGGATATGAGAAGAAAAAAATAGTATTATATTTAAACCACAAAAATATACGTGATATATATTTGTTGCAAGGTGTTATTCGTCCTACTTTATTTTGGAAGAATCATATAGTTGGGGTTTGGTGGAAAACAAGGAATACTGTAAATATAAAGTTTTTTGAAAAACTATCATGTGGAATAAAAGCAAAGTTTTGTGAACTATTGGCTAATTTATTAAACGATGAACTGTTAGAGTACAAAGTAATAGAAGATTAATAGATAAGTGGGGGTGCGGACATAAAGTTGGCATCGCTCAAACAGCTCACAGTAACAGAGAGAAGGCAGTGATAATCGATGCCATAAAGAATAACTAATCATTGCCTTCACTATTATATAAGTTACAAATATCAAAAAGCAGTTATTATTACCCAAAGAAAGCTATAGCCTGTAAAAGCAAATATGAAAACTTAAAGACTAGGATATTTCACCTGATGCTGAACTTGTTAACAAAATGCTAGATGATGCCGAAATATAAACCATAATTCTAAGCGAGCCTTATAATACCGCCTTTATTCTAAGCTTTCCATCATCACCAGTCACCTCAGCACTTATCTTACCTTTGTGGGCCTCCACTATCGCCTTTGCCATGGAAAGCCCTATGCCATGTCCTCCTGTTTCAGAGTTTCTGGAATTATCGACTCTGTAGAATCTGTCGAAAAGATGCTCTGCGTTTTCTTTAGATAAACCTTTGGCTGAATTGACAGCATCTATAGTAATATGTCCGTTTTTCTTATTTATTTCTAGAACTATATTTCCATCCCCGGTAGAGTATTTGATAGCATTATCAAGGAGGATGGTAAGCAACTCCCTTATGCTTTCTACATCACCTTTTAAGGTGAGATTCGGTTTAATATTTGCTTCCAGTTTCTTGTTGTTTATTGTAGCAAGTCCGCTAAAAGAAGTAACAGTCTCTTTAGCTAGGTCTGACACTGAGAAATCAATAAATTTTAAGCTGTCCTTTCCCTCGTCAAGTTTTGATAAATGTATGAGGTCGTTAGTCAGCTTTGCAAGCCTTCTTACCTGAGTCTTAATGTCATCCAGCCACTCATTTTCCCCTTCATTTATCTCCATTACCCCTATGTCAGCCTCTATGATGGCAAGAGGAGTCTTTATTTCGTGACCTGCATCAGATATGAATCTTTTTTGCCTTTCATAGCTTTTTGAAACAGGTGCAATTATCCGCTTTGAAAATGCTAAAACTATGATAAATACAGTAATCCAGCCGATAAAGGATGCTGAGAGGCTTACAATAAGGAAGTAATTTGCACTGGATAGACCATTATATATATCAAGACACATAACAGCATTATAGCCATTTAAGCTTATCTTTGCATACCTAAAGTTTCTATAAAAGCCTCTATCAGAACTGCCTTCATATATCTGCTTTGCAATTTTAATACTGTATTCATCAGAAATGGCGAAGATGTGCTTAGTATCACTTGCGGCTACATTTCCATCACCATCAAAGCTAACAACGAAATATCTGCTCTCAAACTTAACCTCAGGAGATATACCATCGTCAAAATGTCCGTAATCATCCCAGTTATCATCCCAGTCACGATCTGGTGGAGAAGGTCTGGGCTCTTCAGTATTATAATTATTGGTAAGATAATTTATGGTATTGTCGGCATTGTCAATTACTTTTTTGAAGTTGATAAAGTTAATTCCCCCTACAATAAGCCCCAATATAAGCAGGGTTACAGCCATAGAAACTGCTATCAGCTTGAACCTGAGTTTTGAGATAACATTGTTTTTTTTCATTAGTGCAGGAAATCCTTTCTATTTTGACATAATCAGAGAGTAGCCAAGGTTTCTGGTCACCTTGATTTCGATATCAGCCCCAAGTGAAGCCAGTTTCTTTCTCAGATAAGAAATATTTACCCAGACAACGCTGATGTCGGCTTCGGTATCAAAGCCCCAGATTTTCTCCATGAATTTCTCAGCAGAAATGAGATTCTTAGGATAACTCATCATAAGCTCCATCATCTGAAATTCCTTGTTGGATAGCTTAAATTCACCTGTCTTAGTGGATAGCACAAAGCTTGCACGGTTAAGGGAAACGTTGCCAAACTCAAGTATAGAGTCACCTTCAGCCATACGGCTCCTTGTCATAGCTCTGATTCTTGCAAGCAGCTCCTTTGGCTCAAAAGGCTTGGTCAGATAATCATTTGCACCCAAATCAAGCCCTTCTACCTTATCATCCACCTCGGATTTGGCGGTGAGTAAGAGTACCGGGATGAGATTTCCCTTATTTCTTAGTTCCTTAAGTACGGTAAAGCCGTCTTTCTTAGGCATCATCACGTCTAAAATCACTCCGTCATAGGTGTCCACGTCAAGGTAATCAAGCGCTTCTTCACCGTCAAATACAGCATCTACACTATATTTGCTGGCTTCAAGTATGGCTTTGACAGCCTTTGAAAGCGATTTTTCATCCTCTGCAAGTAATAGCCTCATGTTTTATCTCCTTTGTGATCTTTTGCTTATTCTAACATAAGATAAAAAGAAATAAGTGTCAAGAGAATTAAATATAAGACAAATTTCAATTGCCAAAAATAAAAAAATTATTTATTTAAGTTTCATTTAAGCTTCACTATATATAATGACCTCAACATAAATGAACAGCAAAGAAAGGAGAAATCCTATGAAATTTTTAGTTATACCTGCCTTTGAACCTGATGAAAAACTAATCAAGCTGCTTGAAGAAGTAAGTGCCTTGAATCTATGTCAGATTATAGTTGTAGATGATGGTTCAGGAGATAAATTTAATAATATATTTGCAGAAGCAGAAAAATACGCCATAGTACTTGCGCATGGTGTCAATAAAGGAAAGGGAGCTGCGCTTAAGACAGCCTTTACTTATATAAAGGGGCTTAACGTGAATGGAATAATAGTTACAGCTGATTCAGATGGACAGCACACAGTAAGCGACATAATCAAGGTTTCTGACAGTCTTAGGATAGATGAAGCAGCGATAACTACAGGAGCAAGATATTTTACAGGAAAAGTTCCTCTTAAGTCAAAGGTAGGAAATACCATAACAAAATACATTTATTTCCTCGTATCCGGACTTTCCTAAATGATACCCAGTGTGGTCTCAGAGCCTTTAGTGTAAGCAGCATACCATTTCTACTCTCAATAAACGGAGACAGGTACGAATATGAAATGAACATGCTCTTACTTGCTAAGAAAAACGGACTTAGCATAAAGGAAGTTCCAATCGAAACCGTTTACATAGATGACAATAGTGGCAGCCATTTTAGTCCTGTCAAAGATGCGGTAAAGATATATGGAGAGATACTTAGATTCACTCTTTCTTCAATAGCAGCATTTGCTACAGACTACGCAGCATACGGACTCCTAAGCCTCTTATTTGCGGCTCTGCCAACCTCCCTTATGTTAGTGCTTTCCAATGTAGGAGCAAGGTTAATAAGCAGTACCTTGAATTTCAACATAAACAAGAAGTTTGTATTTAAGCACAGCGAAAAAGGAAAGGGAAGCCTCATAAGGTACTTCAGCCTTGTGGCAGGTATACTTGGATTAAATACCATTATACTTTTAGGACTAAATACCCTGTCAGGAGGCAACATTTATTTACTTAAGCTAATTGCAGAACTTGCTTGTTTTGCCATTAGTTTTACAGCACAAAAGCTCTTTGTATTTAAGATGAAAAATGAAAAGGAGAAAAAAAGTATAGCTAGATTATCAATACTTAAAAAGGAGGAAGAACCATGCGTAATAAGAAATTTCTAAAAAAAAACCACTGGCCCTTAGTATAGCTGCAGGACTTCTCATTGCCTCGCTTGACAGCTATGTACTGCTAAAGACCTTTGTAATACCGGAGGTACAGGCTGTAGTTGTAAAAAACACGGATACCACCGTAGCACAGGCTGCTGAAAATACAGCTGCTACAGATGAGGCGGCGGGCGGAGCAGGCAATGCTGCAGCTGATAATACCGCTACAGGTGGTACTACTACAGAGAATCAGACTGTGGCGGATACGGCTTCTGAGAGTACGATAGCTACCAGTAATACAGAGGCTGCAACCCAAAAGACTGTGACAGATACCTCTTACAAGGACGGAAATGTAGATATAACAATAACCACAGTCAGAAAGAACAATACCACTGTATATGTGGCTGATGTCAAACTCTCAAACTCAAATTACTTAAAGACAGCCCTTGCCTATGACTCATTCGGCACAAATGTAACCGAAACCACATCATCTATGGCTTCAAACAACAATGCTATCCTTGCTGTAAACGGCGATTATTACGGAGCAGACAGAAGCGGATATGTTATTAAAAATGGTGTAATTTACAGAAATACGGTAAGAAGCGACAGCAATTATCCTGATTTGGCAGTATATAAGGATGGCTCGTTCAAGATAATTTATGAAACTGATGTAACTGCAGAGCAGCTCCTAGCTGACGGAGTAGTTAACCTCTTTGCATTTGGACCTTCGCTTATAGAAAATGGTAGTATAACTGTAGACCAGAATACAGAGGTAAGGCAGGCTATGACAAAGAATCCTCGTACAGCAATCGGCATAGTTGATTCTAACCACTACATCTTAGTAGTATCTGACGGGAGAACAAGCGAGAGTGAGGGACTTTCTCTCTACGAACTTGCGGAAGTTATGAAGGAGTATGGTGCTACTACAGCTTACAACCTTGATGGTGGCGGTTCATCAACGATGTACTTCAATGGTAACATAATAAATAATCCTACAACCAACGGACATAATATATCAGAAAGAGAGGTGAGCGACATTGTTTACATTGGATATTAAAAACAAAAAAGCTATTAAAAATCTTATTATTTGCGGAGCACTTAGCCTATTCCTTGCAGTATTTGCCTATGTTTATGAAATGTTCTCTTACGGGCAGTACTCGGTGCATATGAGACTGATGTTCATCTTCCCACTTATTGCAGGAGTATTCATTTTGTTTAAGAATTCACTAAACAAGTATTTTCTTAACACAGCACTTGCAGTATTGGCAAATGGTTTCCTTGTGAAGGGAATCATCGAAATATCGGGAAGAACCTCATCTTTTGACCATTTATACTTAATTTCAGCTTGTCTGCTTTTGTTTGCAGCCGTTGTATTTAAGAGAAAAAGAATTGAAGATAGTGAGTAATGCTTAAAGGAGTCGGTATACTGCCGGCTCCTTTGTAAGCTAAAGAGGAAAGTATCACTCTATAAGATAAACCTAGCAAACAGGTAGGCATATAGTTAAAACTTATAACAATACATAAAATCAAACGATTTTTCAAATGAGATATTTAGTGGTATTATAACTTCATCAAAAGAACAGACACCAATCGGATATTGCTAATGCTTTAAGCGGAGATGTCCGGTAGAGAGGTTATCATTGATTAATAAAAGGAGATTAACATTATGAGCAAATACAAATTTGAGACCTTACAGTTACACGTTGGACAGGAGCAGGCAGACCCTACTACAGATGCAAGAGCGGTACCTATTTATCAGACTACTTCTTATGTATTTCATAACAGCAAACACGCTGCTGATAGATTTGGCTTAGCAGATCCGGGTAACATCTATGGAAGACTTACCAATTCCACCCAGGATGTACTTGAGAAGAGAATAGCTGCTCTTGAAGGTGGAAGTGCTGCTCTGGCATTGGCGTCAGGTTCATCTGCAATTACTTATACTATCGAAGCGCTGGCTGCAAACGGCGGACATATAGTTGCACAGAAGACAATCTATGGAGGAAGCTACAATCTTCTTGCACACACACTTCCTCAGTTTGGAATCGAGACAACATTTGTAGATATACATAATCTTGCTGAGGTAGAAGCAGCAATTAAGGATAACACCAGAGGAATATTTATTGAAACTCTTGGCAATCCTAACAGTGATATTCCTGATATTGATGCGGTTTCTGAGCTTGCTCATAAACATGGACTTCCTGTAGTAGTTGACAATACCTTCGGAACTCCTTATTTAATCAGACCTTTTGAGCATGGTGCAGACATAGTAGTACACTCAGCTACAAAGTTCATAGGAGGACATGGAACTACTTTGGGCGGTGTAGTTGTTGAATCAGGTAAGTTTGACTGGAAGGCTAGCGGAAAGTATGGCAATATTGCAGAGCCAAACCCTAGCTACCACGGCATTTCCTTCTATGATGCTGTTGGTCCTGCTGCCTTTGTTACCTATATACGAGCAATTCTCCTAAGAGATACAGGAGCTGCAATATCTCCATTTAATGCATTCCTTCTCTTACAGGGTGTGGAGACTCTTTCTTTAAGACTTGACAGACATGTTGAGAATACCAAGAAGGTTGTGGACTTCCCTTAAGAATCATCCTAAGGTTCTAAAGGTTAACCATCCATCACTTCCTGAACATCCTGATCACGAGCTTTATAAGAAGTATTTTCTAAATGGAGGTGCTTCCATATTTACGATTGAGATTAAGGGAGGAAAGGAAGAAGCTTGGAAGTTCATAGATAACCTTAAGATATTCTCCCTCCTTGCCAATGTTGCGGATGTAAAGTCACTTGTTATCCACCCTGCAACCACAACTCATTCACAGCTTAATGAGAAGGAGCTTGCTGAGCAGAACATTAAGCAAAATACAATTAGGCTTTCAATAGGAACTGAGCATATAGATGATATAATCGCGGACCTTGAAGGTGGATTTGCAGCTATATAAATCAAGTGAGATGTTGACTTTTTATATAAATCTGTATTACAATGTGAACAGGCGAAAGGTTATCAATAGCCATAAATTAGGAACCCCCAAGAGCTGCTATCTCTTGGGGGGTTCTATTCCGTTTTTTTTTAGGTGGATAGCATAAATTATTTAGAAATTATACAGCGTTTTACAGCAATGTAAGGCGCTTTTATTCTTTTAAAAATCTTTTTTTATTTTTTTCTAAACTTTAAGGTTCATTTTAGGTTCGTGGTTTATTATGTACTCATAAAAATAAATCACATAAAAACAACAAGAAAAAAACAACAAGAAAAAGAAGTTAATTAAATGAAAGGAGGAAAACTTATGGGACAGGGTACATTTCAGAGGTTTGAAATAAAGTTCTTATTAAGTAAAGAACAAAAGGAAGCAGTACTTGAAGCAATGAAGCCTTATATGAAGGCAGACAGCTACGGCAACAGTACAATAAGAAATATATACTTTGACAAACCTGATTTTTTTACTCATAAGGCATTCTCTTGATAAACCAATTTATAAAGAAAAGCTTAGGGTAAGAAGTTATAAAAAGGTGTATGAAGAGGATAAGGTATTTATTGAACTTAAAAAGAAATTCGATGGAATAGTTTACAAAAGGAGGATTGAAGCTAAAGAAAAAGAAGCAATGGATTACCTTTGTAAGGGAAAGAAGCTTGAGAAAGAAAGCCAGATAGGAAAAGAAATAGATTATTTCTTAGACTTCTATGGTGATATAGAGCCAAAAGTATTCCTAAGTTATGACAGACAGGCGTTCTTCGATAAAGGCAATCCTGACTTTCGAATGACATTTGATGAAAACATTCTTTGGAGAGAAGACAACTTAAGTCTAACCAATGAGGTTTACGGAAAGCCAATACTTGAAGACGGAGAGGCCCTACTCGAAATAAAATCAGCAGATACTTTCCCGTTGTGGTTGGTAGAAGTTCTTAGCAAATACGGCATTTACAAAGTTTCATTTTCAAAGTACGGCAATGCCTACACAGAGATATTGAAGAACAGAAGATGGATGTTTGCAAGGGAGGTAGAATTTAACAACGAAGAAAATATGAAAGAGAGGTTGGAGTATGGATATGTTTAATAGTTTATTTAGCAGTGGAACTACCACAGCAGTTTCACCTGTATCAGTTTTTATTTGTATAGGAGCGGCGCTTGCGATAGGAATCTTACTAGCCCTGGTCTATACCTATAAGAGCAGATATTCACAGAGTTTTGTGGTTACGCTGGCAATGTTGCCTGCTGTAGTAAGTATGGTAATACTTTTGGTAAATGGCAATGTAGGAGCAGGAGTAGCTGTTGCAGGAACGTTCGGACTTGTAAGATTCCGTTCGGTACCTGGTACGGCGAAGGAAATAGGAGCAATCTTCCTTTCAATGGTTACAGGACTTGCAATAGGAATGGGCTTTATTGGATATGCAGCAGCATTTGCTCTCATAATGGGAGTAGTAACTCTCATTTACACAAAACTGGGATATTCAATTTTTTCAGGCTCTAAGTTACAGAAGAGTCTTACAATTACAATACCTGAAAATCTTGACTACACAGATGTATTTACAGAAACACTTAATAAATATACCAAGAACTCAAACTTACTTGGTGTAAAGACAACCAATATGGGTAGCTTATTCAAACTTAGCTATGATGTTACCCTGAATAAGGAGGGAATAGAAAAAGAATTTATTGATGCACTTAGATGTAAAAACGGTAACTTGGAAATTCGCTTAAACCGTCCTGGAATGGGTGGAGAAGAACTTTAATTAACAAGAAAAATAATAATAAACAGCTTATAAGAAAGGAAACTAAAATTATGAAAAAGAAGATAATGATGATAGCTTTAACAGGTGGGCTTTTAATTAGTGTAACAGCTTGTAACAAAGCAGGTGCTGCAAAGAGTGGCACCGCTGCCAAAACTGTGGTAACTACCACTTCAAGTACCACAAGCGGTGCCAGTGTAACTACTGACAGCTCTACTACCAGCAACTCTAATACTGACAGTACAACTACTGCATCTTCAGGGACATCCTCCTCTACTGCGACAGGGACAGTGAAGGCAGATATGTTTACAGATCGTGATAAAGATGCGTCTTACGATGAATCAAGTGCTACCAAGGTTAATCTAAGTGAAATAAAGGATTCAACCTATACTATTACAAAGGAAGGTGTTTACATACTTTCAGGAACCTATTCAGGTCAAATTATTGTAAATGTAGCGGACACAGCCAAGGTTCAGCTTGTGCTTGACGGAGTGACAATAACCAATGAAAGCAGCGCAGCTATATATGTTAAAGAAGCTGACAAGGTTTTTGTAACACTTAAGGATGGTACTACAAGTACACTTACAACTTCAGGGGCCTTTGTATCAACGGATGACAACAATGTAGACGGTGTAATCTTCTCAAAAGGTGACCTTACCGTAAACGGCAGTGGTTCTCTTAAGATAAGCTCTACTGCTCACGGAATAGTGGGCAAGGATGATGTTGTAGTTACAGGTGGAAACATTGATATTACTTCTACAAAGAAGGGTATCAGCGGAAAGGACAGTGTAAGGATAGCTGATGGTACTATCAATATTACAACAGGAACTGATGGTATCCACTCTGAAAACAGTGATGATACAAGCAAGGGTTTTGTATACATTGAAGGTGGCACTATTACAATAAATGCAGCTGATGATGGTATTCACGCTGGAACTACCCTTGATATAGTTGGTGGTAAGATTGACATAACCAATAGTAATGAAGGTCTTGAAGGTAAAGATGTAAATATCTCAGGCGGTGAAATAAATGTAGTGTCAAGTGATGATGGTATCAATGCAACAGCTTCTTCTGTAACAGGACAGAAGGAAAATATGCAGGCAGAAGATGCAAGTATCAATATCTCCGGTGGTAAGATAACAGTAAACGCAGAAGGAGACGGACTTGATTCTAACGGCGACCTCACAGTAAGTGGTGGTGAGACTTATGTAAGTGGTACAACAAGGGGCGGAAACGGCGGTATCGATTATAACGGTACAGCTACAATTACCGGTGGAACAGTTATAGTAACAGAGATTCAGAGTATGACAGAGAACTTTGGTTCAGGCTCTACCCAGGGCGTAGTACAGTTAAGTGTATCTAATCAGGCAGCAGGAACTGCAGTCAGCATCAAAGATTCAAAGGGCAATGTACTGGCAACTTACACTCCTGCAAAAGAATACAACAGCGTTATCATCAGTGCTGCCGGAATGGTGCAGGGTGAGACCTATACAGTAATAGCAGGAACTACTACACAGGAAGTAACACTTAGTCAGCTTGTAACCGGATCAACTGGAATGGGTGGCCCTGGCGGTCCCGGTGGCATGGGTGGTCCTGGCGGCCCTGGCGGAAACGGAGGTGGACCCAGGGGAGGTTTCGGGAACGGAATGAATGGCGGGCAGGATGGCAATGGTGGTAATATAGCCCAGAACGGTAACGGAGGTCCTGGTGGCAACGGAAACTTCGGAGGTCCACAGGGTAACGGAGGCTCCGGCGGAAACAATTTTGGAGGTCCACAGGGTAACGGAGGCCCAGGTGGAGGCGGATTTGGAGGCCCAAATGGTAACGGAGGCCCGGGTGGCAATGGAAATTTCGGAGGTCCACAGGGTAACGGAGGTCCTGGTGGTGGCGGCAACTTTGGAGGTCCACAGGGTAACGGAGGCCCAGGTGGAGGCGGATTTGGAGGCCCAAATGGTAACGGAGGCCCAGGCGGCAACGGAAACTTCGGAGGTCCACAGAGTAACGGAGGCCCAGGTGGCAACAACTTCGGAGGCCCACAGGGCAACGAAGGTCCACAGGGCAACGAAGGCCCTGGCGGAAACAACTTTGGAGGTCCACAGGGTAACGGAGGCCCGCAGGGAAGACCTGAGGGAGCCCCTCCAAATGGCAGACGTAGAAATTGGGCTAACAACGAAGGCAGTTCCAACAATAGTATGAAAGGAGGACAGAGTAAATCATCTGGAACAACTAACAGTTCAAACAATAATTCCGGAACAAAGGGAAGTACTAATAAAAGCAGAAGCTAAGACTATAGTGGAAAGAGCAGCGCTGGTACTTCACAAATATCCAATCAAAAATTGCTTAATTAGTTACAAAGAGATTGTGAGGGTTAAGGCTCTCGCAGTCTTTTTGTTGACTATGTTTATTGCTTTTATTATAATTAGATGATGCTTGGTTAAAAAGTATTTACACTTGTATTATTGGTTTTTATTCAGAATAGTAAAACTGAAACGATGAGAATAAGACGTTTTTGAATTTAACCGGATAACATAGGGATGATTATATATGAAAATAGTACAAAAAATAGATGAGGAAAACAGACTCCTGATAGAGGCTTCAGAAAAAGCCACACTTAAGGAAAATATGGGGAAACCCAGTCTTAAATTATATTTTAAAAGTGGGATACAAGACCGTTTATTTCCTTTAGAAACTTCATTTGAGGAAAATAAATCCGGTGAATATGTACTGGTAGGGCGAAACACCATTCTTCTTCCTTATGTATTCTTAAATGAAGCAGGAGATGAAAAGGTAGAAGTTAGAGTGGAACTTTTCCAAGGGGGAAGCAGAAAAGCTATAGGTGAACCATTTTATTTAGATTCAAAGTATTTTGTCAAACCGCAGATGAATGAAACAGGGAGATTTGCTGAGATAAGGTGGATTGCGGCACTTTTATTGCTGCCGGTTGCAGTGATAACTTCTTTTTTAGCAGGAAATAAGGGTAGAAATGCTCTTAAAAAAGCAAATCAGTATATAAAAAGGTGGACAGGGATTTCTTTTAGTTTGCGAGAGTTTAAAACAGATTATTTGAAAAAACAGTATGAAAAGAGTCTAAGTTTACCTGTTAAAACGAATAATGTCCTTTTTTTATCGGAGAGAAAGGTGGAAAAAGGCGGTAATCTGGCTCTTGTTTATGATGAATTAAAAAACAATAAGAATCTTATAATCACATCATTTTTAAAAACAAAAACGGTAGACAGGCTTAGCTTTAAGGAACTGCGGGAATCTGCAAGGCTTATGGCAGAGGCAGGATGTATTGTTTTAGAAGATTTTTATCCTCAGCTCCATGCATTAGACCTAAGGAAGGAGACTAAGGTTATCCAGCTTTGGCATGCCTGTGGCGCATTTAAGGCTTTTGGATTTAGCAGGCTGCATAAGCCCGGTGGGCCGGAAGAAGAGAGTAAAAATCATAGAAACTATGATAAGGTTTTTGTGAGTGGAGAGAAGATGATTCCTTATTACAGTGAGGCATTTGCTATTCCGGAGGAAAATGTACTTCCGCTTGGTACACCAAGAACGGATATATTTTTTGATGAGACCTATAAAGAGCAGATTTTTGCAGAATTATTCAATCAGTTTCCTGTTTTTAGAGGAAAGAGGATAATACTTTTTGCACCAACATTTCGCGGACAGGGCAATAAGGATGCGTATTATCCTGATTCTTCATTCTCTGTTGAGACTTTTATGAAGGATATGCCTGAGGATGTCATTTTAATTATCAAACAGCATCCTTTTGTCAAAAATACCATCAATGTACCGCAGGAGTATAAGGATAGAGTTTTCGATTTAAGTAAAAAAATATCAATCAATGACTTGCTATTTATCACAGATGTATTGATTACAGACTACAGTTCATCTGTTTTTGAGGCTGCACTATTAGATATTCCTATGGTATTTTACGTGTTTGATGAGGATAGCTACAGAAAAGACAGGGATTTTTACGAAGATTTTGATTCTTTTATTCCTGGGCTTAAAGCAGAAAATCAGGATGAATTAAAGAAGCAGACTTTAATATGCCTGGATAATGAAAAGGCTCTTACCTATGATACAACTGAGTTTAAGGAAACCTTTTTATCCGCCATTGATGGCAATAGTACAAAGAGAATTACAGAATATCTTATAGATTTGATAGAGGAGGATTAAGTTGAATATAAAACGATTGGGGCATATGTTGTTTGGGCTATGTTGCTTACCTTATCGCCTCTTACCGCTAAATCAGAATAAGACAGTTCTTTTTATGATTCATAACGATCATAAATGTGGTAATTTGAAATATATGTACGATAGTCTTTCTGAGAATAGACCAAATGATACATATATATTTATCTCAAAAGCAGAGTTGTTTTCCGGAGAAAACAAGCTGATAGGATTATTGTATTTTTATTTTGTTTTAAGTTTTCATCTGATGACTGCAGGTAGCATTTATCTTAATGATAATTTTCTGCCTCTTGCTTATATGCCGCTAAGAAAATCAGCAAAAGTCATACAGCTTTGGCATGGAATAGGAGCTTTTAAGCGCTTTGGACTTTCTACCGAAAAAGACCAATATGTAAGGCAGACGGTAGAGGAGGGAAATAAGAAGATAACCCACCTCTTTATCAGTGGAAAAGCCGTGATTCCTTACTATGAAGAAGCGTTTAGAGTTGGCAGGGAAAGAATCTTTCCTGTAGGACTTCCGGTTTTAGACTTTTATTTCGATGATAAATTAAAGAGAGCTGCAAAAGATAGTTTTTATCAATGTTTTGACGGATTGAAGGACAAAAAAATACTTCTCTATACACCTACTTTTCGCAATACAATGGCTGAAAATACAGCTTTACTTGAAGTTTTTTCTGTAAATGAGTTAAAGAAAGCTCTTGGAGAGGAGTGGGCAGTTTTGATACGGCTTCATCCCACCATTTCTGATAGTGGAATCATTAAAAATCTTCCTAAGGATGTTTATGATGTAAGCTACTATAAGGATGTTAAAGAGCTTTACGAAGTTTCCGATGTATTAGTGAATGATTATTCCTCTACAGTAGTAGAATATGCTCTTTTAAGAAAGCCTATCGTCTGCTTTGTACCTGACTTTGATAAATATGACAGAGGGTTTTACAGGGATTATGAAGAGAATGCGGTTGGTGAGATTGTTAAGGATTATAGAGGGCTTCTGAGTGCTATTAGGCAGGGGAAATCTGATGATGCTAAGCTTGATGGCTTCCTTAAACTGCATTATGACTATTTTGATTCTAATAATCGAAGGAGAATATTAGACATTTTATATCGTTAAAGAGAAGCATCTTTTATCTTTCATTTTAAGATTAAATATGGTATGATATGGGTGCTTATCTAAGTAAAAAGGAGTAACACAAATGGTTTTTTCCAGTATTTTATTTATTACAAGGTTCCTGCCACTGGTATTGGCTATTTACTTCATAGTGCCAAAGCGTATAAGGAATCTTGTTTTGTTTTTGTCAAGCATACTTTTCTATGCTTGGGGAGAGCCTATATATATTTTGCTTATGTGCTTTACCATAACGGTAGACTATGTATTCGGTATCATCATAGACCAACAGATATCGGCGGGTAAGAAAAACAAGGCGAAGGTATCGCTTGCGGCAGCAGTAGCTATCAATCTCTTGCTGCTTGGCTACTTTAAGTACGCCAACTTTACCATAGATACCATCAATTCGCTTACAGGGGCGGGGATAGCAGCTATCAAGCTGGCTCTGCCAATCGGAATATCATTTTACACCTTCCAGAGTCTATCTTATGTAATTGATGTTTACAGGGGCGATACTAAGGTACAGAAAAACATCCTTGACTTTGGAACCTATGTAACCCTTTTTCCACAGCTGATTGCAGGACCTATCGTAAGGTACCGTACAGTAGCAGAGGAAATGCAGGGAAGAGTAGAAAATAGAGCCGATTTTGTGAGGGGTATCAGCCGTTTCATCTTCGGTCTTGGTAAAAAAGTTCTGCTTGCCAATAACGCCGGTCTTCTTTGGGACAGTGTAAATGCACTGACTGCTTCTGAAATGTCAGTAGGAAGTTTTTGGCTGGGGATACTGGCTTATACTTTCCAGATTTATTTTGACTTTTCAGGTTATTCGGACATGGCTATAGGTATGGGACTTATGTTTGGCTTCCATTTTGATGAAAACTTCAACTATCCATACATGGCTAAGTCAATCACTGAATTCTGGAGAAGATGGCATATTTCGCTATCTACCTGGTTTAAGGAATATGTGTATATTCCACTTGGAGGTAATAGAGCAGGAATTGCAAAGCAGATAAGAAATATCATTATTGTATGGATGCTTACAGGCTTTTGGCATGGTGCAAGCTGGAACTTTGTTGCCTGGGGATTGTATTATGGTGCAATCCTGATTATTGAAAGGTCTTTCTTTTGAAAATCGTAGAGAAAATGCCTAAGTTTGTCAGACATATTTATACAATGTTTTTGGTTATCATTGGATGGGTACTCTTTTCCTTTGATTCATTTAAGAAGGGTGCAGAGTTTATAGCCGGAATGTTTGGACTAGGCGGATATTCTGTCATAAATAAAGAGTTTATTTACCTTTTACTTAATAATCTTGTACTTTTAGTTGTACTGGCTATTGCAAGTACAGATGTGCCTAAAAGATGTATTGAAAAGTTGACAGCAAAAAATAACGCTGCCTTAAAGGTGCTTGGTATAATTACGCTTGAAGTGATTTTAGGAATTTGTGTTGCCTACCTGGTAGCATCAACCTACAATCCATTCCTGTATTTCAGGTTCTAACGGGAGATATATATGAAGATATTAACTATTGAAAATGCTAAAATTGCTGTATTTGGTGGGACTTTGGCAGCTTTATTCTTTGGAGCCGTGCTTCATAAGCCTACCGAGTTTTCACAGTCCGAAAACAGATATTTGGAGCAGCGTCCCAAGTTTACAGCTGCGAAACTCTTAGACGGAAGCTTTATGAAAGACTATGAGACCTTTATTACTGACCAGTTCCCTGAAAGAAGCTTTTTTATGGGAGTAAAAACCGCTGTAGAGAGGCTTCGTGGAAGAACTGATGATAATGGAGTGTATTTTGGGAAAGATGGCTATCTTTTTGGGAAATATGACGCTTCCCTCTTTGAGTCAGAAACTGCAAAAAACAATGAAAAAGCCATTGCTGAGTTCGTAAAAATGTATGCAGACAAATTCGGAAAGGGACATTTTCGGGTGGCACTTGCCCCATCCTCTTCTGAGATTTTAAGTGATAAACTACCTGCCTTTGCCCCTGTCTACAATCAGACCGGATTTATCGAAAGGATAAAAAAAGAGGCGGGAGAGGAGTATGTTACTGACCTTGGTGACATCCTTAAAAAACACGCCAATGAGTATGTGTATTACAGGACAGACCACCACTGGACAAGCCTTGGAGCCTATTACGGATATGAAGCCATAGCTAAGGGACTGGGACTTAAGGTTAACTCTTTAACTGATTTGAAGGCAGATACAGTTGCAAATGATTTCCTTGGAACCTATGATTCTAAGGTAAATACAGGGGTTATAGGCGGGGTAACAGCCGATGACATAACCATATATTATTCTGCAGAGATAGATAAGGCAAAGATGACCTGGGATAATGACGAGGAAAAAAGCTATGACAGCATCTATGTATTAGATGCCCTAAAGGGCAAAGACAAGTATACTGTATTCTTTGGAGGCAACCACAGTGTTACAGATATAAAAACTGAAAACAATACAGGCAAGACCTTACTTTTAATCAAGGATAGTTTTGCTCACAGTCTTGCGCCATTTTTAATAAAGGATTATGATAGAATAATAATGCTAGATTTAAGATATTTTAATAAAAGTCTTAAAAAATACATTGATGAAAATAAAATCACTGATTTACTGGTACTTTACAGTACGCCTGACTTCGCAGAGGATGCAAATATTGGCAGATTGTTGAGGTAGATATGTTAAAGAAAGCTTTAAAGATTTCGCTTATAATTTCGCTGTTTTTCCTTATAATACTTGTAGCTGCGGCCTTTTTAACTAAGACTACTAAGGATAATATTAAGAAAGCAGAGACTACTGTACCAAACAGGGTGGAGTTTGCTAAGCCTGAGGTTGTGTCTGCAAAAGATATGTATAAGAAAGTTGCAAAAAAACTTAAGGTAAAGAAGCCTGATATTTACTCGATGAAGTATCAGAAGGCGGCAAACAGCATAATTGAGAATTATAAGAAAGGGCAACTATACTATAGATGCTCCTCTTCTTATCGTAAATCCATACGGAACCAATACTACCGGACTTTACATCTACTTTAAGCATAAGTTTAGAGTAAACACCATATATTCAGTCAATGTAAAGGAAATTGATGGAAAAGAAGATGTAAAGACAAAGGATTTTCAGGGAGCCTTGTACACCAATACCACAGGTATGCCCCTTGCGGAGCAGGAAGGCTTAATTATAGGTATGGTACCGGGAGAAAGAAATTATGTGTCAGTCTACATTTATGATGAGAATAATAAAATGATAGCTAAGGCAGGCTACAGGCTCGATATTCCTGAGGCTGATACAGTGACAATGAAGACTCTTACTGCTACACACGAAAGGGAGATAACCCAGCTTTCGGAAGGGTTGTTTACTGTATTTGGTCTTGACGATAACGGCAGAAAAGAAAGACATATATTGTTCTATGATAACTACGGAATTGTAAGGGCTGAGTTACCGCTTGTAAAAGGTGGCGGTGCTGCTGAGACCAATATAGCACAGATTAATGACAAGCTTTTTTATGCTGTTGACAGTAACAGGTTTGCCCTGATTGACAGATTCGGTAAGGTGGAGAAATTCATCTCGTTAGAAGACGGAGCTGTAGCTCTTGGAGATATGGACTTAAACACAGCTATAAGAAAGGCTGTGACATTGTCAAGAAGAAGCGGGAATGACGGAATTTTCTCAGTAGATATCTTAGAGGGCAAGTCTAAGGAAATAGTAAACTTTAATAAACTTTTCTCTGCTTATTATAAGAAGGGGGGTTCCAAGTTAAAGTTTACCTCGGTTCAGTTTCTTAATGACAATGATTTGATTGTAAGTGAGAAGAACACTTCATCCATAATTAGGATAAACAATGTCTTTAGAAATCCTAAGATAAAGGGAGTGATTTCAGGCACCGATATCTTAAAGGTAGCCTATGAGGATGTATTTTATAGTAAGGATGGAGACTTTGTCAGTCAGAAAAAGCAGAGTACAGCCTATGTTGACAAGAGTGAGAAGTTAGGTAAGAAGCAGTATCGCCTGATAGTTTTTGACAATAACCAGGGTGGACTTGATTCATTTTGCTACAAATATCTGGTTGACGCTGAGAAGATGAATTACAGCCTTGAAAACAGCGTTGAACTTCCTTACTCTGCCGAGAATGGAAGTGCTTCTCTTAATCAGGGTTACCTTATAGCATCTTCTACAGGAAGCGGAAGTTTTGAGGAGTATAATCCTGACGGATTTAAGCTTGCAAGCTATAGTTTTAAGAATAAGAAAAAGGCTTACAGGGTATTTAAGCATAGTATGAAAGGCAGTTGGTTTACCAAGTAATGGAATTTAATGAATTTATAAGTGATAAGAAGATACTGACAGGTATAGGAAAATTTAAGTTTAAGAGACCGACTCCGGTTCAGGAGGCAGTTTATGCCAAGATACTTGAGGGTGGAAGTTATTTTGTGCAGTCACCAACAGGTTCGGGAAAGACCTTGGCATATTTACTTCCTTTATTTGAGAAGTACAAATCTGTGGAGAGGGAGAATAAAGTCGTTATAGTTGCTCCCACCACAGAACTGGCCCTACAGATACATAGGCAGGCAGAGCTTGTCAGAGGAAATACAGGGATTGGGCTTCATTCGGTCTGCCTTGGTGGAAATGCCAGTATAATAAGGCAGATAGAAAATCTCAAAAAGAAACCTCAGATTATAGTAGGAACTCCGGGAAGAATAGTAGAGTTGATAAGAAAAAGGAAAATTGCCGCTCATTTGGTAAGGACTTTAGTTCTTGATGAGGGCGACAGACTCTTTGATAAGAACAATAAGGAGACTACGGATGCACTTATCAAGTGTTTTGTAAGAGACAGACAGCTTCTTTTGTTTTCTGCGACTTCCACGAAGGCAGCTCTTGAAGGAGCGAGAGCCTGGGCGGAAAGTATTGAGGAGATTAGTGCTGACGGCGGAAAAGAAATTCCTGCCAATATCAAGCATTGGTTTGTAGTCTGTGAAAAAAGAAACAAAATGGAAATCCTTCGTGGTACTACTGGGGCAATTAGAACCAGAAAGGCAATTATCTTTGTGAATGGTACTTATGATATAGAAGAAACCTACAAGAAGCTTGCCCATCACCATTATCAGGTAGATTTTATAGGAGGAGAGCGTACCAAGGAAGAGAGAAAGAAGGCTATGCAGGGATTTTCGCATGGTAAGATAAAGTATCTCATTGCTACAGACCTTGCTGCGAGAGGCTTACAGTTTGATGATGTAGATACAGTTTTCCATGTAAATCTTCCCGAGGATGCCGATACCTATCTTCACAGAGCGGGCAGGACAGGCAGAGCCGGAAGAGTTGGAAGAAACTTAAGTATAATAACTGACAGAGAACTTACTCTTATTAAAAAGTATGAAAAGGCACTTGGAATAAAGTTTTCACAGAAGTTTTACTATGATGGTAAGCTAATGGATGTGAAGAAGGAAGACAGGAGAAACGACGGCTGAACTTTATATAACCAAAGCATCAATGCGGATTTTTTGCTAAATGATGAAATGGATAAAGAAAATATGCTGCCAGAAGTGATTGAAAAATTTGCTCTGGAATAATACAAAATGGGACATTTCCAAATCGGAGATGTCCCATTTTGTATGATATTTAGTAAGAATCAAAGCCTCTAAGCATCCTTGCTCTGTTTGGATGTCTTAGCTTTCTAAGAGCCTTTGCCTCTATCTGTCTGATACGCTCTCTTGTTACATTGAACTCTTTGCCTACCTCTTCAAGAGTCCTGGTTCTTCCGTCAAGAAGACCGAATCTGAGTATAAGCACCCTCTGCTCCCTTTCGGAAAGGGTAGTAAGGAGTTTCTGAATCTGATCCTGAAGCATAGTATAGGTAGCGGCTTCTTCAGGGCCCATAATTGTGTCGTCCTTAATAAAATCTCCAAGGTGGCTGTCGTCCTCTTCTCCGATAGGAGTATCAAGAGATATAGGATCAGCGGAAATCTTCATTATTTCACGCACCTTTTCCACAGGAAGATTCATCTCTGCAGCAATTTCCTCCTCGGTAGGTTCGCGCCCAAGTTCCTGGAGTAAGCTCCTTGAAACCCTGTAAGCCTTGTTGATAACCTCTGACATATGTACAGGAATACGTATAGTTCTTGACTGGTCTGCAATAGAACGGGTAATTGCCTGTCTTATCCACCAGGTAGCATAGGTACTGAACTTATAGCCCTTGGTATAGTCAAACTTATCTACTGCTTTGATAAGTCCAAGGTTTCCCTCCTGAATAAGGTCAAGGAAGGAAAGACCACGCCCTACATACTTCTTTGCTATACTTACAACAAGCCTGAGATTGGACTCAGTAAGTCTGTCAGTAGCATCCTGATCTCCCTGAGCGATTTTCTTGGCTAGTTCAACTTCCTCTTCCATACTAAGAAGAGGGTAGTTGCCGATTTCCTTAAGATATATCTTAACAGGATCGTCAGACATTATTGAGAGAGTAATATCATCTCCTATATCAAGGTCTGCATCATCATCAACTTCAGGAAGAGAATCATCAAAGAGGTCATCATCCATATCGCTGATGTTCATAATTGTAACACCATTGCTTTCGAGATAATCATAGATTTTCTCATAATGGCTGGAGTCAATATTAAGACTCTTAAAATAATCATTTAACTTATCAGACTCGATTACATCTTTGTTCTTTTTTGCAATCTCAAGCAGTCCCTCTAATTTAGTTAAAAAATCATCCTTTGCCACAGCAGCAGTATTCTCTGCTTTTGCATTATCAGCCACAGCAGCTTTCTTGGTTGATTTTTTAGCGGCTTTCTTTGTGGCGGTTTCTTTTTTTACTTCTTTCGTTTCTTTTATTACTTCTTTTGTTTCTTTTTTTACTTCTTTACTTTCTTTATCTTTAGCGTTGGAAGCCATTCACACCATTCCTTTCAAATCTCACTCTTAATTTTTTTGAGCGTAAACATTAATAATTGTACCATAAATATAAACGAAAAATCCAATACAAATTTTTAAAAATCAGGTGGAGGAAAATTTGAATATTTTATCTGAAAGTGGTAAGATAAAAAGGACAACGAAAACTATGGAGGTATAAGTATAAATGAGTCACGATAATGGACATAGTCAGCTTATTGACTTAAAAAATGAAGGCTCTGTAAAAAGAGTGATTGGTGTAGTTAGTGGTAAGGGTGGAGTAGGTAAGTCCTTCGTTACCTCAAGACTGGCTGCGATATTCTCAAAAAAAGGCTATAAATCAGCTGTTCTTGACGCGGATATCACAGGACCGTCTATTCCAAGATGCTTTGGCTTAAAAGGTAAGGCTGAGGCTAATGAAAACGGAATCCAACCTGCGGTTACAAAGGGTGGTATTCAGGTAATGTCAGTCAATCTCCTCTTGGACGATGAGTCAGTTCCTGTGGTGTGGAGAGGCCCTATAATTGCGGGTACAGTTAAGCAGTTCTGGTCAGAGGTAGACTGGAAAGATGTGGAGTACATGTTTGTGGATATGCCACCCGGTACAGGTGATGTGCCTCTTACGGTATTTCAGTCTCTTCCTGTTGACGGTATTGTCATAGTAACCTCGCCATCAGAACTCGTATCCATGATAGTAGAAAAAGCCGTAAACATGGCAAATGCTATGGAGATACCGGTGCTTGGAATAGTTGAAAATTACAGCTATATCAAATGTCCTGACTGCGGCAAACTCATCTATCCGTTTGGAGAAGGAAAGACTGATGATGTTGGCCTTAAGTACGGAATTCCTGTACTTTCAAGGCTGCCTATGGACAGCAGGATAGCGGATGCTATGGACAACGGTAAGGTTGAAGAACTTGAACTGGATGTGCTTGGTGAGACAGCCGATACAATTGAGTTTTTACTTAGAAATGTAGACCATAGCGTGGACAGGGAAGAATATGGTGAGAATCATAGGTGGCAATAGCTCTTGATGAGAATGAAAAACTGGTTGGAAAGCTTGCTAATTCACATAAGTTTGTGGTTGCAGAGACCAAGGGAAAGAAGATCCTTGAAAGAAGCGTACTTGAAGTAAGCTCACCTGATGAGGCGGTGGCTTCACTTAAAGGAGCGGGTGTGGATATGGTTATCTGTAGTGGAATTGATAAACATTTAAGAACTGCTCTTTCTGACAATGCTATTGCGTCAGTTCCTGTACTTAAGGGTGAGGTAGAGGATGTGCTGGCTAATTTCTTAAACGGAAAATATAACAAGGCTTAAAAATAACTTTTTATTTTACATTTATAGTCTGTTGTGATAAAATGTGGGCAGTTGAAGTAAACATAATTAAACAGCATCGCTTAGATGCGGAATGGAGAATAATATGTATTTAGTATCAGCAAAGGATATGTTGGTTAAGGCAAAGGCGGGCCATTATGCAGTAGGACAGTTCAACATTAATAACTTGGAGTGGACAAAGGCTATACTTTTGACTGCAGAAGAGCTTAAGAGTCCTGTAATTCTTGGTGTATCTGAAGGTGCAGGAAAATACATGGGTGGATATAACGCAGTTGTAGGTATGGTAAATGGTTTACTTAAGGACCTTAAGATATCTGTACCTGTTGCCCTTCACCTTGACCACGGCTCATTTGAAGGCTGCTATAAGTGCCTTGAGGCAGGTTTTTCTTCAATAATGTTCGATGGTTCACACTATCCAATCGATGAGAACGTAGCTAAGACTACTGAGCTTGTTGCAGCTGCTCACAAGATGGGCGTTTCTATTGAGGCAGAGGTTGGCTCTATCGGTGGAGAAGAAGACGGTGTAGTTGGTATGGGTGAATGTGCAGATCCTGAAGAGTGCAAGAGAGTTGCAGACCTTGGCGTAGACTTCCTCGCTGCAGGTATCGGCAATATCCACGGTGTATATCCTGAGAACTGGCAGGGACTTTCATTTGAAACTCTCGATGCTATCCAGCAGAAGACAGGAATTCTTCCTCTCGTTCTTCACGGTGGTACAGGTATTCCGGCAGATATGATTAAAAAGGCTATAGATCTTGGTGTATCTAAGATTAATGTTAATACAGAGTGCCAGTTATCATTTGCAGCAGCTACAAGAGAGTATTTTGAAGCAGGCAAGGACAAGACAGGAAAGGGATTTGATCCTCGTAAGGTGCTTGCTCCGGGCTTTGAGGCTATCAAGGCTACAGTTAAAGAGAAGATGGAACTTTTCGGTTCAGTAGGAAAAGCTGAATAAGAGAAATTACTCTTTGAGTTAAAGTTTGATTTACTTTGCCACATCAGGTGGAGGTTTTGGTATGAGTATTTTGTACTTAAACTTAACCGGATGTGGCAGTTTTATTAAAAAATAGGAGCTGTCATCAATGTGGATTGCTAACAATTGGAAAGAATACGAAGTATTGGACTGTTCATCGGGGGAAAAGCTTGAAAATTGGGGTGGCTATTCCCTTATTCGTCCTGATCCTCAGGTAATATGGGATACAGAAAAGACGCTTAAAGAGTGGAAAAGGCCTTCAGCTCACTATCATAGAAGCAACAGGGGCGGTGGTGAATGGGAGTTTTTTGACCTGCCTGAACAGTGGAATATTCACTATAGAGATTTAACTTTCAATTTGAAGCCTTTTAGCTTCAAGCATACAGGACTTTTTCCTGAGCAGGCTGCAAACTGGGATTGGTTCTCAGACATAATCTCAAAGAGTGGAAGAAAGCTTAAAGTGTTAAATCTTTTTGCTTACACTGGTGGTGCTACTGTGGCAGCGGCCAAAGCCGGTGCTGAAGTGGTACATGTGGATGCTGCTAAGGGCATGGTAGCCTGGGCAAAGGAAAATGCAAAGCTTTCAGGACTTGAAGAAGCCCCTATTCGATACATAGTGGATGACTGTGTCAAATTTGTAGAAAGAGAAATCAGGCGTGGCAATCACTACGATGGAATAATAATGGATCCTCCTTCTTATGGAAGAGGCCCAAAAGGCGAGATATGGAAGATAGAAGAGGCTGTATATCCATTTGTTAAAAAGTGTACTGAGCTTTTACATAGTGATAGCAAATTCGTCCTCATCAACAGTTATACTACAGGACTTCAGCCGGCGGTACTAAGCTATATGCTAAATACTGCAATTACAGACAAGTTTGGAGGCAGGGTGATGGCTGAAGAAATTGGGCTTCCGGTTAAGAAAAATGGCTTGGTGCTTCCTTGTGGAGCATCAGGAAGGTGGATAGGAAAATAATGGAAAATCAAATGAATGATAGAATGGATAAGAAAAAAACTGATAAAAAGTCTCTTATTAAGGAAATCAAAGATTATGTTTTTCTTATTATTCTTGCATTTACCTTTGCTTTTCTGATGAATAAATATGTATACGCAAATGCAGAGGTACCTACAGGTTCGATGATTCCTGTCGTTCAGCCGGGGGACAGACTAATTGTAAACAGACTGTCTTACCTCTTTGATGATCCTAAGAGGGGAGATATAGTTATGTTTGTCAACCCTGATGACGAAAGTAAGAATTATCTGAAGCGTGTTATAGGTTTGCCGGGTGAAAGACTTGAAATAAGGAGCGGATTTATATATATAAACGATAGTGAAAAACCGTTATCTGAACCGTATCTTAATGACAAGCCAAATGGAAACTTTGGACCTTACAATGTTCCAAAAGACTGCTACTTTATGCTTGGTGACAATAGGGATAACAGTCTGGATGCAAGGGAGTGGAAGAATAAATATGTAAAAAAAGATAAGATAGTTGGTAAGGCTTGGTTTAAATACTATCCGAATATAACATTATTACACTCTGCAGAGTATTAGGAAAATATGAAAATATCCGATAACTATATATAGAGATTATACATCGGGAAGGTGGATAGATAAATAATGGAAAACAATACAGAAGATATCAACGAAAAAGAAATGGGATAAGAAGTCCATTTATAAAGAAATAAGAGACTATGTATTTCTTATTATATTGGCTTTTGTATTAGCATTTTTGATGAATAAATTTGTATATGCAAATGCTGAAGTTCCTACAGGTTCTATGCTGCCTGTGGTTGAACCTGGAGACAGACTTATAGTGAACAGGCTGGCTTACCTTTTTGAAGAGCCAAAAAGAGGAGATATAGTCATGTTTGCTTATCCGGATGATGAAAGTGAGAATTATCTAAAGAGAATTATAGGTCTTCCCGGAGAGAAGGTAGAGATTAAGGAGGGGCTTGTCTACATAAATGACAGCAAAGAGCCTTTGTCCGAGCCTTATCTTAACGATCCTCCAAATGGGGATTTTGGGCCTTATACAGTTCCGGAGGGCAGTTACTTTATGCTTGGAGACAACAGAGATGAAAGCAAGGATGCAAGGTATTGGGATAACAAATATGTAAAGAAGGAGAAAATTGTGGGTAAGGCTTGGCTAAAATATTATCCTCATTTCACTTTCTTACATTCTGCAGAGTATTCGGAAAGTAACTAAATATGGATAGAACTATGAGAGGGGACTCTAAGCATAAGTTAATTTCTTTCCTATGCGGAATACTGATTGCTGCCATATTATGCTTGCAGTTCCCGGGCATAACGGTAGAGGCAAAAACTAAAACAAAGACAAGTGCGAAGGCAAAGCAAAGACAAAAGCAAAGACAAAAGCAAAGACAAAAGCAAAGACAACTTTGATACTGGGTGATAGTATTGCATACGGAATGGCTCTTGGTAAAAGGTATGGTACGGGAGTAGACAACCCTGATAAGGTATATTGGCTGGCAGAAGGTGGTGTAACCATCAACTTTATACATCCTAATTTTAAGATTCATTTAGGTAGAAAAATGCCGAGAAAGGTTGTCAACACTTTAACAAACACAAGAAATTTTGACTTGATTAAAGAAGTAAAGAAAAAGAAGATTGAAGATATTGTTGTGGTACTTGGGGCTAACTGGCCGGGTAAGGATGCCGCAAAGCTTACGGTGAGCTGTCTAAAGAAGTTAGCTAAAAAAAGCGGCTGCAGAGTTTATTATGTGAATATTCTTCCCTATGTACACAAGGGAAGGTACAAGGACAAGTCCGGATTGATGTTACAGCATAACAATGTTGCAAGGGAAGGGTTTAAGAATAGCGGAATCGTCTACATAGATGCTTACAGTGTTGCAAAGTCTGTGAAGAATTATAGAAATTATACATGGGATGGAATTCATTATTCCGGAAAGGTACATAATCCGGTGTATAAGGAAATTCTTTCTGTTATAGAAAAGAATAAGAATAATACTGTACTGCTGACCAAAAAGAAAGCTAAGAAGAAAAAGCAGACAGATAGACTAAGCAATGTATTAAAAGATTGATTGAACTAATGGGCTTAAGGAGGTATGTGTCTATGAATGAAAATAAAAGATACAGGCTTTTTAAGCTCATTTTAATTTTTACCATATTAAATGTGTTTGGCATCTTTTTATATGAAAACATCCTGAAAACTGGACTTTTTAATACTAAGCCTGAATTCTACATCGAAACAATCAGACCAGAAAACAGTGGAGGAGCTTCTGGATTAGAGAATACAACTGAAAGTGACGATAGGGATAGGAATATTAACTCTGCCACAGCTGGTGATTCAATACTGATTATAGGCGATAGCAATATTTACCTTATGAGCCGTAATAAGGCAGAGTATGAAAAAAAAATACGGCAGAAAAATGTATTGGCTTGCTGAAAGTGGTGCAGGCACCAATATGCTTGATGATGACATGGTTGTGAGTCTGGGTCTTATTAATCCTAACTATATGGAGAATTCGCTAACCACATCAAATGAGGCTGATGTGATAAAAGAAATCAGCGACAAGTCCATAGGCTATGTTTATGTAATGCTTGGAGTAAACAGCCTTGGAGAAGGATATGCCAAGGATTTAAGTAATAAACTAAAAAGAATTTCAGAGAATACGGGTGCGAAAGTTAGCTATATTTCTATTCTCCCTTATGTAGATAAGTCGAAATATCATATATCGTCTTATGATATAGTAAAGTTTAACTCTCTAATGAAAGAAGAGTTAAAAGAAACCAAGATAAAATACATTGATGCCTATAGTATAGTGGCGGGGGTTGCAGGCTATAAAGATGAAACAAATGATGGTTTACACTATAGCAAGAAAATTTATGACAAGATATTTGAAACAATTATGAGTAATATTGAGAAAGCTTACTAAAGCTTTCAGATATAAAATTAGTTTAAGGCTACATTGCAGTTTGAAATTTAACGTTCACAAAACCGAAGTCTTAAATTGTGACTTTTGTTTGACTTTGCTCGGGTTGCTCTTGTAATTTCGAAGCCCCTATGCTATAATGATAAACTGTCATAGCATATATTTAGCTATAATTTAAGGAGGATATTATTTAATATGAGCGCAAAGATCGAGAATTTAGAGCAGAAGAATATGGTAAAACTTACCATTGAAAGAGAAGCAAAAGAATTAGAAGCAGCAATCAACAAGGTATATCATAAGCAGAAGAACAGAATTGCTGTTCCGGGCTTCCGTAAGGGAAAAGCACCTCTTGCTATGATTGAGAAAATGTATGGTGCAGAAGTATTTTTTGAGGACGCTGCTAACGAAATCATCGGTGCAGCATACGAAGAAGCTGTTAAAGAGAGCGATTTGGAGATAGTTTCACAGCCTGAGATAGAAGTAACACAGATCGAGAAGGGTAAGCCTTTCATCTTTACTGCAACAGTAGCAGTTAAGCCTGAGGTTGAGCTTGGCGAGTATAAGGGAGTTTCAGTTCCTAAGGCTGATACAAGCGTTTCAGAAGAAGAGCTTAACAACGAGATAGATCAGGATAGAAATAAAAACGCCAGAACAATCAAGGTTGAAGACGGCGCAGCTGTAAATGGAGATGAGACTGTTATTGACTTTGATGGTTATGTAGATGGAAAGCAGTTTGACGGTGGTAAGAGCGAGAATTATCCTCTTACTCTTGGTTCACATGCTTTCATTGAAGGCTTTGAAGACCAGATCGTTGGACACAAGGCTGGAGATGAGTTTGATGTAAATGTAACCTTCCCTGAGGAGTATCACGCAAAGGCTCTTGCAGGAAAACCTGCTACTTTCAAGGTAGTTCTTAAGGAGATTAAGCGTAAGGAACTTCCTGAGCTTGATGATGAGTTTGTACAGGATATCAGCGAGTACGATACTGTAGATCAGTATAAAGAGGCTCTTAAGAAGAGAATAGCTGAGCGTAAGGCTAATACCGCTAAGAGTGCAAAGGAAGAGGCTGTTATTGATAAGGTAATCGAGGCAGCTAAGATGGATATTCCTGAGGCTATGATTGAATCACAGACTCGCCAGATGGCGCAGGATTTTGCAAACAGAATCCGTCAGCAGGGACTTAGCCCAGAGCAGTATTTCCAGTTCACAGGAATGACTCCTGATGCATTTATGGAGAACCTCAGACCACAGGCACTTAAGAGAATCCAGAGCAGGCTTGTACTTGAGGCTATTGTAAAGGCTGAGAAGATTGAGGCTTCTGAGGAAGATTTCAATAAAGAGCTTGAGGAAATGTCTAAGGCTTACAACATGGAGGTAGAGAAGCTAAGAGAGTCTATCGGTGAAGAAGAGAAGAAGAGCATTATGGCTGACCTTGCAGTATCTAAGGCAGTTGACTTCATCAGAGACGCAGCACTAGAGGCTGATGCTGAAGAGGCTCCAAAGAAGGCTACAAGAAGCCAAGAAAGAAAAAAGAAGAAACAACAACTGAAGAATAATTAGAATAGTATCGGAGGGAAAATATGAGTTTAGTGCCTTATGTCATTGAACAGACCAGCCGAGGAGAAAGATCATACGATATTTACTCCAGACTTCTGGAAGACAGAATTATCTTCTTGGGCGAAGAGGTAACAGATGTATCGGCAAGTGTTATTATTGCTCAGTTACTCTTCCTTGAGGCAGAGGATCCTTCCAAAGACATACATCTTTACATAAACAGCCCTGGTGGTTCAGTTACCGCAGGAATGGCTATTTATGACACTATGAATTATATCAAGTGTGATGTATCTACCATCTGTATGGGACTTGCGGCGAGCATGGGAGCCTTCCTTCTGGCGGGCGGTGCAAAGGGCAAGAGACTTGCACTTCCTAACTCTGAGATAATGATACACCAGCCTTCAGGCGGTGCAAGAGGTCAGGCTTCTGATATCAAGATTGTTGCAGACAACATCATAAAGACTCGTAAGAGACTTAATGAGATACTTGCAGCCAATACAGGCAGACCTTAGAGGATATTGAAAGAGATACAGAGCGTGACAACTTCATGACTGCTGAAGAAGCCAAGGATTATGGACTGATTGATGAAATAGTTACCAAGAGAGCATAGAATAGAGGAATGATATAGATGGCAAAAAGTAACGATCAGGGCAAATTGAAGTGTTCTTTTTGTGGCAAACCACAGGAACAGGTTAGAAAGCTCATTGCGGGACATGGTGTATATATCTGTGATGAGTGTGTTAGCCTTTGTTCTGAAATTATCGAAGAAGAGTTTGAACTTGACGAGGTTGTAGACAGTTTCAATCTCTATAAACCTGAGCAGATCAAGGATTTCCTTGACCAGTATGTAATAGGTCAGGATGATGCCAAGAAGGCTCTTGCTGTCGCAGTTTATAACCATTATAAGAGAGTATCAATGGGTAAGAGTCTGGATGTTGAACTGCAGAAGAGTAACATCGTTATGGTTGGCCCTACAGGTTCAGGTAAGACTTATCTTGCTCAGACCTTAGCCAGCTTCTTAATGTGCCTTTTGCAATCGCTGATGCTACAACTCTTACTGAAGCAGGCTACGTGGGTGAAGATGTTGAAAACGTACTTCTTAAGCTCATTCAGTCAGCAGATTATGACATAGACAGAGCGGAGCATGGCATTATCTACATAGATGAGATAGACAAGATAACCAGAAAGTCTGAGAATACCTCTATAACCAGAGATGTATCAGGTGAAGGTGTTCAGCAGGCACTTCTCAAGATGTTAGAAGGAACAGTTGCTTCCGTACCTCCACAGGGTGGAAGAAAGCATCCTCATCAGGAGTTTTTACAGATTGATACGAAGGACATCCTTTTCATCTGTGGTGGAGCTTTTGATGGAATAGAGAAGATAATCGGCTCAAGAATTGACAAAAAATCCATTGGTTTTGGAGGAGAAATAGAGGATAAATCTAAAAAAGATGTTTCTGAACTTCTCAAGCAGATTGCGCCACAGGATTTTGTTAAATTCGGTATGATACCTGAGTTTATAGGGCGAGTGCCTATAATAGTTACCCTTGATTTACTTGACGAAGAAGCTCTTATGCGTATAATATCAGAGCCTAAGAATGCTATGGTTAAGCAGTATAAGAAGCTTCTGGAGTTTGACGGCGTTGAACTGGTATTCGAGGAAGATGCCATAAGGGAGATAGCCAAGCAGTCAGCTGAGAGAAAGACAGGTGCAAGAGGCCTTAGAGCTATAATGGAAAAGACCATGCTTGACACCATGTTTACACTTCCTTCTGAAGAGAAGGCAGTGAAGTGTATAGTGACTGTAGCTGCTGTAAGAGGGGAAGAAAAACCTCAGATTATATATTCGGAGGACAAGCCCCCTAAAAAAGGTATGACAATTAAGAAAAAAACAACTAATAAAGGCGAAATAGCATAATGGAACAGATGTCTTTTTTTGACACAGGCCGTAATGTTACTCCTCTGGCTGACAGGTTAAGGCCGGAGGAGTTTTCTGCATTTGCAGGACAGGAACATTTGATAGGCGAAGGTAAGATACTTAGAAAGCTGATAGAAAACGATAATATTACATCTATGATATTCTGGGGGCCTCCGGGTGTGGGCAAAACCACACTGGCAGGAATAATAGCGGCTAAAACCCACTCAGAGTTTATCAACTTCAGTGCGGTTACAAGCGGAATCAAAGAAATCAAAGAGGTAATGGCTAAGGCTGAGGAAACCAGAAAGCTGGGAATGAAGACGGTCTTGTTTGTAGATGAGATTCACCGCTTCAATAAGGCACAGCAGGATGCATTTTTGCCATTTGTAGAAAGAGGAAGTATAGTGCTTATTGGTGCGACCACTGAAAATCCCTCGTTTGAGATAAATGCCGCTTTGCTTTCAAGATGTAAGGTATTTGTATTAAAACAGCTTACAACTGATGATATTTTTAAGCTTCTGACAAGGGCGCTTAAGGATAAAAAAGGCTTTGGCATGTTGAATGTAGAGATAGAGGATGAACTCATTCGTGCCATAGCTTTATTCTCTAACGGTGATGCAAGAACTGCTCTAAATACCCTTGAAATGGCGATAAACAACGGAGAACTTACCAAGGAAAAAACTATAGTAACAAGGGAAATAGTTGAGCAGTGTACAGGTAAAAAGGCCTTGCTTTATGATAAAAATGGTGAGGAGCATTATAACCTAATCTCTGCCTTACATAAGTCAATGAGGAATTCTGACCCTGATGCGGCTATGTACTGGCTTGCCCGTATGTTAGAAGCAGGCGAAGAACCGCTTTACATAGCAAGAAGGGTAATCAGGTTTGCAAGCGAAGATGTGGGACTGGCTGATATTCAGGCTCTTCCTCTGGCTGTTGCTGCTTATCAGGCCTGCCATTTTCTTGGAATGCCTGAGTGCAATGTAAACCTTGCTGAAGCTGTGACCTATATGGCATTAGCACCTAAGTCTAATGCTATGGAAGTAGGGTATTACAAGGCTAGGGATGATGCGGCGAAGACATTTTCAGAGCCTGTGCCTCTTCACATAAGAAATGCTCCGACTTCTCTTATGGCTGAACTTGATTATGGCAAAGGCTATCAGTATGCGCATAATTATGAGGATAAGATTACTAAGATGAAATGCCTGCCTGAATCTCTTTCTGACAGGCATTATTATGAGCCTGATGGCATGGGAGCAGAGAAGGAATTTAAGAAAAAACTGGAAGAAATAAGAAGATATAGGGAGGAGTAGAATGATATACTTAGATAATGCAGCAACAACAAGAATAAAGCCTAAGGAGGTTGTAGAGGCTGTGTCTGATGCACTTACAACCTTAGGTAATGCAGAGAGAGGTACACATTCAGCCTCGCTAGGTGCCTCCAGAACTGTATTTTCAACAAGGATGAAGTTAGCTAAGTTTTTTAATGCAGAAGGACCTTCTAATATAGTGTTTACCATGAATGCAACTGAAGGCCTAAACATTGTTATTAAGGGGTTGTTTGAAAAGGGTGATGCGGTTATATCTACCTGTCTCGAGCATAACTCTGTGCTTCGTCCTCTTTATCAGATTCGTGATGAAGGTGTAGGGCTTTCCTTTGTGTCTGCAGATAAGCTTGGCAGGCCAAACTATGAGGACTTTGAGAGACTTATTAATCCTAATACCAAGGCTATTATAACTACCGCAGGCTCCAATCTCACAGGCAATCTTGTGGATATAAAAAGGGTTGGAGAAATTGCAAAAAAGCATGACCTTCTCTTTATAGTGGATGCATCTCAGACTGCGGGAGTATTTCCTATAGATGTGAAAGAACTGGGTATAGATATTCTCTGCTTTACAGGGCATAAGGGGCTCCTTGGACCTCAGGGTACAGGTGGTATCTATGTAAGGACAGGAGTCGATGTCCGCCCTTATCTCTCGGGGGGGAACCGGGGTACAGACCTATAGTGAGCATCAGCCACCTGAAATGCCGACAAGGCTTGAAGCTGGTACTCTTAACGGTCACGGAATAGCAGGGCTTGATGCAGCCATTGATTACATCAACGAATACGGAATGAGTACAATTCACGATAGAGAACTCTCGCTTATGTGGAGATTTTATAACGGTGTAAAGGATATCAAGGGAATCAAAATCTACGGAGACTTTGAGACTAGCGACAGATGCCCTATAGTTTCATTAAACCTTGCTGATTATGAATCAGGTGCTGTAAGTGATGAGCTATTTGAACGCTTTGACATAGCAACGAGACCGGGAGGCCATTGTGCACCTCTTATGCATAAGGCTCTTGGAACTGTGGAGCAGGGGGCTGTGAGATTTAGCTTTTCTCATTTCAATACAGAAGAGGAGATTGATACAGCTATCAGTGCCGTAAGGACTCTTGCGGAAGAATAACCATCCACCCTGTATTATACGCGATTACTCCTGCAGGATATAACCATTAGAGCTTACGCTTTAGCAGTGGGTAGCTAAGTATTTACCACTATAGATAAATCCTATAATAGAATCAATTTATAGATAATGTTTATTAGACTAATAGTTATAAAAATGTTAGACTTTAATAGTTAAAAGAACTCTTTAGCACGTACCGTATAAAGAAATATTTATCATTTTACAGGTCGAACTGTGAAGGGATTTATTTACAGGTAAGATATGTGGGGCTAAGAGAAACTATAATATATGTGGAGGTTATTATGGAAAAGAAACTTGATTGTAAAGGAATGGCTTGCCCATTGCCTGTAGTTACAGCAAAAAAAGCTATGGAAGAGTTTACTGAGGAAGGTATTGTTGAGGTTGTGGTTGATAACGATACAGCAGTTCAGAATCTCTTAAAGCTTGCGTCAAAGAGCAATTTTGCAGCGGCAAGTGAAAAGAAGTCGGATGAGGAGTTTGTTGTACGTATAGAGGTTAAGCCTGATGCTGGTGCAGAAAAGAATGAAAATGAGAAAAAGTCAGGACCTACAACTGTAGTTATCTCAAGTGCAACTATGGGAAGCGGAGACGATGAACTTGGTAAGAATCTTATGAAGGCATTTATCTTTGCGCTTACCAATGTAACGCCAACCCCTGATAATATCATCTTCTACAACGGTGGAGCGCATCTTACGGTAGAAGGCTCTGCATCACTTGAGGACCTTAAGAACCTTGAGAAGGCTGGAGTAAATATTATGACTTGTGGAACCTGTCTCAACTTCTACGGCATAGCAGAGAAGCTTCAGGTAGGACAGGTATCCAACATGTATGATATTGCGCAGACTATGGCTGACTCAGGTCTTGTAATCCGTCCATAAGAGGTATAAATGAGAGCAAAAGAAGCAAAAATTGTAGTGACCTTTAGCAATACCACAGATGCCATGAAGATGGAGAATCTCTGTGAAGAAAAGAACGTTCCCGGCAGGATGATTCCCGTACCTAAGGTGATTTCAGCCGGTTGTGGACTTGCCTGGTGTTCTGCTCCTGAAAATGAGGATAGAATAAGAGAAGTAATGAAAGAAGCAGGACTTAAAGAACAGGCTGTACATAGTTGCCTAATCTGATTGACAGACCGCAAAAAATGCGATATAATATTCCCGTTGTCTTTTTGGGGGCGGTTAGGTAACTGGTGTGCCTCCTGGTCTTCAAAACCAGTGTAGGGCGCGTTTGCGTCCCGGGTGAGTTCGATTCTCACACGCCTTCGCCAGAATATATCGGAGTATATCCGTTTTGGGTGCTGTTTATGCAGCACCCGTTTTTTATTTAATAGGAAATTCCTCCGGAATTTCCTATTAAATAATAACTCTCCCGAGGGATGCACAGCTCGCGGCAGGGGAATTTGCCTTACGGCACCGCTCGCGCGCGAAGTGTGTGCGAGCACACACTTTTTTATATATCACAATAAAATAAACCACTGGCTATGCCGGTGAGTTTCCACATAGCTTTAGCTTCAAGAAAAGGCCTCCTGTGATTTGATAGTAATTTCGGAGAAATTACCTGCCAAATAAAAATCGCTCCGAGGAATCGCACTGCGGCGGATAAGCAGATGTCGATTAAACTGTAACAAAAGATAATCAATTCTCCGGCAGGTAAGCTATAATTTAAATTTATTTCAATTGATGCTTGTTCATTTAATTTAAGGATAGGAGATATAGATGAGAATATTAAACATAATTGCTCAGAAGCCTATGTCTACGGGGAGCGGTATATATCTAACCGAACTGGTAAGAGTAATGGCTGAACAGGGACATACTCAGGGGGTGGTTGCAGGAGTGCATAAGGAGGATGTTATCAGTCTTCCTGATTCTGCGAAGTTTTACCCTGTATACTACAATTCTCCTGAACTGCCCTTTAATATATTCGGAATGTCGGATGAAATGCCCTACGAGAGTAGCCGCTACTGTGACATGACTCGCGATATGGAAGAGAAGTTTAAGAAGGCATTTTTAAAGGTAATTGAAAGAGCTGTGGAGGAGATAAAACCTGATATTATCTTATGCCACCATCTTTATCTTCTTACAAGCCTTGTGAGGGAGAGATATCCTCGCGCAAAGGTATATGGCTTCTGCCACAATACAGATATCAGACAGATGGGCAAACATAATCTTGAAAGAGAGTATATCATTGAAAATGTTAGAAAGCTTGATAGGATATTTGCTCCGCAAAAGGCGCAGGCGGATGAAGTTGTAAGAACTTACGGAGTCGAGGAAGACAAGATTACTCTTGTAGGAATTGGCTATAATCAGAGCATATTTAACGCTGTAGGACGCACAGAAGAAAAGTCTGTTAAACGCCTGCTTTTTACAGGAAAGGTAGCAGAAAAAAAGGGGGTAATGAGTCTTTTAAGATGTCTTAATAAACTTGATATTCCTGAAGATAAACTGGAGCTTACTTTGGTAGGTGGAGCAGGGAATGAAGAAGAGTATGGGATTATAAAAGAATTAGCAAAGAACTGTAAATATAAGGTGGAGTTCACAGGAAGGCTAACCCCTCTTCAAGTTGCAGACCGATATAGAAGCAGTGATATCTTTGTACTGCCATCATTTTTTGATGCCATACCTCTTGTCGTTATAGAGGCTCTTGCTTGTGGTATGAAGGTGGTGCTTACAACACTTCCCGGAGTGCCTGAATTCTTCATGAATAATGCACCTGAGGCTAATATAAGATATGTTAGGCTTCCAACCCTTGTAAATATGGATGAGCCTGTAAAAGAAGAGCTGCCTGAGTTTGAAGCAAGGCTTGCAAAGGCTATTGCTGAAAGCGTGAATGATAAAAGTGAGGTTAACCCTGACTGTGTGGCAAAGCTTTCGTGGGAGAATATATTGAAAAAGGTGTTAGAATAGAAGCCGGGAAAAGAGTAGAGTACGAATATTGTTTGGGTAATAAGGAAAAGTTAAGTTGTAGCAATATTTATCATGGGGTGTCAAATATTTTTAGTTGTAGCAATATTTATCATGGAGTGTCAAATATTAAAAAAAAGAAAGCAGGTTCCCAGATTCCTGCTTTCCCTTATTCACATATGATGGTATTGTGTGAACCAAAGATGATATTATAATATAATATATCCTGTTATTTGTAAAAATTGTTTTTATATGATATCAATGTGGTATTTATAGATAAATTGCTATGAATAAGTCTTGTTTTTCACACCTCTGGGAATTATATATTCTGTATTACCATTCCTGGCTCAGCTTATCATAGGTTTTAGCTTATTATGCCCTAGTCCATTTTTAATTATGAATTCTAAGGTATTCATAAATTTAGAGGTTAATTCATTGATATCTATCTCTTTATTATCTTTTTCTTAAGGCAAGAACCTCTTCTAAAAAGACTCTTAAAATAAGATATGATTAAACAGTTGGCAATAGTAACATTTTCTTCGTTTAATCTATTACCATCTATACCTACCAGTGGTTTTAGTATATCAAGACATCTGATGTTTATATTTTTCCCTACATACATGCTGTGGATTTTTGAAGAGTGCTTGTACTCTTCGTTAGGGAATATACTGTAGTATTCTTCAAAAATAGCAGTTAAGTCATCACTGTGCTTGCCAAAGAAAAAGTTGTAGTATATCTCCGGGAACTTAAAGGCATTTAAGCAGAAAAAACGCCATATCTCATAAAAATTTTCCTGCTCAGTTAAGTTTTTGTCGCTCAAATCAGCTAAAGAATGGCTGTATTGTTCGAAAAACTTAACAGAAGCCAGAGATATGAGGTATTCTGCATCCTTGAAGTACGAATATATGGTGGAGTTGTGAAAACCTGCTTTCTCTGCTATTTTTCTTATGTGAATCTTGTCAAAATCATCCTGTTCAATCATTTCCCTTGTTGCAACCACAAAGGAACGAAGTTTCTCATTTCTTTGCTCAGGAGTAGCTTTATGTGCCATATTGTACACCCTCTCTTAACTATGTTATAATTTGGATAATAATCAAGGTCTAATATTCCAAGTAATATCCTCTATGATATAGGTGATAAAAAGCATAAATAGATGTAATTAAACTCCAAGAGGAGTTAGTTGTCCTTGACACCTGCATCATTTTATTATACCTAAAAAAATACAAAAATTCAAATATAATTATAAAAAGTGATGATATTTACTTTTATTAATTTTTAAAAATCTTATATAAGGTGATGATTTAGTGTGAAAAATACTTTTTGTTGATTTAGAAAAAGGGAGGGTTTTATGAATGCAATGGATATCAAAGAAGAGGAGTACCTGACTTTGTGGACAAGGCAGGTGTCGGAGATTCTGGGTGAAATTAAAGACTATGGAGTGTATAAAGTTAAAGAAGAATATATTAGAAAAAAGAATGATACAATATCTGATTATTACTTAAAACTCTACAAATGGTTTACGGGAGAGGCAAAGAAATACATAGATGTTAAGGGGGATTATCCTATCTGGCTAAGTGTGGCGGATGAATTTAGGCTAAGGCCTGTGGAAGAAACAGTTACCCTTAGGCTTAGAGTTCCAAGTAAAGAGGTACTTCTTTGTAACTACGATGCCTGGGGATATACTGTAAATTACTTCTATGTGCCTCTTGATGAGGCTGACAAGGCAAGGCATAAGGATGAACTTACAAAGAATGGGCTTGCATCAGATGATGAACTGTTTTTAACATCAAAAGGGAACTTTTATCCTTTGCTTAAAAGAGAAGTTGTAAAAAGCTGGGAAAGGATATTTACGCTTAAGCCTACCTACTTGAACGCCTGTTTGGTAGCTGTGACCTGGGAGATTAAGAAAGAGTGGATTGAAGAGGTAGAGTATTATGAAGGATGATGAGAATATGGTGACGGTATGGACTGCTAAAGAAGATGTAGTGATGGAGGCTATAGAGAGAGACGGAGTAAGCTATGTAAAAAAGGAGTACCTTGACAAAAAATACGGAGAAACCGCTTGGATATTTAAGACAGCTTATGAGTTTTTTGTTAAAGAGGCCAAAAAGCGTGTAAATAAGCCTGATGAAGCGGAAAGTCCGATATGGGTATTTAAGGATGAGGCAGCTGTGTTTAAGAGTAGCGGCACAACGCTTTTGAAGCTAAGTGTGCCTAAAGAGGAGATTATCTTCTTTGATTTAAGGGATTGGAATAAGATTCTTAACCTCGGTTATCTGGGTACTGAGGAGGAGACAGCGAGGTTTGCACAGAAGTTAAAGACTCAAGGAGTGAAAGACAGTCTGGAGATATTCAAGTCGCCTTTTTATCCGCTGTTAAAGAGAGAACTTGTGAAAAGCTGGAATAAACTCTTTGACAGGGAGGAGCCTAGTGATGAATATGTAGAAGGTGCACTATGGATGATTAAAAAAGAGTGGATAGTTGAAACTTATGCATTATAAAAGACGTTTAAGGCGTCTTTTTTTATTTATCATTTTTTACAATAAATGGCAAGATTATATTGACAAAACAGTATAAAATGTTGTATATTAGTTATTAGTTAATAAGCGCGCTTAATAAAGCTTTTTATTGTAAAAAATTGCAAATGACAACCAAAATGAAAGGAGGATGAAATTCGTGAAACTAGAGATTGGAAATTTTCAAGTAAAAGATATTCAGTTTGGTAGCGAATTATCCTACAAAGATGGTGTTCTCACCATCAACAAAGAAGAAGCACTTAAGATGGTGCGTGAAGATGAGAGGATTACAGAGGCAGAACTTTATATAGCTAAGCCTGGTGACAAGATTCGTCTTTGCCCTGTAAAAGAGGCTATTGAGCCTCGTGTACGTCTTGATGGAAAGGGGCTTTTCCCAGGATACACAAGTCCTTTAAGACAGTCCGGAGAGGGTGCTCTTCATGCTCTTAAGAATTGTAGTGTGCTTGTTGTTGGAAGACATTGGGGCGGTTTCCAGGATGGTCTTATTGATATGAGCGGTCCGGGACAGAAGCTCACATATTTTGGTGGACTTAACAATATCGTGCTCGTTGCTGATACAAATGAAGAATTTGAGAGACACGAGCAGCAGAAGAAAAACGATGCACTTAGACGTGCAGGACATAAGCTCGCAGAGTTTATCGGAAAGTGCGTAAAGGATTTAACTCCTGAAAGCAAAGATGTATATGAGACAACTCCTATTACAAAGCGTAGTACAGAGATTAATAAGCTTCCTTCAGTTGTAGCTGTTCTTCAGCCACAGTCACAGATGGAGGCGCTTGGATACAATGACCTCATTTACGGATGGGATATGAATAAGTATCTTCCTACTCTTATGAGCCCACAGGAAGTACTTGACGGGGCTTTAGTTTCAGGTTCCTTCATGCCTTGCTCCTCAAAGTGGTCAACCTATGATTTCCAGAACTTCCCTATTCTTAGAAGACTTATGGAAGAAGACGGAAAGGACTACAACTTCTTGGGCGTAATCATGTCTAACCTTAACGTGGCTATGGATCAGAAAGAAAGAGCTATCCAGATGCTTGTTCAGCAGGCTACTGAACTTGGTGCTGACTTTGCCCTTGTTACAGAAGAAGGTTATGGTAACCCGGATGCTGACTATGTAGGAGCTATTGCTGCACTTGAGACAGCAGGCATTAAGGTAGTTGGCGTTGCTAATGAGTGTACAGGACGTGACGGTGCTTCTCAGCCTCTTGTTACACTTGATGAGAAGATAGTAGCTATGGTTTCCACAGGTAATGTATCAGAGCTTATTGAACTTCCTCCAATGGAAACAGTCCTTGGAGAGCTTGAGGCACTCGGAAGAGACGGTAACTCAGGTGGCTGGGAAGGTGATGAGGTACTCGGACCTTCAGTAAGACCTGATGGTTCAATCATTATGGAAGACAACGGTCTTTTCTGTGGTGATATGATAGTAGGTTGGTCAACCAAGACAATGAAAGATTTTTAAGGAGGAAACATAGATGAAAAAGGCGATTGTATATATCAATCAGTTCTTCGGTCAGTTAGGTGGAGAAGATACTGCTGATGTAGCACCTGAGCTTCGTGTAGGACAGGTTGGTCCTGCGGTAGAATTTGATAAAGAATTGGAAGATTGTGAAGTAACACATACAATTATTTGTGGTGACAACTTCATGGGTTCAAATACAGAAGAAGCAGTTAAGATTATCTTGGATATGTTAAAGGATCTTGAATTCGATATATTTATAGCTGGTCCTGCATTCCAGGCAGGTCGTTATGGAGTAGCCTGCGGTACTATCTGCAAGGCTGTTAAAGAAAAATTCAATGTACCTGTAATTACTTCAATGAATGTTGAAAACCCTGGTGTTGAAATGTTCAGAAAAGATATGATCATCATGGAGGGTGGAAACATCGCTTCCAAGATGAGACAGGATATCAAGGCTCTTGTAGCTGTTGCCAACAAGATGCTTAAGGGTGAGCCTGTTGGACCTGCTGCAGAAGAGGGATATTTCCCTACAGGACATCGTCATCAGGTATTCCTTGAGAGTGGTGAGACTGCTGCAGACAGATTTATGAAGATGCTCCGTGCAAGAATACATAATGAGCCATATACATCAGAACTTATTATACCTAAGCTTGACAGAGTACCTATAGCTCCTCCTGTTAAGGATCTCAAGACAATTAAGATTGCTCTTCTTAACACAGGCGGTATAGTTCCTGTTGACAACCCTGACCGCATCCAGTCAGCTTCCGCTACAAGATGGGGCAGATATGATATTTCCAAGATGGACAGACTTGAGGGTGGCGTATTTAAGACAGTTCACGCAGGTTTTGATCCTGCTGCTGCAGACGCAGATCTAACGTAATTATGCCTGTAGATGCAATGAAGGTATTGCTTAAGGAAGGCGTATACGGAAGTCTTCACAATTATTTCTATACCACAGTTGGTACAGGAACAACAGAAAAAGAAGCTTCAAGAATGGCAAAGGAGATAATTCCATTATTACAGGAAGATCATGTTGACGCCTGCATTATGGTCAGCACGTGAGGTACCTGTACACGTTGCGCTGCAACGATGGTTAAAGAAATTGAACGTACTGGTATGCCTATTGTACAGATGTGTAACCTTATTCCTGTAGCCAAGACAGTTGGTGCCAATAGAATAGTGCCTACAATTTCTATTCCTTACCCACTGGGAGATCCTGCTACTTCGAAGGAAGATCAGTGGAAGCTTCGTTATCACAGAGTAAAGGTTGCTGTTGAAGCACTTGCTACTCCAATTGAAGAGCAGACAGTTTTTGATGTATAAAAATTAGATATTTTGAGGCATAGCCGCCCCTGCCCCTACGGGATAAACGGGGGTGGCTTTTTCATCTTAAAAAAATAATGGTTGATAGAATCAACGGAGGGATAACTAATGGGGACAAATAAAAAAGACAATGCAGTTTTTATTTTTTCAATTGTTCTTGCAGTAGTAGTTGCCGGTTGGGCGGTAATACTCAGTGATAATTTCTCGACAGTTTCAGGCGCGGCATTTTCATTTTTAACCAATGATTTTGCCTGGCTGTATCTATTTGTAGTTTTAGCTTTTGTTGCCTTCCTTCTTTTCATTGCATTTAGTAAGTACGGCAGAATAAAGCTTGGAGCAGATGATTCGGTTCCGGAATACTCTACAATTTCCTGGTTTGCCATGCTTTTTGGCTGTGGTATGGGTGTTGGTCTTGTGTTCTACGGTGTGGCAGAGCCTGTATCTCACTTTGTAAATCCTCCTGCAGGAGCTGGCATAGAAGCAGGTACACAGGAAGCCGCAGAATTTGCAATGCGTTCTTCATTTATGCACTGGGGTTTTGAGCCTTGGGCATGTTATGCGATAGTTGGTCTTGCGCTTGCTTACTTTATGTTCAGAAGAAATAAAGAAGGTCTGCTAAGTACGGTTTTAGAGCCGCTTATTGGCGAAAAGCGCGTAAATGGTACATCGGGAAAGATAGTTGATATACTTGCCACCTTTGCTACACTTGCCGGTGTTGTTACCTCTCTTGGACTTGGAACAATGCAGATAAGCAGTGGACTTAATTATTTGTTTGGCATTCCTTCTACTCTAGTAGTGTATATAGCTATTATAGTTATTATCACTGTAATTGTAGTGTGGTCAGCAATGTCAGGTATAGGCAAAGGTATAAAAATAATATCGGATGCTAACCTTTACATTGCTTTAGGATTTATGATTCTGGCTTTTATAGTTGGACCTAAAGTTCCTATCTTAAATGACCTTGTAAACGGACTTGGACAGTATTTACAGAACTTCATACAGGACAGCCTTACAGTTCATCCTTTTGGCGACAATAGCTGGGTAGCAGGCTGGAGAGTGTACTACTGGGCTTGGTTTATAGCTTGGGGACCATTTGTAGGTGTATTTATCGCACGTATTTCGAAGGGAAGAACTATACGAGAGTTTATTATGGGTGTTATGCTCGCTCCTGCTCTTGCATCGTTTGTGTGGTTCTCTATTTTTGGAACGCTCGGACTTAACCTTGGACTAAACGGAACCCTTACTATGAAAGAGATGGCAGATATCGCTGCCAATCCATCAGTTGGACTTTTTGTAGTATTTAACAAATATCCTATCGGATTCGTACTTTCAATAATTGCGATTGTACTTCTTTGCACCTTCTTCATTACATCTGCAAACTCAGGTACTTTCGTATTGTCGATGCTTACATCAAATGGTAACCTGAATCCACCTCAGAGCAACAAGATAATATGGGGAGTTCTTCAGGCAGTTACCGCTATCGGACTACTTATGGCAGGAGGACTCAAGCCTTTACAGACTATCTCGATAGTTGCAGCCTTCCCGTTCATTTCATAATGGTAATGACGACAATTTCTACAATAAAAGCACTTAAAAATGATGAAAAAGTACAAAAGTAGAGAATGCATTTAAAAAGTATTTTACAAATATGGTAGATGTGTTGTATAATAGAATGTGCATGATGTTGTAAATCAAATTATTGAATAAAATTTGTGAGATTTTGCAATTTAATGCAAAATCTTGCAATTTTTTGCAAGAAGTTTGGTTTTATCCATTTAACTTGGATTGAAAATGAAAAAAAGGAGCGTGAACTATGAGTAAGCTGTATGATGTAATTATTCTTGGGGCAGGACCTGGTGGCCTTGCAGCAGGCCTTTACAGTGGAAGAGCCAGACTTTCTACTCTTATCATTGAAAAAGGTAGTGATGGTGGACAGATAGCAATCACAGACGAGATTGAAAACTATCCTGGACAGGTTCTTGAAGAGGAGAGCGGTCCTAGTCTTATTGCCAGAATGACAAAACAGTGTGAGCATTTTGGTTGTGACCGTGTAAGTGATACAGTTGTGTCTGTTGAACTTAAGGGCGATGTTAAGAAGGTTACCTGTAATAATGGTTCTTATGAAGGAAAGACAGTTATTATTGCAACCGGAGCTTATCCAAGACCAATTGGCTGTGAAGGAGAGAGAAAGAGTTTGCAAGTAAGGGTGTATCTTACTGCGCTACCTGCGATGCTAACTTCTTCGAAGGCTTTGATGTATATGTAGTTGGCGGCGGAGATTCTGCTGTTGAGGAAGCTATGTATCTTACAAAATTTGCAAGAAATGTTACTATCATTCATAGAAGAGATGAGCTTAGAGCAGCTAAGTCCATTCAGGAAAAGGCTTTCAAGATTGAGAATCTTCACTTTATGTGGGATAGTGCTGTTACAAAGCTATATGGAGATGGTATCCTTTCAGAGATGGATGTTAAGAATGTGAAGACCGGTGAGGTTACTCACATTGTAGCAAATGAAGAAGACGGCATGTTCGGTCTCTTCGGCTTCATCGGAAGAATCCCTAACTCAGACCTTTTCAAAGATACAGGTCTTGAGCTCGATGAGAGAGGTTACTTTATTACTGATGAGAATATGTGCACCAACATCCCTGGTGTATATGTAGTTGGTGATATCAGAGTTAAAGAGCTTCGTCAGGTTGTAACTGCTGCAGCAGATGGTGCTATTGCAGCAACAATGTGCGATAAGTATATAAACGGACTTATCTAATGATACAATTGTCAAAAGTGTGAATATTGTTTCAAGGAATGCGAGAAGCATAAGCCATAGCAATTCTGCATCAATGTTTAATAATTATAAAAAATTTTTAGGAGGATAGAGATATGTTAGAGGTTAATAAGGACACATTTGGACCAGAGGTACTTGAGGCTGAAGGTTATGTATTCGTAGATTTTTACGGTGATGGCTGCGTGCCTTGTCAGGCTCTTATGCCATTTGTACACGGACTTGCTGATGAGTTCGAAGGAAAGCTTAAATTCTGCGCACTCAACACAACACAGGCTCGTCGTCTTGCAATCGGACAGAAGATTTTAGGACTTCCTGTTATGGCTATCTATAAGGGTGGCGAGAAGGTTGAGGAGCTCGCTAAAGAAGATTGTACAGAGCCAGCTATCAGAGCTATGGTAGAGAAGTACGCTCAGTAATTAAAGCTATTGTAAAAAAATCTAAAATTAATAGGTTTTTTACATGAATTTTTACAATAAATGTAGTGTATTCCCAGAGTATTGAAATTTTATTGCAACTGTGATAAACTATGAGTTGTATTAAAATGCGTTTAGAGCATGAGCTTTAACGATATATTGAAACACTTTTGAAAGGAGAATATGATGGCTATCTTAAAAGACAAAAAGGTAGTAATCATCGGCGATCGTGACGGTGTACCGGGCCCAGCTATTAGTGCCTGTGTAGAGTCTGCCGGTGGTGAAGTAATTTTTGCATCTACTGAGTGCTTCGTTTGAACGAGCGCAGGTGCAATGGATCTTGAAAACCAGAAAAGAGTAAAGGAATTTTCAGAGAAGTACGGTCCTGAGAACGTAGTAGTAGTTCTTGGTGCTGCAGAGGGTGAGGCTTCAGGTCTTGCTGCTGAGACTGTTACTGCTGGAGATCCTACTTTTGCAGGTCCATTGACAGGAGTTCAGCTTGGACTCACAGTATACCATATTTGCGAACCAGAGATTAAAGCAGAAGTTGATGCAGGCGTTTATGATGACCAGGTTAGTATGATGGAGATGGTTCTTGATGTTGACGGAATCATTGAAGAGATGACTAACATCAGAAAACGAGTATTGCAAATATTTATAATTAGCTTTGCAATTTTAAAAATGTTAAGAGGTGGCGATGAGGTTTAACTGCCTCATCGCCATTTTTACATGTACATGCATGATTGTAGTTTTAAGATTCAATTAAGATGTATTGAGTATCAAAAATTACTTCAAAAGTATTCTTACAAGAAAAAGAAATTAACATTTGGGGGATTTTACATAACCAAGTGCTTAGAAGGTAAAAAAACTAATAAAACGAGGTGGAAAGTATGAACAGTATTATTAAAGGAACAGGTTATGCTCTTGCGCATACACCAAGCATGATAATTCACAATGGTTCTACAGCTGTAACTGAGAAGATTGTTAACCCTGATTCAGAATTCTTAAAGGGTGTACCTAGTCATCTCAGAAGCTTCCAGGACGTTGTTGATTATTGGCCAAATCAGGTTTACATTGGCAATGCTACACCAGCGCAGTTCAAAGAGGTAGAATTCCCTTACTTTGACAAGAAGATGCCTGGTGCTGACAGATATGGTAAGTTTGGTGAAATTATGCCTGAGGCAGAGTTCCTTCTTTTAGTTCAGGCTAGTGATGTATTTGAAGTAGTTATGCTTGAGAAAGGCTTTGTAGCAGCTCACAAGGCTGAGCTTGCAGCAGATCCTGTTATTACAGAAGATATAATGGCAAGAGTTCACGAAGGCTTTGAGCTTTCTGAAATCGAGCAGTTTGTTAATAATGACGGAGCAGAAGGTCTTTATTATGGGGAGACACTTGTAGGCTGCGTTAAGCGTGCTCACGATATCGACGTAAACCTTTCAGCTGAAGTTATGCACGAGAACCTTTGTAAATAAGGCTTCAAGCGTACTTGCAGTTCTTCACTCACTTAAGAGTACAGGAGTAGCTAAAGAAGATGTTGAGTATGTACTTGACTGTTCTGAAGAGGCTTGTGGTGATGTTAACCAGCGTGGTGGCGGTAACTTTGCAAAGGCTGTTGCTGAGATAGCAGGTCTTGTAAATGCTACAGGTTCAGATGCAAGAGGATTCTGTGCAGGTCCTGCACACGCTCTTATTGAGGCTGCTGCTCTTGTTAAGGCTGGTGCCTATAAGATGGTAGCTGTAATCGGTGGTGGTTGCGTACCTAAACTTGGTATGAATGGTAAGGATCATATTAAGAAAGATGTTCCTCTTCTCGAGGATTGTATCGCTTCTTTCTGTATCCTCATTGCTGAGAATGACGGAGTAAGCCCTGAGATTAACCTTGACATCATCGGACGTCATACTGTTGGTACAGGTTCAGCTCCTCAGAACGTAATCGGAAGCCTTGTAGCAGATCCTCTTGAGAAGGTAGGACTTAAGATAACTGATATAGATAAATATTCAACAGAGATGCAGAACCCTGATATTACTAAGCCTGCAGGTGCTGGAGATGTTCCGGAGGCTAACTACAAGATGATAGCTGCTCTTGCTGTTAAGAAGGGACAGATTGAAAGAACTGAAATCCCTGCTTTCATTGAGAAGCATGGTCTTGTAGGTTTCGCTCCTACACAGGGACATATCCCTTCAGGTGCTCCTTATATCGGATTTGCAAGAGAGGATATCTTAGCCGGCAATATTAAGAAGGCTATGATAGTTGGTAAGGGATCACTCTTCCTTGGAAGAATGACAAACCTTTTTGATGGTGTATCCTTTGTAATTCAGGCTAATACTTCTGCTGACAGCAAGGAAAGCGGAGTATCAGAGGAAGAGGTAAAGGGACTTATAGCTAAGGCTATGAAAGAGTTTGCAGCATCTTTGGTAACAGAATAATCTGAGGAAGGTGGAAATGTAATGGGAAAAGGAATTGAAAAGATAATTGCCGATACCTTCCTTGAAATGGCTGAAGGCCTTGAAACAGGAAGCTTCGGTAAGAGACCTAAAATTGCGCTTACAGGTATGGGTTCTGAGCATGGCGAAGAGACTACCTTAAGAGCTGCAGTTGAGGCTGCAAGAGATGGAATTGATGTTTACTACATCGGTACTCTTGAGGCAGAGGGAGTTACAACTATTAAGGTTAGTAACGATGACGAAGGACATGACAAGATGGATGAAATGCTTGCATCAGGAGAAATTGACGGTGCGGTTACCATGCATTATCCATTTCCAATCGGTGTATCTACAGTAGGTCGTGCAGTTACTCCAGGTGTTGGTAAGGAATTATTCATTGCCAATACAACCGGTACTTCAAGTACAGACCGTATTGAAGGTATGATAAAGAATGCTATCTACGGTATAATCACAGCTAAGGCTTGTGGAATTAAAGAGCCTACAGTAGGTATTCTTAATGTAGATGGTGCAAGACAGACAGAGAAAGAACTTAAGAGACTTCAGGAAGGCGGTTATGACATCCATTTCACAGAGTCAAGCAGATCTGACGGCGGCTGTGTAATGAGAGGTAATGACGTACTTAGAGCTACTCCTGATATCATGGTTATGGATTCACTTACAGGTAATGTAATGAGCAAGATGCTTTCTTCCTTCACCACAGGTGGAAGCTACGAAGCAAGCGGATTTGGATATGGTCCTGGTATTGGTGAGGGATATAAGAACTTAGTTATGATTATTTCCCGTGCTTCAGGAACTCCTGTTATAGCAAATGCTATCCGTTATGCAGCCGAACTTGTAAGAGGAAAAGTATTTGATGTGGCTGATGCTGAGTTTAAGGCTGCTAAGAAAGCAGGTCTTGATAAGATATTAGCTGAGCTTAAGGCTTCTCGTGAGAAGAGTGCAGCTCCTAGTGAAGACGTAAAAGAGCCACCAAAGGAAATAGTAACAGCTCAGATTCCGGGTGTTGAAGTTATGGACCTTGAGGATGCTGTCAAGGTACTTTGGAAAGAAAATATCTATGCTGAAAGTGGTATGGGTTGTACAGGTCCTATCATCAGAGTATCTGATTCAAACAAGGCAAAGTCAGTTGAAATACTTCAGAAGGCAGGATATGTAAGCTAAGACTGGTTTTACATAGTAAGACAATATATCGGCTGCAGTTTCTTTACCACTTAGATAAAGATGGCTGCAGCCGTAAATTTTCTGCATAAAGGTGAAAATAAATGAAAAAGCAAGAAGTTTTGATAGTTACCAATAATCCATTGGTTAAAGAAAAAATTGAAGGAAACTATAATATTGACTTTGTAGAGGGTGACATTCTAAATGTTATGGAAAAGTTAAGAGACATGATACATAAGGGCTCAGTTCTTCTTACCCATCCACTCTCGGGTAGTGTCAAACCGGGACAGACACCTTATAAGTCGGTTATGGTTCATATAGTTGAGGGAAATGTAGATGCAGACTCCCTTCTTATGATTGAGGATGCGATTGATAACTGCAAAAAGTTTGTAAAGAGAGCAGACGAGTTTAGAGAAGGAACTGATGAGGACAAACAATTCATAGATTTTACCCTGATTTCCAGTGGAATTGAATCCTTCGAAGCGCTCAAATAGTTACATATATTAAGAACCTTAGTTTTGTAAGCGGGGTATACCTGCTTGTGAAAGGGTTCTTTTTTTATTGATATTTTACTATAAATAACGAAAAATTATGACTTAAGATTTAAAATGAAATTCTAGCAGAAAAAAATTGCAAAATATAAAAAAAGTTACAATCATAGTTATATTTTTGTGCAAAAATACAATTATCAGAAAATAGTATAAATAACGGGCATATCTATGGTAAAAAAATATACAATGACCCTTTTTTTGTGCAATATTTAAAATAAGCACGCTTATGAACGCGATTACATTCTTAAAAACTATCGAAAACATAGAAAATACAGAAAATGTGCATTTTTTGGATTACAATATTAGTGAAATATGATATAATATAGGAGGTTTCAAGTAGGAAAGTATTATTTAATTTTTCCTATAAATGATTTAAGTGTTGGAACATGATTTTTAGTAATAAGGATAATAATTATGAGTGGTTGAATCATAATACAACATCCCTATGATTAAAACGATTTCAGACATTTGAATTGTTTGAAAATAATACACATAATGATTAGGAGGTATGAGTTGTGAAACTGGAACTTGGAAAGATTTTCATCAAAGACATCCAATTTGCAACAACGTCAAAGATTGAAGGCGGAGTTCTCTATGTGAACAAAGAAGAGCTTATTAAGATAGTTCTTGAGCAGGAGAAGCTTAAATGTGCTGACTTTGACATTGCTAAACCGGGCGAGTCCGTAAGAATTACTCCTGTTAAGGACGTAATCGAGCCTAGAGTAAAGGTAGAAGGAAACGGAGGCATCTTCCCTGGTGTTGTTGCCCCTGTTGACACAGTTGGTTCAGGAAAGACCTATTGCCTTAAGGATATGGCTGTTGTTACCTGTGGACCTATTGTTGGTTTCCAGGAAGGTATCATCGATATGACCGGTCTTGGAGCACAGTATACACCATATTCAAAGTTACTTAACCTTTGCCTTATCTGCGAAGGCGTTGATGGAGTTGCTCCTCACGACTATGAGCATGCAGTTCGTATGGCAGGTCTTAATGTAGCTACATACATTGGTGAGCTTGCTAGAAACCTTACACCTGATGAGACAATAGTATATGAAGCTCTACACTTAAGGAGGGCTTTGAGAAGTTCCCTGGACTTCCAAGAGTTGGTTATGTACAGATGCTTCAGAGTCAGGGACTTCTTCATGACACCTATGTATATGGCGTTGATGCAAAGAAGATCCTCCCTACAGTACTTTATCCAACAGAGGATATGGATGGAGCTATCATCTCCGGTAACTGCGTTTCTTCTTGTGATAAGAACCAGACTTATGCACATCAGAACAACCCTGTTATCGAAGACTTGTATGCAGAGCACGGAAAGACAATCAACTTTGTAGCGCATATCATTACAAACGAGAACGTATACCTTGCTGATAAGCAGCGTTCATCAAACCAGACAGCAAAGCTTTGCGAGATGCTTGGACTTGATGCTGTTATTATATCTGAGGAAGGTTTTGGTAACCCTGATACAGACCTTATTATGAACTGTACAAAGATTGAGGCTAAGGGAATTAAGACTGTTATTATTACTGATGAGTATGCAGGACGTGATGGTAAGTCGCAGTCACTTGCAGATGCAAACGCAGCTGCAAATGCTCTTGTAACCGGCGGTAATGCTAACCAGGTTGTTATTCTTCCTAAGCTTGACAAGGTTATCGGTACTCTTGCTTATGTTGACAAGATTGCCGGAGCTAACGAGCATACACTTAGAGAAGATGGTACACTTGAAGTTGAGCTTCAGGTAATTACCGGAGCTACAAACGAAATGGGATTTAATACACTTAGTGCGAGATAAGGAGAAAATCATGGCAAAACTTAGAGTTGTTCATTATATCAACCAGTTCTTTGCACAGATTGGTGGCGAGGAAAAGGCTGATTATGCAGCTGAGCTCCGCGTAGGAGAAAAGGTAGGTCCTGGTGTGGCACTTGCTGCAGAGTTTGGCGAAGAAGCAGAGATAGTAGCTACTATCATCTGTGGAGATAGTTATTTCAATGAGAATCTTGATAAGGCTAAGGCTGAGATTATCGAGATGGTTAAGTCACAGAAACCTGATTTATTTATTGCAGGACCTGCATTTAACGCAGGACGTTACGGTGTTGCCTGCGCTACTATAGCAGCAGCAGTTAAAGAAGAGTTAAATATTCCTGTTGTTACAGGTATGTACGAGGAGAACCCTGGTGTAGACATGTTCAAGAACCAGGTTTACATCGTATCTACCAAGAACAATGCAGCAGGTATGAGAGATGCAGTTAAGAAGATGGCTCCACTTGCTCTCAAGCTTGCAAAGGGCGAGGCAATCGGTGCATCTGTAGAAGAAGGATATTTCAATCAGAATCAGCGTGTCAACTTCTTCGAGTCTAAGAGAGGCTCAAAGAGAGCTGTAGAGATGCTCCTTAAGAAGATAGCTGACAAGCCATTCGTTACTGAGTATCCAATGCCTGTATTCGATAGAGTAGAGCCAGGTAAGGCTATCAAGGATATGAGCAAGGCTACAATAGCTGTAGTTACTTCAGGCGGTATCGTTCCAAAGGGCAATCCGGACCACATTGAGAGCTCAAATGCTTCTAAGTATGGTACATACAGCATGGAAGGTCTTAACACCCTTGACAGTACAAATTCAGAGACAGCACACGGTGGTTACGATCCTGTATATGCTAACGAGTTAGCAGACAGAGTAGTACCTCTTGATGTACTCCGTGATATGGAGAAAGAAGGAGTTATTGGCAAGCTTCACGAATTCTACTATTCAACAGTTGGTAACGGTACAGCCGTTGCATCAGCTAAGAAGTTCGGTGAGGAGATTGGACAGAAACTTCTTGCTGCCGGAGTAGACGCTGTTATTTAACCAGCACGTGAGGCACCTGTACACGTTGCGGTGCAACGATGGTTAAAGCTATTGAAGCAACAGGTCTTCCTGTAGTTCATATCTGTACAGTAACACCTATTTCACTTACTGTTGGTGCTAACAGAATCGTACCAGCTATCGCTATTCCTCATCCACTTGGTAATCCTGCATTACCAGCAGATGAAGAAAAAGAACTTCGTCGTAAGATAGTTCAGAAGTCTCTTGATGCACTCTGCACAGAAGTTGATAAGCAGACAGTATTTGATAAATAAAGTTTAGTTTTGTATCCCTCCGCAAGACTAAACTTGCGGGGGATACATTCTAATATTAATATCCAATAAGAGTCTCAGATTTGGTTGAGGTCTGAGACAACTGATATTAGGAGGAGGGAAAGGGTATGATAGATTTAACGAAATTTTTTGTAATGGCTCTGACAAAAACAGAGTTAAGCTCTATGGACAAGGCTGCAAAGGTTGTTGATGACATTAGCGGATTTGTGTGGAATAACATTCTGCTTTTTGTTCTTCTCGGAGCAGGTCTTTACTTCACAGTAAGAACAGGTTTTGTTCAGATTCGTCATTTTGGCAGAGCTTGGAACAGAGTATTTGGTGATTTCTCACTCAGTGGCTCTAAGGCAGGTAAAGATGGTATGAGTTCTTTTCAGGCGCTCGCAACTGCTATAGCAGCACAGGTTGGAACCGGTAATATAGCCGGTTGTGCTACAGCTATAGTTGGTGGTGGTCCTGGAGCAATCTTCTGGATGTGGCTTGCAGCCTTCTTTGGAATGGCTACAATCTATGGAGAGGCTTGTCTTGCACAGGCAACCAAGATAGTTGATAAAGACGGAGAAGTAACAGGTGGACCTGTTTACTATATCACCAAGGCATTTAAGGGCGGATTCGGTAAGTTCCTTGCTGCTTTCTTCTCTATAGCTATTATCCTTGCACTTGGTTTCATGGGTAACATGGTTCAGTCCAACTCTATAAGTGCTGCATTTAAGACAGCATTTGGTATTCCTACTTGGATAGTGGGTATTGCAGTGGCTATTATAGCAGCTTTCATTTTCTTGGGTGGTATCAGCCGTATCGCATCTTTTACAGAGAAGTGTGTACCTATAATGGCAGCACTCTATCTCTTAGGAGGTCTTATTATTCTTATTATCAATATTAAGAATGTACCAGGAGCATTTGCATCTATCTTTACAGGTGCATTTACACCGGAGGCAATAGTTGGTGGTACAGCAGGTATTGCAATTAGAGAAGCAATTAGAAAGGGTGTAGCAAGAGGTCTCTTCTCTAATGAAGCCGGTATGGGTTCTACACCACATGCACATGCTATAGCTAAGGTTGATAAGCCACAGGATCAGGGTGAAGTTGCTATGGTTGGTGTATTTATTGATACTTTTGTAGTACTTACAATGACAGCGATTGTAATCCTTTCGACAGGTGTACTTCAGAAAGGTACAGCTTTTGGTTTTGGTACGGATAACAAGGAATTTACCGGTACGGTAGTAGCACAGGTGGCTTTTGAGCATGGTTTTGGTAATATCGGTCCTAAGTTCGTAGCACTTTGCTTATTGTTCTTTGCATTCTCAACAATTATAGGATGGTACTTCTTTGCAAGACAGAACATCAAGTATCTTTTTGGTGACAAAGCTATAATTCCATTTACAATTATAGTTATAGCTTGTGTTTTCTGTGGTTCACTTCTTAAGGTAGAACTTGTTTGGAACCTTTCAGACCTTTTCAACGCTCTGATGGTACTTCCAAACATCCTTGCACTCCTCTTCCTTGGAGGAAAGATTGCTAAGTTTGCTAAGGGTGACAAAGTAGAGATGTAAACTTAAATAGGTGTTACAGTACAGACTTAAGTCCAAATTATCGTGATTAAAGCCAACGGCTTGATTCAATATATCAAACAATATTTAGTAAAATAATTTGGCATAGACTTATATTTAATTAAAACAGAGGTCAGTAAAGTGGCCTCTGTTTTTGCGTTCTATCTGTTAAAAATATAACAATAGAATGGCCGATTTATTGTAAGAAATTTGCAAAATTGTAGAATACTTGAAAATCTGTAACTGTCTATAGTATAATGATTCAGTGTATATATAGATAATTTTTATCACTAAGAATATTATTAGGAGGTTACATGAGTAAAGAAAATGTAAAGTTGACTTCACTTACCAAGGCATCAGGATGAGCCGCTAAAATAGGTCCTGAAACCCTTGCTCAGGTTATGAGCAAGTTGCCTAAGTTAAGAAAAGATGAGAACCTTTTAGTAGGTCTTGATACTTCAGATGATGCTGCTGTATATAAAGTCAGTGACGATGTGGCTATTATTCAGACACTCGATTTCTTCACGCCTGTAGTAGATGATCCATACCTCTTTGGACAGATTGCTGCAGCCAATGCCCTTAGCGATATCTATGCTATGGGTGGAACAGCAAAGGTTGCCATGAACATAGTTGCTTTCCCTAACTGCCTGTCTCCAAGTGTTCTCGGAGATATAATGAAGGGCGGTGCAGACAAGGTAGCTGAGTCAGGGGCACTCCTTATAGGTGGACATTCAATACAAAATGATGTTCCTCTCTATGGACTAAGTGTAACCGGGTTTGTGCATCCGGAGAAAATACAGAAAAACTACGGAGCAAAAGAAGGTGATATCCTTATCATAACCAAGCAGGTTGGTACCGGTATAGTAAGTACCGCAGCTAAGGTAGACATGGCTTCCAAAGAAGCTTGTGAAGAGGCAATTAAAGTTATGACTACACTTAACCGTCTGCCAAAAGAGATAATGGATAATTACCCTGTTCATGCCTGCACAGATGTAACAGGCTTTGGACTTTTGGGACATGGAATAGAGATGGCTGAGCCAAGTGAGGTTTCTTTTGAATTATATGCAGATGAGATTCCTTATGTAACGGAGTCGATGAGTCTTGCGGAAATGGGAATGATTCCTGAAGGAGCGTATAAGAATAAAAAATACTTCGATTCAAAGGTTGACCTTAGTGGAGTAAAGGAAGTGTATGGAGACTTACTCTTTGATCCACAGACCTCAGGTGGACTTTTATATGCAGTAGAAGCTAAGTATGGAGAAGAGATTATTAAGGCGCTTAAGGGTTCCTCGCTTGCAACCGAGGTAGCTATTATCGGTAAGGTTGTACCAAAGAAGGAAAAACTAATATATGTGAGATAAATCCTCGGGTTCTGGCAGAAAATGTCGGACTCGACCGGATTTTCTGCGCGGAAAGAAGGGGAAATGGATAAGAATGTATTGTATAGGAGTATACCCAAGGTGGATATACTCCTTGAGAAGGATGAGATAAAGACAGTAATATCAGAATACGGACACGAGATAGTTATGGATATCATAAGGGAGGAGACAGACAGGCTCCGCCTTTTGATAGCAGAAGCAGAGACTGAAACAGGGCTTAAATCTAAGATAGACAATCTTACGGAAACAATCGTAAATGAAGTAAAGAATCTATTCAAACCAAAAGTAAGAAAAGTAATCAACGGTACAGGCACCATACTTCATACCAACCTAGGCCGTGCACCTATTACAAGGACTCAGGCAGAATTGTTAAAGGATATAGTCTGTGGCTATTCCAATCTTGAGTACAATCTTGAATCAGGCAAGAGGGGAGAGCGTTATTCGCATTTTGAAAAACTCTTATGTAGAATAACAGGAGCCGAGGCTGCCATGGTGGTTAACAACAATGCAGCTGCAGTTATGCTCATCCTAAGCACTATGGCAAAAGGCGGAGAAGTAGTTGTATCCCGTGGTGAGCTCATAGAGATAGGCGGTAAGTTTAGAATACCTGATGTTATGGAGCAAGCGGTGCGAAGCTTGTAGAAATAGGTACTACCAACAAGACACATCTCTCTGACTATGAAGAAGCTGTCACTGAGAATACTAAGGCTTTCTTAAAGGTACATACCAGTAACTACAGTATAGTAGGCTTTACCCAGAGTGTTACGGCAAGTGAGCTTAAGCCTCTTGCTGAAGATAAAGGACTTCCTATCATTGAGGACCTTGGAAGTGGTGTGCTTATTGACCTTGCTAAGTTTGGCCTTACACACGAACCTACAGTACAGGAAGCAATAGAAGCAGGAGTTGACGTAGTCTGCTTTAGTGGAGACAAGCTTCTTGGCGGGCCACAGGCGGGCATCATTATCGGTAAGAAGAAATATATCAACATGATGAAGAAGAATCAGCTGACCAGAGCGCTTAGAGTTGATAAATTCACTGTTACCGCACTTGAACTTGTATTACTTTCATACTTAAATGAAGAAAAAGCTATATCTGAGATACCTGTTCTTAAGATGATTAGCGAGACCTATGACTCGGTTAAGGAAAGAGCAGGAAGGCTTGCAGATATTCTTAGAGATAAGTGTAAACATGCAGAGATAACCATAGAAGACTGTGAATCGCAGGTGGGAGGAGGCTCCCTGCCTCTTGAAAGAATCAAAAGTGTGTCTGTAGTTATTAAGCCTAAAAATATAAGTGTAACTTCCCTTGAGGAGATTATGCACCACTCCAGACCAGCAATAGTTGCAAGGACAGCAGAGGATGCCATTTGGATGGATGTCCGCACCCTGCTTGACGAAGACTTTGAGACTATTGGCAGCCTGTTTGGAGGTGTGCTTTAATGAAACATATTATTATAGGAACTGCAGGACATATAGACCATGGCAAGACCACCCTCATACATGCACTTACAGGACGTAATACGGACAGGCTTAAGGAAGAACAAAAGCGTGGTATTACCATTGAGCTTGGTTTTACCTGGTTTGACCTTAAAGACCATACCAGATGCGGTATTATAGATGTGCCGGGACATGAGAAATTTATAAATAACATGGTTGCCGGAGTAGTCGGCATGGACCTTGTGCTCATGGTTGTGGCGGCAGATGAGGGAATCATGCCTCAGACTAAGGAACATCTTGATATACTTGGGCTTCTTGGCATAGAAAAGACAATTCTGGTGCTTAATAAATGCGACACTGTGGATGAAGAGTGGCTTAGCATGATGGAGGAAGATGTCAAAGAAGAGCTTAAGGGAACGATAATGGAGGGTGCTCCTGTGGCTAGGGTATCTGCCATGACGGGAGATGGTATAGAAGAACTTAAAGAACTGATTATGCATATGGTAAAGGACGATGTTAAGGAAAAGGATGTAAACAGCATACCTCGTCTTCCTGTGGACCGTGTATTTTCTATGCCGGGCTTTGGAACTGTTGTTACCGGAACCCTGCTTTCAGGCTCAATAAGTAAAAATGATACCCTTGAGGTATTTCCTATAGGTAAAGAGTGCAAGATAAGGAATATCCAGGTACACGAGACCAATCAGGATAAATGCGAAGCCGGACAGAGGGTGGCTCTTAATATATCTAATATACATAAGGACGAACTTCACAGGGGCTGTGTAATTGCGCCTGTGGGAAGTATGGAGAATTCGCGCCTTATGGATGTAAAACTCACAGTACTAAAGGATTCCAATAGAAATATTAAAAATAGAGACAGACTCCACCTTTTTACGGGAACCAGTGAAATCCTCTGCAGGGCTATTCTTCTTGACAAGGATGAGCTTGTTCCGGGAGAGACAGGGCTTGCACAGCTTCTACTTGAAGAGGAGCTTGCAACCAAAAGAGGCGACAGGTTCATAGTCCGCTTCTACAGTCCTCTTGAGACTATCGGTGGAGGTATAGTCCTAGAGCCAAATCCAAGAAAGAAAAAGCGTTTCAATGAGGATGCCATAGAAGAACTGCTTAAGAAGGAGTCAGGTTCTCTTGCAGATGTCTGCGAGCTTAATATAAGGGCTGAGACTGAGGATTTGATTACTCTTAAAGACCTTGCCAAAAATATGTCGCATTCCGCAGAGGAGCTACGCCCTTATCTGGATGAACTTATTGATGATGGCATTATTTATGAGTTTCTAAGAATAAGGATATTTTCTTCTGGCACAGGGACAATGCATTTATTCTGTCTCAGGAAATTGTCAGAGATTTGAAGAAATTCTATGAAAAATATCCTTACAGGGCAGGAATAAAGAAGGCTGAGATACATTCATCCTATATGAAAAAGGTAAAATTAAATGTATTTGAAGAATGTATCAATAAGCTCGTTTCCGAGAACCTAATAGAAGTAAGAAATGAGTATGTATGCCTGCCGGGTTATGAGATAAATAAGGATGAGACCTACCTTTCTATAGAAAAGCTGCTTACGGATACTTTTGAGACTGCAGGCTATGCTTTCTTAAGATTTTCAGAAATCGACAAGAAAAAGTATAGTGATGAAGTGGTGATGGATGTACTTAGAGTGATGATGGACGAGGAAAAGGCTGTAAAAGTCGGCATCGAGCTTGAAATGTACACAATGAAGCACTTTATGGATGTAGCCGAGCAAAAGGTGAGGGAACATTTTAAGACAAATGAAATTATTACTATTTCAGAAGTAAGGGAAATGTTTGAAACAAGTAGAAAATGTGCTAAGCCAATAATAGAATATATGGACGTGATAAAGGTAACAAAGAAGGTTGGCGGCGAGACGGAAAGGGTGGCGTATTAATGACATTAAAACAATTGGAAGCATTCGTAAAGATTGCCAATAATAGAAGCTTTACACTTGCTGCTAAGGAGCTGTTCATTACCCAGCCTACGGTAAGTGCCTATATTAACAACCTGGAAGAAGAGCTGGGAGTAAGGCTGTTTGACAGGACAACCAAAGAGGTTCAGTTATCGGATGAGGGAGACAGAATCTACCTCTATGCCAAAGAGATACTTGAGCTTGCTGACAAGATACAGAATTCATTTTCAATGGATGAAGACAACAAGGTAAGACAGGTGGTTATATCTACCTCTTCTATACCGGGACAGTTCCTTGTACCTGAGATTCTTTCAGCATTTAAGAAGAAATTCCCTGATGTGGACTTTAGGGTAAGGGAAACAGACAGTGCAGGGGTGGTAGAGGATATTACCAACCACATGGCAGACATAGGCATAGCCGGTACTGAAATCAACAGTACCAAGTGTAACTTTATTCCGTTTTATGATGACGAGCTAATCCTCGTAACTGAGAATTCTGAGAAATACAGGAAGATAAAGGAGAGCGAGACCAACCTTAACTGGATAAAAAATGAAGATTTCATTATGAGAGAAAGTGGCTCAGGTACGAGAAAAGAGGCTATCAAGCTTCTTGAAAGCCAGGGCATATCTCAGGATGAATTAAAGGTAAGTGCAACCTTTGGCAAGACAGTGACCGTAATCAATTCTGTTATCAACGGTCTTGGAATAGCCATGATGTCAAGGCTTGCGGTATCCGGAGAGCTTGAAAGAGGAGAACTTCTTGAATTCAAGATAAGTAAGGAGGGCGGTTACAGAAAGCTTTATCTGGTAACAGAGAAGAAGAACAGGCTTTCAGACGGCTGTAAAGACCTTATGGGAGTAATAGCCAAGCTGTACAAGATTAGTATCAAAGAGATTTAATTAAATATAGCTGCTTGCTTAAGCCACATACAGGTGTTACACTTGTTATGTGGCTTTTTTTTGAATGGATAAACTAGGCTAAGAGTATAGTGTGTAAGAGATTAAATAAACGAGAGCTTATAGTAAGCTAGGCAAACGGAGGAGAAGTATGAAGAAGTGTTTATTTTACGGCGATTCCAATACCTATGGAGTAGATGTAAGGGGCGGACATAGTGGGGCAAGGTATCCTGAGAATCAGAGGTTTACAGGAATCTTAGCCAATGAATTAAAGGGTGAATGGGAATTTATCATAGAAGCTAAGGTGGGCAGATGTATACCCTCTATGGACTTTGAACTTGAAGAATTTGAAGAGGTTATAGAGAAGGCGGGGGATATTGACCTTTTAGCTATTATGCTTGGAACCAATGATTATCTAAGCTATAGCAAGCCTGATGCAGATAGGGTGGCAGGGAGGATGAAGGCTCTGATAGACAGGTTATTTGAAAATGAAGCCTACAGCAGTAGAAAAACAGATATACTGCTTATAGCTCCTCCTAAACTTGATTTTACAGGTGACAGGTACTATGAAAAGTTCAGCACCTTGGATGGAGGCTTATCTAAGGCTCTTCATAGGGTGGCAGAGGATGAGGGAGTGCATTTTGCTGATGTAGGCAGCCTTGACTTGCCACTTGAAAAGGATGGGATACATCTAACTATAGAGGCTGAGGAGCCTGTGGCTAAGTATTTGTTAGATGTATTTAGAGAATTGAAAGTGAATAAAGATTAGCTTACAATGAAGGTAGTATAATTATAGAAAATAAAATTTGATATATTAAAGATATGAAAGAGTAGAGAAAAATAGGAGATGAATATGGATAAAAAGGCTAATATTTTTTTGGCAAAAAAGCTATTTGCAGAGCTGGTTTTTAATACCGCCTACATAGAGGGTGTAAATGTTACATTTCCACAGACACAGGCCATTATTGACGGTGCAATAGTAAATAATGTACCGGTATCGGACATACAGACAGTACTAAACTTAAGGGATGCCTGGAAATCTATGTTAGATACTCTTGATGAACCACTTACATTAGAATATATATGTAAGATAAACAGCCTGGTATCCAGGAATGAAAGCTTAGAATGGGGAGTGCTTAGAAGCGGTACAGTAGGAGTAGGAGGAACAGATTATCTACCGCCTATTCCCGTTAAAGCCGAAGTAGAAAAGAGAATAGAGGAAATAAATAATATCCCTGTTATCTATGAAAGGGCGATAGAATATTTTTGTTATTCTGTAAGAGGACAGCTTTTCTGGGACGGAAACAAGAGGACTTCAACGATAGTAGCAAGTAAAATACTGATAAGTGAGGGCAAAGGAGTACTGACCATAGGGAAGAAGGAAGCTTTAAGCTTTAATGAGGCACTTTTACATTTTTATGATACTGCTGACAGCAGGCTGTTAAAAGAATGCCTTATGGGATGTATAAAAGGAAGGGATATGTAGTGAAGCTGTTTATGAAAGACTATGATTTTTTCTGAAGAAAACATAGAGGTGCTATGTTTATAGGGCGTGAAAGTGAATTAACTTTGTTAAATAAATTATATGAATGATTAAGCCATGACTTTTTCCGAAATTAATCCAACTAAAAATGTGCGGAAAATGTCATGGGCTTTTTGAATATAAATGCTATAATATAACCATATTTAAGTAATATTCAATCGCGGATAAAAGTGTAAATGGGAGGGTGATATGATAGAATCAATAAACAAAACCAAATACCTGCCTTGGAATCAATGTTTTACTGCTTGCGGTCGAGATAGTGTCAATGGTTAAAAGGTACTACATATATATAAAAGCCGATAGAAGTGTGGTATAATGTTGTAAGCATATAATCAAATTTAATTGGAGGTTTTGTATGAATAAGTCTATCTTTTGCATTTGTATTTCTTCACTTTCCGGTGCATTTCTACAGGTGAAGAATGATGTGGCTAATTACATAGGATTTGCATTGGCTGCGGTATCAATTATAAGCGGTGTGATGGTGATAAGAGAAGAGATTAAGAAAAAACGCAGCAGCAAGAAGGATGCGTGAGTAGAATATTATGGTAGATAAACTAATATCTTCAGGTGTTTTTGGACTTGTCTTTGTGGTTGTTTTAAATGCTATGTATAGAAACAGAAAATTTTTGGTAGACAACTATGTTAACAGGTTTAATAAAACAACAAAAATAATCATCTACATAATATCGCTGGTTGCAATCATGATAATTTTAGCTTCTCTTCATAATATTAGTATTCCTGCGGCACTTTACGCAGCATTAAAAGCTGTTTGCTTGGCTATAAATGCGGGCTTACTATTTTTTTATCTACCGGGAAAAAGGAAGACTAGTGTTCCTGCCTGTAATTGACAGTTTTAAAGGGGAAAATATGGAGACAATGGAATTGATGAATAGCATAAAAATATATTGTAAGTATATTATAGCCTTTTATTCTATATATAGGACTGCTGCTGATAGGTGCCATTGGTGGCGGAACAAGACCTGGTAAAGATATATGGGATGACTTAGAAAGGTGGGTAAAGAAAAACTAATCAAAAATTATGGTGATTGAATCAAAAAGGCTTTTCTTTTGTTTTTTATTAATATAGAAGGTCTTTTAATTTTGTATATTTTGTATATTTAAATCCAAAAACTTTTGTGCATTTTAGCTGATTACAAATCAGAGAAAATAATATATAATAGTTCTTATAGATTTTACTTGGCGCCAATCTAAGATGTATTTATTAATTCAAAAAGAAATATTCAAGCTGTTAAATTCAAAGATTTGACTTTAATTTTCTGTTGTTTTTTAGAAAGGGGGACAATTGGGAGAGAAGGATATTTTAGAGAAGAAACTGCTCATGTTTAACGACGTATTTGCAGACTTTGTGAATGGAATTATGTTTGATGGGAAGGATGTAGTTAAAGAAGATGAACTTGTTGACCTTTCCGGCTGGAGCCACTATAAGGGTGACGACAGCAAATATAGGTTTCAGGACAGAGATGTCGTAAAACTATGGAAGAAAGAGAATGTAGTTATTTCACTAATAGGAATTGAAAATCAGGATATACCTGATAAAAACATGGTATTTAGAGTGCTTTCGTACGATGGGGCTTCTTATAGGACCCAGCTTGTGGAAGAGGAAAGTAGGAAACGAAAGAAAAATTCCGGTATTGAAGGAGAACTTCAGGACATATTCCCTGTAATAACCTTTGTTATCTACTATGGCGAAGAAGAGTGGAGGCATGAGACAACCCTGCACAAAAGGCTTAACCTAGATTCTGAACTCAAACACTATGTAAGCGACTACAGTATCAATCTGATAGACTTGAAAAAGCTAAGTGAAGATGATATAAATAAGTTTAAGAAGGATTTTAAGCTAATAGCAGATTACATGGTAAAAGGAAGCAGACATAAGGCAGATAGTATTGAGTTAAATCACCCGGAGGAAGTCAGTGACCTCATCCTAAGGCTAACAGGGGAGGAACTGCCTTTTCCTATAGAAAGTGAAGAAGGAGGAAAGAACATGGAGAAATTTTTTGAACCGATGTTTGAAAGGGCAGAAGCAAGAGGAGAAGCAAGAGGAGAAGCAAGAGGAAAAGCAGAAGGCGAGAACTGCCTTGCAAGACTAATTAGTCTCTTAATGAGCGAAGGTAAGAACGACAAAATCAAGGATGTTGTAGAAAATGAGGAAATTAGGCATGGGCTGTATAAGGAGTATGGTATACAATAACTGCATGTGATTGATAGATTTCCATGATGCTTTGGAACGCATAATAAACTCAAGTAATAGAATGATTAAGCCATATACGGTGAAGGTATGTATATGGCTTATTTCTTTTATGTCAAATTATTAATATTGTGATGTTGAAGTCAAAAGTATATGTCGCTTTTAGACTTTTTATAAAGCTTTATGACATTTTAAGGAAAAATGTAATAATAATTCCCCATAAAATGCTCATAGTGTTTATTTATGTTTAGTGGTAAGATATGGTTACTTGATTAAGTATAAGGAGAGCATTACATAGAAAGTTGTTGGGTTCTCTGATTGTAACTAATTAGGTATGACTGGCGCAGCGATAGGTATATTTACACCTTATTAAAAGGAGACTCGTTATGAATACTTTTGGAAGATATTTTTGCTATTTTTACAATAATAGGGATAATACTAATTGCGTGTATTATCTTATACTCCATTGTACAAGTTAGTCTTGGAAATAATGTTCAGAAAAATACCATAACCATCGAAGATATTAGAACATTGATGTTAGGTATTCTACTGTATATTGTAATATTTGCTTTGCCAATGTCATGGTTTTTTTGATAAATTTCAGGCTAAAAATTATTACAGTTGAATTAAAAAAACACAGATAAAGAATTTTTAGAAAAAAAGATTGATGGTTTAGTATTGGTAAAAGCAATACGAGATGAAAAATAGTATTAAGTGATACAGAAATAGTTTATGTTTTTCAAAAAAATAAGTTAAAAAGAATGGTTGGTAAAATGACATTAAAGTCACTTTTAATGAAAAATAATACAATTGTGAACGTACCGATAGGTTACGAAAAATATTTTAGAAATATTTAAGTATAGAATGAGATCATTGAGTATACTTTTGTATTTCATTTGAAGTGGCTGTGTTATTCTTTACTAAGCAACGTGCAATCTGGTTGGAATGATAGCTATAATTCTACAAACACCATGATATTTAAAGGGAGAGGTAGTAATAATTCCCATAAAATGCCATAGTGTTTTACTTCTAGCTTAGTGGTAAGATATAGGTATTTGTTCGCAGTTTCTTGTTCATTGCACTTATTGCAGTTGGAAATTTCAAGAATGATGTTTTCAATAATAACGACATTGTTACAATTACCTTTTTTTATTAGTAGTAAGTGTAAATGTAATATTGGCAGAGATATCGACAATATGTATGATATATATCAAATACAGAAAGAATAAAAAGCTGATGCTTTGGAACGCATAATAAACTCAAGTAATAGAATGATTAGTCATATACGGTGAAGGTATGTATATGGCTTATTTCTTTATGTCAAATTATTAATATTGTGATGTTGAGATCAAAAGTATATGTCGAACTAAACTTTATATAAAGACATGACATTTTAAGGAAAAATGTAATAATAATTACCATAAAATGCTATGGTGTTTATTTATGTTTAGTGGTAAGATATGGTTACTTGATCAAGTATTAGGAGAGCATTACATTGAAAGTTGTGGAGTTCTCTGATTGTAACTAATAAGAAACTTATTACACGAGGAGTAAATTATGGATGCAATGAAGCCAATTATGAGAATTGCAGATAACAAAAACAGTAAAATTATCACGATACCTGTAGTAATATCAACATTGTATTTTTGGCTTTCATCTAGCATCCAGTCTGTAAATATTTTTGGATACACATTAGCGGCAGTTTATTTTGTAAAATGTTTAATATGTATTCGAGAGGAGTTAAAGAATGAGAATTCTGCTCGTGATGAAGGAATACTAGTAAAATTTGACACTTTTGAAACTGGTTATAAGATTGGGATTTTACAGATAATGGTATTGATTGCATTATTTATTTCCATAAAACTGACAGTTAAGTTTGAAAATAGTGTTCTCTCTATGATTTTCTTGTATACCTGTCTAGGAGGCAACTTTTTAATAATGATAATTGATATGTCAATAACATTTGCAAACTATTTCAAGTTTAAGAAAAACCAGATGAAGTCAAAGTTGCTATAACTAGGGAAATACCGTTGTGCTTAGGGTAATTGTAACGCTTATAGCAGAATTGCAATTGCCTTACTCAATGTTAAAAATTAGAAAGCCAGAAATTAAATGATTTAGGGCTTGACATTATAGGAAGGGAAAGTATGGATAATACAATATTAGAAGTAAGTATGTTAAAGGATAAAAGCAAATATAAACCTGCTCTTATCATAAGTATATTATCAATTATAAGTGCGTTATTAATTGCGCTTGTAGGAGATATATTGGCAGTAGTTGGGATAACATTCTCAATATTAAAAAGAAACGATTATGACACAAAATTATCACTTGTTTTTGAGCGTGATGGGTCTTATCTTGCTATTGCTAATCATGTTTTTGGGAATAATGATATTAAATGGAACAATTCAATTATAAATCTAAGAACTAACTAAATATCTGTCTAAAAGTCATATACTGAGAAAGCTTGGTATATGACTTTTCTATCATGCATTTAGAGGATTTGCTATTACTTTTAAATGAGACATATCCGATGTATACTACAAGGACTGAATTTGTAAGAGGAGTAAGGGATACATTAAGAGGTAAAGATGAACAATAGTAAATGCCAATATACGGATAATCCAAGCTATATACTTAAGAATATAAGGGAATCCCTTGGAATGTCTGCAAAAGAAATACATGAAGGCTTGTGTTATAGAAGTACATACGACAGGTATGAAAGTAGAGAAAATGAGATTAGCCTTACCAGGTTGTTCTTTTTATTAGAAAGAATGGGCGTATCAAATGAGAGATTTGAAGTAATGATACCTGACTATGTATACGAGTTTTATCAATGGTATGAAAACTGTATGAAGCTTGTCGAAAAGAGAGACTGGGAAGGACTTGTCTGTGAGAGTAAGCGGTTTGATGAGCTGGTGCTTGAAGATGAGGATATACAGCTTGCTTACAGGGATTATATTGAATATATCATAGCGAGGTATGGTGAAAAAGATAATAATAAGGCATATAGCCTGATTTTGAAAGCTCTTAACCATACTGTAAAGGATGTGGAGGCTATAGTAGAAGAAAAGAAGAGACTTAGTGTATTTGAATGGAATCTGTTTATCAATCTATATGACCTCAACTATGAGATGAATCCGGATAAGAATGCTGACATCACGGATATTTTATATGATGTCTATAACTATTACAGAGTAAATGTGACAGATAAACTCATTATATATAAAACACTGCCATGGCTTGCACTGACAATGTTGCTGAATGACAGGGGTAGTCTTATATCACAGAAGAGGATTGAATTAGAAGAAGAAAGCCTGAAAATCCTTACCAAGTACTATTGCTGGGTGGGATTGCCGGAGGTGCTTAGGCTTTTGAGTAATGATGCAAAAACCCTGCATGCAAGGACTGTATACGCTAAACATAGGGAGGCACTTGTAAGCATATTGAATAAATATGGTTTTTCAGAAGACTTCAGAATAGAAGTGTTTAGAGAATCTTATCCTCTGTCTATGCTGCTAAGTGATAACTTAAAGGCATATAGGCAAAAGATGGGACTTACAATGGAAGAGGTAAGTGATGATATATGTGCTTTTGAGTCGTATTCAAGGTATGAAAGGGGAATCAAATATCCTAAAAGAAAGAAACTGGAAAAATTAGCTGAAAGACTGGGTATGGAGTGGTTCTTAATACGGGCAGAAATAGATGTAGATGATTATGAAAGCTTGCTGCTTGCCACAGAATGTAGACGGCTAGGTGCAACTCAGGAGATAGATGCTTTTAATGTCAGAATTAAAGAATTGGAAGGGAAAATAGGTACCAAAAGCCATAGGAATAAACTTGCCATTGGTCTTTATGAGTTGCTTACAAAGGCTGAAAATGAAGTAACAGTTGAAGAGCTTGAAGCGTTGCTACCCCAAAAAGGTAGTGAATTTGGAGACGGATTGTTCTATTCAAGGATGGAAATTGATGTGATGAATTATATAGTCAGAAATAAAGGTGAAAAGGATACGGTGGCTGGAATTCGTTTAACTGAAAGTATGTTAGATAACGAAAAGAAAAAGAAGATGCGGGATTGGCGTTATACTTCAGTATCAGAAAAGAATCTCGCCTTTTTATATATGAATAATAGAAATTACCCTGAATGTAGCAATATGTGTGAAGTTCTTATTAATATAGCTCTGACTGAAAATAGTGTTTTTTTAATGATGAACTTACTTGCTTACTCAGTTGAATCAGCTGAGAATGCAGGAAATATAGAACAGGCAATGGAAATTTGCAAGCTACTGTTCTATATCTCCGAACTATATCAAAGACATGATAGCGAAATGATAAGAGAATTTTATGAAAGACACTTTGATAAAGAGGCAATATGGTATTAGATTTTTCTGCTTCTAAACTCTGCTTTTTCGCATTGCTTAGGTCGTTCACAGACAAGTGCCCATGACATTTTCCGAAATTAATGCAACTAAAAATGTGCGGAAAATGTCATGGGATTTTTTGAATATAAATGCTATCATATAAGCATATTATTAAATTTAATTGGAGGTTTTGTATGAATAAGTCTATCTTTTGCATTTGTGCTTCTTCACTTTCCTGTGTATTGCTACAGGTGAAGAATGATGTGGCTAATTACATTGGCATTGCATTGGTTGTGGTAACAGTTATAAAGCGGTGTGATGGTGATAAGAGAAGAGATTAAGAAAAAACGCGGCAGCAAGAAGGATGCGTGAGTAGAATATTAAGGAAGACTAGTATTCCTGCTTGTAATTGATGAGTCTTATAGGTGAAGAGATGGAAACAACGGAACTGATGAATACTATAAAAATATATTGTAAGTATATTATAGCCTTTATTCTATATGTAGGACTGTTGCTGATAGGTGCCATTGGTGGAGGAACCAGACCTGGTAAAGATATATGGGATGACTTAGTAAGGTGGGTAAAGAAAAACTAATCAAAATTATGGTGATTGAATCAAAAAGGCTTTTTTGTTTTATTAATATAGAAGGTCTTTTAATTTTGTATATTTTGTATATTTAAACCAAAAACTTTTATGCATTTTAGCTGATTACAAATCAGAGAAAAATAATATATAATAGTTCTTATAGATTTTACTTGGCGCCAATCTAAGATGTATTTATTAATTCAAAAAGAAATATTCAAGCTGTTAAATTCAAAGATTTGACTTTAATTTTCTGTTGTTTTTAGAAAGGGGACAATTGGGAGAGAAGGATATTTTTAGAGAAGAAACTGCTCTATGTTTAACGACGTATTTGCAGACTTTGTGAATGGAATTATGTTTGATGGGAAGGATGTAGTTAAAGAAGATGAACTTGTTGACCTTTCCGGCTGGAGCCACTATAAGGGTGACGACAGCAAATATAGGTTTCAGGACAGAGATGTCGTAAAACTATGGAAGAAAGAGAATGTAGTTATTTCACTAATAGGAATTGAAAATCAGGATATACCTGATAAAAACATGGTATTTAGAGTGCTTTCGCACGATGGGGCTTTATAGGACCCAGCTTGTGGAAGAGGAAAGTAGGAAACGAAAGAAAAATTCCGGTATTGATGGGGAACTTCAGGACATATTCCCTGTAATAACCTTTGTTATCTACTATGGCGAAGAAGAGTGGAGGCATGAGACAACCCTGCACAAAAGGCTTAACCTAGATTCTGAACTCAAACACTATGTAAGCGACTACAGTATCAATCTGATAGACTTGAAAAAGCTAAGTGAAGATGATATAAATAAGTTTAAGAAGGATTTTAAGCTAATAGCGGATTACATGGTAAAAGGAAGCAAACATAAGGCAGATCGTATAGACCTAAACCACCCTGAGGAAGTAAGTGAACTCATTCTAAGGTTAACTGGTGAGGAGCTGCCTTTCGAGGTAGAATGTGAAGAAGGAGGAAAGAACATGGAGAAATTTTTTGAACCGATGTTTGAGAGGGCAGAAGCAAGAGGAAAAGCAGAAGGCGAGAACTGCCTTGCAAGACTAATCAGCCTCTTAATGAGCGAAGGTAAGAATGACAAAATCAAGGATGTAGTAGAAAATGAGGAAATTAGGCATGGGCTGTATAAGGAGTATGGTATACAATAACTGCATGTGATTGATAGATTTCCATGATGCTTTGGAATGCATAATAAACTCAAGTAATAGAATGATTAAGCCATATACGGTGAAGGTATGTATATGGCTTATTTCTTTATGTCAAATTATTAATATTGTGATGTTGAGATCAAAAGTATATGTCGAATTAAACTTTGATATAAAGACGATGACATTTTAAGGGAAAAATCTGCTAATAATTCCCTATAAAATGCTATGGTGTTTACTTATGCTTAGTGGTAAGATATAGGTACTTGATCGAGTATTAGGAGAGCTTTTACATAGAAAGTTGCGGTGCCCTCTGACTGTAACTAAAAATAAACATATAATATAGGGAGTCCTGCACCATAAAGGAAAAGGTTAAAATATGGATAAAAAAGGTTATGCCGGTCTCATTTCAACAATGATGGTAGTAATATTATTACAAATAAATAATGTTATTGCAGAATGTAGTTGGAAATTATAATGGCTTGTCTGAGCATTATCATCAATTCCAGAATAATATATGAAGAACTTGGCAAATCCAAGAAGAAATGATGACAAATTTTGTTATGATTAAGGCAATTGTAACGCTTAAAGCAGAATTGCAATTGCCTTACTCAATGTTAAAAATTAGAAAGCCTGAAATTAAATGATTTAGGGCTTGACATTATAGGAAGGAAAAGTATGGATAATACAATATTAGAAGTAAGTATGTTAAAGGATAAAAGCAAATATAAACCTGCTCTTATCATAAGTATATTATCAATTATAAGTGCGTTATTAATTGCGCTTGTAGGAGATATATTGGCAGTAGTTGGGATAACATTCTCAATATTAAAAAGAAAACGATTATGACACAAAATTATCACTTGTTTTGAGCGTGATAGGTCTAATCTTGGCTATTGCTAATCATGTTTTTGGGAATAATGATATTAAATGGAACGATTCAATTATAAATCTAAGAACTAACTAAATATTTGTCTAAAAGTCATATACTGAGAAAGCTTGGTATATGACTTTTCTATCATGCATTTAGAGGATTTGCTATTACTTTTAAATGAGACATATCCGATGTATACTTCAAGAACTGAATTTTGACGATAATTAAGATATACATTGAGAGGTAAAGATGAACAATAGTAATTGCAAATATACGGATAATCCAAGCTATATACTTAAGAATATAAGGGAAGCCCTTGGAATGTCTGCAAAAGAAATATATGAAGGCTTATGTTGCAGAAGTACATACGACAGGTACGAAAGTGGAGAAAATGAGATTAGCCTTACCAGGTTGTTCTTTTTATTAGAAAGAATGGGTGTGTCAAATGAAAGATTTGAAGTAATGATACCTGACTATGTATACGAGTTTTATCAATGGTATGACAACTGTATGAAGCTTGTTGAAAAGAGAGACTGGGAAGGACTTGTCTGTGAGAGTAAGTGGTTTGATGAGTTAGTGCTTGAAGATGAGGATATCCAGCTTGCTTACAGGGATTATATTGAATATATCATAGCGAGGTATGGTGAAAAAGATAATAATAAGGCATATAGCCTGATTATGAAGGCTCTAAATCATACTGTAAAGGATGTAGAATCTATTGCAAAAGAAAAGAAGAGACTTAGTGTATTTGAATGGAATCTGTTTATCAATCTATATGACCTCAAATACGAGATGAATCCTGATAAGAATGCTGATATCACGGACATTTTATATGATATCTATAATTATTACAGAGTAAATGTGACAGATAAATTCATTATATATAAAACACTGCCACGGCTTGCACTGACAATGTTACTGAATGACAGGTGCAGCCTTATATCACAGAAAAGAATTGAATTAGAAGAAGAAAGCCTGAAAGTCTTAACCAAGTACTATTGCTGGGTGGGATTGCCGGAGGTGCTTAGGCTTTTGAGTAAAGATGCTAAAACCCTGCACGCTAGGACTGTATACGCTAAGCATAGGGAGGCACTTGTAAGCATATTGAATAAATATGGTTTTTCAGAAGACTTCAGAATAGAAGTTTTTAGAGAATCTTATCCTCTGTCTATGCTGCTAAGTGATAACTTAAAGGCATATAGGCAAAAGATGGGACTTACAATGGAAGAGGTAAGTGATGATATATGCGCTTTTGAGTCGTATTCAAGGTATGAAAGGGGAGTCAAATATCCTAAAAGAAAGAAACTGGAAAAACTAGCTGAAAGACTGGGTATGGAGTGGTTCTTAATACGGGCAGAAATAGATGTAGATGATTATGAAAGCTTACTGCTTGCCACAGAATGTAGAAGGCTAATTGCAACACAGGAGATGGATGCTTTTAGAGAAAAGATAGAACTATTAAAAGAAAAAATTGATATGGATATTATAAGAAATCAGATTTTTGGTTTTTTTTGAATTACTTACTAAGAAGGACAGAGATGTGTCAAAGGAAGAATTGGATTATTTGTTTTCTATAATAGAATATAAGCTTGAAGAAGATTTATTTCATTCACGAGTAGAAATTGATGCACTGAATTATATAGCTGGTTTTGAAGCGGAGAAGAACCTGGAAACAGGGATAAAAATAGTTAAAGGTATAATAGACAACGAAAAAGAAAGAGAGTGTTAGACTGGCGCTATACCTACATTTCAAAGGGAAGCCTTGCATGTATGTATAATGATAGTAGGAGATATGACGAAAGTTATACAATCTGTAGAGAACTTATGGATGAAATGATAATTAAAGATTATACTTTTTCCACTTATGAATATATTATCTTGCGTGATAGAAGCTAAAGAAGAGAAAGAAAATATAGAACAGGCAATGGAAATGTGCAAGATACAGTTCTATATTTCAGAATTATATCAAAGACATGATAGTGAAATGATAAGAGAATTTTTATGAAAGACACTTTGACAAAGATGCAATATGGTACTAGATTTATAGGATACAGGGGCGAAAACAAAAACATATTTTTCATTAAATGCCTTTATTAGAGAACTTATTGGATATCTTTATTTAAAACGAAAGCTTCATGTTGCAAGTGTCATCTTAATAACATTGGTATTTATAGGACAGATGATTATTAAAAAGATGATGGGGATTTGATGATAATGATGGACAATAAGATTTTTCTTTTGTAACCGGGCGAAGGAGGATATTTATGCAGGAAATGAAAATAATTCAAACATCACAAGAGTATATAACTTTCAAAGAACAAGAGAAATTTAGTCTATTTCTATTTGGTTCAGAAAAGTGCATCCCTTGCAAAGCTCTAAAGGAGAAAATTAGAGCTTGGAATGAGTCTCATCCACAGGTATTTTGTGGCTATGTGCCGTTGGAGGAGAATATTTCGCTTGCAGCACAGGAAAATATCTTGGGAGCACCCGCAGTACTCGCTTTTGTTGGAGGAAAGGAGGCAATACGAAAGGCAGGATATTTTAGCTTGGAAGAAGTGTTTTCCTCTATGGACCGATACATATCCTGTAGTACTTGACACAAACAAGACTTAATAATCCCTTGACAATAAAATTTTAGAATGTTAACATTAGCCCAAATTATGATATCACAAGAATTTTCGTGAATAATTTGGGCTAAGTTATTTTGTTAGCAAAGCATTGCACTTTGATTAAGAAAGGAATTAGTAATTATGAAAACTTACCGTGATTTTGATAACTACCTTAAGAACTTTCCTGATGAAAAGGGATATTTTGGGGAATACGGAGGGATGATATTACCTCCTGAATTAGTTCCTGCTTTTAAGGATATTACCGAGGCCTATGCAGAAATCTGCAATAATGCACGTTTTATCAATGAATTAAGACGTATCAGAAAAGAATTTCAAGGCAGACCTACCCCTGTTTATCATTGTGAACGCTTATCTTCATTGCTTGGAAAATGCCAGATTTATCTTAAAAGAGAAGACCTTAACCATACAGGTGCACATAAGATAAACCACTGTATGGGTGAGGGTTTGCTCGCCAAATTTTTAGGCAAGAAAAAGCTCATAGCTGAAACAGGTGCAGGACAGCATGGAGTTGCACTTGCAACTGCTGCGGCATACTTTGGTCTTGAATGTGATATTTACATGGGAGAAGTTGATATAGCAAAGCAGCATCCTAATGTAATAAGGATGAAAATGCTTGGAGCCAATGTAATCCCTGCAACCCACGGACTTAAGACGCTTAAAGAGGCTGTGGATGCTGCATTTGAAGCATATCTTAAAGAATACAAGGATGCAATATACTGTATAGGCTCTGCTGTAGGACCTCATCCATTTCCTATGATAGTTCGTGATTTTCAGTCAATTGTAGGTATCGAAGCAAAAGATCAGTTCAAGGAAATGACAGGAAATTTACCGGATGTTGTTTGTGCATCAGTTGGAGGAGGCTCTAATGCAATAGGAATGTTTGAAGCATTTCTTCCTGAGCCTGTTGATATCGTTGGTGTAGAACCACTTGGAAGAGGAAGTGGAGTTAGGAGACCATGCAGCAAGTATGACCTTTGGTAAAAAGGGAATCCTTCATGGATTTGAAAGCTTACTCTTACAGGATGAAAATGGAGAGCCGCTGCCTGTATACTCTATAGCAAGCGGACTTGATTATCCGTCTGTAGGTCCTGAACACGCATATTTGAAAGATTGTGGAAGAGTAAAGTACGAAGCCGTAACTGATGAAGAGGCTATGCAGGCATTTTTCCTGCTTTCTCGTTTCGAAGGAATAATCCCTGCCATTGAGAGCTCACACGCTTTGGCATATGCAATTAAGCATGCTAAAAATCAGAACTCAGGTACAATACTTGTCAATCTTTCAGGTCGAGGAGATAAGGATATCGACTATGTATATGAGAAATATGGTACAGGTGAGCAGTTCTTAAAAGATTTCAGTAAATAGTGTTTTTAGGTAGTAGGGGTGCGTAAGCCCCTACTATTTTTGTCAGAGTCAGATATTTATACACAAAGCCAATAAATGAATAATTGTAATGATAACGCCTTTTAATCTAAGAAAGCGAAATGATATCATCATTGTACGCTTGATGGATTTATAGTGAAAAGTAGCAAGCCTTAAAATAGAAGGATAAAATGGATAAAGAAAAAGTAGATGTCATGGCTATTTTCGAACGAATGACCGTTTATCCGATTACTGCTTGGCAGATTATGAACGGGTTGGTTTTTATAAACAGGGAAAAGTGGTTGTTGCTACATGGTATAAATCTACCACGTTGATCTGAATAATTGATGAAAAAAATCTTGAAAAGTAAGAATTAAAGTGATACACTATTAGTAATAACTGACAAAAAGTGAAAAGAGATATTGCTTTGCTATTATATAAAAAGGTTAATTTAGAGCAGTTTTTTGAGTAAGGTATTTTTATGGACATTAGTTAGTATAATCTAACTAATAACAAATAAACATCACTTGTTGGATAAGCAGTTAAACTAACTTATAAAACATTGTTAGCATGAGAGAGTTTTTGACATGGGAGAGAAAATTAGTTTTAATTTGGGTTTCACTTATAACGAAAGAAGAAAAACCTTCACTTATAGCCGTAGAAGGGCACATTGAGACTGGAAAATTTATCGTTTTATGTGGGCAGAGTGGTTGTGGTAAATCTACACTGCTTAGATGTATCAATCATCTAATACCTGAGTTTTACGAGGGAGAACTAAAAGGCTTTTGCCTTATTGATGGTAAAGATATAGCGGAGTTAGGTATAGGTGAGGTTGGGAGGATGGTAGCTTCTGTATTTCAAGATCCAAGATCGCAGTTTTTTACAGTGAATAGTTCATCAGAGGTTGCATTCGGTCTTGAAAACTTCGGATTGTCTCAGGCAAAAATGGTTTATAGGGTTAATGAAGGATTTAAAAAATTTGAACTGGAATACCTTAAGGATAGAGCTGTGTTTGAACTATCAAGCGGTGAGAGACAGCTTATTGCTATTTTATCTGCCTGGGCACTTGATACAGATGTCATTGTAATGGATGAGCCTACAGCCAACTTAGATCAAAGAGCTATTGCTAAGCTATGTGATATGCTATTTGAATTGAAGGTAGAAGGGAAGACAATTGTAGTAAGTGAGCACAGACTGCATTATTTAGCGGGACTTGCTGATGAATATTGGTATATGGATTCAGGAAAACTTCTTAAATGCTATAATCAGGAAGAAATGCTTAGGCTAACTGAAAATGAACTGGCAGATATGGGACTTCGTATGCCGGTGGTAAGGAATGTAAATCTTAAACGCGTTGATTTAGAAGAAAATATTACCAGAGACAGGTTTAAAGACGATATAAAGCATAAACTTATCTGTGAAAATGTGTCATATAGGTATAAAGGAGCTAAAAAGAATATTTTAAAATCTGCCAGCATAGAAGTTAAAACGGGAGAGGTTGTTGCAATTGCAGGACCTAATGGCAATGGTAAGACCACCTTTGGCAAAGTTCTATGTGGAATTTACAAAGCTTCATCAGGAAAGATTTCTTTTGATGGAATGCTTGTAAGTATAAAGGAACTACAGAATAAGAGCATTTTTATTATGCAGGAAGCAGAATTTCAATTCTTTACAAATTCTGTATGGAATGAATTAAAGTATGGTAAAAGGTTAAATTCTGCTCTGGAATCGGAGATGGAGAGGATGCTAAAACTATCAGGGTTGTGGGAGATTAGAAATAGACATCCCTTCACCTTATCCGGAGGTCAAATGCAAAAGCTCGTTCTGCTGTTGGCATATTTTTCTGAGAAACCAGTGGTTGTGCTTGATGAACCGACAGCAGGACTTGATGGACGTTCTCTTAAAATTTGCATTAACATCATAAATGAGATGAGGAAGGACAAAATAGTTCTAATAATTACTCACGACATAGAACTTATATCGGGCGTGTGTGCAGGTTGTGTTTGGCTTGAAGATGGGAAAATACAAGGTAGTTTCATCCTTGATTCTGATGAAGATTTAAGTAAGTTTTGTGCATATAGGGATGAAAAGCTTAAGACTGTAGTCAATAAAAATATACCTGTTAAAAATAAAAAAAGTTTTGATCCACGCATAAAATTGGTGATTGCACTGTTTTGCTGTGCTACAAGTGTATTTGTAGCTCCTTCAATTGTGATGGGAATGTTTGTAGCAGGATTTATAATTAACATTTACGAAGGTAAAATTAAATCTTTACTTGGATATGGCTTGGTATTTGCATTGCTGTTATTTGCCTATCTGGCATTTCCCAATATTGTGACAGCCCTCCTTATCAATGTAATTCCAAGATTTTTGGTAATAGGAGAGTTTATATCAGCCATAATTAGTAATGACGGCGGAAATAAGATGATAACTGCATTTAGATATATGCACATACCGGAAAGGGTAATAATGATTTTTGCTGTGATGTTTAGATTTGTACCGGTAATGGGCAAAGACCTGGCACTTATGAAACAGTCGGTTCGTACCAGGGGAATTTTTAAGACAATAAAAGATAAAATATCAGCATTTCCGGAATATATGGAGATTATCATATCACCGCTAATACTGAGGGTAATTAGGATTGCAGAATCGCTATCTGCATCAGCAGAAACCAGGGGAATAGCATTATCCGGCCGTAGACAGTCGTTTACATCGCTAAAAATTGGTGTTTCAGATGTAATCATCACAATGGTTGTACTCGCCTCGATATGTATTGGCTTTTTATATCATATGATTAGTTAGGGCTAAGTGATTTAATTAGCAATAATCACATATACTTAAATTTAAGGCTTATGGGAGGATATTATTATGGAAGCTAACAAACTAAAAACAAAGGACATTATAACTGTCGTTCTTTTATCTTTGATTAACATTGTTATATTTATGTCGGGGACATTTTTATATGCTACGCCGATAACTCTGTTACTCATGCCTATATATTACGCACTGCTTGAAGGCATGGTTGTATTCACAATAGGTGTTAAGGTACGAAAGAGAGGTGCGATGTTAATATATTGCGCCATACAGGGAGTTATAGGTTTTTACCTTCCGTACACGCTTACTTACATTTTTATGGGAATAATTTCAGAAGTGATTCTATCTAAGACAGGCTATGATAATACAAAGGGACTTACAGCAAGCTACATCTTACAGCAGGTGGGACTGTGTTTTGGAAGTACCATATATCCATATGTTTTTGCCATTAAGGAGACTATGGAAATGATGAGTGTTAAAGAATCAGCTAATCTAAAATACATTATGACTCATGCAGGTCAGTCAATAATGAATTGGGGATGGATAGTACTGTTAATAGCTACTGCCATTGTAGCATATATAGGCTCACTTCTAGGCAAGAGAGTAGTTAGAAAACATATACTTAAGGCTGAAGGAGATAATGAAGATGAAAACTGAAGAAGGTACTAGAAGAGAATCGGCATCATTCTTTAAGGAACTAGGGGGATTTATGCGCCCATATAGTGGTGTATATTATTCATCTGTGATTATAAGTGTACTTTCAGTATTTCTTAACATTGGGGGATATATCCTTGCAGGAAAAATAGTTGTAGAGTTGTTTGAATCTGTTGTTGCTTGGAATCAGATTGTAAAAATCGGAATTATTCTTGCTCTATGCAAGATTGGAAGTGGAATGACTATGAATTTGTCTACCTGGTTATCTCATCAGGCAGCATTTAATACTCTTAGAGATATTAGAACTGCATTTACTAAGAAGATGTTAAGACTTCCATTAGGATACTTTGAGGAGAATGGAAGCGGAAGGCTTAAGACTATGTTGGTAGACAATATCGAAGGAATAGAAAAAACTCTTGCCCATATGCTTCCTGAGATGACGGGAAATCTTGCGGGGCCATTATTCCTTATTGTATGGATGTTCCTTATAGACTGGAGAGTAGCTCTTGTTATGACTCTATGGATATTGCTTGGCTTTTCAGTAACCATGGGTATGATGAGGGGTTATGAAGAGAAGTTTAGGGGCCAACTAAAGGCTTCAAAGAGCATGAATCAGGCCATTGTGGAGTTTGTAAATGGTATTGAAGTCATTAAAAACTTTGGCAGGACAAAAGAGAGCTATTTTAAGTTTGTAGAGGCTATAAAAGGACATGCAGATTATAATGTAAATTGGATGAGAGAAACACAGGTGTATTCCTCATTGGGTATGGCAATTGCACCATTTTCAATATTTCCTGTACTTATATCAGGTCTGATATTTTGGAGTGATGGTAGTCTTGAGACTCCGATGTTTTTTCTGATGATGATATTATCTTTTGGAATATTTGCTCCTCTTATGACGGCTTTAACCTATGTGGACCAGGCGGCTCAGATGGGAACATATGCCAAGGAAATCAGAGAAGTATTAAATTATCCTGAGCTAAAGAGAGGAAATAATACAGAATTTAAGAATAACGACATAGAGTTTAAGAGTGTGAGCTTTTCATATGGTAAACTAAACAGCGATGTATTTGGTAACGGTACAGGTAAATCAGACAAGAAGGCTGTCGATAATGTTTCATTCAAGATTAAAGAGGGGAGCATGATGGCATTTGTAGGACCTTCCGGAGGAGGCAAATCCACGCTTGGTAAGCTGCTTGCAGGATTTTGGGATCCTGATGAAGGAAGTATAACTATTGGTGGAAATGACATGCGGGAATATACTCAAGAAGCCCTTAATGAAAGAATTGCTTTCGTAGACCAGGATACATTTTTATTTGATAAGACAATTAGGGATAATATCCGACTTGGAAGACCTGATGCAACAGATGATGAAGTAGAAGAGGCGGCTATGAGAGCAGGCTGTCACGAATTTATATCCAAACTTCCTAAGGGATATGAGACCATGGCAGGCTCTGCAGGAGGAAGCCTCTCAGGTGGGGAGAGACAGAGAATTACAATTGCAAGGGCTATGATGAAAAATGCTCCGATTATGATACTGGATGAGGCCACCTCAAGCTCTGACCCTGAAAATGAAGCTTCAATTCAAGAAGCCTTATCAGTGGCGGCAAAGGGAAAGACTCTAATTGTCATCGCACATAGGCTGATGACTGTTAAGAATGCAAACAAAATTGCTTATATCGAAAACGGACGCATTAAGTATATAGGTACACACGAAGAAATGATGCTCTCGTGTAAAGATTACAGGATGATGTGGGAGCTTTCAGAGGAAGATATGGAGTCTCTTCCGGGAGGTTTGAAATGATAAAGACAATTAAAAAAACTCTGGGAATTCAGTGAACATCAACATAAAACTCTTATTATTACGCTGATAATGTCGCTTATACATGCATTTGTTGGTGTTACACAGCTTATTGCTATAATGATTGCGATGGATGTTTTGATAAATAAAGCACCTGTGGAACCTGCAATAAGAAATATCGTTATACTAACTGTAATATGTGCCATTGTAAGCTTTTGTGACATCGTTTTTTTGAACATTCGGGCAGTGTGGCTGTTGGCTTTTTATATGACAGCAGATAAGCGTATTGGACTGGGGAATTTCTTAAAGATGCTTCCGCTTGGCTTTTTTAGTGACAATGCTTCTGGTAAAATAGTAGCGGCACTTACCACTACTCTAAGCAGCATTGAAACAGGGGCAGCGATGGCTATGATAACTACAGTATCTGGCATTTTCAGTGCCCTTTCTATGTTTACCGCAGTTTGTTTTTATGAATGGAAGATAGGTGTTATCACTGGAATTGGTATGGTTATATATCTTTTTGTAGTAGATCTTCAGATGAAGGTTTCAGAAAAGAATGCACCATTATTACAAAGGGCACAGAATATTCTGGCTGAGGCTGCTCTTACTTTTCTTCAGGGTATTAGGGTTACAAAAGCGTTTAGCGTAAAGGAAGGAAATAAGGAGCTAAATGAAGCTGTGAGTGGCAGTAGAGAAGCCAATATTAGTCTGACAAGTAAAGCGATGCCGACACAGTTTTTGGGCAGATTTGTCATTGCTGTATTTGAGATACTTATAATTACCTGCACTCTTTGGATGAGGCATGAAGGAAGTATATCTCTTGTAAAAACTATAATGCTGCTCGTATTTAGTTTTATGGCGTATGTTTCGCTCAATCAGGCAGGCTCCGTATTATCTATGATAGGTCTTTTGGATAGTGGACTAAAGGTAATAGGGGAAGTTGAAGAAGCAGAGCAGATGAGCTGGAGTGATGCACCAAAGACTATGGAAGACAATGAAATAGAGCTTAAAAATGTTAATTTTTCTTATGGAGACAATGAAGTATTGCACAATGTATCTGTTACTATCAAAGAAAACTCATTGACAGCAATAATCGGACCGTCCGGTTCCGGAAAGACTACCTTATGTGAACTCATACCGAGATTTAGAGATATAAATAGCGGAAGTATCACAATTGGAGGAGTAGATATAAGAGATGCAGATTATGAGGAACTGATGAAACGGATCAGTATGGTATTTCAAAGGGTATATCTATTTGAGGACAGCATATATAATAATATAGCATTCGGTAAACCGGGAGCAGGGATTGATGAAGTCCGCAGGGCTGCAAGGGCTGCAAAAATCGATGAGTTTATCGAGGCACTTCCTGATGGATATAATACAGTGCTTGATGAAGGAGGCAGCAGCCTATCTGGTGGAGAAAAACAAAGGATTTCAATTGCCCGTGCAATTCTAAAAGATTCCCCAATCATCATAATGGATGAGGCAACTGCGGCACTAGATGCTGAGAATGAACACGAAATCCTTGCTGCGATAGAAGCTCTCACAAAGAACAAGACTGTTATTATGATAGCGCACCGTATTAATTCCATTAAAAATGCAGATCATATCATTGCGATTAAAGATGGCAGGGTAGTACAGGATGGAAGTCCAAGGGAACTTGCAGAAAAAGAAGGCTTATATAGGGATTTCCTGCGTTCAAGAGAGGAAATATCGGGTTGGACAATTAATAATTAGATTTAACTCGAAAACTTTTATAAAAAGGTGATATTTATTTAGTGGAGCAGGGCGTTGAAGCTTTGCTCTTCTTTACATAGTAATTTTTTTGATTTGGAGGTGTGTGATGAGACTTAATAAAAATAATTAGAAATATTTGCGATATTGCAGCAGATGATATTGGCAATGTTAGAGCAGATAAAATCAAAAAGAATGCACAATTACGGTTTGAGGAGTTGTGCGCAGAAAACAGCAATGATTCGAAAGCTCTTAAAGCCCATACTTATAAGCGTATTTATCCATGTATTGCTGTATATGAAGCAATGTTATCAGAAGGTGTTGAACAGGACAAGGCTGCGTGGTATGTTCGTGAGTATTTTCAACGTCTCGCCAAAAAGTTCGAGCCACATCTTCAGAGGATTATTAGACTATTTGGGTTGGCAAAGAAGATGCCTAAGATTTTTGTTAAAATATCACGGAAAAATTTTGGTGAAGATGCCGGTTTTGGCTATGAGTTTCCTGAAAGCGAGGGAAATGAAATTCGGTTCAATATGGTTCGCTGTCCATACTATGAGACTTGTAAGCGATATGGCTGCCCTGAAATTACAAGGGCTTTTTGCGACGGAGATGATGCAGGCTATGGTAATCTACACCCAAAATTGTTTTGGGGGCGAACAAAGACCATAGGACGAGGGGATGATTGTTGCGATTTTTTGCTGAAGTTTAGGGAGCCATAAGTTTGAATAGAAATCATAAGCTATGTTTTTCAAGGCAAGATGCTTCATAGAGACAGTCTGGGGAATGAAGATGAGATTTCATATGAGGGTTACAATATATGCTTAATTTTTATACAAGAGATATATTAAGACATAGCTAAATAGATACGATAAATAAATGATTGTGATTTTTAAGCCAAAAAAAGCCGAGAAAATATAGTAAATAAGCGTATTTTTAGAAGTTTTTGAATTTGTAGTTATTTATCTGATATTTTATGGATAAATCCAGTCTATCAATAACAAACAATAACAAAAATACGCTTATTTATTTATTGACCTTTATTAACTCTATCTGTTCTTTTAGATATCCTAAAGTTCTATGGCCGTAGACACCATTACTTACATCTTGGAAGGCATGCCCCATTATAAATTTTTTATCGGTTTCTTTTACACCGCTTTCATCACAAAGCATGGCAAAGGTATGACGGCAATCATGAGGGGTGTGCTTTTCAATACCTAAACTTTCTAAAGTTTTGTATAAAAGCAATCGAAAATGACAGTTTGTGCAGTTAAGCCTATTCGGATTTTGTTTAATAAGTGGGAGTATGGCTGAATGAATTGGCACATATCTATTTTTTCCTGCGTCCGTTTTAACTCCTCCGAAAAAATACCCCTCTTTTAGGTTGATTTCAGCCGTTTCATACTCTGAAATTCTAAGACCTGAATATATTAGTATAAGGATATTGGCACAAATAGGATTACCGCTATTAGCCCATAGCTTTTTTATGTCATCCGCAGTAAATGGGATGCCTTTTATATCGTCATTCTCTGTTTTAATCGCTACATGTGTAGAGTAGTCCTTTTCTATAAGCTCGTGTATATCTGCATACTTATACATCTGCTTAAATAGGTTAACTATGAGCTCCTTGGATGCATGCTTAAGAGGGCAGTCATCAACTACCTTCTGCATATCTACGGTTTTAATCTGTGAGAAAACCTTATCATGTAAGGCGGTACAGTTCTTAAATGCAGTTCTATACGATGTTTGTGTTGATTTACTAAGTTTCCGATTGTTTTCGCTAAACTTCCATTCCATAAATTTATCATAGACCTGCGCGAATGTTTCGCCTTCTATAGTGCCTATATTGAGTGCAGATAGGATTTTATTCACTACAGGGGTTAACTGTCCATGGTCAACCTCTTCAAGCAAATTAGGGCAGATATCACCCTTCTTGTATTGCCCTGTATGGAAGTTTAAGAGGACAGAAAAGGCAGCCTCCCAAGTAGGGCAGTAGGCTAGAGCCTTGTCATAGAGCTGGTAGCCTCTTTCGTCTCTGTAGGTAGAAGGGGCAAAGACTGCATAAGGGTTGGCTCTGTTGCCTGACAGCCTTCTTATACTTCCGAATCCGTTTCTAAGCCTTGGATATTTTTTCTTTTTTGGCATATATACCTCCTTTAGTTCTGATATTTGGAACAAATAATACTTGCTTCTGACTTACTCAACATTTACTCAACACTTACATAATTGAATTTTGGGCGCAAAAATACCCTGTAAATATTGCAATCTACAGGGCGATATGCTACAATTTAAACGACGGTTATTCGTTTACTGGTTATCGCCCAGTAGATGATGCTTGCTCTCCTGTTGGCGCAGGAGGGCTTTTTATTTCTAACTGTCAACTGATGGTTTACAACCATTATCGACAATTTTATTGTGTCTTTTTCTTTTTAGTCCATTGAGATTTTAACCCATCAATGTGCTCGAATAGGTCATCTTTTATATCTGCACCCATTGGGTCCAAGATAAAATCAATCCCTTCTCGTCTTGCTAGTTTGGCGGCAGGAACAAAATCGCTGTCACCTGAAATTAAAATAATCTGCTGAACTTGTTTTTTAAAGGCTAGAGAGGCTATGTCTAAACCAATACGCATATCTACACCCTTTTGCTCAAAATTTATACTAAAGTCATTTTCTGTTAAGTCATGAACATTTATTTTGCCAGAACACAGTTTTTTTAATTTATCTGTGCTGATATTAAAACCGGCTCTGTCATCTGAAAGTGTGCCCAATCTCAGTGCAACCTTCCTTTTTGTTTTTAACTCTGAAAAGAATGTATTAGTCCACTCAAAGGTTTCACGATGCTTAAATGAAATATTTTTCTGTAATAGGGGATGGAATACTGTTTTATCCAAAGGCGGGCAATCATAGTAAAAAATTCTATATAAATATCGTTCTTGATTGAAGTCAAAATAATCTCTTATGTGTGTCATACAATATGCATACAATTCGTTAGCTCTATCTTTTGGTTCTTTCTTGCCCCATTGAAACTTTGCCCTTTTACGGTAAAAAGCCACCGTCAATCAATATTGCTGTGTGTATCATAAATTCTCCTAAAAAAATGAATAAGGCCCCAGATTTTGACTACACCCTTATCCTTGGGCTGTCTACTCTCAGGAGCCTGTTTATGAGAGTAGTGTACCATTATTTTGTAATATAGTCAATATTTCGTTTATTGTATTTAACTATAAATAGATTTGTATCGTTTTGCCAACACTGGCAAAATGTTCCTGTACATCAATGTTGCTGTTATGATATGTCTCAATTAAAGGCTGCTAAACACTGGCCCTATTAAAACTTCCCTCTTAACTCTACAACCTTCCCTAATATCCTAACAGGCTTTTCGTCTATTTCATCTTTTTTAAGATATATAGGGTCATAAACTGGATTTAGCGATATAAGAGCTATGCCGTCATTATACTTCTGCAACCTTTTACACACAGCATCATCACCATTGATTGCAGCTATGACTATATCGCCATTCTCTGCGTCATCTTGCTGGTGTACAATAACTACATCGTTATTCCAAATTCTAGGGGTCATACTATCGCCTTGTATCTTAAGGGCAAAGTATTCACCATGTTTTGCCATATCCTCTGTAATCTCTTCATAATCAAGGACATCTTCAATCATTTCAATTGGAACTCCTGCGGCAACTCTACCAAGGACAGGTATTTTAACTCCTTTTTTCTTAGGCTCTTCTTTGGCTTCATCCCAGCCCATAAGATATGCAGGTGTAGTTTGCAGTGCAGAAGCTAACACCTCTAATTTATCTAGTGGCAGATTTTTAATTGCTCCAGTTTCGTATCTTTGTAATGTAGACTTACTCATATTGGTTTTATCTGCCAAATCCTGAAATGAATATTCCAGTTCAAGACGACGTTTTTTAATTCTTTTTACTATATTATTGACATCTTCCATAACCAACCTCCTTAAGTAGATTGTATAACTAACATATCAAATATGCAACAGTTATTTTTTGAAAAAAATAAAAAAATAGTTGCAAAAAAATGGGTTGACAATATAAAAAAACAGAGTGGTATTATTAAGATATCCCAAATATGCAACGAAAGGAAGTGAGGAAAATGGCATACGATAAGCTAAAAGGAAGAATGGTAGAAAAGAAAGTAACGCAAGGCGAAATGGCTAAGAGATTGAATGTAAGCGTATCCACGTTAAATGCTAAGTTAAATAAAAAGCGTGAGTTTACAGTCAATGAGGTTATTGTTGTGTGCAAGGCATTAGAGATAAATAATCCTAAGGAATATTTTTTTGTCGCATAAATCCCAAATACGCAACGATAATCAAGCAAAAAGGAGGAGAGTATGAAAAGAAAACCTAAAGAATTAAAAGTAAGGATTTGCTTTGAGAAAAACATGTGTGTTCCTAGCAGGCTAAGAAAGATTGACGAGGTTGTTAAAAAAATAAAAACGCTTGAAAAGAGCGGAGAGTACAGATGTACCCTCCTTGAAATTGAAACTTAACTGAACATTACCCAAGATATCGACTTACCGGACACAATGGCGGTTGTGTCACCGATAAAGTGATATTGATAATATTCGTTGAAACAAAAGTCTTCAGGCTTAATAGTAATAATCCCTTTGTTGGAATCTGGCGCAGGAAAAGCTTTGATTTCCTTAAGATTTTCAACATAAAGGTCTTTATCACTCTTAAGGTAGATTTCAATAGTCATGGTGTTTACCTCCCTTCTACATAATAAGGACAGTATACCATGCTATACATAATTTACAAGGCATCCTGACAACAGATAGGAGGAGATATGCCAGTTTTTACAGAAAGAGAAAAGCTAATCATAGGAGCGCTGGAAGGTATTTCACAAAAAGAGTGGGATAGGATAAAGCGGACTGTTGACTTAACTTTAGACAAGAAGAACAGAAATATCATCAGGGAGACAGTTTTTACCATCCCCACTGATGAAGAATTAGAGGCTATGTGGTAACTAATTGAATAAATATAGGGTTAATCTTGTAAGAAGTTCCCTTATATAAAATTCGCACATAGTCAAGTTCATAAAAATCGTTTTCACTGTTTCGGTTTTTTGGGGCATAAACATCGTGCGTTTCCTCATACCATTGTTCAGGGGTCTGAAGGTTTTCGCCAATTTTACAAGTTTCATCATCATTCAAGCACACCCAATTACCCAACAGACAAGCGTAAATTTTAACCATTGTGTATCTCCCTTCTATAATATTTCAGCTCGGCAAAGCTGATAAGGGGAGTATAACACAGTAAGGAGGAGATATGGAAGAGATACTAACGAAAGAGGTACTACAGGAGCTAAGGGAAATAAAAGAACTGCTCCGCATTATTGCGAGTAATACGGAGCAGAACAAGATTGACCTTGATAAGCTCGCAAATGATATAGCTGAAGTTTTTAATGTTCAACTTCAAGAACTTCAGCAAGGACGGAGTAAAGTAAGTCCTTGTCAAACTCAAGCATGACGCGGTAAGTATTTGCAATAAGTTCATTAATTGTTGGGTTTGACGAGTCCTTAACATCAAAAAGTTCTGATATTTTTTCTTTACTACGGTATTCAGCAAGAACTTTTTGATAGCTTAAGTCAAACTTGCTATCAAATTCGCTTTTTGTCATAGGTATTAGCCTCCTTTCATTAAGATAAGGACAGTATACCATGGTGGATGGCAGAAAGTGAACAAGGCACATTGACAACTCAATACAACAGAAGGAGGGAAAACTAAAAGAATGACAGAACTAATTAAAATTGACGTAAACGAAAACCAAGAACCAGTTATAAGCGGTAGAGCATTACATAGCTTTTTAGAAGTAGCTACCCCTTATGATAAGTGGTTTCCAAGAATGGTAGAGTATGGATTTACCGATGGTTTAGACTTTTCGACATTTTTGTCGGAAAGTACAGGAGGCAGGCCTGCAACAGACCATGCAATCAGATTAGATATGGCAAAAGAAATAGCCATGATACAGCGGTCTGAAAAAGGGAAACAGGCCAGGCAGTATTTTATTCAGATTGAAAAGGACTACAACAGCCCTGAGAAGATTATGGCTAGAGCGTTGCAGATTGCAGAGAAAGAGCTTTCAAATCTAAGACTTGAAAACAAAGTACAGGAACAGCAGATAGCAGAGCTAAAACCAAAGGCAAGCTATTATGATTTGGTTCTCCAGTGTAAAGACCTTTTAAGTATGACGGAGATAGCCAAGGATTACGGAATGAGTGCCAAGGGTATGAATAAGCTATTACATGATTTGGGTGTCCAGTACAAGCAATCAGGCATTTGGTTCTTATATTCCAAGTATCAAAGTAATGGCTATACGCAGACAAAAACGCAAAACTATAGCAAGCCTGACGGCTCACAAGGGGTTACAACACATACTTACTGGACGCAAAAGGGTAGGTTATTCCTTTATGAACTACTGAAAGCTAATGGAATATTGCCAATGATAGAGATTGAAGCTGCGTAATGAAGTGGGGAGGTGATTCAATTGAACCAGCTAATGGAAGTTATAAAGATTGTACCGTATATCGCATCTATTGCTTTTCTTATATGGGCTTATATCAAAATTAGCAGAGAAGCGAAGTATAAGACCAAAGTAAATATAGAAGTTACTTGCCTTAATTGTAATACGGCTATGATTGAGAAAAAGATAGTAAAAATCAATGAACTAAGTAAAAAGTATGGGGTTGAATGTACCCTAAACATAAAAGAATAGGAGGACAAAGATATGTGCGTTATATGCAGACATATACCTTGTGATTCAAGATGCCCAAATAGTACGGAGAAGCGTGAAGCCGTTTCTATATGCAACTTCTGCAAAGGCATACTGTACAAAGGCGATCGATATCTGTCAGCCCCTAAAGGCTGCATATGTGAAGACTGCTTAGAGGCCTTCACGATGTGGGAATGGCTGGATGTATTCAATGAAGAATTAGAGGAGATTTAACAATGGAACGTATAAACGTAGAGATGACAGAGGCATGCCTTGAAACCTTGATATTGTCACTAAAGGTGAATGAAAAGTTTGCCAAGAAGTGGCTGATTGATAGTGCTGATAAGGCGCTTGAATCAAAGGATAAGTCCATAAAGGCTGAGTGCTGGAAAGATGTAGATATGCTGAAAGAGGTCATATCCGAGATACAACAGGCTATTAAATTCTTAAAGGGCGTATATCCCAGCGAAAAGGAAGAGGATTCGCTACAAATTGATATTAAGAAGGAGGGGTAAGAATGGAGTGCCAAAGAGTGAATAACAAAGAAGCTGCCAAGCTCTTAGGTATGAGCGTTGCAAGGATGCAGGCATTGATGGATAGAAAGCTGATTGATATAGGCGTAGTAATTCAGCCGATGCCTGGCTACAAAAAGCGGTCATATCAAGTGTATAGAGGTAAGCTAAACAAATGGCTTGGGCTTGAGGATGAAAAAAAGCAGGCTGTCGACTAAAACAACCTGCAAAGGATAAAAACAATAAAAATTACAAGAACATAATAACACATTCGGGAGGATAAAACAATGACAATTAACGAATTACAAGATATCAACTGGGAAATGGTGACAGTAGACGACTTAACCAAGGCACATGACTTAAAGGGAATGTCTTTTGAAGTTGATAATGGCAGGATTTCAAGGGTGTTTATGAATGAGGAGGAACTTGAATGATGACAGTCTATATCAGTGGAGGCATAACCGATGTGCCCGACTTCAAGGAAAGATTCAAAGAGGCAGAAAAGCATTTGAGGGGGCTGGGTTTTAATGTAATTAACCCAGCAGGATTACAAGATAATGTGACGGTCGGTGATTTTACGCATTCAGATTACATGGATATATGCGTAGCCTTGCTGGAGCTGTCAGATTGTGTCTACTTCCTTGATAACTGGGAGAGTTCAGGAGGAGCAACAGCGGAGTATCAATATGCTCGCAAGATAGGGATTTCAAGCGTCACGCAAGACCTTGAGCGAATAATGGGAGAAGAGATATGGGAGAATTACAGATAAGGGTTGATAAAGCCTGCGTAGATAAAGAGCTAGGCTTTGAATTGCCTAATTTTATCTATGAAGAGGCTAAGCAATATGCAATGCTTAAGCAGAATGTGCTTGTAAATATGGGCTATGAGTATGTGGAAAGCCCTTACTACACTATTAAGCTAATAGTACAGTATGTTAGACAGATATTTGATACAGAACTTTATAAAAAACTTTTGGAGGGATAAAAACAATGAAAATTACAAAAATCAAGATTAAAAACCTTTTCGGAATCAAAGAGTACGAGGCAGACGGAAGCAATAAAGAGCTTTCAGGAAAGAACGGAACAGGCAAGACCTCCGTTATAGATGCTATCAGATACGCTTTAACTAACAAATCCGATAGGCAGTACATAGTCAGAAATGGGGAATCAGAAGGCGAAATCATCATCGAAACCGATACAGGGCTTTTACTTGATAGGAAGGCAAGAATCGGAATGGCTGATTATAAGTCCATAAAGCAAAAACGGCGTGCCTGTTGGCAGTCCTGAAAGCTTCTTAAAGGACATTGTAACCACTTTGCAGCTTTCCCTGTAGATTTTATGAGCCTTGATACTAAAAAGCAAAAATTCAATGCTTCTTGATCTTATCCAGTATGAATGGGATATGAATACAATCCGTGAATGGTTCGGAGAGATTCCAACAGGGATAAACTATGAGCAAAAACATCCTAGCCGTGCTCAATGACATTCAGGCAGAAAACGGCGAGTATTATATGACAAGGCAGGATATCAACAGAGAAGCAAGGGCTAAGAAGTCGGTAATTGAAGAGATAGCAGGCGAGATACCTGTTGAATATAACCTTGAATACTGGAAGAGTATTAACCTTGGAGAGTTATATGCAAAGGTTGAGAAGGTAAGAAAAGCTAACAGTGAGATAGAAAAAGCTAAGATACTGGTTGAGGGGCAGGCTAATAAACTTAGGAGCTTTGAAGCTGACCGCGAGATTAAGCTGGCAAGCCTTGACAGGGAAATGGCAGCCGAGAGCAATAACATAGATTCAGAGCTTGCAAGGCTAAAAGAAAGAATCATCGCCCTTGAGAAGGAAAAAGAGAGCCTTAACACAAAGAAAGCAGATAGGGCAAGGCTTATAGAAAGCGAATTTGAAAAGGAAAAGGCGCAGTATCTAAGCAATATAGCAACTTATGCAGAGCTTGCGGATAAAGAGATAATGCCAATTGACAGCCTTGCGGAAGAGGCTGAGACGGCTGAAAGAATGAAGTCATATATCAATGAGTATGAAAGAATGATAGGTCTACAGGAAGAGCTTGAAGCCCTCAATGAGAAATCAAGGAAGCTAACACATAAGATAGAACTTGCAAGAAACCTTCCTGCGGTAATTCTTGAAAAGGCTGAATTGCCTATAGCTAATCTAACAGTTAAAGATGGCATACCACTTATAAACGGTCTTCCAATCAGCAACCTGTCAGAGGGAGAAAAGCTAGACCTTTGCATTGATATAGCAATCAGCAAGCCAAACGGCTTACAGATAATCTTGATTGACGGAATAGAGAAGCTCGCAACCGAAATGAGGGAAAACCTTTATAAGAAGTGCAAAGAAAAAGGTTTGCAGTTTATCGCAACAAGAACCACAGATGATAACGAATTAACAGTTATTGAGGTTTAATAGATAAAGAAAAGAGGATAAAACAATGGATAAACAAGCATTAAGCGTTATATATACGAATCTTGATTCAGCATTACAAAGACAGGTGTCGGCTCTGCCTGAAAAGTTTAACAATATAAGATTTTTGCAAAATTGTATGTCTGTATTACAGGATGGGAAAATTGATTTTTCTAAGTGCGAACCGAGTACAGTTGTCAGAACGCTTCTAAAAGGTGCATTCTTGGGGCTAGATTTTCTTAACGGCGAATGCTACGCAATACCTTATGGTAATCAGTGTAACTTCCAGACTGATTACAAAGGCGAAATCAAAGTAAGCAAGAGATATTCAAGTAAGCCTATAAACGAGCTATACGCAAAACTTGTGTATGAAGGGGATAAACTTGAAATAGGGATAGTTGATGGCTCTCAAAAAGTCAATTTTATTCCAACCGCTTTTAGCAAGGGTAAACTTTTAGGTGTCGTAGCAATATGCAAATATACAGATGGTTCGCAGCTTTATGAAACTATGAGTGTTGAGGAAGTAGAGCAAACAAGAAATGCCTACTCTAAAGCACCTAACTCTAAAGCGTGGAAAGAAAGCTTTGGCGAGATGGCCAAGAAGACAGTGCTCAGAAGGCTTTGCAAAATGATTGACCTAAATTTTGATACAGCTGAGGCTAATCAGGCTTACTTGGAAGGAATGGACAGTAATTTAGCGGATAGACCACAGAAAGAAAAGACCGAGGCGCATGATGTGTACGCAAAAGGCAATGTAGTTGCAGATGGAGAATATAAAGAGGTTGCAGAAGAACAGGAAAAGCCTATAGGAGGAGTGGAAGAAGATGGACAGATTACAATTAACCAGTGATAACTATTACAGCAAAGAAGCTAATATGGCTTATGTATCCGTATCTCAGTACAAGGATTTCTGCGGAACTATAGGGAGGCAGGGTTGCGAGCATGCAGCCCTTGCCAAAGTAAAGGGAGAACTTGAAACTCCTATAACTACCCCTTTATTGGTTGGGAGCTATGTAGATGCCTACTTTGAGGGTACACTTCCACAGTTCTCAGCTTCACATCCTGAAATCTATTCAAGCAGGGGCAAAACGGCAGGAGAGTTAAAATCAGAGTTCAAGCAAGCCTCTGTAATGATAGATAGAGCCGAAAAAGAGCCACTCTTTATGAAGTATATGGAAGGCGATAAACAGCTAATTATGACAGGGGAAATCGAAGGCGTGCCGATCAAGTGCAAATATGACAGCGTAGACGGTCATAGGATAACCGACCTTAAAACGGTTAAGAGCATCGGAGATAACTTTTATATCAAAGACTACGGCTATAGGGTTTCATTTGTAGAGAACTGGGGATATGACATTCAGGCTGCTGTATATAGGGAAATATACAGACAGAATACAGGCGACTTGTTGCCGTTCTATATATGCGCAATCAGCAAGGACAAGACCGATACAGTAGCACATCCAAGAGTAGCGGTTATCGAGATACCTGAATCAATGATGAATGAAAGGCTTGAAGAGTTTAAGCGTAACATAACAAGGATTCAGGACATAAAAACAGGAGCAGCAGAACCGATACATTGTGGGCATTGTGATTACTGCGCGGATACTCTTCCACTGTCAAGAGTTATATCAGTTGATGAGCTTGTGGGAGATTTCTTTTAAGTGACTACAAGGGGGCATAGATGAAAGAATACAGCTTTGTAATTGAAGGGGTACATTTCAAAAGCAACCGCACATTCCCAGCATTAAACGACTTCATCGGAGCTATGAACCGCAACCGCTTTGTAGGCGCACAAATGAAAAAGAAGTATGAACGCATAGCCAACGAGGCAATCAGAGCCCAGCTAAAGGGCATCAAGATAGATAAGAAGGTATTTATTGAATATACCTACTACGAGGCGGATAAAAGGCGTGACAAGTCAAATATAAATGCTTTCGCTGTAAAGGTCATTGAGGATGCCTTGCAGGACTGTGGAGTGCTCAAGAATGACGGCTGGGATAATATAGCAGGCTATAGCCAATACTTTAAGATTGACAAGAAGAAACCAAGGATAGAAGTACTAATAAAGGAGGTAAAGAAAGATGATTGATATTAAGGAGCGTGATTCATTTGTGTTCAACAAGATTTTTGATGGAGCTTACTGATAACCTTCCACCTGACCTGTACAAACCAGCAATTCAGATATTTCTAAATTACGGATTTAATAAAGAGGTTGAAGTACATACCCCACTTGAAAAAGCGTTTTTAAACCTTGCTAAAAGCGTAATAGATGATGATAACAAGGAGTAGATATGGCAGATAAAAAATACTACTGGTTGAAATTGCCAGCCGACTTTTTTTCAAAGCCTTCACTAATGCTTTTAACAAGCAAAGGGGCAGACCATATAAATGTATATATGCGCCTATTAACTATGGCAATAAATACAGATTGCAGGCTTATGTATACAGAGGACACCCCTTATACAGTTGAAATGCTGTCAATGATGTTAGGGTATCAAAAAGATACAATGCAGGAGATTATTGATAACCTTATACAGTTTAAGTTATTAGAGGTGTTAGAAGATGGAAGTTACTACCTTGTAGAGCTCCCTGAAATGATAGGAAGTGAATCAACATCCGCAGAAAGACAGAGAAAAAGCCGTCAGGAGCGTGACAAGAGTGTGACAGGCGACAATGGGGAGCGTGACAGCGGTGTGACATCTTGTGACATGAGTGTGACAAGTTGTGACAAGGCTGTGACATCTTGTGACAATTCTGCACAATGTCACATAGAGAATAGAGATATAGAGAAAGAGAATAGAGATAGAGATTTAAAAGACATATATAGTCGAGCAGGCTCGACCGCATGCGTTGAATCCGATACCGAATCCGTTCAGGATGAAACCAAGGGAGAGCCACACCCTGAACAGGCTAAAAAGCCTAAAAAGGCAAAGGAAACCAAAGCCGATAAAGAGGCGACCGAGGTTATAGACTACCTTAACGCAAAGACGGGTTCGGCATATAAGGCAAGCTCTAAGGCTAATATTAGCGTTATTCGGGCAAGGCTTAATGACGGCTATACCGTAGAGGACTGCAAGAAGGTTATTGATACCAAGGCAGGGCAATGGTTAACCAACCCCGATATGGTTAAATATCTAAGGCCTGAAACGCTATTCAGACCGTCAAAGTTTGAAGGCTATCTAAACGAATGCAGGGGCAAGCCCACAATCCGTGGGGATAGTCCGCCCATTTCAGAGCAGGCAGCCTTTAACCAGTCAATATCTGAGGCAATACAGAGGCAGATGCTGGAGCCAGTGGAAAACCCTGTCACAGATGAGATGCTTGACGCATTAGGCATTAAATAGCTAGAGGGGGAGAGAGCCGATGGAAGAAGATATATTTGACAAGTTAAAAAAGCTACACCTTCCCACAGACTGGCAAGGGAAAAGCGGACGATGAAGAAAAAGCTGAACAATGCCCATTATGTGGTGGTTCGATGTGGATAAGCTGGATAGATGATGAGGGCTGCAATATGGCTAGGCGGTGTGAATGTTTTGAGCCAACTATGGCAAAACGCAGGATTGCCCGAAGCGGTATAAGTGAGCCATTCAGAGCTAAAGGCTTTAAGAATTTTGATACTAGGGAAAATCCACAGCTTAAAAAGGCATTCACAATCTGCGTGGATTACTGCAAGAACTATCCCGACATCAAAGAATTAAGGCACAACTCAATACTGCTTTTAGGACAGGTCGGAAGTGGTAAAACCCACCTTGCGCTAGCTTCAGCAAATGCCCTTTTGGATTACCAAAAAATCAGGGTTGTTTATATGCCTTACAGGGAAATGATTACAAGGCTCAAGCAGAATATCACAGATGAAGATGCTTACAACAAGACCATCGACGAGCTAAAAACTGCGCCTATGCTTGTCATTGATGACCTCTTAAAGGGCAAGACCACAGAGAGCGATATAAATATTCTCTTCGAGATAGTCAACTATCGCTATGTGTGCAATCTGCCTGTGATTGTAACCAGTGAAAAGACTACAGGTGAATTACTGGACTTTGACAGTGCGATAGGCTCTAGGATTATAGAGATGGCAGAAAGCAGGATAATAGAGTTTAAGGGTAATGAATTAAATTATAGATTGCGAGGGATAAAGAAGGATGAAGCAGATAAAAACTGAAATCTACAACGATAATTTTCAAAATTTCAAGCGTTATGGCATACAGAAAGCCCAGCTTGTTATAGCTGATATCCCATACAATGTGGGCACAAACTTCTACGGCTCTAACCCTATGTGGTACAAGGGTGGAGACAACAAAAACGGAGAGAGCAAGCTCGCAGGGAAGGCAGCATTTAACACAGATTTTAATTTTAACATCGCTGAATACTTCCATTTCTGCAACAGGCTCTTGAAGAAAGAACCTAAGCAGGCAGGAGGAAGGGGCAGGAGTTCGGATGCCCCATGCATGATTGTCTTTTGTGCCTTCGAGCAGTTACAGCTTGTAATCCAGTACGCTAAAAAGCACGGATTCAAGAATTACATCCCTCTTACTTTCATCAAGAACTTTTCCCCACAGGTGCTAAAGGCTAATATGCGAGTGGTAGGAGCTACAGAGTATGCACTTGTACTATACAGGGATAAGCTACCGAAGTTCAGAAATGGGTTACAGGTTGACGAAAATGGAAAGAACATTCAGGGAACTGGGCGGATGGTATTCAATTGGTTCAGCTGGGAAAAAGACGGCAAGGATATCCCAAAGATACACCCAGCGCAAAAGCCTGTTGCAGTGCTTAAAAAGCTGATAGAGACCTTTACGGATGAAGGGGATATAGTTATAGACCCTTGTTGTGGCAGTGGCTCAACCTTAAGAGCTGCAAGGGAATTAAACCGTAATTCTTACGGCTTTGAGATTAGCAAAGAGTTCTACAGGAAGGCAAAAGATGAAATGCTTAAGCCTGAAAAGAAAAGCGACCAAATGAGTATTGATGATTTAATAGCTGATAAGGCAGTTTAGGAGATAGATTTAAAATGACAAGACATGAGGTAACTAAAAGGCTGTCAGAGCTTACAGAAAAGCTAATCAATCCCAACAATGACAGCCGTACGTATTGGGCTAGAGAGGTAACTTTTGACTATGCCACATCTAGCCGTGTTAGGGTTGACTATATGAAATTTGAGCCACTAAATACCACTGTAAGTGGCATCGAAAGGGCGATTTTTACTGCTACGAGATTAAGTCATCTGTTGAGGATTTCCACTCAAAGAATGGGCATAATTTAATCGGAGATTATAACTACTATGTAATGCCAAGCAAAGTATATCAGAAGGTATCCGCTAAAATCCCGTTCGGAGTAGGAGTGTATTGCTCTACGGGCGGTAGTCTTGAATCTGTTAAACAAGCTAGGCGAATGAACAGACAAAGGTCAGTAACTGAAATGCTGCTAATGATGTTTAGGTCGGCAAATAGGGATAGGATGAAAGGAGAACAATATGCAGAAAAAATTAAAAGAGATTAAGCAGGGTGAGATATTTGGATTTGGCGGTTATGAATGGATAAAGCTCGAAGATGGGTTATCTATAACAAAAGATATCGTTACCGAAAAAGAATTTGATTCAGAGTGTAACAACAGTTATACGATAAGCAAGGTTAAGTGCTATTTATCATACGTTTTCAAGGATTACCTTTGCGAGGATGGGGCGGATATTTCAAGTTTTGACTTTTTCACGCTTGATTTAACCGCTGATGACGGCACGAAAGAATACGCGCCTTACAAGGTGATGATAGGACTGCTAACCGCAGACCTATATCGCAAAAACAGGCATTTGCTAGAGCCTATTAGTGATAGTTGGTGGTTGGCAACTCCAAAATCTTATACGCCTAAGAATAATAATACTGTAATGTATGTGGATGAGGATGGTGTCTTAAAAGATGAATTCGTATGGATTCAAGGGCATGGTGTCCGACCTGTTTGTAAATTGGCAGAGGATACACTAGTTGATATACCCGATGAAAAGCCAATAGAGCAGACCGAGGCAGAGGATATAACGGAGCTAATAAAGAAGTGGGCAGTAGACCGAAATGTTGTATCAGGTGACGTTAAATCTCAGATGGTAAAGCTACTTGAAGAAGCAGGGGAACTTGCTACAGGTATAAACAAAGATAAGAGGGAGCTAATAATTGACAGCATAGGAGATGTGTATGTTGTCCTCGTAATCCTCTGTATGCAGTTGGGGCTTGATATAAACGACTGTATCAAGGCAGCATACGAGGAAATTAAAGACAGAAAGGCAAGATGATAAACGGAACATTTGTGAAAGAGGAAGATTTGGAGGGATAAATGAGTCGTTCAATGAAAGAACTTCAAGAACTACAAGCCTTACCGCTAAAATATAAGATTATGCTTACAGAAGAACGGATAAGAGAGTATGTCGAAGAATTTGGAGAAGATGGAGTTTATATCAGTTTTTCAGGCGGAAAAGACAGTACAGTATTGCTGCATATTGTAAGGGGGCTATACCCTAACATCCCAGCTGTATTTGTTGATACAGGACTCGAATACCCTGAGATAAGGGAGTTTGTAAAGACTTTTGATAACGTAGTGTGGTTAAAGCCTAAAAAGAACTTTAAACGAGTTATTGAGGATTATGGTTATCCTCTTATTGGAAAAGATATTGCGGAAAATGTATTTTACGCAAAAAAGTACATAATGGGAGAAACCAAGAAGAAAACAGAGCGTTATAAGCAGCTTATGGGTGTTGCCAAGCAAAAGAACGGGAAGCCGTCAGTGTTTAACTACAGCAAATATAAATTTATGTTGAATGCACCTTTTGAAATATCAAGTAGATGTTGTAAAGTTATGAAAAAAGCCCCAATTAAAGCCTATCTAAAAGAAACGGGAAGAGTGCCAATCACAGGGCAAATGGCATCAGAGAGCCGAAGAAGGACAATCCAGTGGCTAAAAAGCGGGTGCAATGCGTTTGATACTAAAAATCCCATAAGCAATCCTATGAGTTTTTGGACAGAGCAGGATGTACTCCTGTTTATTAAAGAGTATAGTATCCGCATCTGTACGGTTTATGGAGATATTGTAGAAGCTGCGGGAAAATCTGGTGAGTATAGTAACGAGGATAAAGATTTGCTTAACAAGGATTTACCGCTGCTTAAAACTACAGGATGTAAGCGCACAGGATGTATATTCTGCGGTTTTGGCTGTCATATGGAAAAGAAGGGCGAAGGGCGGTTTTTAAGACTAAAAGAAACGCATCCTAAACTATATGCCTATATTATGAGGACTAGAGACAAAGGTGGGCTAGGTTATAAAGAGGTCATTGACTGGTTAAATGAACATGGAGGGTTAGATATTGAATATTAATGGAGGCACAGAATGCAGTCAAAAAATGTAGAACACATTGATGTAAAAGCATTCGTTAAGGCTTGGGCAGATGGTCTGCACCTTGATATTACAGGCCCAAAGGAGCGAATAGCTATATTCAAAGAGGAATTTGAGGCTCTGACTCAAAGAACTAAACAAGATTGTGGAGGAGGAAAGATGGCGGATAAAATCAAAGAAAAAGCTAATAAAATGAGGTCGATGTCAGACAAGGAGCTAGTAGCCTATGTTGAGAACAGAGTGGAAAAGGCTAGAAGTGAGGGGTTCAATAAGGGCTATAATCTAAGGAAGATAGATGTAAACAACCTTACTGACTTTATTATTGAAATGGAGAACTACATAAACGATATAAGCACATCTATAAAACATAGCTATTTTGATGATTTGCACGAATATCTTAACGGTCTTTACAACCTCACAGCAAAGCTATACAGGAGGGATATATGATAGGAGACGGACAAAGTACAATAAGTGACAGCACCTTGATGAATCTACCTAAGAAGGAGCTTGTAGATATAATCAGGTTATTAGAAAAAAATTGCAAAGTTTACCTCAACAACCTTAATACCTATAGCAGTATAGTGAAGGAGCTAACCGAGGTAAAAGAAAACTTAATTGAATTTGAGGAGGAATAACATGTTAGCAAAAAAGTGTGATAAATGTGGGAAACTGTACGAACTTTATGAAGGAATAGAAGGCCATGGGAACTTATCTGATGCTAATTCGGTTGCATTTGTATTGGCTAACGATGAAGGGGAATACTTTTGTAACGATGCCTATGACCTTTGCCCTGAATGCCTAGTAAAAGTACAGGCTTTTATTGAGGGCAAGGAGGTAACTAAGTATGAATAAAGTAATTTTAATGGGAAGGCTTACAAGAGACCCTGAGGTCAGATATTCACAGACTGACAGTAATATGGCTATAGCGAGGTTTTCGCTTGCAGTAGACAGAAGATTTAAGAAGCAGGGGGATACAGTGACCGCCGACTTCTTTAACTGTACCGCATTCGGTAAGCAAGGGGAATTTGTAGAGAAGTATCTTAAGCAGGGTACCAAGATAGTAGTTACTGGACACATTCAGAATGATAACTACACCAATAAAGAAGGTCAGAAGGTCTACAGTGTACAGATTATGGTGGAAGAAATAGAGTTCGCAGAAAGCAAGGCAAGCTCACAGAGTAATGCAGGAAATGGCAATGCGGGCAATGATGGAGGAGCACAGCCACAAATGGGAGCGCCTGATGCCGATGGGTTTATGAATATACCTGATGGCATAGGTAGCGAGCTACCATTTAACTAGAACCATATATCACAGGCTTGTTTACCCATGAGTTTAAAAGCTAATCAAGAGTTAAGCAGGCCTGTATAAAGAGGTAGAAGCATGATAACAAAAAGCAGTGAGATACATAATACTGATAAGCTTATATATGCCATTATCAAATGCGCCGTTGATGACTACAATACCGAATTAAGAGGAAGGGTAAGATTCCAAGGTAAGGGGCTATACGTAAACAGCTCCACAGAAAGCTTTTTCAATTCTGAATATTTCGATTACCTTATTTCGCATACAGAATTAAACGGAGTGAGGGGAGAGGATATAGTTGAGGCTTTAAAAGAGAAAGAGGCAAAGAGGAAAGCTAAAAGGAAATTTTAACCACAGCAAAGGAAGGTGATGCCAATGTGGGCAAAACGATATCTACAAGAGATACAAAGGCTTGAAGAAAACTTAACCAAAGGCTGGATGAACTGTCCAGCCTTAAAGCCATGTATGGGCTAAGGGGGTGTGGGCTGTCTGAAAAAGTGCAAACAAGCCCAAGTGGGGATAGCATGGAAAATGCGGTCATTAAATGTGTGGATCTACAGGATAAAGTCAATGCTATGATTGATGAATTTGTGGATAAGAAGAATATTATCATATCACGGATACAGGCATTGTCTGATACAAGGTGTATTAAAATCCTCTATATGCGGTATGTGCGATATATGAGCTTTGAAAGTATAGCCGTAGAACTCTGCTATAGCTATGACCACATTAGACGGCTACATGCAAAAGCCTTAAAAGATTTTGAAAGATGCCACAAAATGCCACAACATGTCTGATTAAGATGTGATATAATGGTATCATTGAAATAACATCAAGAGCCGAGTTTCCTCCTTCTCGGTTCTTTTTGTTTTAAATCTCAACAACAGGCTTAAGCCGGAAAGGGGAGTAAATGCTAAACGAAAAGCAAAAAAGATTTGTTAGCGAGTATATTATAGACCTTAACGCAAAGCAGGCGGCAATCCGTGCAGGCTACTCTCCTAAAGGAGCAGAGCCACAGGCATCAAGACTGCTAAGCAATGCTAAGATTCAAGTTGAAATTGCTAAAGCTATGGAGGACAGGGGAAAGCGGACAGGTATCACGCAGGACAGGGTACTGGCGGAGCTTTCAGCCATAGCATTTGCAAAGGCTACCGACTATGTAGAGGTAGGCGGTGATGGAAGCGTAAAGATTAAGCCTACAGCGGAGCTAACAGATGAGCAGAAGAAGGCTATAGCCTCTATAAAGGAAGGGGCAAACGGTATCGAGATTAAGCTAACCGATAAGACCAAGGCCCTTGAAATGCTGTCAAGGCATTTAGGTTTATTTAACGATAAACTTAATGTAAATGTTGAGGCCATCGAGATTATCGAAGATATAGGCGAGTTGGAGAGTGATGGGGATTGAGGCTATCACTTAAAGAGTTAGTTGGAAAAGGCTATAACGATTTTTGGAATTGCAAAAAGCGTTATAGGGCGTGCAAAGGAAGCCGAGGCTCTAAAAAGTCAAAGACTGCTGCGCTTGATATGATTTTCAGAATAATGAAATACCCACTATCAAACGGTCTATGTGTCCGCAGGTATTCAAATACGCTAAGAGATAGCATGTATAGTGATTTGAAGTGGGCTATACATAGACTTCATCTTGATGCCTATTTTGAGTGCACTGTATCCCCTATGCAGATTGTTAGAAGGACAACAGGGCAGAAGATATTATTTAGGGGGCTTGATGATGGTCTTAAAATAACATCTATATCAGTTGATTATGGTGTGCTTTGCTTTATTTGGATTGAAGAGGCCTTTGAAATAACCAACGAGGATGATTTTAATAAACTCGATATGTCTGTCCGTGGTGAAGTGCCTGAAGGATATTTTAAGCAAATCACTATGACATTCAACCCTTGGAGTGCTACAAGTTGGCTTAAGGCAAGATTCTTTGATACCGTTGATGATGATATATTTACTAAAACAACTACTTGGGAGTGTAACGAATGGCTGGATGAGGCGGACCGCAATATATTCCTTAAAATGAAAACCAATAACCCACGCAGATACAGGATTGAAGGCGATGGGGAGTGGGGTATTGCAGAGGGCTTAATATATGAGAAAGTCAGATTTGAAAACTTTGACATAGACAAGATTAGGGCTATCAATGGAATCAAGGCAGCCTTCGGGCTGGACTTTGGTTTTACCGATCCTAACGCATTTGTGTGTATGCTGATTGATAATACAGCTAAGAAGATATATGTTTTTGATGAATGGTATAAGACTGGAGTAACTAACAAGATTATAGCGCAGGCTATAAAAGATAAGGGCTATGGCGGTCAAAGGATTATATGCGACTGCGCAGAACCTAAGTCTATAGCAGAGCTACAGGAAGAAGGCATAAATGCAGAGGCATCAAGGAAGGGTAAAGACAGCGTTAACCACGGCATACAGCTTATACAGAATTATGAGATTGTAGTGCACGATGTAAATTGCCCTGAATTTAGGAGCGAAATACTTAACTATTGTTGGCTAAAGGATAAAAACGGAAAGCCGACCGATAAGCCCGATCATGACTTCTCGCACGGAATGGATGCGATGAGGTACGGAGCTTCTAAGGCATTAGTTGCGGATACATTCAGTTTTGATTAAAAGAGGTGTTAAATGTTTGATTTTGGTATGGAGACAAGGCGCATAAATGAGATTATCAACATAGGCGCATCAAGCAGGATAAGCGATATCGAATTCTTGGAGAAGGAGCTGGCGAAGTTCTTAGGCTCTAAAGAGCGCAAGTTGATGATAACAGGGGAGCGCTATTTTAACCACGAGCATGACATATTAGGCAAGCGCAGGATGGTTATAGGAGAGAATGGCAATCTAATAGAGGATACTAAGCTCCCTAACAATAAATACATTGATAACCGTTATGCTGAAATGGTACAGCAGAAGGTAAGCTACTTGCTCGCAAAGCCTATAACCTTTAATACCGATAATGACGCTTATGCTAAGCTGTTAAGAGAGGTATTTAATAAGCGTTTTATGCGCCTTATCAAGAATATAGGGCGTGACAGTTACAACGGTGGTATAAGCTGGCTGTATCCTTACTACGATGAACAGGGCAACTTTAAGATGAAGAGATTTAAGCCTTATGAAGTATTACCATTTTGGAAGGACGAAACCGAAGAAGAGCTTGATTTTGCCCTTAGGGTGTATGACATTCCTACATACGAGGGCGAGAGAGAGACCATCACCACATTTGTAGAACTTTACGCAAAGGAAGGCATTTACAAGTTTAGGTATATAAACGGCAGGCTAATAAAAGACTATCAGACCTATTACTTTGAAATGCCACAACTTGATGGAGATATGATGCCATATAACTGGGAGAAAGTACCACTTATTCCTTTTAGGAGTAATGGGGCAGGTATTCCGCTTATTAAAAAGTGTAAGAGCTTGCAGGATGGTGTCAATCAGATAATATCGAGCTTTGCAGACGGTATGGAAGAGAATGCAAGTGGCAATACTATCTTGATTATTAAAAACTACGATGGGCAGGACTTGGGTACATTCAGACAGAACCTTGCAGCATACAAGGCGGTAAAGGTTAGGACGGTAGATGGTGCAGACGGTGGCATAGAAAAACTTGAAATAGAGGTAAATGCGGACAACTACAAGGCAATACTTGCAGAGCTTAGAAAAGCGGTTGTACTTAACTGTAAGGGTTATGACATAGAGGAGCTTAAGAGTTCAGGCTCTCCGAATGAAATGTCGATTAAGGCGGTGTATTCCAACATTGACCTTGATGCCAACGAGATGGAGACAGAATATCAGGCAGCCTTTGAAGATTTGCTATGGTTCATAAATGCGTATTTTGCGCAGACTAACAAGGGCAACTTTGAGGGCGAGGCGGTTGAGATTATCTTTAACAGAGATATGATGGTAATGAATCGCAGGTAATAGCTGATATAAACAATAGCGTTGGCTTACTTAGCCAAAAGACTTGTGTAGCTATGCACCCTTATACTTCAGATGTAGAAGAAGAGCTAAAACAGATTGAACTTGAAAAACAGGCATCAATAGATGACTATGATAATGCCTTTACTCCGAACGAAGGAGACGAAGGAGATGGAGACGATGAAGAGTAGGGAATACTGGCAGAACCGCCACATGCTTATAGAGAGCCTAAACAATGCGCAGGGTGTAAATGTTAAGGCTGATATTGATAAGGCTTTCAGAATGGCAGAGAACAACATACAGGGCGAAATTGAGAAGTGGTATTCGCGTATTGCGGACAATAACGGGGTTTCAATCTCAAAAGCAAGGCAGTTACTCACTAACCGAGAGCTTGAGGAATTCAAATGGGATTTGAAGGACTATATCAAGTACGGAGAAGAGCACAACTTAAACGGCAAGTGGATAAAGGAGCTTGAAAATGCTTCGGGTAGATGGCATATAAATAGACTTGAAGCGTTAAAGCTCCGAGTGCAACAGAAGGCAGAAGAGGCATTCGGCAATGAAGTAGATTCAATTGACAAATTTGCGCGTGATGCCTATATGCGTGGCTATTATCGTACAGCCTACGAAATACAAAAAGGTTTGGGAGTAGGTTGGAATGTAGGGGTAATTGACAATGCTGCTATTAATGAGATTATAAAAAAGCCTTGGTGTCCAGACGGTGCAAACTTTTCAAGCCGTATATGGACACGCAAATCGCAGATGGTTGATGAATTGCACAGGGAGATATTAAGGACTACACTACTGGGAGAACACCCAACCAAGGCAATAGATAGAATGCTTAAATATGTGGATGGTTCAATCGGCAACGCAAGGCATGCGGCTGGAAGGTTAGCGATGACAGAGGCGGCATACTTTGGCAGTAAAGGACAACAGGACAGCTTCAATATGCTTGGAGTGGAAGAATACGAGATAGTGGCTACACTTGACAATTCCACATCGGCGATATGCCAGGAGATGGATGGTCAGCATTTCCCTATGAGTGAATACAAGGCAGGAGTGACAGCTCCTCCATTTCATCCGTATTGCAGGACTTGCACCTGCCCATATTTCGATGACGAGTTTACTGAAAAAGATATCAGGTCGGCAAGAAACGAAGAAGGCGAGGTTTATCATATCCCTGCGGATATGAAGTATGAAGAGTGGAAGAAGTCAATGGTTGATGGTAAGACTGAAAACTTGACGGTTTTATCTTCTGATGGTAAAATGAAAAAAGATACATTTAGCGGAGCATTAAACCCCTAATAGTGCTGAGGCTTCAAAAGCATGCTATTAAGTATTATGAATCGGTAAGGAAAATGACGAGTGATTGCGAAGCAATTTCAAATAAAACAGGCTACCCACTTTCATTTGTAAAAGATGTAAAAGAACATTTATTTATGACAAAACATGACTTGGGGAATGGAGTACCTGAGTATTTCTTTCCTGATTATGAGATAGCACAGTCTTGGCAAAGGTTGATGGATTCAAAAATGGAAATACAGCCGCATGATTTGATTTTACTGGAACATGAACATACTGAATTTCTGTATATGAAGCAAGGTTTGTCACAAGCGCAGGCACATAAAAAAGCAGAACAGAAATATAATTACTCAAAAGCATTGCAGGAAAGGAAGTGATAATGTGATTTGGAATGTAAAAAAGAATAAAGAAACAGAATCTTCAATTTTAATTGAGTTCAGCAAAAATGATACTTTTGATGGTATTATAGAATTTGATAAAAAGAAAGAACAATTTGAACTGGTTTCAGTCGCAAAAGATTGTGATGAATTTGAATCTAAACGATTATTCCAGTTTCTGTATACTTTAATACAACAGAATACATTATCATTTAAACCTTATTCAATAAGAATTGGGTAGAATTTGGCATAATAGGAAAACCAAAAAAAGAGATTAGCCCTCCGCCTTAACAGGCAGCGACAAATCTCTTTTGTATCTTTATACAAGCACATATATGTAAAAAAATCAAGCACCTGTAACAGGGTGCTTTTTTCATGCAGAAGGGAGATAGTAATGGAACTTGAAAGTACAGCAATAATGAGGATTGAAATGTTAGGTGGCAAAGTTAATAAGGAACTACTTGCTTATTTCATTGAAAAGTCAGTAAGGGAAATCCTTGAGTTCTGTAATATAGCGGAACTGCCAAAACAGGCTGAAATATATGCAGTAGACTGGATAGCGGCGAATTATCTTACCGAACAGCTAGGCTATTCTAAGCAGTGGGAGAAAATGAGGGAGAACTCAGAAAGAGGGCTTGTAAGCTACAGAAGGATGAGGTGGTAAGATGGAAAGACATTTAATAAAAACAGTAAACTACAGAATGGGAAACTTTATGAAATAATAGGCGGTGACAGGTTCTTACTTGCCAACTGTGATGTACAGCTTGAAATATACGAAGAGCGGTATAATGTGCCTGTACTTGGTGGCTGTGGAGTTAAAAAACAGAAGGTACAGCTAAGCATCTGCGATAATTTGGATGCTACAAGACCGATAGATGTGGAAAGTCTGAACAATGTACAGGGTTTTAACATACAGGCAGAATACAGACGGAATGATGGAGTATTTGAGACTATGAGATTTTACAACATAACACCTCTTGATATCGAGCTTGGTGGCAAATGGGTATTTGAAGTAAAAGAAAAAGTAAATATTTAAGGCACTTTACAGAGATGTAGGGTGCTTTTTTCATGCCAGGAGGTGAGATTGTAAAAAGTTTTAAATAGGGCTTGACTTTTGAGCGTGCATTTAATATAATAAATGTGTGCTCGAAAGTGAGGTGATGATGTATGAGCCCACGCACAGGCAGACCTAAAGTAGATAACCCTATAAATATAAGAACAAGTGTAAGGCTTGATAAAAAGACTGATGATGAACTGAATGAGTATTGTCTCAAGAATAATATTTCAAAAGGTGAAGCTATCAGAAAAGGGGTTCACTTGCTACTAAAGGACAAAAAATAAAAAGAGAAAATCGGTGTAAGTTTGGCGACCTGCCCGAAATTCTCTTTAGTCGAAAGAAAGTTCTTTCTGTAAATATTATAATGCAGAATAGAGCTTCTTTCAAGTGCAAAAAATTGAAAGGAGCATTTTTTATGAAAAATTCAGTTGAAAAATACTTGACTTTTGCAATGGCATATTTTATTATATATGCAGTGGCAAAAGTGAGGTGATGAGAATGAGTCCACGCACAGGCAGACCCATAAAGGGCGAAGAGCCAAAAAATATAAGTCTACAACTTAGGATATCTAAAAAAACAGCTGATGAATTAAAGGAATGTGCTGAAATATTAAAGGTATCCAGAACAGAAGTAATAGAAAAAGCGGTAGAAAATATTTTTAAGAAATTAAAGAAATAGGAGTTTCACCGCACGACCAAGCACAAATGAAACTCCACGCACCAAACAAGGTACATAAATATAATAGCACTATGTACCTTTGTTTGGCAACCTAAAAATTGTTAAATGGAGGTATTTTTTTATGAACACAGTAGAGAAAGCAGAGAAAATGTTAGGAAAGATTAACAACAGATATAACCTTACCTGTAAAGAGATGGAAGAGATGTATCAGGAATATAATCACGATATATTCAGCCTTATAAGCTGTGCCTTTAGGTTCGGATACTTACAGGGCAGTAAGGCGGTAAAGGCGGAAATGAGGAAGGAGAAAGTTGCATGAATGAGTTAAAAGTGTTTAATAACAATGAGTTTGGAGATGTAAGAGTATCAATAGTAGATGATGAGCCTTGGTTTGCTTATTGGATGTGTGTGGAATTCTTGGGATAGATAACTCAAGAAATGTTAAAAATAGGTTATCTGAAAAGGGTGTCCATACAATAGACACCCTTACAAAAGGTGGTAAACAGGCACTTTTGTATATAAATGAGTCTAACCTGTACAAGACAATCTTTCAGAGTAAAAAGGCAGAAGCAGAAAAATTCACCGAGTGGGTAACAAGTGAGGTCATACCGTCTATCCGTAAGCATGGAGCATATATGACGGACAACACTCTTGAAGAGGCACTCACAAGCCCCGACTTTCTTATTCGTTTAGCTACTGAACTTAAAAATGAGAAAGAGGCAAGGAAGAAGGCAGAAGATAAGATAGCCGAGGATAAACCGAAAGTCCTTTTTGCAGAGGCTGTAAATGCAAGCAGTACTTCAATTCTTATAGGTGACCTTGCTAAGATTTTGAAACAGAACGGATATGATACAGGACAAAAGAGGCTTTTTGAGATACTGAGAAATAAGGGCTTCCTCATGAAAACAGGTTCAAGCAAGAACATGCCTACACAAAAAGCTATGGAGATGGGACTATTTGAGGTTAAGGAAACCACAATCAATAATCCTGACGGCTCTATAAGGGTAACCAAAACTACAAAGGTTACAGGAGCAGGACAGCAGTTCTTTATCAATATGTTTCTTGCGAAGGCTTCATAAAGAAATTTAATAAGTTTACAAGCGTTTTACAGGAATGTAGAACGCTTTTTTATGCGGACTGTCAAGCGTATAACCGAGTACACCAACTAATCATAGTGAGAGCGAACTCGTAAAAAGCGTAAGAGAAAGGATGGAAGATATGACAAGAGCAGAACTTGAAGCATTAGGACTTACAAAAGAGCAGATTGATAGCGTAATGGGCATCAATGGCAATGACATTGAAAAGGTTAAGACAAAGTTAACCGATGCAGAGAAGGAGGCTGAAACCCTAAAAGAGCAGATTAAGGACAGAGACAAACAGCTCAATGACCTTAAGAACTCTAAGGAAGATTTGGAAGGGCTAAAGTCTCAGATTGAAACCTTACAGAAGGATAACAAAGCCAAAGATGAACAGTATAAGGCTGAAATCAGGAATCTGAAAGTAAATAGCGCAGTTGATGCAGCTCTTACAGGGGCAAAGGCTAAAAACCTAACTGCGGTTAAGGCATTACTTAAAGACATCGATAAGGCTGAATTACTTGAAGATGGAACGGTTAAGGGCTTAAAAGAGCAGATTGAAGCTCTAACAAAGGCAGACGATAGCAAATTCTTATTTGATATCGAGACAGTACCTCAGGCACCAAAGGGTGCGACACCAGCAGGAGGCAAGAACATGGGAAATACTGGAGTAGATACTTCCAAAATGACATACTCACAGCTTGCTAAATACTTGGCTGAAAACCCTGACGCAAAAATTGATTAAGTAAAGGAGAAAGAAAATTATGGCAAAATTTGACAGCAAATCATTTAACCCACAGGCATTTGGAGCTTATGTCAATAGGATTCCAAATACAAAAAAGAGTGAACTCGCAAAAAGTGGTGCGGTAGGCACAAATGAACAGGCAGAAGCATCGCTAAGCACACAGACAGGCTCTTTATACACTAGAGTCCCTTATTTTGGAAGAATTTCGGGCGACACTTCACAGAATAATGATGGCGCAACAGACATCCACTCTTCAAGTACAACTACTTATGAACAGGGATTTATAGTTGCATCAAGAATGGATTCTTGGACTGAGAAGAACTTTTCAAAGAACATTACCGCAGGTGTTGATTTTATGGATAATGTTGCAGCGCAGATAGGCGATTACAAGATGGAAGTAAGGCAGGCTATCCTGCTTGCAATACTTAAAGGTGTATTCGCAATGAAAACCACTGGCACAAGTGTTGCTGAAAAAGCCGCAAAGAATTTATTGATAAGCACACTTATGACATCACCAAAGAAACAGGCGTTGATGACGCTGGCATGGTGAAGGCAACTACCTTAAACAAAGCGATTCAGAAGGCAGGCGGAGACAACAAGAATATTTTTAAACTTGTGATCATGCACAGTGAAGTTGCTACAGGGCTTGAGAATTTGAAACTTCTTAAGTATATGACATATACCGACACAGATGGTATTGAGAGAGAATTAGCACTTGGTACTTGGAACGGCAGACTTGTACTGATTGACGACAATATGCCAACAGAGGAAGTATCGGCAGGGGGTACCACATATACCTCATATACAACCTATGTGTTGGGAGAAGGTGCGATTGTGCTCAAGGATATTGGCGATAATGTTCCATATGAAATGTCAAGAAATGCTGAAAAGAATGGCGGTCAGGATACTTTATATGTGCGTGACAGATATATTTGTGGCGTTGACGGAATTTCATTTGAAAAACCAGCTTCAATAACTGCTTCTGCCAGCAATGTAGATCTTGCTACTGGCACCAATTGGAATATCATCAACGATGGCGAGAAGGCAATCCCACACAAAGCAATTGCAATTGCAAGGATTATATCAAAGGGGTAATTTATGATTACTGTAGAGGATATTAAAAAGAGGCTTGAAAGTTTCGGTTATAGTGCTGTCCCTGAAAATGAGGCAGCACTTGCCTTTGCCCTTAAAAAGGCATCGGATATATGCAAGAATGATTGTAATGTGTCAGAAGTGCCCGAAGGCTTAGAGACTATAGTTGTAGATATGGCTGTAGGCGAGTTTTTCCTTGCATTAAAGACATTTAATCCATCAAGCCTAAGTAATATAGGCCTGTCATTTGATAGTGCCGTTAAAGAGCTTTCGGAGGGCGACACAAGGATATCATTTGCAACAGAGGGCAATAAGTCGGATGAGCAGAAACTTGATATAATTATTGATTTGCTTATTAACGGTAGAAGGTCAGAATTTGCCTGCTACAGGAGGTTTAGATGGTAAATATGACAAGGGTAGAATGGGCAAGGGAAAAGGCGAAGAAAAACTTTGAATTACTCTTGAGGACAGGTGCGATGTATATGAGTATGCCAAAGAAAAGCAGGCTAACGGCTCAACAGCCCATAAAGAAATGCGTGTACTTGCTGATATCCCTTGCAAAATATCATTTAACGGAGCTAATCAGGTAGCTGAAGGGACTAAGTATTCCACTCCTGTACAGAGCATAAAGCTCTTTATCCCTAATGATATAACTATCAAAGATGGCTCAAAACTTGAAATTACAAGACAAGGCATGACAACCGCTTATAAAAACAGCGGCGTAATCTCTAAATATCCTACACATAGCGAATTAGGGTTAGAATTATTTAAGGAGTGGTCATAATGGGCAGGAATGGAAGCGTGGACACATCAGAGATAACCAAGCTGTTAGCCAGTATTGAGGGGATGAAAGAGGCCACACCCGAATTTATAAGACAATGCACAAACGAACTAGGGCAAAGGCTTTTAAGAAAAGTTATTAGGCGCACACCTGTGGGCAAAAAGCCGACTTTTAAAGGCGAGAAGACCGCAAAAGCCGAGGGCAAGAGTGGGAAGTCTAAAACCTTCTTAACCAAAGAGGGTGCAGCTTATGAAAATATGATGAAAACCTATTGGAGTGGCTATTCAGGCGGACAACTCCGAAGGAGCTGGAGAGTAACAAGTGCAGAAGGTGGCGGCTACAACTACACTATAAAGGTGGAAAACCCTATGGATTATGCAAGTTATGTCGAGCATGGACATAGACAGACACCTGGGCGGTTCATCCCTGCACTTGGTAAAAAGGCGGTTGTATCGTGGGTTAGTGGCAGGCACATGCTATCAGATTCAGTAAATGAGCTTGAAGATTCTAAGTACAAGATTGTTGAAAGCAAATTAAATGCTTTTTTAAAGGAGCGGATGAATGTTTAATGATGTAGTAGATGCGATATGCCTGACTATATCACAGGCATTTGCAGACAGAGAAATATATACAGAACAGGTAAAACAGGGATTTACTCCACCCTGTTTTTTTGTTACCTGTATGAACCCTAACGAAGGGCGGTTTCTTGGTGATAAATTCCAACATAAAGGAAAGTATGAAATGAATTACTTTCCAAATGAAGAGAACGCAAATAGGGAACTAGTGGATGTAAGCGAAACTCTTTCAGATATCCTTGAAACTATAGAGGTAAAGGGAGAGCTCACACGTGGCACAAAGATGGAAAGCACCATAAGTGACGGGGTGCTTAGCTTCTTCTTGGTAAATTATGACTACTTTGTGTATAAGAGTATGGCAAAAGAGGAAGCTATGGAGAAACTACAGTCTAAAACGGAGGTAGAAAATGGCTAAAACGAAGAAAGAAGATGATAGCCCTGTATATGACCTTGAATCGCTCTTACAGGCTGATAAGTATGCAGGCTATAAAGACATACTGCCGATAGTGGTAAGCTCCGATGACTTGCTAACATTGGCAGAAGTTGACAGTAAGATAGATGAATTTTTAGAAAGAGAGGTGCAGTAAATGGCATTAGGTGGTGGAATTTTTTTGACACAAAACAAAGTATTACCGGGCTCGTATATTAACTTTGTATCTGCTGCAAAGGCAAGCGCATCCCTATCAGACAGGGGAATCGCTACAATGCCCCTAGTACTTGACTGGGGCAAAGATGAAGAAGTATTTGAAGTAACATCTGCGGATTTTCAGAAGAACAGCCGTGAGATATTCGGCTATGACTATGCAAGTGATAAGTTGAAGGGGTTAAGGGATTTATTCCTTAATGCTAAAACCTTATTTGCTTACAAGCTCAACAAGGGGGAGAAGGCAGCAAATACATTTGCAACAGCCAAATACAGCGGAGAGAGAGGCAATGCTCTTAAGGTGGTAGTTAAAGCAAACGCAGATACACCATCAAACTTTGATGTTGCCCTTTATCTTGAGAATGAAAAGGTTGATGCTCAGACAGTATCAAAGATGGCAGACCTTAAGGATAATGCCTTCGTTGACTGGAAAAAGGGGGCAACTTTAGCAGTAAATGCAGGGCTTGCACTAACAGGAGGAACAAATGGAGCTGTGACAGCATCAAATCATCAGAAATACCTTGAAAGGATAGGGAGCTACAGTTTCAACACTATGGGAGTAGTTACCACGGATGAGGCGATTAAGATCTTGTATGCTAACTATGTAAAAAGGCTAAGAGAAGATGAAGGTATTAAGTTTCAGACTGTAATTCACAGGAAGGCTGCTGATTTTGAAGGTGTAATCAATGTGAAAAACACCGTTAAGGGTGAGGGTGCTGATATTGTTTACTGGGTTACAGGCCTGCAGTCAGGGTGTGCCGTAAATAAGTCCTGCCTGAATAGAAAATATGACGGCGAATATGAAGTAAATGCGGACTTCTCACAGTCGGAGCTTAAGGCGGCAATTAAAGCAGGTGAGTTTGTGCTCCATAAAGTAGGAGACGAAATCAGGGTATTATCTGACATTAACTCACTTGTAACCGTAAGCGACACCAAGGGCGAGATTTTCAAAGAGAATCAGACTATCAGGGTTATAGACCAGATAGCAACTGACATTGCTGTACTCTTTAATACAAAGTACTTGGGCAACATTCCAAACGATGCAGATGGCAGGGTTAGCCTTTGGGCGGATATTGTAAAGCACCATGAGGAGTTGCAGAAGATTAGGGCGATCGAGAATTTTAGCGATAAAGATGTAACTGTAGGGCAGGGCGACAGCAAGAAGGGTGTTGTGGTTGCTGATAAGGTTACCGTAGTAAATGCAATGGCACAGCTCTATATGACTGTAACAGTAGCATAGAAGGGAGATAAATAATGGCGGATAATTTAACTATGAAAGCCTCCGATACACTTTCGGCAAAGATGGCAAAGGTATTTGTGACCATTGATGGCCGCAGATATAATCTTATGAATGCAATCAATCTTGAAGCAAAGTTTGAAAAGACTAAGACCGAAGTACCTATCTTAGGACAGATGGGAGCTGGCAATAAGGCGACTGGGTGGAAGGGCACAGGCTCGGCGACATTCCACTACAACTCAAGTATGTTCAGGGAGATTGTAGAGAAGTTTAAGGATACTGGAGAGGATACCTACTTTGAAATTCAGATAACCAACGAGGATCCAACCTCAAAGGCAGGAAGACAGACAGTAGTATTACTTGGTTGCAATATTGATGGATGTATGCTTGCTAAGTTCGATGCGGACGGTGAGAACCTAGACGAGGATATGGACTTTACTTTTGAAGATTTTAAGATTCCTGAGAAGTTTAAGCTCCTTCCAGGTATGGCATAAATTAAGTTGAACAATTCACAGGGTATGCAGTATTTGCGTACCCTATATTTTAAAGAAATGGAGATAATAAAATGGGAAATTTTGAATTATTCATGAAGGGCAATAAGGTAAAGAGAGAAAATCAGTTCATAGCAGTTTCAAATAATTTTTTAGATAAAGACGGCAACCCAGTTAAATGGGAGGTTAGACATTTAACAACAAGAGAGGCGAACGCAATAAGAGAGGACTGCACAACAGAGATACAGGTTAAGGGTAAGCCGGGAATGTTTAGAAGCAAGCTAAATACAAATGAGTATCTTTGCAAGCTAGCAAGTGCTGCGGTGGTAACTCCTGATTTGAATGACAAGGCTTTGCAGGATTCATACGGAGTTATGACCCCGGAAGAACTTATACTTGAAATGATAGACGATCCTACCGAGTTCAGCGAGTTTCTTAATAAAGTTCAGAATATGAACGGACTTGATAAGAGCCTTAACGATAAGGTGGAAGAAGCAAAAAAACTAATAGAGGAGGACAGCACGGCGAGCATAGCACATTTTTGTTTGCACAAGCTCCACATGCTGCCCTCTGAGTTTTTAGCGTTAGATGAAGAGAATATGGCATTTGTCATAGCTTCAATAAACATCAAGATAGAAAAAGAACGAAAAGAGGCTGAAAAAATGAAACGAAAGGGGAAGAAGTAATGGCAAGTATTAGTGCAAAAATTAACCTGATTGACAGCTTAAGTGGCCCGATGCAAAGAATGATTGCTTCAACCGAAAATCTAATCAGCCACATGAATGATATTGAAGGGGCAATGAATGATGGATTTAATCCCCAAGTTATAGAAGAGGCAGGACACCAGGCAGAAGTATTTACATCTCAAATGAACACGGTAAGCAGTAGCATAAATAATGCAGAGGCTGAACAGCAGAACTTTGATGACAGTATCCAACAGTCTGCAAATTCAATGGATGCCCTTGTAGGCAAGGTTAAGGGAATGCTTGCAGCCTATCTGTCAATAAGTGCAATCATAGGCTCATCTAAAGGGTTCATGGAAGCTGCCAATGTACAAATTGAAGCAGAGACAAAGCTATCAACTGTTATGCGGCAAAGAATGGGAGCAAATGATGACTTGATTCAGTCTGTTAAAAACCTGGCTTCAGAACAGCAGAATCTAGGAGTCATAGGCGATGAAGTACAAATGGCAGGTGCCCAGCAGCTATCCACATTTTTATATACAACCGATGCCTTAAAGACATTAATGCCTGCTATGAATAACCTTGCTGCTCAGCAGAACGGAGTAAGCGCAAGTAGTGGCGATTTGGTAAATATTGGAAATCTGATGGGAAAGGTTATGCAGGGTCAGGTAAGCGCACTAACAAGGGTTGGAGTTACCTTTTCGGAAGCACAGGAGAAAGTGCTTAAATATGGTAATGAACAGGAGAAGGCCGCAATGCTTGCACAAGTAATAACTGATAATGTGGGCAATATGAACGCTGAGCTTGCAAAAACTCCAGCCGGACAGATGGCACAGGTAAGTAATGCCCTTGGGGATATGAAAGAGGTTGCAGGATATGCTCTGATGCCTGCGATATTAGCATTAAATGATGTAATAAAAAATAATGCTGCATTTATCGAAAGTGCAATAATAAATGTAGGTGTGGCTCTGGGTTATATTATTGAAATGGCAACAGCGGTTGTAGATGCAATGTTTAATGCCTGCTCTTTTATTGCCGACAACTGGTCGGTTATTGAGCCAATAGTAATGGGAATTGTGGCAGCTTTTGCAATCTATAATGGTATTCTGCTGGTGCATAAAGGCATACTTTTAGCTTCCGCAGTGGTACATGGTATTGTAGCCACAGCAACGGCAATACATACAGCTTTTACAAGTGGGTGGTCAATAGCAACATTTACAGCAACGGCAGCACAGCAGGGTCTTAATGCTGCACTTCTAGCCTGCCCTATTACCTGGATCATACTTGCAATAATAGCAATAATAGCAGCAGTATATGCAGTTATTGCGGCAATAAATAAAGTTACAGGTTCAACAATAAGTGCAACAGGGGTTATTATGGGCGTAATTAGTTCATTTGTAGCATTTATATGGAATACCTTTCTTGCAATGTTTGAATTTATCCTTGGCATAATAAACGCATTGATTAACCCATTTATTGAGATTGCAAACTTCATCGGAAATGTATTTACAAATCCAATATCATCAATAATATATCTTTTTCAGGGTATGGCAGATGGAGTGCTTGCTACTCTTGAAAAGATTGCCAGTGCGATGGATTTTATATTTGGGTCTAATATGGCAGATACAGTCCAAGGATGGCGCGGTGGTCTTAAAGCTATGGCGGATGCTGCGGTTGCAGAGTATGCCCCAAATGAGGATTATCAGAAAGTAATGGATAACCTTGATTTGAGTGCGGAGAGCTTAGGAATGAAACGGTGGGAATACTCCGACGCTTTCAATAAGGGGTATAGTGCTGGAGAAAACCTTGAAAATGGGGTAAAGACTTAATGGGAAATATGTTTAATGCAGAAGTGCCGAGTGGTTTTACTCCCGGAGGAAACGGAATTGAAGGCAATGTTGCAGATATTGCTAAAAATACAGGGAAAGCGGCGGATTCGCTTGAAATATCAGGTGAAGATTTGAAGTATCTTAGGGATATTGCAGAAAGAGATACTATAAACAGATTTACCACAGCAGAAATTAAGATTGACATGAAAAATAACAACAATATATCTTCAGGTGCTGACCTAGACGGACTTGTGTCAGACCTTGCAGAAAAGGCAGGGGCAGCACTCAGCATGGCAGCGGAGGGGGTGCATAAATAATGAGCTACAAATTCAGCTTAGGTAAGATAATACTACCTGTCCCCCCTTCTACCTTTCAATATGCGATTAAGGGGAATGATAAGAAAATAAGTTCAATAAATGATGGCGAATTTTTAGTGCTAAAAAATGCAAAGCTATCAGAGATAAGTTTTGAATTTATGTTGCCCAATGTAAAATATCCTTTCGCACACTATAAAGACAACAAATTTGAAGATGCAAAATTCTTTTTAGATAAGATTGAAAAGATGAAGGTTGCGAAAAAACCTTTTAACTTCATTATAGACAGATCAAGGCCAGATGGTGCTAATCTCTATGATTACAAAGAAAAGGTTGTAATTGATGATTATACCATTAAAGAAGGATCTAAACAGGGCTTGGATGTGATGGTGTCAATCAAATTAACGCAGTATAGAGAAGGAAGTTTCAAGACAGTAAAAGTCAAAAAAGATAAGAAGGGCAAGAAAAAACTTAAGACTAAGAAAAAGAGACAGACACACAATGCACCGATGTCTGATGGCAAGGCCAAGACTTACAAGGTAAAGAAAGGGGACAGCTTGTGGCTGATCGCTAAAAAGCACTACGGCGATGGTTCTAAGTACAAAAAAATCAAAGAGGCGAATAAAGGTAAACTGAAGCATGGCAATGTAATATTCAGCGGTCAGATTTTAACTATACCAAAGTAAAAGGGGGCATATATGAAGGTTACTTTAATTATTGCAGACAGTAAAAGTGTATTGTATGCTCCTGTAGTGCTCGATGAAATTTCGTGGAAAACCGAAAGAAGAGGGAGTCCCGGAGTGCTATCCTTTAAGATTCTTAAAGATAAAAAATCAAATACATTTGCAGAAGGAAATCATGTCAGACTTGAGGTAGATGGTAAAAAGGTTTTTTATGGCTTTATATTCTCCATCAAGAGAGATAAAAGCGAGAGTATAAGTATAACAGCCTATGACCAGTTAAGGTATCTAAAAAACAAAGATACAATGTTCTACGCTAATAAAACGGCAGGAGATATTATCAAGACTATTGCTAAAACCTTTAGACTTCAGACAGGCAAAATCGAGGACACAGGCTACAAGATTCCAAAGAGGGCAGAGGACAATGTGACACTCTTTGATATCATTTATAATGCTCTTGATGAAACCCTTGATAATAAAAAACAAATGTATGTCCTCTTTGATAAATACGGGAAACTTACACTTAAAAGCCTTAAAAATATGGAAGTCAACTTCGTAATTGACGAAACCAATGCGGAGGACTTCACATATACATCAAGCATAGATAATGAAACCTACAACCAGATAAAACTTGCCTATGATAATGATAAGACTGGAAAGCGTGAGACTGCAGTTGTAAAAGATGGCAAACATATCAATGAATGGGGAGTGCTCCAGTATTATGATAAATTCAAAAAGGGAGAAAATGGAAAGGTTAAAGCCTCCGCTCTATTATCCCTTTACAACAGGAAGGCAAAAGGTTTGTCATTTAAGAATGTAAAAGGTGATTTTAGAGTGCGGGCCGGTTCGCTTATAGGCGTGTATTTGAACTTGGGAGATGTAAAGGTTAAGAATATGATGCTTGTTGAAAAATGCACTCATAAGATATCAGAGAATGAACACTTTATGGATTTATCGGTAAGGGGTGCAGACTTTATAGAATAGGAGTGTATATGGCAGATATAAACGATTTGCTTGTAGTTATTAAACAGGCGGCACTTGATGCGGTTGATAATGTAAAGCCTACAGCCTTTATGTTTGGGGTTGTGGAAAGCGCCAAACCCTTAAGGGTAAGAATAGACCAAAAACTTGTACTTGATGAAGCCTTTTTAAGTTTAACGAGAAATGTAACTAAATATACTGCAGATATTGAACTTGAAGAGGAGACAGAGGTAGAGCAGGGGCATACTCATAAGATAAAAGGCAAAAAGAAGATAACCGTTGATAACTCTCTTAAGGTTGGGGATATAGTCCTAATTGCTAGGGAGCAGGGCGGTCAAAGATTCATAATAATTGATAAGGCGGTGGGATTATGATACCTGATAGCTTTATATCTGATGTTGACCTTGAAGAGGAGATAGAGCCGAATAAGACTTACAAGATGAACTTCAAGGATAACATTGTAGAGGGCTTTGTTGATGATAAGGATGCAATCAGGCAGGCGATTTATAAAGCCCTTGGGAACAGAGCGATATACCTATCCAATCTATAGCTGGGATTACGGTATAGAGTTATCCGACCTGTACGGCGAGGATACAAGATATGTGTGTGCAGAGCTTGAAGATAGGATTAAAGAGGCTTTGATACAGGACGAACGCATTACAGATGTGATAGACTTTACTTTCAACACGGAGGAAAAAGGCATCGTTAAAGTGGCATTTACAGTGGAGACAACCGAGGGAGATATCGAGATTGAAAGCGAGGTGAATTATTAATGTATGAAGAGATGACATTCGAGGCAATATTGGAGAGAATGCTAAACCATATCCCCGATAGCCTTGATAAGCGCGAGGGCGCTGTAATATATGATGCCATTGCTCCTGCTGCCCTAGAGATTGCACAAGCCTATGTAGATATGGACAGCATTATAGATGAGACTTTCGCAGATACGGCATCTAGGGATATGCTTATCCGCAGGGCTAAAGAGCGAGGACTTATCCCTTACCCTGCTACTAACGCGGTTATAAAAGGTGTATTTGATATTGAAATCCCCATAGGTGAGAGATTCACACATGGGGATTTAATTTATACGGTTAAAGAGAAAATACAAGACCACGAATATAGCTTAGAGTGTGAAAGTGCAGGAATTTCAGGAAATAAACGGACAGGCTCTTTAATCCCTATAACCTACCTTGAGGGGCTGGGCAGTGCTGAGATATCAGAGCTTCTAATCCCTGCCGAGGATGAGGAAGATACAGAAGTATTTAGAAAGCGTTATTTTGACACCTTTAACGCAAAGGCTTACGGTGGCAATAAACAGGATTATATCAACCGTACAAATGCCATAGGAGGCGTAGGAGCTACCAAGGTAATACCAATATGGAACGGTGGCGGTACTGTTAAGGTTGTTATTTTAGACGCTGAGTTCAATCCAGCTAATAGTGAGTTGATTAAGAAGGTGCAGAAAGAATTAGACCCATCACGCGATGGAACAGGCGCAGGCATAGCTCCAATAGGTCATGTGGTTACGGTTGCAACCGTTGATAAAGTGGCTGTAAATGTCAGGGCTAAAATAACATTTGAAAGCGGTTATAACTTTAACAGCCTTAAAGCAGATATAAGCAAGGCGATAAGCGGATACTTGCTAGAATTAAGGAAGACTTGGGCAGAAAGCGAGAACATAACCGTTAAAATCAGCCAATTAAATACCCGTATAACAGCTATTAAAGGGGTATCCGACATAGAAGGCACAACAATCAATGGAAAGAATACTAATTTAGTAATAACTGCATACAGTGTGCCCGTAGATGGTGAGGTGGTAAATAATGCGTGATATTGATATCAAGTCTTATGTACCACCTTTTTTATTGAAATACAGTGAACTAAAGCAGCTGTACGAGAGCGAAAATCTTGAATTTAAGAAGCTGAATATTGAGGCTGATAACTTGCTTGATAATCAGTTTATAGGCTCAACTAATGAGAAGGGCATAGCAAGGTATGAGGTATTACTTGGGATAAGTGGAATGCAGGAGTATTCTTTGGAAGAAAGACAAATCAAGGTATATACAGCTTGGATAGATGACATCCCATATACATTTAATACCTTGAAGGAGCGTATAGAAAGATTATGTGGTAAAGGGAATTTTACCTTGGTAGTCAATAATGAGGCTAATAAGGTAATTATAACCACGCATTTAGAGTACCAGTTGCAATCGGAGGAATTAGAAAGAATGCTTGATATTATCCTTCCTGCAAATATGGTGCTTTTAATCACTAACAGCTTTGATAATGTGCTCCAAACAGATTTTATGTACGCAGGCGGTGGAGTGGTTACAACTGATTATATCGAGCTTACGGAATAGGAGGAAAGATGGCAGAATTTACAAAACTGATAATAACCAATAAGGGCAAAGAGTTACTATCAGAGGTCGCAACAAGCATAAATAAGATCGAATTTACAAGGGTAAGCACATCCGATAGGACTTACACAGAGGATGAAATCGCGGGGCTTATAGATTTGGCAGGCATAAAGCAGATAAATCACATATCAAGCATTGCCATACAAGCAGGCGGCAAAGTCAAGATTGAGGCTGCCTTTGAAAACCGAGAACTAACAGAGGGCTACTTTATAAAGGCTATAGGTATATACGCAAAAGCTGGGAACGGTACGGAAGTCTTATATGCGGTAGCTATCGAAAAGACTGGGCGATATTCAATACCACCTTATAATAATGCTACCGTAAGCGCGGTATATCTAAAGCTCTTCCTTGCGGTTGAAAACTTTGAAAAGATTACCCTTGAAATAAGCCCAGGAGCTTTTATCACAGTAAGTGAGATAGGTAGAATCAAGGACGAGTTGAGGACTGAAAACACGGAGACGAAAACAAAGTTAGAGCAACAGGCTGAAACACTTAAGCAATCCCTTACCAAGGCCATCAAGGATATAGCCGACAGCAAGGGGGCGAGTACAACAACCTTCAATGCTGACGGCTCAATTGTAAGCGAGAACAGCATTGAAACGGTCACTACAACGTTTAATGCTGACAAGTCAATAACAGAGCGACATGTTTATAAGAATGGTACAACTAAGACCTTAAAGACCGTCTTTGAGGGCAAAGCAATTAAAACAACGGAGGTGAATTAAATGAGTTGGGCAGAAGTATCAAAGGTTAATGGAGATTTCCTTAATGCACCCTTGGATATAAAGATGCATCTATCGGACTACAAGATGTACGGTGAGGATAGCTATGTATTTCAGCAAAAAGAGCTGCTGCATGGGCTATATGAATGCACATATATATCCATGAATGACAGGCGAATCAACGGAGAGGCTCTTGATTATTTGCTGAAGAATAATAAACACGCAGGAGAAATGTTAACGCAAATAGTTGACCTTGAAAGAAAAGACGTATTCAAAACATTTCGGACAATGCAGGCAGTCTTGAACAGCTCCACTGCAATGACGGCAGTAGCCAACAGCTCCACTGCAATGCAGGCAGTCTTGAACAGCTCCACTGCAATGCAGGCAGTCTTGAACAGCTCCACTGCAATGACGGCAGTAGCCAACAGCTCCACTGCAATGACGGCAGTAGCCAACAGCTCCACTGCAATGCAGGCAGTCTTGAACAGCTCCACTGCAATGCAGGCAGTCTTGAACAGCTCCACTGCAATGCAGGCAGTCTTGAACAGCTCCACTGCAATGACGGCAGTAGCCAACAGCTCCACTGCAATGACGGCAGTAGCCAACAGCTCCACTGCAATGACGGCAGTAGCCAACAGCTCCACTGCAATGACGGCAGTAGCCAACAGCAAGCTAAGCAAGACAGTAACGCATATATGGGAAAATAGATATCAAAATATTGGAACAAACAGATGTATAATCACAGGTTGGAAAATGAATAATACTGGTGGAGGGACATACTCTGCATCGCTTAATAAGTTATTTTATGGTTCAAATTTCAGCTATGACCTTTCAAAGACACCTACTACAGAGTTTCGGAATGTTTTATTAGGCCTAGATGCACCTTGTCAAACAATGCCAATAACCTCAGGGTCAAATAGCGCTTACAACATGACATTTAGATATATTGAAATTAACTAAGGAGGTAAGCATGAAAGGATTTGTAACTGAATTTCAAGAGCGGACAGACAGCATGAACGCTCAAATTACTGAACTAGAAGCTCAGCTAAGCGAAAAAAACAAGACAATAGAAGAGCTTAAAGAGGAGTTGAATAGAAAAGATGAGGAGAATAAGAAGGCAATATCCAGCCTGTCGGAGGAGAATCAGGCGCTTAAGACGCACCTTAATGAGACAGCTCTTGCACTTGCTGAATTCTACGAGACCACAATGGAAAATAATGCATGACATATGCGTTATTATAAAAATTTTTAAGAAGGGAGGTAATGACATGATAGATTTCTATGTATATTTGGTAATTTCAGAACTTAAGAAATTCAAGGAAGTTCCTAAGTTTTTGAAAGAGCCTATAAAAGCTCGCATTGAAGAGCTTGGCGACCCTAAGTTTCTTGAGTTGCTTAAAGAAGCTTAAGGCACAGTATATCCCATATTACTAAAAGGTGATATGGGATATTTTTTCTGAATGGATAATTAACATAACACAGGAGGTGGATAGAACATGACAATTTTTAACTGGTTAGCTTTATTCTCAATTCCGACTTTGATAGCGAGCCTTTGGGCTCACTTAATTAGACGGATTAGACATTCGGATGAGCAGACGAAAGCTCTACAGAGAGGAGTACAGGCCTTGCTTAGAGAAAGGCTAATACATTCCTATCGTAAGTTTTTCAAACTTGGATTCGTAGACTACAACGATCGACTTAACGTCGAGAATATGTACAGGCAGTATCATTCCTTGGGGGAAAATGGTGTGATGGATGACATGCATTTACGATTCATGAATCTTCCTATCGGCTCTGATAAGGAACTGGAGGAGGAGACATGAAAAAGAAACCCATAAAGAAAGAGAAAAAAGGTAAAAAGGGCGGATTCTCAAAGCTGATAATTACCCTTGTAGTGCTTATGAATATAATATTCACAAGTGCAGTCTTGTATGTATTCCTTAAAACGGCAAGCGAGCCTGTGGCCTTGGTGGGTGCTTGGTTTGCATTTACAACAGGCGAGTTGTGGATGCTGAGTAGCATTAAAAAAGAAAAAGTAAAGAAGGGAGATAATGAAGATGAATGAAAAGATTGATTGGAAGAGAAAATTGACTTCAAGAAAGTTTTGGGTGGCGGTTATAGGGTTTATAACCGCCATAATGGTAGCGTTACATATTGACCAGATGACAGCGGAGCAAGTAGCCGCGATTATATCGGCTATGGGCACGTTGATTGCCTACATCATAGGAGAAGGACTTACCGATGCAGCTCACATCAAGAATGATAAGGAGGGCGAGTAAATGGTTGTAGTTGGTTCTGCAGGAATAGATGAGCGCGGGAATGCCAACTGGGGCAAGGCCGGCGACCAGACGAGCAAAGAAGTAGCGACAGAGCCATACTACAAGCATCGTTTAGGCTGGTATATGCTCCGCCCTAAAGAGGCAGCAGTTGCCAAGAAGATAAGTCTTGCAATGGTGGAGGCTTGCCTTAACAATAATATTGGCTATGACCAGTCCGAACGCTACGGAGTGATTAACTGCTTTAAGAAGTACGGAAGAATCGCAAAAATCAACGAGCCAACAGAGGCAGACTGTAGCTCACTTGTAAGAGCTTGCTGTATTCAGGCAGGAATCCTTGTAGGCGACTTCAATACCTCTAGCGAGGTGGCTGTACTTGAAAGGACAGGAGCCTTCCACAAGGCGGTTGTAGTCACCAACGACACTAAACTTTGCGCGGGAGATGTACTTGTAACTATGACTAAGGGTCATACGGTTATAGTTACAGAAGGCTACCCAAGAGAGGATGGAAAGCCTACCACTAAGCCATCGGCAAAGCCAAAGCCTAATAAGGCAGGCAGAAAGAGCCTTGAAGATGTGGCTAGAGAGGTAATCGCTGGCAAGTGGGGCAATAACCCCGAAAGAAAAGATAAACTTATTAAGGCTGGATATGTTCCTGCTGAAGTGCAAGCAGTAGTAAATAAGCTCCTTAAATAAGAATATAGGTCAGATACAGGCAACAACGCTTATATCCGACCACTAAAGCTAGAAAAGACCTTGAAGAAGGCAACCAGTAGATGCTGGCTGCCTTTATTTTTATAAAAAACTAAACACTTTAATTTGATGTTTTTTGTTGTTTATATTAAGATAAGTTATAGTTTATTAATAACAAAACAATAACAAATCTATGTAAGAATGGCTTAAAATCAAGTAAATAAACAATAAAATTATAAGACATAGCTATGTAATTATCGAGCATATGGTGTGATGAGTGCTATAAAATTTTTATGTAAATTGAAGTTTTTGTCTTAAAATGTGTTAAGATAGTATATAGTTTTATCAGATATTTTTATATGAATGATTGTGGGGGTTATGAAAAAGAGGTTAGTGTCTATCTTATTAATACTAATGTATGTTGTGTGCATATTGCCTAACAATGTTTATGCTGAAGAAATCATTAAAGTAAATAATTCTGTGATTTCACAACGCAATAGTAGCAATATATCAAAAAATAATCTTCTAGGTGCCTGGGAAGGTACATATGATGGTGTACAGAATGATTCTAAGATTAAGAGAAAATTAAGACTCGACATTTCAAACTGCTCTGATGACGGAGATATCAGTGGATATGCAACTATTGATCAGGGAGATAATGGAAAATACTATTTTGAGGGTAGCGTAGATTTAGCAAGTGGAGAACTTAAATTTGAAGGTAATGAGTGGATGAATAATCCAAAAGGTTTTAACTTTGCTGAATTTGTAGGTGTCTTGAATTTGCTGAAAAAACAATGAAGGGTGTCTTAGATGCAGATTCAAGTAGAACATTTTTTTTGTCAAAGATTTCCCAAGACCATACATCTTATTCGCTAGATTTCCAGAAGATGAGCAGGGATTATTCAGGTGAATATGATGGATATCATCATAATTTCACAGTAAGAAGAAATATTGAAATTCATATTAAAGAGATTTCTAACAGTGGAGAGATTTCGGGAATTGCAGTTATTTCCCCTTCGTCAAAAGTGGATTCAGCCTACGGTGCAAATGGTAGTTATTATTTCAGTGGCTCTTTGCAAAAAAATACCGGTAAAATAGAGTTGCAAGGATATAAGTGGATAGATTACCCAGTGCAGCATGATAACTTTAGCTTTATTAGTTTTTCAGGTTACTTAGATGCTAATAAGGGAGTTATAATTGGCACTACTGAAAATGGTATTTGGGCAATGGAAAAAATGGATTTTTCAAAGACTGATACTGCTTCGGGATTTACTTTAGGAGTGAATAACAACAGATTTGTACATTCTTCCTCATCATCTTGGGATGGTGCTGGTTTTGTAGGAGTTTCTGATTATTCTATTAGTGATGAATACTTTAACAAGTTAACTGCACACTCTTCAAAGAGTGAAAAGAATAAGATTAAGAAGCTAATGAGTCAGAGTTGGGAAGGTTCTTGCTATGGGATTGCAATGAGTATGGGACTTCTCTATGAGGGTTATATAGGTATTAGAGACTTAACCGATGAAACTTCTGCTAAGAACTATCACTCAATGTCTCTCCCTTGCAATAACAGTAAATTGTTAAATATGATAAATTATTATCAATTATCACAGAATCTTGAGGTTGGAGGACAAGATAAAGCATCTATATCAGCTGCATATAATAATGGATGGTTTACGGGACTTGCTAACTGGCTTTGCTCTTATGATAGCCTTTCGGTATTCTTGAAGAAGCTGGTTAATTATTCATCTACAAATCATGTGGAATTACTTGGCTTTTCTACCTCAAGTGGTGGACATGCTGTGTTAGTGACTGGTTGTGAATTTGATAAAAATATAGAGCAGTATAGAGTGCAAATTTACGATGAAAACTCTGTTAATTCAGCTACTTCTAACGGAACTTTCAGTTACATGTATATTGCTAAGGATTTTTCATCTTTTTCTTACACGGATTCTAACGGTGATATACTCAATGAAAATACCTATGTTGCAATTTATTTTTTGGATTGGAATGCACTAGGAAATATTGTTTCAACAACAAAAAGAACATCTTCTAGCCATTCTAAATTAGACTTTCTCTTAGGACCTGAATTTAAAGTTGTCAATGCAGAAGGAAGGTATATTCAGTATAGTAATTCTAGTTTTACTGGTGATATGAATATATATGGAGTTTCAACAGTAGATACAGACAAAGGAGTTCATATTATCATTGAAACTGATGATACAGCTTATGTAACCTTGTCTAATTTAGACTCAAAAGTTGACGTTGAATTTTACAACGATGCTAACTATCTAGCGGTACAAGGAAAAAATTTAGATGGTGCAAAACTTACCCTGGGAGATGGTATAGAATTACAAGGCGATTCATACTCATTTTCTGCTTATGTCGGAATGAATAAACTTGATGACAATGAAGACGGCTTATTATCGGTATCTGCTTATGCAAATTCAAATGCTTCAATAGCAAAGCGAGGCAATGAATTAGAAGTTAAGGCCAATAAAACACTTACCAATATAACTGCTACAGACTATGTTGGGACTAAAATTGACAAACGAAAATTTGAAAATACAAGCGATTTAAATGTGAGCTCAGTTGCCAAAAAGGAAAAATCAACTCCAACAATTTCCTTGAATAAAACTAAATATTTATACAATGGTAAGGTTCAAAAAAACCTGCAGTTATAGTTAAGGATAGCAGAGGAAATAAAGTACATAAATCTAACTATAAAGTAGCCTATTCTAAAGGATGTAAAGCTGTTGGAAAATATACAGTTGAAATTAACCTAAAAGACAATTATACTGGTAAAATCACTAAGTCCTTTGAAATTGTCCCAAAGGGTACTTCGATTTCCCAAACAACAGCTAGATCAAAAGGATTTGTTGTTTCTTGGAAAAGACAAGCGACCCAGACAACTGGTTATCAAATTCAGTACTCGTCAAACAGTAAGTTTAGTTCAGCGAAAATAATTACTGTTGCAAAAAGCAGGACTGTTTCTAGAGTAATTGCTAAATTAAAAGGTAATAAAAAATACTATGTAAGAATAAGAACATACAAAATGTCTAAAGGTAAAAAGTATTATTCACTATGGTCTAAGGAGAAAAAAATAGTAACTAGAAAGTGATTTTAATTTATTCATTAATATTTGGGGAAAGTAGGTGAGATTATTTCAAAATATATTACCAAGTTGATATTTGTGTTGGTAATCGTGATTTTAGTGATAATCATGGTGACATTTTTTTAAAGGTACAAAAAGCAAACTATAGAAGAACTGTTTAACATTTCTATAAATGAAATCGAAAACAGTTTGGATAGATAAGTCGCTAAGCTCTAAAGAGCATATTTTACAGTATTTTTGAAGGATATTTCAAAGAGTATTCAGGCAGTTTAGGCAATACAGCTCATAGAACATTTTATCTATATGATAAAAATAATAAGCTGTTATTAGAAATTGAAGATATTGGAAATAATGAAATTGTAAAACTGACCGGGAATAATATCAATGGATATTATCAATTTGTAAAAAGAATAAGTGCTGTAATTATAAGGTAAAAAGCTTGTAAAATGAAAAAGCTTGTAACAATGGTCAACAAAAAAGTACATATAATCTAAGGAGGAAATATGGTTAAAGAGATTATGAATTACATCCGTGAGATAGATCCGGAGGTAGGAGCAGGGATAATAGCTGAGTATGAGAGGCAGCAGAACAATATCGAGCTGATAGCTTCAGAAAACATTGTTTCTACAGCATCCATGGTTACTATGGGTACTATTCTTACCAATAAATATGCCGAAGGATATCCTGGAAAGCGCTACTATGGCGGATGTCAGGAAGTGGACGTATTGGAATCACTTGCTATTGAAAGAGTGAAGAAACTCTTTGGTGCAGAATACGCCAATGTACAGCCACATTCAGGAGCTCAGGCCAATATGGCAGTTACAATGGCTGTATGCTCCCCAGGTGACACCATTATGGGCATGAGCCTTGATGCAGGCGGACACCTTACTCATGGCTCACCGGTTAACTTTTCCGGTCTATTCTACAACATTGTGCCTTATGGAATTACAGACGAAGGTTTCTTAGATTATGATGAAATCCTCTCTCTTGCAAAGGAGCACAAGCCTAAGATGATAATTGCAGGTGCATCCGCTTATCCAAGGGTGATAGACTTTAAGAAATTTAGAGAGATAGCTGATGAGGTAGGAGCTGTACTTTTGTGGACATGGCTCATATAGCTGGTCTTGTTGCAGCTGGGGTTCATCCAAGCCCTGTGCCTTATGCAGACATAGTTACATCCACAACTCATAAGACCTTGCGTGGTCCAAGGGGAGGTATCATACTTTCTACAGCGGAAGCGGCAGAAAAGTATAACTTCAATAAGGCAGTCTTCCCGGGTATCCAGGGCGGACCGCTTGAACATGTAATTGCAGCTAAGGCTGTTTGCTTTGGCGAGGCACTTAAGCCTGAGTATAAGGCTTATCAGGAGCAGGTTGTGAAAAATGCCAGAGCTCTTGCAGACGAGTTGATTAAGAGGGGCTTTAAGCTGGTTTCTTCAGGTACTGATAACCACCTTATGCTTGTAGACTTGACTAATTTTGAAGGGGTATCAGGTAAAGATATGCAGAACCTCTGCGATGAAGTAAACATTACTCTGAATAAGAACAGTGTTCCTAATGATCCTCGCTCAAAATTTGTAACTTCAGGAGTTCGTATTGGTACACCTGCTGTAACTACTAGAGGATTTAAGGAAGAGGATATGGCTGTGATAGCAGACTGCCTCTATAAGGTTGCAACTGATTTTGAAAACAGCAAGGAAGAGATACTTTCTAAGGTTTCAGGCCTGACTAAGAAGTATCCGATTTATGAGGGATAATATGCAAGCAATATCCACTATTTCCTGTATTTTTCATTCTCTTCTTAGGCATATACGCAAGAAAGAAGGGATGGATAACTCACGAACAAAACAACGGAGTAAAGACAATAGCCTTAGATATCTTGTTTCCTTTTCTTATCTACCATATAGTTGCAGGCTCTGTCCTTGACAGAGATATTGCCCTCGAAATAATATATTTAATAGGAGTCTGGATTGTCGTTTACTTTTTAGGAAAGATAATATGTAGGATGTTGCCAGAGAACTTAAGAGACTTATCTCCATTTTTACTTTTAACCTGCGAGGGAGGGGCTGTTGCTCTTCCCTTGTATTTGAGTATAGTGGGTTCAGCCTATATCTTAAATCTTATTCCTTTTGACCTGGCGGGAATCCTTATTAACTTTATCTTCGTACCGACAGTATTACAGATAAGGCGCAAAGATGAGCTAAAGCTATTGCCACTGGTAAAGAAGGTGGTTTCTGCTCCCTTTGTAATAGCTGCCCTCCTTGGTGTAATCACCAACCTGACGGGCTTACAGAGGTTGCTTATGCAAAGTGCGGGGCTTGGCTTAGTTTATGAAAACACAATGAATGCTATAATTGCACCTATCTCGGGGCTTATTCTCTTCAGCCTTGGCTACAGCATCAGACTTAAAAAGGGATATTTATTAAATCTTTTTAAGTTGGCCGTTATCAGACTGGCATTTTGTACGGGAATAATAGCGTCATTTTTCCTTATATTTCCTACGAAGATGGCTAATCCTATTTTCTCTCTTGGAGTGATTTTGTATTTCTATTGCCCTACAGGCTTCCCTGTACCTTTGCAGATAAGGGAAATCTTGGATTTAGAGGAAAAGGAGGAGTTTGTTTCGGCATTTATTTCTCTATTTTTATTAATAGCATTGGTGGTCTATGTTGCTCTTAGTTTTTATTATAGGCAACTGCCTTCGTAACTTAGACATCAAAGGCAATTACAATGTGATGCCACTTGCAGATGAGGCATTTGTTAAGGGTTATTTTGAAATAATTGATTAAGAATATCTGTTAAGAAGTTAATAATATTTGAAACTTGAGTTAAGTTTTAACTTCGACAAATACATAGTAATTAAAAAGGAGATTCTATGGAAGAGACAAAAAATATCTGGCCGGGTAAGCCGGGTGTAATACCTGTAACTAGTGGAAAGGCAGAGGATGCCAATGTATACAATCGTGCATTTCTTGATAGCATCCATGTGGAGATGCGTGTGATAGACAGCACGGAAGTTGATACTACGACAGAGATATTTGGGAAAAAATATGCTTCCCCTATAATGACACCTGCATTTTCACATCTAAATAAAGTCTTGGAAAATGGGCGTACTCCTATGGAAGAGTACAGTCTGGCCGCAAAAGAGATGAACTGCCTGAACTGGGTAGGCATGGAAGATGATGAGGCTTACCGTTCGATAACAAGTCACAATCCTGATACTGTACGCATTATCAAGCCATTTGCAGATAAGGAAAAAATCATATCAGAGATTAGATTTGCCATCGAATGTGGAAGTACTGCAGTTGGCGTGGATATTGACCATGTACCCGGAACAGATGGAAAATACGATGTAGTTGACGGCTTCCCTATGGGAATGGTTAGCTTCGAGGACTTAAAGGAATATGTAAGTATTTCTATCCTTCCATTTGTAGCAAAAGGTGTACTGTCCGTACAGGATGCACTTAAAGCTAGGGATGCAGGCTGTGCAGGAATAGTTGTATCTCATCATCATGGCCGTCTTCCTTTTGCAATAGCGCCTCTTCAGATTCTCCCTAAGATAAAAGAGGAACTTAAAAACTCAGATATGAAAATCTTTGTAGATTGCGGTATGGATACAGGCTATGATGCTTATAAGGCTCTGGCTCTTGGAGCAGATGCTGTTTCTGTCGGACGTGGCATCCTACCTCCTTTATTAAAGGATGGTAAAGACGGTGTAGTTAAGAAGATGGTAAAAATGAATGAAGAACTTAGGGAAATGATGATGTATACCTGTGTTAAGGATATGAAAAGCTTTGATAAGACGATGTTGTATTTTAATTGAAAAATACAGAAATGTCAGAAAGCTTTATGTAAACAGAACTGTTCTTAGCGGGACTAAATAATTAAATATATAGTGAATCAGCCTCAGGAAATGGGGCTGATTTTTTTGTCCCAATAGTTATTGATAAATATTATCAATAACTATATTGTTAGATTTAACTAACAGTCGTATAATATATTTACCGACGACATCGTCGGTAAAAATGGAGGTTGACGATATGACTGACACAAAAAGGCTTACTGCGGCTGAAAGAAAGAAAGAAATAATGAATTCGGCGGCAAAGGTAATCTCCGAAAGGGGATTGGAAAAGGCAACTATGGAGGAGATTATAGCTGGAACTACTTTATCTAAAGGGGGTGTATATCATTATTATGGGAGCGTGAATGAGATATTTAAGGATATTATGAGGTTTGGAATTGAGTACAGAAACAATGTCATAAAAGAGCATTTAAGCGAATGTAAAAAGGGAGAGGAGATGCAGTTTATGGCAAGACAGCTTGTAGACAAGATAATTGATGACAACCCTTATATGCCTCTTTATGTAGAGTTCCTAATCGCTGGGAAAAGAAATCCGGAATTAAAGACTATGATGCTTGATTTACAGATTGAGACTATGGAGAGCTTTAAGGGAGTCTTTGAAAATGATTCAGAATGGCTATTTAATCCTCATATAGCTAAGTTTATTACTGATTATATGAACGCATTAATACTGGCTTCTAATATCCTGGAGGCCAGGGAGAACTTTAAGAAGAACAGGAGGTATTTGGAGGACATGATGGTTTATTTGTTTGAACAGGGAAAGGAGAATGGTAATGGGAGTTTATAAAAAATTATTCAGGTATGTTCCGGAGGTTAAACTGCTTGGCTATTTGGCAATATTAATCTCGGCGGTATCTGCCTTTTTAATGGTATATGGATATTACTACATATACTTGTTTTTGAATGAAGTTATCGTAAATGATAACTATGAGAATGCCGGAGTGTATTCGGTTAAAATAGTAGTTTTTCTATGCGTAAGTGCTGCCCTATATCTTACATCCGGGCTTGTATCACATAAGTTAGCATTCCGCCTTGAGACAAACCTTAGAAAACGAGGAATTGACGGACTTACAGACTCAAGTTTTAGATTTTTTGACCTGAATTCTTCAGGATATATCAGAAAAACCATAGATGATAATGCAGCCAAGACACATATGGCAGTGGCACATATGCTGCCTGACAATTCACAGGCTTTCTTAGTTCCGATTTTTACACTGGTCTTGTCATTTTTAATAAGCATTAGAGTGGGGATTCTCATTGTAGTATTATCGGTTGTTTGTGGACTAATTATGTGCATGATGATGGGAAACAAAGATTTTATGAAAAAGTATCAGGAAGCCCTTGACAGACTCAGTTCAGAAACTGTTGAGTATATCAGAGGTATGCAGGTTGTTAAAATATTTGGTACCAGGTTGAAGTCCTTTAAGGCTTTATACGATGCTATTACGGATTATTCAAGGTATGCCCTTGATTATTCTATTTCTTGTAAAAGGCCGTATGTTATATACCAGCTGATATTCCTAGGATTGATTGCAATTATAAGCATACCGCTTAGCGTCTTCCTTGCAGAGGTAAAAAATCCGAAGTTTATGGCAGTAGAACTTATTATGATATTCTTTCTAAGTGGTGTAATCATGGTTTCATTTATGAAGATAATGTGGGCGAGCATGAATATTTATAACGCTAACTTTGCCATTGACCACTTAGAAGAACTGTACAAAAAGATGCAGGAAGACAAGCTCTCATACGGAGATAGAACTGACTTTGACAACTATGATATTGAATTTGAAAATGTGAGTTTTTCGTATGGCGATAATAAAGTTCTGGAAGATTTATCATTTTCACTTAAGGAAAAGAGAATCTATGCCCTGGTGGGACACTCAGGTTCAGGAAAATCTACGATAGCAAAGCTTTTATCAGGGTTTTACAAGGTGGATAAGGGAGCTATTAAGATAGGCGGCCACAGACTTGAAGAATACTCAAAAGAAGCTATTATACGAAGCATTTCATTCGTATTTCAGGACAGTAAGCTGTTTAAGAAGTCAATATATGACAATGTTGCACTTGCTGATGAAAAGGCTGGAAGAGAAGAGGTATTAAAGGCTCTAAGCCTTGCGGGCTGTGATGAAATTATCGCTAAGTTTAAGGATGGCGAGAATACAATTATCGGCTCAAAGGGAGTATATCTTTCAGGGGGTGAAAAACAAAGGATAGCTATAGCCAGAGCAATACTTAAAAATTCACCTATTGTCATAATGGATGAAGCCAGTGCCGCTATAGATGCGGATAATGAGTACGAATTACAAAAAGCCTTCAAGAACCTGATGAAGGATAAGACAGTAATAATGATAGCCCACAGGATGACAAGCATTAGGAATGTAGATGAAATCATCGTTTTGGAGAATGGCAGGATTGTGGAAAGAGGAGATAATGATTCGTTACTATCTGCACAGGGGCTATACAGTAGGCTTTTAAACTTATATGAAACTGCAAATGATTGGAGGGTGTCAAATGAAAAACTATTATAAGAAAGATATGCCTTATCTGAACAGGGGGCAGCCAATCTTTCAAAGTCGACTTTATACTGCTTTTTGACATATTGTATAAATATCGCTCCAATGTTTATTTTAATGGCATTGTTTAATCAACTAGTCATCGGAAAGGCATATAGTACCATACAATACATTGTTATGGGAGTGCTTACCTTAGTTCTTATGTATATCCTGCTCTCGAAAGAATATGTAAGCCTATACAATGCGACATACAAGGAGTCAGCTAACTTAAGAAAGGGTATAGCAGAGAACCTTGCTGACCTGCCACTTGCGTATTTTTCAAAGCACGATTTGTCAGACCTTTCACAAACAATAATGTCTGATGTGGAGAGGATAGAGCATGCTATGAGTCACTCGATCCCTAAGGTAGTGGGTATGTGGATTTTCTTTCCGCTTATGGGGCTAATGATGCTTATTGGGAACTGGAAAATGGGACTTGCAGCCATGATACCTACTCTTCTTTGCTTCCTGATTACGCCTTTAGCTAAGCAAAAGGAAGTATCTGAGTACAGCAAATATTTTGGAGTTCTTAGGGAGAATTCTGAGCTTTTTCAGGAAACAATAGAACTCCAGCAGGAAATAAGCAGTTTCAACCAGTCGGACAAGGTAAAAAAGTCCTTGTATAAGAAAATGGAAGAGAGCGAGAGGGCACATTTTAAGGTAGAGCTTTTGTCTATGATAGCAGTAGGACTATCAACTTCATTATCGTATATAAGTGTGGCTGTCGTAATAGCAGTGGGTGTACAGCTTCTAATACATGGAGAGATTAGCCTTTTATACCTTATAGGCTACATTATAGGAGCAATCAAAGTAAAAGAGCTCTTTGATATCTCTGTCGAGGGTTTGACGGAAATGTCCTATATCGAGCCTGCGGTAAGGCGGATTAAGGAGATTAAGAGTGCGGTACTTCAAGAGGGTGAGGACACGGAGCTTACGAGATATGACATAGAGTTTAACCATGTATCATTTGCCTATGACAAAGTGAGTAAGGTGCTAAAAGATGTGAGCTTTACAGCAAAACAGGGTGAAGTCACAGCCCTTGTAGGTGTGTCAGGCTCAGGTAAAACCTCAGTATTGAGAGTAGTATCAAGGCTTTATGACTATGATGGAGGCAGCATATTGATAGATGGAAAAGACATTAAAAATATATCAACGGATTCTTTGTTTAAGAAGATATCCATAGTATTCCAGGATGTGACTCTCTTTAATACCAGCATACTTGAAAATATAAGGCTTGGCAGGGGAAAGTGCAACTGATGAAGAGGTAAAAGAGGCTGCAGTTCTTGCTAACTGTATGGACTTTATTGAAAAGCTTCCGGAGGGCTTTAATACCAGAGTAGGTGAGAATGGAGCTGAGCTTTCAGGTGGAGAAAGACAGAGGTTGTCGATAGCAAGGGCATTTCTTAAGGATGCACCTATTCTTATCCTGGATGAAATATCTGCAAGCCTTGATGTAGACAACGAGAAAAAGATACAGGACAGCTTAAATAAGCTGATAAAGGATAAGACAGTCATCATCATTTCTCATAGGTTAAAGTCCATTGAAAATGTGGACAAGATAGTTGTAATAGATGATGGCAGGGTTGAGACAGAAGGAAGTCATAAGGAAGTGTTAGAACAATCAAAGGTATATAGAAATCTTATTGAAAAAACTAACTTGGCAGAAGAATTTAGTTATTAAGGGGGATAGAGATGAAAGATAATAAGTTAAAAATAAAGGATTTGGTGACAATAGGAGTATTCACAGTATTATATTTTGTGTTTATGTTTGGTGTTGGGATGATGGGAGTAATACCGATTCTCTTCCTGATATATCCTACTGTACTGGGGATTGTAACCGGAACAATCATTATGCTTTTTATGGCGAAGGTACAAAAGCCTTGGGCTCTGTTTATACTTGGGATGATTTCTCCTATTATTATGCTTCTAGGCGGCCACACATATGTGATTGTTCTTCACTCACTGGTGGTTATGTTTATAGCTGAGATGATTAGAAGAGCCGGTGGATATAAATCTCTTAAGTTCAATATGCTTGCATTTATGGTATTTAATACCTGGATTTGCGGCTCTCTTATGCAGATGCTTTTGGCAAGAGAAAAGTATATTGAATTATCTATGATGATGGGGAAGGAATATGTAGATGCCCTGGTAGGGCTAATCACCTATCCGCATATGGCGCTTGTTTATGCAGGCGCTCTCATTGGAGGCCTTATAGGAGCGTACATTGGTAAAATACTACTTAAAAAACATTTTACGAAAGCAGGTATTGCCTGATGTTTTACAATCAGAATAACAGGCTCAATCCCAACCCCATAACCAAATTTATAGCGGTAATTCTACTTGGTATGGGAGTGGCGCATTCTATGAATCACTACTTGGAATGGGCGGCAGTACTTACCATTTCTACAATGTACTTTATAAATGGACTTATAAAGGACGGGATAAAGAACATACTTGTATTTGGAGTTTTGTTTTTTGTGCCAAGTTTCAGTGTGCTTGCTACATTTCCACTTGTTTTGAAGATGCTTCTTTCCCTGGTTTTTGTATGCAGGATGTTTTATCTTCCGTATTCCGCAGGGAAATATATGATAAAAACCTCAGATGTGGGAAGTATCATTTCGTCCATGGATGCTCTTAAAATACCAAGCACCGTATCCATACCAATAGCAGTTATGTTTCGCTTTTTTCCATCATTTGCAGAGGAGAGAAATAATATAAAGATGGCGATGAAGATAAGGGGAATAGATACCAAGAATCCTGTTAAATACCTGGAATACGTACTTGTTCCCCTCCTCATCATATCATCAAACATAGCTGATGATATAGCAAAGGCAGCAGAGACCAAATGTATAGCTAATCCTATTAAGAAAACAAGATATATAACTGTGGGAGTGCATTTGATTGATTTTATTTATATATCTTTGATAGCTGCAATTGCAGTCGGAGGTTTTGTATGCTGAGAATAGAGAATTTATTCCTTTCTTATGGGGAGAATAAGGTATTAAACGATATAAGCCTTAACATAGCTGATGGAGAATGTGTTTTACTTACAGGAGAGAGTGGAAGTGGGAAGTCTTCTATTATCAACTCTATCAACGGCTTAGCCTTTGAATATGAAAACGCTCAAATATCAGGAAGTATCAAGGTTGGTGAAAAGGAGATTAAAAACCTTGAACTCTATGAAATATCTCTTATGATAGCCAGTGTTTTTCAAAACCCTAAGACACATTTTTTCAATGTGGATACCACTCTTGAACTTCTGTTTTATCTTGAGAACATAGGGCTTGATAAAAAAGAAATGGAAAGCAGAATGAAAGATATGCTTAATGTATTTGGGATAGAGTATCTACTGGGACGAAGCATATTTGAGCTCTCAGGAGGAGAAAAACAGATACTTTCTGTGGCAGCCTGTTATATATCCGGCTGTAAAATCATTGTTCTCGATGAACCCTCATCTAACTTGGATGAGAAGTATATTGATATCCTAAAAGAAATGCTTATCATTCTTAAAAATAAAGGGATAACCCTCATCCTTGCAGAACATAGGATTTATTATCTAATGGGTGTGGCAGATAGAGTAATTATCATTCAAAACGGAAGAATAGCGAGAGAGTACACTTCACAGAGCTTTTTGGCAGTTGCGGATACTGAGATAGCTGGTCTTGGACTTCGCTCAAGGTATAAAACAGTCTTAAATAAGCCTAAAAACGATGGTGGCAAAGAACTAATAATAAAGAAACTTTCCTTTAATTTTGCCAACAAGGGAGAGCTTGAAATGGATGATGTATCCTTTGATTTTGGGAAAATATATGGAATCATCGGAAAGAATGGTTGTGGTAAGTCCACCTTTTTGCGAATTTTAACTGGTTTGGAAGAAAATGATAAAAGTGAGATATTATTCGGAGAGAGAGTTTGTAGTAAGAAGGAGAGAATTAAGGCTTCCTCGCTGGTAATGCAGGATGTCAATCACCAGCTATTCACTGATTCAGTCGAAGAGGAAATGAAGATGGGAGTTAAAGAATTGAAACAGGATACTGTTGATGGAATTCTATCAGGGCTAGGTCTTGCTGAACTAAGAGACAGACATCCTATGAGTCTTTCGGGTGGTCAAAAGCAAAGGGTAGCTATAGCTTCTGTTCTTTGTAAAAACTCGAGATTCATATTCTTTGACGAGCCAACAAGTGGAATGGACTATAAGAATATGCTCAAAATATCAAAACTGATAAAGAGCATGAAGACAAAAGATAACATCATCTTTATCGTATCTCACGATACAGAGTTCTTAAATGAGGTCGCCGACAGTATCCTCTGTCTGGAGGATTATAGGATATACAATTAGATGAAAAGAGACTGCATAACAAGCCAAAGTCCAATAACTACACGCAATCTGACATGATAAATGAGGCAGATAGATGGAGAGGAAGAAACGTGTGGTACCTAGGGAGGTCTGTGTGATAAGCCTTGAAAGAGGTAACCATTGCCTAAAGCAATACTGAACACACAGAAGTGGACAGAGGTCATAGTAGTCGAGAGACAAAGGACCTAATCAATAGGAGTCTCAAGTATGGCTGAGAAAGAATTTATTTATAAGTTTAGCAGAAAAACTGCAAAAACAAGTCATAAATATTGACCAAGGCATTTTTAACTGTTATAATGGTGACAGAAAATACGAATACTGAGAATGGAGGTATTCAATTATGCTGATTCAGTTTACAGTTGAAAATCACAGGTCAATAAAGAACAGTGTCGTGATCAGCCTTGCGGCCTCTAAGGATAAGTCATTTGATGAGTATCTGCTTCATCCGGATGAAAAGAAGGCATTGCTGCCCGTACTTGCAATTTACGGTGCAAATGCAGCAGGAAAAAGTAACGTATTACATGCAATGATGACAATGAAAGAAATGGTTGTGGGAAATGCTGCAAAGTTTCTAAGGGACAAAAGTTGCCGTGGGAGCCGTTTGGAGGAACAAAGGTTCCGACTTCTTTTGAAATGGTATTTATTTTTCAGGGAGTTCGTTACACATACGGTTTTTCTTTTGATGTAAAGAAGATTTACAAAGAGTATCTTTACCATTGGCCGAATGGACGTGAAGCCTTAATTTTTTCAAGAGAAAATGGAGTGTATGAGTTCCGGGAAAATGTAAATGAGCAGGTTACTCTGAGTAACCGAACACCGGACAATAAGCTCTATCTGGTGTCCTCTAATGACTGGAATCTGCCTCAGACGGAAAATGCTTATCGGTGGTTTCTGGAAAAGTTGACATTCCTGATGGATGAAGAGCTAGCTACCTCAGAAACTGTTGCCCAGATTGTCAGCGGTGATGATAAGAAAGCTCGAATCTTAAAAGAATTGCTGCTTGCCGATCTTGGAATCACCGATGTTACAATCAAGAACACCTCTGGTAAAATACCGGTTATTACGACAACACATCGAATTATTAACGAGGACGGTACAACAGAATACTTTCAGCTTTTAATGGAGCAGGAATCTGTCGGTACACAACACTTTTTTGCCCGCATCGGAGGATGGTTGCAGGCACTTGAAAACGGCGCACTTTTAGTTGTTGATGAAATTGAAGATAGTCTGCATCCTCTTTTAACCAAAAGGCTGATTGAAATGGTGCAGGATAAGGCTGTCAATACAAAGGGAGCGCAGCTGATTTTTACAACACACGATGCAATGCTGCTTGACTTGAATTTCTTCCGAAGAGATCAGATTTGGTTTGCTGAAAAAAAAACGATGAGACTTGTGCAACAGAGCTTTACTCGTTGGTATCTTTCTCTCCAAGAAAAGGAGAAAATGTGCGTAAGGGTTATCTTCAGGGACGATTTGGTGCAATCCCTTTTATCGGAGGTGACGCCTGATGAGCAAGATGCGAAAAGAGTATGATCCGAACAAAGTTAAGCGGCGGAAGCGTAAACCGATTGTTTATATCATCTGCGAAGGAAAAGAAACAGAGACGCTTTATTTCAAACATTTTCGTTCACGAAACTGCCTGGTGGATATTATCCCAATTCCATCAAAACATAAAGCGGCGGAACATTTGGTGAAACACGCAAAATCTCTGATCTCCCAAGCGGATTATTATCCGAAAGACGGAGATCAGCTTTGGTGTGTATTTGACTGTGATGATAATAAAGACTCTGAGCTTCAAGCTGCAATTTCCTATTCGGAAGAGCATGGGTACAAAATCGCATATTCCAATCCGGCATTTGAATATTGGTATCTGCTCCATTTTGAAAAACGGAATGGATATTTGAAAGATTCTGCTATGGTAATTGACATCTTGAAAAACAAAAGATATTTGGAAAATTACGGAAAAAGTGTGGATGTTTTTGAAGAATTGCTGGAACACCAGCCAGAAGCTATTCAGTACGCAAAAGAACGAGTGGAGAGATTAACCAGAGATCAGGTTGCTGTGATCTGCCGATACAGTAATCCGGTAACGACAGTCTATGAGCTGGTTGAATTTTTGAATAGTAAAAGAACATAAAAGCACCATTACAAAGGTGTGCATAATGACAGAAAGCTGTCACTTCGACGATAAAAATTCGTTGGGTGGCAGCTTTTGTGGTGGTGCGCCTAGCGGCGCACGTTTCTAACGGGTTAAAGTCCCGAATCCGCCCGGTAGTGGGAAGGATGCACCGAAAGCAAGGGTGCCTATGGTGAACTCGAATCTGAAGGAAGCTGGATATGAGGAAGATACTAACTCTTGGGCAAATCTCTGGTCTGACGAACAGAAATCTCATATGAGGTTATGCATGAGGATAAGACTGCCTTACAAGCCAAAGTCCAATAACTACACGCAATCTGACATGATAAATGAGGCAGATAGATGGGGAGGACGGCGGTCAGTCACCACCTCCTACTCGATTTAAACTTGAAAAACCACAACTGTTATAGTATAATAATAACAGTTATAACAGAAATGATAGTAAAGAGGTATAAAATGAATATTCAGATTAATAACTCAAGTGATGATCCGATTTATTTGCAAATAAAGAATCAGATTAAGGTGCAGATAATTTCGGGAGATTTGAAAGTAGGAGAACAATTGCCGTCAATCCGTTTTTTGGCAAAAGAACTCAGAGTAAGCATGATTACGGCCAAGCGAGCCTTTGATGAACTGGAACTTGAGGGCTTTATCAATTCAGTTCAGGGAAAGGGTAATTTTGTTGCGGCACAAAATAAAGAGCTGATTCGTGAGGAATACTTAAAGCGTATTGAAGAACAGTTGCAAGAGATAGTAAAACTCTCCGAAATTGCAGGAATATCAGGCGATGAACTGACTCAGATGTTAAAGGACTATGTGGAGGGACGATATGAGTGATTATGCTATTGAAATTATAGTATTGATTTCAATTGTTACTTTGATATCAAGTATTTTTATGTCAGCGATTCAGCTGCCTTTTATGTTCAAATTTGGTGCTGAAAAGAGTAGGCTTATAATGCTAATAACATATTTTGTAGTCTTTGTCATATTTTCAATGCTTAAACAAGCATCAGGTTTATTTGCTAAAGTGCAGGGAGTTTTAAAGAACTTTTCCCTGACTGATGTATATTGTGGCTTAATACTGGTGGGACTAATAATCATTGCAATTTGCCTAAAGATATCCATAAGAATTATGGAAAAAAAGGAATATTAAATTTTATATACTTATTATTACAAAACCCAAATGATTTTCTTAAATTTTCCGACCTCTATTCTATTGGTAAGAAGGCTGTGATATAATGTGAACACTTAACGAAACACAGATTTACCGGTTGAAAGGAGAAATTATGAGAAAATATAAGAAAATTACTGCACTCTGCCTCTGTGCCTTGCTTGCATTTGGAGTAACAGCCTGTGGCAGCAAACAGGAGAATAAAGAGGCATCTAAAGGGGTATCAAAAGAAATAGCAAAGGAAGTATCGCAAAATGCATCTAAAGAAGCTTCCAAGGAGGTTTCTAAAGAAGTTTCACAAGAAACTAGCAAAGACACAGTCAAAGAGGGCTCCAAAGTAACATCCGCTGAGGAAACAAACGCTGAGACGGTCTACTCAAATATGGCAAACAAAGCTAGTGCCGAGGAAGTCAAGGAGGCACTTTCAGCCTACCTAAACAAGGATAGTGTCGACTACTACATTAAACAGGTAAACGAGTACAACGATATAGTTGGGAGCGTTGGACTTCAGGGAGATTTTACGAAGTTTGGTAAAACAGAGTATGATGTAGAGAAAATAAGCAACCTTTGGAAAGAAAAGAAGGGTGATTTTGTTGGAACAAACTGCAGACTTAACACCTTCTTTTTACTAAAGAATAACATAAAAGTTCCAAGTATAAAAAGTGATGGAGAGCTATTGTTTTTAGACAATGACTCGATAGATAAGGGAAAGCTCTTTGATAAGAAGGACAAGGAGGCTTTCAACGTATTATTCTCAAGAGTGAAGACTGAGGCCACTGAAGATGTTAAGGTTCACGCTAAAAATATGGAAAAATATTTTTCAAAAATCAAGTTTGATGAAAATGCGAGAATGCTCTCTGTGGTGCTGCACGACAACCTTGATGGAGAGTATCTCTTCGTAGGTCATATCGGAGTTATAGTGCCTTACAAAGACGGATATTTATTTGTGGAAAAGTTAACCTTTGAAGAGCCTTATCAGGCTATAAAGTTTGCTACCAAAGAAGAATGCTACAAGTATCTTCAGGGGAAATATGCTGATTATACAGGTGAAGGTCTTGCAAAGCCTTTTGTAATGGATAATGGAAAGCTGGTTGAGGTAAAATAAAACTCTATTAGGATTTAGCTAAGGCAGATTTGTAGATATAACTTGTGCGATACACTGAGGAAAGAATCCTGAATTGTAGGATTCTTACCTCGTTTTAAATGAGCCTTATTTAGAGAATACTTGGATTACTGCAACTTACCTTGTGGCATTAACTTATGAGTATAATTGACTTAGCTTAGAGGTTCCAAGTTAACAATTACCAATTCAGGACGGTTAAATATTCTTGGAACCCTAGTGCTTTCTCTTGCAAGACCGCGGCTTACTATCATTTTACCGTTAGGAAAATCGTACTGCCCGCCTGCATACTTAGGAAGGAAGCCCTCATCAGGAGCGAATACGCCGTTTAGAAGAAAAGGTATTCTCCACTGACCGCCATGAGCGTGGCCTGAGAGTACAAGGTCAAAATTGTAATCCAAATATTTATTCACATAAGAAGGACGATGTGCCAACAATATAGTAAACAGGCTGTCGTCCTTTGTCTTGTTTATCTCACCAAGCTGAGCATAAAAGCCCTCACCTTTGCCGGTATAGAGATTTGCATCAGGATCATTAATGCCGCTAATGCTTATTTTCTGATTGTTAACTTCTACAGTTTCGCTTTTTCCGTCTAAAATGGTAACATTGTACTTCTTTAGAGTATCAAGCATTTCGTCAACACGGCGGCTCCAGTACTCGTGATTGCCGGTAACATAGTAACAAGGATACTTCCCTGCTATTCCTGCTAAAAATAACTCTGTATTTTCATCAGGAATTTTATCATCAAATATATCCCCGCCAAGGAGAACTATATCAGGGTTTTGCTTAACTACAGCATCTATTAAAGTTTTCTGATTTTTACCGTATTTGCAGGAGTGTAAATCCGTCACAAGAGCAATTCTTATGGGATTTGTAATTTTATCTGAGGTAATCGTATATTCTACTATCTTCAGTCTGACATCAAATGCGCTGAATAAAAATGCAATTATTATAAAGAAAATGATAGGGCGAATACACTTTTTTCCCGGCTTTTTCTTAGTGGTTTCCATAACCTCTGAGGGTATATTATCATTTTGCTTAATATTATCGAGCATGTGTGCTCCTTTTCAGTTTTTTTATTTAGAATTATATCGTAGTTTAAATGATTTATAAAGCAATAATTATTTTTAAGACAATGTTCTTTATAGAAAAGTTTAAGTAATCAATACCCTAAATTTTGAAAAAAATAAAAGTTTAAGTAATCAATACCCTAAACTTGAAAAAAATAAAAAGTTTAGGGTATAATTCTATAAAAAGGTGGTGAGGGTACTATGAAAGATAATAAAAAGATTAAAAGATCGTAATATATATCTTAATAAGTTGATTGCGTTTAAGGATACAGAGCCTGTTAAAGGTTATAACGGGAATTAGAAGATGCGGTAAGTCAAGCCTTCTTAAGTTGTTGCAGGAACATCTTTTGAATTCTGGTGTTGATAAAGAACAGATTATAGCTATTAATTTTGAATCTCTGGAATTTCAAGAAATGAGCTATAAGGATTTTTTTATAAATATGTTAGTGAGAGAATTGCTAAGAATAAGAAAAGCTATTTATTCTTTGATGAGCTTCAAAGAATAGATCAATGGGAAAATGCAGTAAATTCTTTTAGGGTTGATTTTGACTGTGATATTTACATAACAGGCTCTAACTCCTATCTGTTGTCGTCGGAGTACTCTACATATTTATCGGGAAGATATATAGAGATTAAAATCTACCCATTATCATTTGGAGAATTTATAGATTTTCATGGCTATAGACTAAAAACATATAAAACTCCGATTGGTACGGTAAAATATAGGGCAGTAGATGATAATGAAGAAATCACAGAGCTTAGAGATTTGTTTGAAGCATATATGAGGTATGGCGGAATGCCGGGGATTGCAGATGTTGGACTGGATCAAGATAAGGCTCTTACGATTCTTGACGGTATATATTCGACTGTTGTTGTAAGGGATATTCTAGAGAGGGAAAAAAGAAGGGGACAGAGACAGATAACTGATGCAGAACTCCTAAGAAAGATAATATTGTTTTTGGCGGATAATATTGGCAACAATACATCGCTAAATTCAGTAAGTAATACATTAGTATCCGAGAACCTGCTTCAAAACCGTGGAAAACAGGGTAAGCCTGCAACTCAGACAATATCTTCGTATGTTGGGGCACTCAAGGAAGCTTATATGTTTTATGATGTTAAGCGGTTTGATATAAAAGGAAAAGAATACTTGAGGACGCTAGGTAAATACTATATTGTAGATATTGGTTTGAGAAATTATCTGCTGGGATTTAGAGACAGGGATAGAGGGCATACCTTAGAAAATGTAGTTTACTTTGAACTCTTGAGGCAGGGTTATGATGTAGCAATAGGGAAAATTGATAACCTTGAGGTAGATTTTGTAGCTGCAAATGCAGATGAAAAAATCTACATTCAAGTAACGGAGAGCATGTTAAATGAGGAGGTTAGGGAACGGGAATTAAAACCATTACAAAAAATTCCTAATAATTACAGGAAACTGGTTCTTGCTTTAGAACAATCACTTGATACGGAATACGAAGGTATACAGGTGACGGGTATTGTGGAGTGGCTGGTGAAAGGATATTATGATGAAGGAAAAGACTCTTAGAGTTGTAAAAATCGATAAAGAAGCTATCCTTGAGTTTATCTATGAGAATTTTATAGCTAATGAAGAAGAACTTCTGGGGGGTTAGGTCATCTGAGGTGACAAATGATTTTGCAATTGATTGGGAAAAAGGCGAGTTCATCTTTACCGCCCATAAACAGGAGGATGTTGATGGTAGTTTTATAGAGCTGCCAAAAGAGATAGAGATTGGGAAGCTCCTTAAAAATCTCCCCAATACCACTGATTCTGCTCTAAGTACAGGCAGGATATACAAGGATTATACCTTTGAGGAATTGAAGAGATTGTTAAGTACAGCTAATTAGCTAGGACTATTCCGCCTGCCACACCAAGACAGCAGAGTAGAGGAAGAAAATGAAAGCAAGTTTATCTCCAATCTATCCTAGTAAAGTGACTACAAGTGGAACTACAATAATAAAGAGTATAGTGCTAAGAGTTACTACATTAGTAGAAAACTCAACGTCACCGTCACCATGGCTTGCAAGAATTGGAAGAACTGCAAGGGCAGGGGTAGCTGATTGTACTATAAAAGTATTAAACTCTGCAGTTGGCAAATTCTTTGCGGTTAATATAAGAATAGCAAACATAACAGCTGGTCCCAATATGAACCTACCGATTAGAGCAATGATTGTATCTCTATCGAATTTGATTGTATTTAGTCCGGCCTTAGCCAGCACTATACCTATGTAAATAAGTGATAGTGGAGTCACAAGATTGCCAATATAAGTCAAGGTATTTGTAGCAAACTCAGGTACAGATATTTTTGATACCAAGAAAGCAAGGGCAACCAGGAAACCAACCAGAGGAGCAGGGAGCAGCTTTTTCCAGTTGAACTTTTCGGTGTTCTCACTTTTTCCCGTCTTACTGTCGCTTGTCATCAGGTAAATGCCTAGAGTCCAAGTGGAAATTGTATTAGTAATATAGTAAATAAGGAAATAAGGGAGGGCTTCATTTCCAAACAGGGCAATATTTAATGGGAGACCAATAAAAATGGTATTAGCATTTACAAAGGTATTTATCAATGTGCCACGGCGTCCGGGCCTTACCTTAAATATCTTGACAGTTATATAAGCAATTATATATCCAATAGCAAAGGCTGCAAATGTATAAACCAAACCCTCTGACAGACTGACAAGCTATCCAAAGTCAAATATTTAAGAACTGATACGAAAATAGAAGCAGGAAGGGCTATATTCATAATTAATCGTGAAAGATTGGGGCCAAAGCTTTCGGCGAACCAACCTTTATTTTGCAAGATATATCCAAGAACAATAATCACGATAATAGGAATTATGCTCTTAACAGAGGTAATAAGTATTTCCATAACTCTCCTTTCCTAACACTATGTGCTGTTTCTGCTAAACTAATACTATTATGAAATACTCTTAAATTAGATAACGGAACAAAAAGGTGCATAAAACAGAAATATGATCGGTTTCATACACCTTATGCAGTTAATAAAGCATGGCTAATGATTATTTATATTTTGGATACCATTTTAAATCATGGACAGCTTTATCCATATTGGTTTCTTTAGCACGTGCAAGACCCTGTTCTTTAGCTTTGTTTGCTACTGCTTCAGCTACCTTAATAGAAACATCTGCAACATATTTAAAAGGTGGGAGTACAGGTGCACCAGGTTTAGTAATATCAATGATTCCGCTTAACGAATGTGCGGCGGCACCAATCATTTCATCGGTTAAGAGACTTGCCTCGGAAGCCAACATACCAAGACCCAGTCCCGGATAAATGAGGGCATTATTTGCCTGACCGATGACATAGTCAACTCCCTTATAAGAAATTGTGCCGGAAGGAATGCCTGTGGCTACAATGCCTTACCATCCGACCAGGTAATAAGATCTTTGGCACTTGCTTCAGCAAGCTTGGTTGGGTTTGACAATGGGAATATAATAGGGCGTTCTGTGTTTGCACACATTGCTTCAACTACCTCTTTTGTAAAGGTATTTGGAGCGGTTGAGGTTCCAACCAAAATCGTAGGCTTGACAGTCTTAATAACTTCAAGAAGACTTGTAAGTTTGTCTGCATTTGGATAATCGGAGCGTTTTTTAGCAAATGGCTTCTGCTCATTGGTCAAATCGTCCATATCATCAAATAGAAGTCCCTGCTTATCTACCATAAAGAAACGTTTATAAGCTTCTTCCTCAGAAAGCCCCTTATTAACCATTTCACGGTGTACACGGGAAGCAATTCCGGCACCGGCTGTTCCACCACCAAAGCAGAGGTAAACCTGGTCGGTTAGTTTGTCACCGGTAATGGCCATTGCGCCTAGGATTCCACCAAGAGTTACTATACCTGTTCCCTGAATATCATCGTTAAATGTAGGGATTTTCTTGCGGTATTTTTCAAGAATATTGGCTGCATTAGAGCGGCCAAAATCTTCCCAATGAAGATAGAGTCTAGGGAAAAGGCGCTCTGCTGTTTCTACAAACTTCTCTATGAAGTCATAGTAGCGGTCTCCACGAACTCTTTCGTGACGATTGCCAAGGTAATTTGGGTTGTCACGAAGCTCCTTGCGGTTGGTACCTGCATCTATAACCAATGGTAAAACCAAAGATGGATCTATGCCTGCCGCACCGCTGTATACCATAAGTTTACCTACTGAGATATCTACACCGTTAGTTCCCCAGTCGCCTATACCTAGGATTTCTTCAGCATCTGTTACTACAATTAGGCGTATTTCACGATCGCCGGCAGCATTTTTAAGTGCCTCTTCGATATCTTCAGGATGATTTATATCCAGATAGCCAGCGTACTGAGTATCTACGAAAAGATCGCTGTAGCCGGTAATAGTTTCTGCAACTGTTGGATCATAAACAATGGGGTTAAATTCTTCAAGATGTTTTGAAAACAGATAGTAAAAAAAGAGTGCGGTTGGTATTAAAAATTTCCATAAGAAAGAGGCGCTTCTCCAAGTCATTTACCTTGGTTTGAAACTGTGCATAAGTTTGTGCAGCCTGTTCCTCAATGGTTTGAACATAAGGTGGTAAAAGACCTATCAGCCCCAGTTCTTTGCGTTCTTCCATGGTAAACGCTGTACCCTTGTTGAGAAATGGATTGTTTAAAATGTCGATTCTGTTCATACGTACCTCCTTTTTCTTTATAATAATTGATTAATATTTATTTGTAAATGGATATATGAGAGTTCACAAAAATAACACTGAATTCCTCTATATTAATAAATCAAGTAGTAGCACTCTATAAGTGAAACTGCTAAATAGTTGATGAATATTATCCTTGTATAATGAGATATATAAGAGTATTATTATAATAATATCAGAATAAAATGACTCGATAGGAGAGAATAATGGAGATTAAAGATTTTACTGAAATTGAACAAAAACAGATTAGAGATGGACTTAGCACTGCCAAAATAAGTGACAAGGAGGCAGCTAATAAGATTCTTGCGCTTGTGCCTGAAGAATGGATTAAAAGAATACCTTTCTTTGTAAGGGGGCATGCAACTACAAAGACAATTGAGCGTATAGCTAATCAATTTCCTGAGCTTTACGCAGTAGCAAAACAAAGTGGAGAACTTCCGGAAAAGGAAAGGGAGGAACTTCGTAAGATTATTACAGGTATATTTGAAGAGAAGATGAATAAGCATAAGATTAAATGATGTTTTTTTACCAATACCACCTATGTTTTTTTGTAAAAAAATATTATAAGAAAAATGTACTTTAGTAATTTATGCAGAATTAATGGTTCCTTGACAAGCAATTAAATTGTGTATTACAATAATATAAAAATTGCAAACAACAAGGAGGAAATAACAATGACATTGAAACAGAAGATCAATACTTTGGTTGGATCAATTGGCGCATTTATGGGAGTTTTTGTTTTTATAGCTTATATACCACAGATTATAGCGAACTTAAACGGCAACAAAGCACAGCCTTTACAGCCACTGATGGCGGCGGCTTCCTGTCTGCTTTGGGTAATATATGGATGGACTAAGGAGCCTAAAAAGGATATTATTCTTATTATACCTAATGCAACAGGTGTTATACTTGGATTTTTGACATTTTTGACTGCTTTATAATTGCATTTAAGAATTATTGAGGTACTTATGTTATATATTATCACGGGAATCATCCTTTTAGCATTTGTCTTTTCAATGCTCAGGGATAATAGAAGCCTTTGGAATCCGGCCCTTCTTATTGTTGGGCTGGTATTTTCATATATATCGTTACTTCAGATACTATTTGATAATGATATGATGAATGTTTACTCATTTACGATGCTTGCCGGATTTTTAGGTATTCCATTTCTTATATTACTTAGCGGAATTTTCCTTGTATACAATGGGTTTATACTGCTAAAGCGTGAAGGGAAGTCTAAGGTGAACTTCCTGTCGTTTGCAATGGGTATTCTCATCATTTTGTTTTTTGTGGTAATGTTTATTCGCGCCTATGGAGTTAGTAATTACAACCTGTATAACAAACCTTGGTTTAACATTTTTTTCTGGTTTTTTATATATTCATATTTGATTTTTGGCTTTGCTTTTGCAGGTTTTTTGCTTTATTCCTTACTTTATAACTTTATTCCTAAGAGGAAACACTATGACTTTATCATTATTCATGGTGCAGGCCTATTAAACGGTGAAAGAGTAACTCCACTCTTAAAGAGGCGGATAGATAAGGCAGTACAAGCATTTAAGAAGTCAAAGAATCCTAATGTGAAGTTAATAGCAAGCGGCGGGAAAGGTATAGATGAGAAGATATCCGAAGCGCAGGCTATACTGAATTATCTGATGGAAGAGACAGATGTGCCAAGAGGAGCTATTTTGCTTGAAGAAGAGTCTAAGACGACTTATGAAAATCTTCTCTTTTCTAAGAAAATAGGCGAGAGCTTAGTCTCTAATCCTACTTTTATCTTTGTTACCAATGATTACCATGTATTTAGAACAAGTACCTATGCTAAAAAGATAGGACTAAAGGGAGATGGGCTGGGTTGCTCAACAGCCTCTTACTACCTGCCGTCAGCCTTCATAAGAGAGTACATTGCTCTTTGTGTAAAGATGAAGTGGATGTTTGCGGGTTTTTATCTGCTTTTGCTTATTGCCGTTATTTTTTCATAAAATGTGAGAAAATAATAAAAACACCCTCATAAAATGTGGGAAATTGAAGAAATAACCCTCATAAAATGTGATAGATTCTGTTGAAAACCCTCATAAAATGTGATAAACTCTTAGTGGGGAGGTGAGGATGGTGTATTTTAAGCGGAAAATAGATGAATTCTTAGCAGACTGGAAGAACAATCACTCACGCAAGCCTCTAATAGTAAATGGGGCAAGGCAGATAGGCAAAACAGAATCGATATTACATTTTGCGCATGAAAACTACGAGAATGTGGTGTATATAAACTTTGTGTTAGATAAGAAATATACTACCATAGTTAACGATGGATATGATGTAGAGACAGTAGTAAAAAACATTACCCTAATAAATCCAAGCACAAAATTTATCCCAGATAAAACTTTGATTGTCTTTGATGAAATTCAGGAATACCCTGATATTGCAACCACTTTAAAACCTTTTAACTTGTATGGAAAATACGATGTGATTTGCAGTGGTTCGATGCTTGGGATAAACTACAAGAAGATACATAGTAATAGTGTTGGCAGTAAAACAGATTATGAAATGTTTTCAATGGACTTTGAAGAGTTCTTGTGGGCAAAAGGCTATGAAGATACGGCTATAAATAGTATATTAGAACATATGATTAGCCTTACACCATTTAGTGAGACGGAACTTTCGGTGTATAAATCACTATTTCTTGATTACTGTGTCCTTGGCGGAATGCCTGATGTAATAAAGGGATATATTAAGACAGGCACTTTTTCGCAGTCGCTTGAGATTCAAGGACAGATTAGACTAGACTATGAGGAGGATGTGAGAAAATATGCTGAAGGACTAGATCAGGCAAAGATTATAAGCGTATACAGAAGTATTCCTGCACAGCTTGCAAAAGAAAATAAGAAATTTCAATTTAGTATAATTGATAAGAAAGCAAGGTCGAGGGAATATACTGGATGTATAGAATGGCTTATTGATGCAGGTGTAGTTACAGAGTGTAACTGCTTAAATTATCCTGAATTGCCTCTAAAGGGAAATGTAGACAACAGTAAGTACAAGTTATATTATCCTGATACAGGCTTGCTGATTTCTGCTCTTGATGAAGAGGCACAGGAGGATTTGAGGGTAAATAAGAATCTTGGAGTATATAAAGGGGCGCTTTATGAGAACTTTGTTGCAGAAGCCTTTGTAAAGCAGGGGCTAGGATTGTTCTACTACAAGAAAGATAATTCTACATTGGAAGAGGATTTTTTTGTAAGGTCAAAAAAATGAACTAATTCCAGTAGAAGTTAAATCCAATAATGACAGTTCAAAAATCCCTAACTGCCTTAATAAAAAATGATAGGTATGCAGACATAAAACACGGCATTAAACTGGGAGATTTCAATGTGGGGGTTGCCAACAATATATACACATTTCCGTATTTTTGCGCATTTATGTTAAAAGCATATCTTCAGAAATGGGATTAACTGAAATACGATAAAAATAAAAGGGGTAATAAAATGGAGAATAAACCGCAGCATTGCCACCAATGTGGCAGAGAAATATACTTTGACGGAATCTGTGTTAGCTGCAGAGCTGAAAACAAGAAGAATGAAATATTGGCTCTTAATGAAGATGAAATAGCTGCTAAGATAGATGAGATCTGTAAAGAGATAGAAACTGCGAAAAAATTGGATGAAAGTTATGAAATCTTTATAAAACTGTTGGATTATAGGGATATAAATACTGCCAAGATAGCAGAAACAGCATTTAAGAACGAGGTTTTCTATCCTCAAGAAATATATAAGGATGCACCAAAAGAAGTAGTTAAGTCTATGTTAGAGCTTATAAAGAAAGATGACATACAGTCAGGACTGGCAGGAGACTTACTTTTATGCCTTGCTATAGCAGGTGGAGAAGAGGTTTTCAAGACATTTTTAGAGCTTGAAAGACAGCCAAGGAAGTGGAGACAGAAGTTATATGTAAATCCATCCTTTTATGCCACCTATGGTGGTTGGACCTATGACAAAGAGGGGAATTACCTTGAAACCAATTTTAATAAATGCTATCCTATGGTTAAGGGAAACTTGGAAGAGAAAAAGAAAAGCCCTATAAAAATCGGTGTTAAGACTGATGAAAAATGCCCTAAATGTGGCTGTACTATCGTAAATCTGATGGAGATTGACGGCAGGGATGAAAGGCTTGATTTTATTGGGATTGATGGTGTTATCAAGGCAAAATGCTGTCCTAACTGCTTTACATTTTCAGAGGGAGACTATTGCAGATATACCGTAAATGGTGAGAGTGAGGCTATATTCGGAGAAGATACCAGTGAGGAAGAGGATTATCTAGGTGAAAGCGGTATAGAAGAACTAACTTCCAATACCTTTGTTTTAGCTGATAAACCTGTTCCGCTTAGATTTGCGGCTGATTGGGAAGGCGGTTCTTCTGTAGGTGGTTTTGCGGCTTGGATACAGGACTGTGAGATAAAGATGTGCCCTGACTGTGGCAAGCCTATGAAGTACCTTGCGCAGATACAATGGGATACAGTACTTGATGGCATGGAGGGTAATGCTTACATAGAGATATGTAGGGACTGCAAAACTATGGTTATGCTGCATCAACAGACCTAAGAGATTTCGTAGTTGATGTATTAAACAATGTATTTAAGTTCTGTGGCAGATTACCTGAAAATATTGATGTATCTATGGAGTCACAACTGGCTAGGGAGGAAAAATATGGGGGATAAAATAATTATAGGTAACAAAGAGTTTGTTTTAGATGATATTGGGTATTATATTGGCAAGATGGATGTATGGGAAAAAGAAACAGATATTTTTTTCTGGAGATAAAAGCTAATGAGAAAGATGTAGACGATATCGTTTTTTTGAAAAAAATTAACTGGCTAAATAAAAACAAAAAGTAAGATAATAGATACATTTATGGAAGAAAAATGACTATTTTATAGAAAATATTAATGATATGATTAAAAAGTGGTGATTTTGCCGCAGACAGAGAGATTACAGAGAAAGATTTTTATCGAATCACTTTTTGTAAATAATGTCACAATTTATGTAAAAGGAAGTGAAACAGATTTTATGCTGGATTTAGATGCTGACCCGGATTATTTAATGGGACATCTGGCCTGTATGGAGATAGATAGTGAATATGGAGTTGAATGTGGGGGAATGAATGGATAACAATGGTATGATTTTAACTTTTATTCGGAGGAAAAATAATGAATGATAAAAAATTCGATAAAATTATTAAAAAGCTAAAAGAAGATTCAAGGAACAAAAGCTATACAGAGAGGGGCATACCACCTATTTTTCAGGTAAGCCCCAAAGCACAAATCCTTATTATAGGACAGGCACCCGGTAAGAAGGTAGAGGAGAGCCTTATTCCTTTTAATGACAAGTCAGGTGAAAAACTGGTGCAGTGGATGGGCATAGACAGAGATACCTTTTATTCTGAGGTAATTGCAATCCTGCCTATGGACTTTTATTATCCGGGAAAAGGAAAGACTGGAGACTTGCCACCTAGAAGCTTTATAGCTAAGGAATATCATAAGGATATACTTGACCTCATGCCGGATATAAAGCTTACCATTCTAATCGGTTCATACTCAATGAAGTATTACCTACGGCAAAGGGATGAAGGAGAACCTTACAGAGACAGTGAGAAGCTATAAAGAATACCTTCCTAAGTATTTCCCTATAGTCCATCCAAGCCCGCTTAACTTTCGCTGGCAGAAAGCAAACCCTTGGTTTGAGGGAGAGGTCGTGTCGGTACTTAGGGATGTGGTGGGGAAAATACTTTGCTGATAGATAAAAACTATAGATAATTAGATTTATACCAAAACACAATATCAAGTCACTATAAAATACTGGAAATAGAAAAATTACTTTGATATAATTTTTGATGTTTCACTCAATTAATAAGAAAATGATTAATTGGTGGATATTAAAATATCATATCAAGGAGAAGGAAAATGAAAAAGAAATTTCTAAGAACAACAGGAATTGCAGTTTTGTCAGCTTTGGTACTTTGTGCCTGTGGTAGTGGTAAGACCACTTCAAGTGTAAAAAGTGGGTCTACAGCTAAGGAGGCAGGCACTCAGGCGTCAAGTGCGAAGGCTTCAAGTGCAAAGAGCCAGAGTACCTCCACTACCTCAAACAGCAGCAGTGAGCCTCTTAATGTTATGGTTCCCGAATGGGCTGTTCCATCAGATAGCTTGTTAAAGGAGTTCACTGATAGCACAGGAATAACAGTAAACATCAACAAGGTTGACTGGGATGCAATAAGGGACAAGATATCTATTGCAGCAAGCGGTGGAGAAGCAAGTGCTGATGTTGTTGAAGTAGACTGGTCTTGGGTAGGAGAATTTGGCGCAGCTGACTGGCTCGAGCCGCTTGAGGTGGATGATGCATTGAAGGCGGATATGCCGACAATATCAACATTTTCTTTAGGTGATAAGGTACTTGCTATGCCTTACTCCAATGACTATCGAATCGCTTATTATAACACAAAGCACTTTGAAAAAGCAGGAATAAAATCCGCTCCAAAGACCTATGATGAGGTATATAATGACGTCAAAGCTATCAAGAAAGCAGGAATAGTAGAGCATCCTTATCCGTTGGTTCTTACAGCGGAAGAAAAGGCAAGTACAGGGCTTATCTGGACTGCTTACACTATGAATGACATAGTATTTAATGAGGATGGTACCTTGAATGAGGCCTCCGTTAAGGATGCACTTAATTTTTATAACAAGCTATAAAAGAAGACCTTATTGATCCTGCAGACAAGACTACTGACGGCAAGAAGACCTATGCAAGGCTTACAGATGGAACTGCAAGCTTCTTAACAGGTCCTACATCCTATATCTCAAATGTTCAGAACCCTGAAAAGAGTAAAGTTGTAGGAGAGGTTACATCAATTTTAATGCCTGGTAAAACAGGAAATGCAAAGCATACTATGGCACTACCTGAGGCACTTGGAATAACTAAGTTTTCAAATAATAAGGAAGCTACAAGAAAGTTTATCGACTGGTATACATCAGCTGAAATTCAGGAAAAGTTAAACGAAGAACTTGGTAATCTTCCTACCAGGAACTCAGTTCTTGAAAAGCTTGTCAATGAAGGTAAAATAACCAATGCAGGTGCAATGATTGAACAGGCTAAGCTTATTGCATCGCCGTTCCCTAATGGTGTGCCTGTGTACTATAATGAGATGAGCAATGCCATATATAATGCCGTAAATGGCATGGCACTTGGAAATCTTAGTGTAGACGAGGCATTTACACAGATGGATAAAAAGATTAAGGAACTTATTGAAGAAAATAAATAGTTTAGTTATGGGCGGGTGTCATATCACCCGCCTTTTTGAAAGAGGACATAAATGAAAAGAGAAAAATTTGCTTACACTCTCTTAGCACCTATGATTATAATTATGCTTGTGCTTGTAATCTATCCTATTGCAGCGACATTTTCTTACAGTCTGAAAAAATGGAAACTAAGTAAGCCAAATGACATCAGGTTCATAGGGCTTAAGAACTATATCAATATACTTAGTTCAGAATCATTTTTGCAGAGTGTAAAAAATACCTTATTTATACTTGGCACAGTTGTGATATTTACTACTATAGTATCCATTCTGGTGGCATTATTCCTAAATATTAAGGTAAGATTTTTAGGAGTTTTACTCGCTATAGCTATCGTACCTTGGGCTATTCCGCCTTTTGTCAATGCTCTATTGTGGAAGTTTGTATTTTATTCAGGTTACGGCTTTTTAAATAAACTTCTGCTTAATTTACATTTGATAAGCACACCTATCAGTTGGCTTGACAACCGCAACAGCTTGTTATTCATTGTCTCTATAGTTGTTTCATACAGGCTTATTCCGTTTATGAGCCTTATCTGCCTTGCGGGCAGACAGTCTATATCAGACAACCTGATAGAAGCTGCAAAAATAGATGGTGCAGGTCATTTTATGGTGTTTAAGAAGATAATAACACCTCTGATGCTGCCTTTCCTGGCTGTTGGTATAACTCAGACTTCGATAAGTGCAATTAACGTATTTGATGAAATAGTGGCCCTCAGTGGGTATTCAGACATGGGTAAGAGTATGCTAATAGAAAGCTATTTGATAACATTTAACTTCTTGGAATTTGGAAAGGGAAGTGCATATACTTACATAATTATGTTGTTTGCAGGAATTCTGGGCTTTGTATACATAAAAAGCCTTAATAGGGAGGTGGAATTCTAATGAAAATAATTAACAAAATCCTATACATTTTGGCTCTTATTTTATTTTTGTTATTTTATGTAGGTCGTTTGTATGGACATTTATTATCTCGGTTACGCCTGATTCTATGGTGCTGGGAAAGAGCCTTAATTTTTTGCCTGAAGAAACTACCCTTAAGAACTACAAGACTTTATTTGATGTTGCCTCAAGTCAGGGAACCCTTTTGCTGTCAGGAATAAAAAACTCTGCCTACGCAAGCTTTGTAACTATAATCATTTGTATTCCAATGGCCTTACTGTCTGCCTTTGCACTAGGCCGTTTCAAGTTTATCGGTAAGGATATTGTTAAAAACAGTTTGCTTGTTACAATGGCAATACCTGTAATGGCGACGATAATACCAATCTATAAAATGTTTATGCAGCTTAAACTCTTAAACAATGTATATACGCTTAGCCTCGTGTATGTGACCTCTTATCTTCCTGTGATAGTATGGCTGATTTCAAATTATTTTGCCAGCATACCAAAGGATTTGGATGAAGCAGCTAAGGTTGACGGGTGCAGCAAAATGGGTACATTTATAAGGGTGATAATCCCGACATCTTATCCAATCATAGCATCTGCAGTGCTTATAATATTTTTAAGCACCTGGAGTCAGTTTCAAATCCCTCTTATTCTTGCATCAAACAGTAATACTAAGCCTATAGCAATAGTAACCTCCGAGTTTATAACTAAAGACACTGTAGACTATGGTATGACAGCTGCTGCAGGGATACTGGCCCTCATACCGCCGGCGTTATTTGCACTGATATTTAAGAAATTTCTTGTATCAGGTATGATGAAGGGGGCAGTAAAGGGGTAAAAAATGATGAACCTGTTTCATATAAAATATTAAATAGGACTATCTTCTACGTAAGCTGGCATATATCGTCACAAAAGGAAAGTGATTATTCCTCTTTTTAGCATAAGCTGTAGTTTCACAAAATTTTATTGAATAATATGGAGAAATGGAATAGAATATAGATGTAAGGTAGAGTTGAGTTAGTGATATTTATATTAGAAGGAGGTGTTGTATTATGGCAACTTCGAGTATCACAAGAAATTTTGTTATTACAGGAAAAGATAAAGTTGAGGCTTTTGCAAATGCTTTGGAGGAGTCTGCCAATGCTTTTGTTTCTGAAAGTAAGGTTTCAGCTAGGCAGTTAACAGACCCAGATGAGATTAAGGCTCTTATGATGAAGGCAAAGGAGAAGAAAGCGAATGGATAGGTTTTCGTATATAAATATTCGTGAGTATCTAAAGCATACTAATCCTGATAAAATCGGAGAGGCTGATTTACAAATTGCTATCTCCGATTTTTCTTGCCCTCAAAATTTGGATGTTGAAAGATTTTTGAAGAAAAATTCTATAGAATTTACGAAAAAAAATCAATCTGTTACATATCTTATTTTATCAAATGAAGATGGTGAAATTGTTGGGTATTTCACTATTGCATTAAAGCCTATTACGATTAACGCAAGCATTATGAGTAAATCGGTAGAGCGAAAGTTACAGAGAATAAGTAAACTAGATGAAGATACGGGAACATATACTGCAGCTGCTTTTTTGATTGCTCAGCTCGGCAAAAATTTCACAAATGGATTAAATAGTAGAATTTCTGGTGAAGAAATTTTAATTATGGCATTAAATGTTGTAAAAGAATTGCAATATGCCGCGGGAGGGATGGTGACCTTTCTTGAGGCTGAGGAGAAGGAAAAGCTATTAGAATTCTATTATAAAAATGGTTTTAGAGAATTTGATGTAAAAACAATTGAAGATTTTGAAGGCAATTCTCATAAGCTTGTACAGCTGTTACGGACAATCTGACTTAGGAAGTGCCAGGATGAAGGTCTTTACCAAGTGGGATATAAGAAATTATTAATAAAACTTGTACATTTGACTAAGTAGTACAATGGTTATATAATTTGATGAAACGGTTTAAGTAGTATAAATTTTGCCTGAGACTTGATGGTAAGATATGAAGCAGTAATAATTCCATATCATGGAGAGGCAAATACACTTGAATCTAAAAATAGAAAGGAGAAAACTATGTTATTCATATACTATCCAAAGTGTTCTACCTGTATAAAAGCCAAGAAATGGCTTGATGAGAAGGGAGTAAAATACACTGAGCGTCATATTGTGGAGGAGAATCCATCATTTGAAGAGTTAAAGGAGTGGTGGGAGAAAAGCGGTCTTCCTCTTAAGAAGTTCTTTAACACCAGTGGAATGCTTTATAAGGAAATGCAGTTAAAGGACAAGCTCCCGGGTATGAGTGAAGAGGAACAGCTTAAACTACTTTCTACAAATGGAATGCTTGTAAAGCGTCCTATCGTAGTAAAAGGAAAGACTGTACTTGTTGGCTTTAAGGAAGCAGACTGGAGCGAGAAATTAGTTAAGTAAGTGTCTATGATAGTTAGCAAAGCTAGCCTATATCAAAAGTTCGCTTTCGTATAGGTAAACCCAGCTAACTATTTGTATTTTGTTAAAAGGATGAATATATGTCAAAACACGAAGAAAAAACCAATGTAATGAGGGCTTTGGATAGCAAGAAGGTAAAGTATACAAGCCACTCTTATATAGATACACCTACTACCAATGGTGTCGAGGTGGCTCAGATACTGGGACAAAATCCTGCCGATGTATTTAAAACCCTTGTAACTACCTCCAAATCAGGGACAAATTATGTCTTTGTCATCCCTGTAGCTAAGGAACTTGACCTTAAAAAGGCTGCAAAGGTGACAGGGGAGAAAAGCATTGAAATGCTTAAATCAAAGGAGCTTCTGCCTTTAACGGGCTATGTGCACGGAGGCTGTTCTCCTATAGGTATGAAGAAGCCTTTCAAGACCTTTATAGATAAAAGTGCAGATGAGAGAGAGGTAATTATCTTTAGTGCAGGGAAGATAGGCTATCAGGTAGAGCTTACGCTTACTGAACTCTCCAAAGCTATTAATTATTCGCTTGAAGATTTAACTGCTTGACATAAAATGCGGGATTGTATACAATGATACGTGTATTAATTTTAATACGCTGTAGAAAGTATGCTTTCCTGTGCAAGCCTGCTTGCAATTGAAGGTGTATTATATTTTGTATGCATGGAGGCTGCGGATTGAAATGGACAATATGGACAATTCTTATGAACTGGCTGATAGTCATTCTTTAAGGGGTAGGGTTTTTGGAAGGCTCAGAGAGGATATTCTTCTTGGAAAATACAAAGACAAGGAAGAACTTAAGGAAGTGGTTATAGGCAAGGAGTTAGGTGTGAGCAGGACTCCTGTCAGAGAGGCTCTAAGACAGCTTGAACTTGAGGGGTTGGTTACAATTATACCCAATAAAGGGGCTTATGTCACAGGCATTTCAGACAAAGATGTAAATGATATATTTATGATAAGATCCTACCTTGAAGGACTTTGTGCCGCCTGGGCATGTGAGCATATCACGGAGGAACAGCTTGAAGAAATGGAAGAATCTGTATTTTTAGCTGAATTTCATGCAAAAAAAGAGCATTTTGAACAGGTGGTTGAATTAGACAATAAATTCCATAAAATACTCTATCATGCCTGTGGCAGCAGGGTTTTATCAAAGCTCTTTGGTGGACTACCATCACTATGCTCAAAAGGTAAGAAAGGTCAATCTTTCTGAAGAAAAAAGGGCTAAACATTCTATCCTGGAGCATAAGAGAATAGTTGAAGCTATAAGGAATAAAAATGTAAAGGCTGCTGAAAAATATGCACATGACCATATAATGGAGTCGATTAAAAGGATGCATGATGCAGAGGCAGATGTATAATAAATTAGAGGCTGTAAAGAAAGTATATTTCTTTGCAGTCTTTTTTATAGGTGTGCCTTGCTGCGCACGTTTCTAAAGGGTGAAAGTCCCTAATCCGCCCTAGTAGTGGGAAGGATGCGCCGAAGACAAGGGTGTCCATCGTGAGGTGGAATCTGAAGGAAGTCGGATGGCAAATCTCCGGTCTGACGAATAGAAATCACATCAGGCTATGGCTAAGGATAAGGTTGCCTTACAAACTGAAGTCCAATAACTACTCGGAATTAGCTATGGTAAATGTGGCAGATAGGTGGGGAGAAAGAAACGTGTGGTACCGAGGGAGGTCTTGCCAGTGGTGGAAACAGAGTAAGAAGCCATAGTAACAACGAATGGCAAGAAGTCAGTAAAAAGTCATAGTACCATTAGGGGTTGCAAAACATAATGGGAAGGACTGAACTTTAGGAGGTGTTAGTAAATGAATGTAACCAATGATGGAGTTAAGGACAGACAACTTCACATAGAGGACTATCTGCAAATGGTATCTGCGGAACAGAAAGAGTATGCAGAAGTGTCCGACCATCAGAGGATTACTGAAAGAAACGACACCATCACAGATTTTCAGACGGACAAACTGATGGAAGAGATTTTATCAAACGATAACCTTAACAAAGCGTACAAAAAGGTAAAATCGAATAAAGGAGCAGGCGGAGTGGATGGGATGAACGTAGATGAACTTCTAGCGTTTCTCAGAAACAACGGAAAGCGACTTAAATAGCAGTTGATGGAAGGAAATATAAACCCTAATCCTGTCCGAAGGGTGGAAATACCGAAAAGAAACAAAGGGGTGAGTTTAGAAAACTCGGAGTGCCAACGGTTGTTGACAGAGTTTTTCAGCAGGCAATCGCACAGGTGCTAACTCCCTATTTACGAGAAACAGTTTTCAGAAGACAGCTACGGATTTCGTCCAAACAGAAGGGCACACGATGCACTAAAGAGGTGTCAGACAAACGTAAATGATGGATATGTATATGTGGTAGATATGGATTTAGAGAAGTTCTTTGATACAGTATGCCAAAAGCAAGCTTATTGAAGTACTATCACGAACCATCAGAGACGGAAGGGTTATATCTCTTATTCACAAGTATCTCAATGCAGGAGTGATAAGCAGAGGAGTATTTGAAAGGGACCGAGGTAGGAGTACCGCAAGGTGGTCCACTTAGCCCGTTGCTTAGCAACATAATGCTAAATGAGCTGGATAAGGAATTGAGTGCGAAGAGGACACAGATACGTCAGATATAGCAGATGACTGTATGATATTTTGTAGAAGCAGAAAGAGTGCAGAGAGACCTTACGCAATATCACGCCATATATAGAAGGTAAACTGTTTCTTAAAGTAAACAAGGAGAAAACCTGTGGAGCATATCAGCAAGGTCAAATACCTAGGGTACAGCTTTTATAGGTACAAGGGGAATGCAGACTGAGGATACACCCAAAAGTCAGTAGCTAAGATGAAAGACAGAATAAGGGAACTGACAAAAAGAAGTAACGGATGGAGTAATTCATACAGGGCAATGAAACTTACGCTTTTATATACGTGGATTTGTCAATTACTTTGAGCTTGCAGATATAAAGAGTATCCTTCTTAGAACTGACGAATGGCTGAGACATAAAATAGGACAATCTACTGGAAACAATGGAAGAAAGTAAAAGACTAAATTCAAAGAACTAAAGAAGTTAGGGTAGATGAAGAGAAAGCGTGGATATGCGCAAATATGCGAAATGGAAACTGGTATTGTGGTGGATACTTCGTATTACAGACTGCATTTAATAATAAGAAACCCGTGAACTCGGCTATCCGACATTCACAGAGTACTATATGAAAATATGTGAAAACTAAAGAACCGCCGTGTACCGAACGGTACGCACGGTGGTGGGAGGTCGGTAGATAAAATAATTATCTACCTCCTACCCGATTAACTATACTGATTTAAAACATAATTTGCAGTGCATAAAAAAATAATTTGCAAATTTATTTATATAAAACGCTTGACAAATTATTTAAATGGTGCTATTATCTTTCTTAGATATAAGAAATGAAATTGTAAATCCCCTAAATTATTTATTCACTAGGTCGCAGACCTCTTGCCATGGAGAATAAAGTGGGATAAGTGCTAGCTTATATCGAAGCATAGATTAGACAGGAGATGATGATTTGAAAAAGAGTGTATATAGTCTGGTACTTATGGATGATGTGGTTGAAGCCATAGACAGGCTGGCTTATGAGAGAAATACCAACCGCTCCAATCTTATCAACCAGATGCTTGCGGAAAATGTTAATTTTATAACTCCCGAAATGAGAATGAAGGATATATTTGCAGAACTTGAGAATATACTTTCGGAGAGTTGTTACCAGATACTTGACCGCTCCTCTGATTCTATGTTTGCCTTAAGAAGCCCTATCAGATACAAGTATCGTCCTATGGTGAATTACACTATAGAGCTTTTTAGAGAGCCAAAGGACATAGTAGGAAGACTTAAGGTTTCGTTTAGAACCAGCAGTAGGAATTTTACTGATGCGGTTGAGGATTTTTTCACTAGGTGGATAAGCATGGAAAATGACTGCCTGAGTGAAGTTCATCCGGAGGGAGTACTTTCAGACTTTGAAAATGCGAAGTATGTAAGGGGCTTTCTTAAGGTGTCTGATGAAAATGAGCTTAGTGAGAATGAGATAGCGGCTGCAATAGGAGAGTATATTAAGGTACTGGACAAATGTATCAAGTTTTATTTTGAACATCTTCACGATGAAGAATTAATAGAAAAATGATTCGCACTTCTTATGGGGAATACCTCAAAAAGCGGTGTGTATATAGTATAAGGAGGTAATATGAACACTTCAAAACTTACAGCTAAATCCGTGGAGGCTCTTGAGGCGGCAAGAACCTTAGCCAGGGATAACTACAATTCCTCTATAGAAGAGTCACACATATTGCTGGCTTTGCTTACCGGAGAGGCGGGACTCATAGGCGAGCTTATGACCAAGATGGGCAAATCTCTCCCTAATCTTGTAGCAGAGACCAGACATATAATTGATGCATTGCCTAAGGTAACAGGTGATGTAACAGGTGAAATATACATTTCAAATGAAACAAACCAAGCCCTTAATGAAGCTGAAGCACAGGCAATCAAGATGAAAGATGAATATACATCAGTTGAGCACATTATGCTTGGCCTTCTTAGGAAGCCTGACAGCAAACTTAGGGAGTTATTTAATACATTTAATATAACAGAAAAGGAGTTTTATAAAGTACTTATGGATGTACGCGGTAATCAGAGAGTTACAAACCAGAACCCTGAAGACACTTACAATGTTCTTGAAAAATACGGACAGGATCTGGTAGAGCTTGCCAGAAATAATAAGCTAGACCCTGTAATAGGCAGGGATGATGAAATCAGAAATGTGATTCAGATTCTCTCAAGAAAGAGAAAGAATAACCCAGTGCTTATAGGTGAGCCGGGTGTTGGTAAGACTGCAATAGCAGAGGGACTGGCTCTTAGAATAGTAAAGGGCGACGTTCCGCAGGGACTTAAGGACAGGAAGATATTCTCCCTTGACTTGGGTGCTCTTGTGGCTGGCGCCAAGTATAGAGGTGAGTTTGAAGAGAGGCTCAAGGCTGTACTTAACGAGATAAAGAAGTCTGAAGGCGAGATTATATTATTCATAGACGAGCTTCACACCATAGTTGGTGCAGGAAAGACAGACGGAGCTATGGATGCGGGCAACCTCCTAAAGCCAATGCTTGCAAGGGGAGAACTACATTGTATAGGTGCTACAACCCTTGATGAATACAGGGAATATATTGAAAAGGATGCCGCTCTTGAGAGAAGATTCCAGCCTGTAATTGTAGATGAGCCTACAGTTGCAGATACAATCTCCATACTTAGAGGACTTAAGGAGAGATACGAAGTTTTCCACGGCGTTAAGATTCAGGACGCTGCACTTATAGCCGCAGCTACCCTTTCACATAGATATATTTCAGACAGATTTCTTCCTGACAAGGCTATAGACCTTGTAGATGAGGCCTGTGCTCTCATTAGGACTGAGATGGATTCCATGCCTGCCGAGATGGATGACATAGCCAGAAAGATAATGCAGCTTGAGATAGAAGAGGCTGCCCTTAAGAAAGAGGATGACAAGCTCAGTCAGGCTCATCTTGAGGATATCAGAAAGGAACTTGCAGACCTTCGTGAGAAATTTAACGAAATGAAGGCTAAGTGGGAAAATGAAAAGCATAGCATAGAGAAGGTTCAGAAGCTTCGTGAGGAAATAGGTGAGGTAAATGCCCTTATTGAAAAGGCAGAGAGAGAATACGACCTCAATAAGGCAGCAGAGCTCAAATACGGAAGGCTTCCTGACCTTAAGGCAGAACTTGAAAGAGAAGAGAAGCTTTGCTGAGGAAAGCAGCAATTCTTCAAGCAGCCTTTTGCGTGACCATGTTGGCGAGGAAGAGATATCAAGAATAGTCGGACGTTGGACAGGAATTCCTATCACAAGGCTTATGCAGGGTGAAAGAGAGAAACTCCTAAATATGGAGGGGATACTCCATGAGAGAGTTATAGGACAGGATGAGGCTGTGACTAAGGTATCTGAGGCAATACTCCGTTCAAGAGCCGGTATCAAGGATCCTGACAAGCCGGTTGGATCTTTCCTCTTCTTGGGACCTACAGGTGTTGGTAAGACAGAGCTTGCGAAGGCACTTGCACAGTCACTTTTTGATGATGAGAAGAACCTTGTAAGAATTGATATGAGTGAGTACATGGAGAAATTCTCAGTGAGCAGGCTGATTGGAGCACCTCCGGGATATGTAGGCTATGAAGAGGGTGGACAGCTTACTGAGGCGGTTAGGAGAAAGCCTTATTCAGTAGTGCTTTTTGATGAGATAGAAAAGGCTCACCCTGACGTGTTCAATGTACTATTACAGGTGCTTGATGATGGTCGTGTTACCGACTCTCAGGGAAGAACGGTAGACTTTAAGAATACAATCATTATCCTTACTTCTAACCTTGGCTCCGTACATATACTTGACGGTATTCAGGAAAATGGTGAGATTTCAAAGGAAGCGATTGACAATGTAAATGATCTTCTTAAAGCGAGCTTTAGACCTGAGTTCCTTAACAGGCTTGATGAGATTGTATTCTACAAGCCTTTACAGAAAGAGAATATCGGCAAGATAGTTGATCTTATGCTTGAAGACTTAAAATACAGGTTAAGTGGTAAGAATCTAAGTCTTGAAGTAACTGAGGCAGCTAAGGACTACATCATTGAAAAAGGTTATGATCCAAACTACGGTGCAAGACCTCTTAAGAGACTCATCCAGTCAGAAGTAGAAACTCTGATTGCAAAAGAGATAATTAAGAAGGACATTCCTGCTGGAAGTGTACTTAAGGTAGATGAGGCAGATGGAAGGCTTACTGTAAGTGAGTAATAAGAGTAGCCCTTCATCCTCGTAAGGTATTTACATAATTGGCTCCCATACTAATAATCTTAGTGTGGGAGCCAACTTTTGTTGTCTGACCATTATTTCGTTATATTTTGAGAGGATAATCGTGACGATTAGAGTTTACATTGAATCAAGCTAGTTCCTATTTCTTGATCCGTCAAAATGTATTCTTGCCCTGATATAGTCATCAATCATTCTTATATCATTGTCTCTTGACTCTCCTGTGACAACCAGGTCGAGAGAGGCAGCCATATTGTTAATCATAGAATTGGTCGCTATACCCGGATATTGCTTTTAATATGTTTCTTTTCCTGTTGAAATCATCCTCATCAAGAAACTCCATAAAAAGGACTTCTGCTCTTTTTTTTGCATCTTCGTCAGTATATTCATTAGCAGTCTCTGCTACAGACGCTTGAGGAGAAGGGGTGGCTGTAGGTTGAACAGGAGTATGAGGAACTGTCTCGGTGGTAGCTGTACGAAGAACTGTTCCGGGAGCCTGAGTATTTACCAAAGCGACTTTGGTAAACCTATACCTTGCTTTTACAAGAGGGTATTTTTCGTGGTCTACCCGGCTAAGGAACATGGAGAGAGGTCTTGCGTATATACCAAAGTCGCCGTATAGTGCCTGGTATATAACCAATTCTTCTTTGGTTTCGCTATGGGTTGCTATGTTTAATATCTGATAAAAATGTCCTTTAAAATGTCTATATACTTCAAAAGGTTTAGGTATAAATCTTGTAGTGTTATCCATGATAAATGCTCCTTGTTATTATGAATTATGATAAATTAAATACATACTATACAAGTTTTTCAAGTCTTTACATAATAAATTTAACTTATCTGTTAAAAAAATTGTATCATGCTTACCTGTATAAAGTCCAGTATTTTAGGTGAAATAGCCGGTAAATAGCTATGTAATCGTTATTCATAATTAATATAACAAATGATTATGAAATTATATATACTAAATGTTTTCGCAGGCTTGACAGTTGTCTTTGTGTTAGCATATAATAATCCAGCATTGTTTTATAAGGGTTGTTAAAATATTATTTAACCTTTGTATGTGAATTAAAAAGGAGGAATTAACACAATGAAAAAGAAACAGCTTTTAAGTGCTCTTCTTGCCGGTGTTATGGCAGTAACACTTACTGCTTGTGGCGGTAACTCTGCTTCTACAGAGGGAAGTGCATCAAGCGCGTCAGCAGGTAGCACAAGTGCTGCCTCAGGAAGTACATCAAGCACAGCTTCAGGAAGCGCTTCATCAGTAGCAGAGACACCTGTAGATGGAGGACAGATTATTATCGGTGACCAGACACAGTCAAATGGTGATATTTATCCATACTGGACAAATAATGTATCAGATAACAGTGTTTACAAGCTTACATCAGGATATGACACTATCGTTGTTGACAAGAACGGTAAGTTCGTTGTAGATCCGCAGGTAGTTAAAGAGAAGACTGATACCAAGAATGAGGATGGTACTGTTACCACTACATATAAGCTTCAGGAAGACCTTAAGTGGAGCAATGGTGAGGGAATCACAGCTAAGGATTATGTATTCAGATACCTTTATTTCTCATCACCACAGCTTGTAGAGATGGGTGCTACAGACAATACTGAAGGAGCTAAGTTAGTTGGATTTGCTGATTTCAACTCAGGAAAGAGCAAGGTATTTAAGGGAGTTAGACTCTTAGAGATTATGAGTTCTCAGTAACAATCAATAAGGACTACCTTCCAAACTATTATCAGGACGCTCTTGCAGCTTCAGGCGCAGGATATATGAAGGGATGGCTTCCTGCTGATTACGACATAAAGGATGATGGTAAGGGTGCTTACTTTACTAAGGACTTAGATGCTAAGAAGCTTAAAAAGCAGGCTAATGAGTACCGTATGAATATGACGGCTTATTCAGGTCCTTATATGAAGGAAAAGTATGATGAGACTTCTAATACTTATACCCTCGTAAAGAACCCTAACTACAAGGGTAACTATGAAGGACAGAAGCCACATATCGATACAGTTATCTATAAGTTCGTTCAGACTGAAACCCAGATGGATGAACTTGCTACAGGCGGTGTTGACATTCTTGTAAAGATGGGTGAGGCAAATGAGATCAACTCCGGTATGGATCTTGTTGACAAGGGAACTCACGGCTATGTAGACTATCCTCGTAACGGTTATGGAAAACTTCAGTTCATCTGTGACAGAGGTCCTACACAGTATGCAGAGGTTCGTCGTGCTATTGCTTACCTCCTTGACAGAAATGATTTTGCTAAGTCATTTACAGGCGGACACGGATCAGTAGTTAACGGTTACTATGGTACAGCTCAGTGGATGGTAGAAGAAAGAGAAGATGAGATTGGTAAGCTTAACCAGTATAGCTTCTCTGTAGATAATGCCATTAAAGAACTTGAGAGTGCAGGCTTTACTTCTCGGTAAGGATGGTAAGGAGTATAAGAGTGGACTTCGTTATAAGAAGCTTGACGATGGAAAGCTTATGCCTCTTACAATCAACTGGTGCTCATCTGAGAACAACCCTGTATCAGACCTTCTTGCAACCAAGCTTGCAAATAGCGAGGATGTTAAGAAAGCAGGTATGGAGATTAAGCAGAGGGTAGTTACATTTAACGAGCTCATCGAGAACTATGAGCAGTCTAAGCCAAATGATTATAATATGTACAATCTTGGTATAGGTTTTAATGTTATTTATGAGCCGGAGCAGGCATTTAAGATTGGAGGACCTCAGAACAAGAATAGAATCTCCGATGAAGAGCTTGCTAAGCTTGCAAAAGAACTTAACCTAGTAGATCCTGCAAATGAAGATGAATATCTTGACAAGTTTGTAGCCTTTCAGAAGAGATGGAACGAGCTTCTTCCTGATCTTCCGCTTTATTCAAATCAGTATTACGATTTCTTTAACAGCAAGTTAAAGGGCTATGAAGGAATTAAGGATGCAGTTTGGGATATTACTTCTCAGCTTAATTACTGCTGGGTTCAGGAATAATCTAATATAAAAGGTGATCGGATTCCAATTGGAGTCCGGTCATTTTATTTGTAGCTCTGCTGTTGCTTAAAACATAGAAAATACTTATTTAAAATCTATACAAATAACTTAACTAAAAACTAAAATTATTTATGAAAAACAACTAAAAATTTTATTTTTTTCTTAAAGAAAAAGCTTGATAATACGTCATCTTTGGCGTATAATAGCAATGTTGTGGCATGATAGCTAAGAAGCGGAGGTTGCCGAGAATACTGCAAATGCAGGTTTTGGGTTTTTCGTGGAGCGAATGTCAAGAGACCGAAAGGTCTGTAAACCTGGCGACAAGTCACTGTACAGAAAACAACTAATATGTTCTACAAAGTAGGGCGTGGTGTGATTATCAGTATGTTTATGATTATGAAACACCCGGGTGTGTGTACAGTCACCGCTTGTCGTACTAAATACGTGATGATTCACGAAAGTGCGAAAAGGAGGCGACTTTTTTTATGGCAAGTCAAGTAATGAGAATTACATTAAAAGCGTATGATCATCAGCTCATCGACAGTTCAGCAGCAAAGATTGTTGATACTGTAAAGAAGGCTGGAGCAAAGGTTAGTGGTCCTGTACCTCTTCCAACAAAGAAAGAGATAGTTACAATACTTCGTGCGGTGCACAAGTATAAGGACTCCAGAGAACAGTTTGAGCAGAGAACCCACAAGAGACTCATCGATGTTTTCGAGCCTAACCAGAAATTGGTTGACGCATTATCAAGACTTGATGTTCCTGCCGGTGTTGAGATCAAAATCAACATGAAGAATAAGTAGGAAACAAATTTAGCAAGATCCTTAGGGTTATGGATAGAGAGAAAACTCCTATTTAAGCCATCTAGGATGACCGGCTGGCTCCGGTCCGCTGTAGATTAACAGGAGGTAAAGAGATGAAGAAAGCAATACTTGCTACAAAAATCGGTATGACACAGATTTTTGCTGAAGACGGTTCATTAATTCCTGTAACTGTATTAAAGGCTGATCCTGCTGTAGTAACTCAGGTTAAGACAGTAGAGAATGACGGCTATAGCGCAGTTCAGGTAGGTTTTGGTGAGATTCGCGAGAAGCTCGTTAATAAGCCAAAGAAAGGACACTTTGCTAAGGCAGGCGTTCCTGTAAAGAGATTCTTAAGAGAATTCAAACTTGAGGATGCTGAGAATTACAAGGCTGGAGACGAAATCAAAGCAGATGTATTTGCATCAGGCGAAAAGGTTGATGTAACAGCTACATCTAAGGGTAAAGGTTTCCAGGGTGCTATTCACAGACACGGTCTTCACAGAGGACCTATGACTCACGGTTCTAAGTATCACAGACACGCTGGTTCTAACGGTGCTTGTTCTGATCCCTAGTAAGGTATTCAAGGGCAAGAAGATGGCCGGACATATGGGACACGTTAAGGTTACAGTTCAGAATCTTGAGGTAGTGAGAGTTGACGTAGAGAAGAGCTTAATCCTTGTTAAGGGAGCTGTTCCTGGTTCTAAGAAGGCGCTTGTAATGATTAAGAACACTACAAGAAAAACTAAATAATATAACCTGACGGGAAGGAGGAAATATAAATGGCAAACATATCTGTATTAAATATGGAAGGCAAAGAAGTTGGAACATTAGAACTTAATGATGCAATCTTTGCAGTAGAAGTAAAAGAGCATCTGATGCATAGAGCAGTTGTTTTTACAGCTTGCTAACAACCGTCAGGGTACACAGAGTGCTAAAGACACGTGCGGCAGTTCGTGGAGGCGGAAGAAAGCCTTGGAGACAGAAGGGAACCGGTCACGCTAGACAGGGATCTCATCAGAAGTCCACAGTGGAAGGGCGGCGGTGTTGTATTTGCACCACAGCCAAGAGATTATTCATTTAAGATGAATAGAAAAGAGAAGCAGGCTGCTATCTGCTCTGCACTCACAACAAAGTTAAATGAGAATAAGCTTTATCGTGCTTGATGAGTTCAAGCTTGGTGAGATTAAGACAAAGGCTGCTAAGAAGGTTTTTAGAGGATATTAAGGCTAACAAGGCTCTTATTATTCTTGGTGAGAAGGAAGAGAACGTAATTCTTTCTGCTAGAAACCTTGAGTCAGTTGCGAACAACTTTGACCAATAGCATCAGTGTATATGATATCTTAAATCATGACAGCCTTGTTATTACAAAGGATGCTGTTTCAAAGATTGAGGAGGTATACGCATAATGGCAGATATTAAAGTATTATGACGTTATTTTGAAGCCTATCATCACTGAAAAGAGTATGAACGGCATGGCAGAGAAGAAATATGCTTTCTCTGTAAATCCTGAAGCTACCAAGACTCAGATTAAGGAAGCTGTAGAGAAGATGTTTCGCCGGAACAAAGGTTGTTAAGGTAAACACAGTAAATGCAGACGGAAAAGTTAAGAGACGTGGAGTAACTTACGGAAGAACTGCTAAGACAAAGAAGGCTTATGTAAAGCTTTCAGAGGATAGCAAGGATATCGAGATCTTCCAGGGATTATAATTAACAAAATAGTATGGCACGCAGCCGATAACAGCGACTTAGGGTGAAAGCCTTAAGATGAAAGGAGTTTTATAATGGGAATTAAGAAATTCGGCCCATATACACCTTCCAGACGTAATATGACCGGTTTAGACTATGCAGAGATTACAAAGTCAACTCCGGAGAAGTCTTTGTGTGTATCACTTAAGAAGAATTCAGGCCGTAACAATCAGGGTAAGATTACAGTAAGACATAGAGGAGGCGGTTCACGCAGACTTTATAGAATTATTGATTTTAAGAGAAGAAAAGATGGAATCCCTGCAAAGGTTGTTGCTATTGAGTACGATCCAAACCGTACAGCAAACATAGCACTCTTACATTATGCAGACGGTGAGAAGGCTTATATCCTTGCTCCTGTAGGCTTAACAGTAGGAACAACACTTATGAACGGTGCTGAGGCTGAAGTAAGAGTAGGAAATTGTCTTCCACTTTCATCAATTCCGGTTGGTTCAAATATTCACAATATAGAGTTATATCCTGGCAAGGGTGGACAGTTAGTTCGTGCAGCAGGTAATGCAGCTCAGCTTATGGCTAAGGAAGGCAAGTATGCTACACTTAGAATGCCATCCGGAGAAATGAGAATGGTACCTGTAGAGTGCCGTGCTACTATCGGTCAGGTTGGAAATATTGAGCATGAACTTGTAAATGTTGGTAAAGCAGGACGTACACGTAATAAAGGTTTCAGACCTACAGTTCGTGGTTCTGTCATGAACCCTAATGACCATCCACACGGTGGTGGTGAAGGTAAAACAGGAATTGGTCGTCCAGGCCCTGTAACACCTTGGGGTAAACCTGCTCTTGGTCTTAAGACAAGAAAGAGCAATAAGAGGTCCAATAAGTTAATCGTAAGAAGACGCGATGGTAAGGGACTTAAATAATAGATTATAAGGAGGTTTAATCATGGCAAGATCACTTAAAAAGGGACCATTTGCTGATGGACATTTATTAAAGAAGATAGATGCTCTTAACGCTGCTGGTGATAAGAGCGTAGTTAAGACTTGGTCACGTCGTTCAACAATTTTCCCTTCATTCGTTGGACACACAATAGCTGTTCACGACGGAAGAAAGCATGTGCCTGTATATGTTACAGAAGACATGGTAGGACACAAGCTTGGAGAATTCGTACCAACAAGGTCTTACAGAGGACATGGTAAAGACGAAAAGAGAATGTAATATTATATTTCCATAAAACTGAAAGGAGGTACATCCATGGCAAAAGGACATAGATCCCAGATCAAAAGAGAAAGAAATGAGAACAACAGAGAAATGAGACCACACGCTAAGTTATCTTATGCCAGAGTTTCAACTCAGAAGGCTTGTTTCGTTCTTGATGCGATCAGAGGCAAGGATGTAAATACAGCACTCGGTATATTAGCATACAACCCAAGATATGCTTCAACAGTAATAGAAAAGTTACTTAAATCTGCTATTGCAAATGCAGAGGTTAAAGGTCTTAACCGCGACAACCTTTTCGTTGAGGAGTGTTTCGCAGGAGATGGCCCTATCATGAAGAGAGTACAGCCAAGGGCAAGAGGAAGCGCATACCGCATCTTCAAGAGAATGAGTCATATAACTGTAATTCTTAACGAGAAGTAATAAGAAAGGAGAGTTAAGACCAAATGGGACAGAAAGTTAATCCTCACGGTATAAGAGTTGGTGTAATCAAAGACTGGTCATCAAAATGGTATGCCGGTAAAGATTTCGCAGACTTCCTTGTAGAAGATTATAAGATTAGAGAATTTCTTAAGAAGAAACTCTATGATGCAGGAGTAGGCAGTATTGATATAGAAAGAACATCTGACAGAGTTATCGTTATCGTAAGTACATCACAGCCGGGTATCGTAATCGGTAAGGGCGGTGCTGATGTTGACAGATTAAAGGTAGAAGTTCAGAAGTTAAGCAAACAGAAAGTAGACCTTAAGGTTAAAGAAATTAAGAAGGCTGACTTAAATGCACAGTTAGTTGCAGAGAAGATAGCTAAGGATCTTGAAGCCCGTATTTCCTTCAGACGTGCTATGAAGTCTGCTATGGGAAGAACAATGAAGAATGGTGCTAAGGGTATAAAGACAAGCGTATCCGGTCGTCTTGGCGGTGCTGATATGGCTCGTACAGAGTTCTATAGCGAGGGAACTATTCCTCTTCAGACACTTCGTGCAGACATCGAGTATGGTTTTGCAGAGGCTGACACAACCTATGGTAAGGTTGGTGTTAAGTGCTGGATCTACCTTGGAGAAGTTCTTCCTACTAAGGGAAACAACAAAAAGGAAGGGAGCGATAAACAATGTTAATGCCTAAAAGAGTAAAAGCATCGTAAGCAGTTCCGTGGCTCTATGAAGGGCGCTGCTCACAGAGGCAATACTATATCAAATGGAGAGTTCGGTATCGTTGCACTTGAGCCATCTTGGGTTAAGTCAAATCAGATAGAAGCAGCCAGAATTGCTATGACTCGTTACATTAAGCGTGGTGGTAAGGTTTGGATTAAGATATTCCCTGATAAGCCGGTTACTATTCAGCCTGCTGAAACTCGAATGGGTTCAGGTAAAGGTTCCCTTGACTACTGGGTAGCAGTTGTTAAGCCTGGCAGAGTAATGTTTGAAAATTGGTGGAGTTGATGAGGTTATAGCAAGAGGCGCTTCGTCTCGCTATGCACAAGCTTCCACTTAAGTGTAAAGTAGTATCTAAAGCAGATTTAGAAGGAGGTGCTGAATAATGAAAAGTACAAAGTATGTTCAGGACCTTAATGGTAAGACACAGGTTGAGCTTAATGAAGAATTGGTTGCTGCAAAGAAGGAGCTTTTCAACTTAAGATTCCAGAATGCAACCAACCAGCTTGATAATACAAGCCGTATTAGAGAAGTTAGAAAGAATATCGCAAGAATTCAGACTGTTTTAACAAGACAGGCTAACTAACTTAGGTAATTAATCCGAAGAAAGGAGACATACTCGTGGAAGAGAGAAATCTTAGAAAAGTGCGTACCGGCAAGGTAGTTAGCGATAAGATGGACAAGACTATCGTTGTTGCAGTTATAGATAATGTGAAGCACCCACTGTATGGTAAGATCGTTAAGAGAACTCGTAAGCTTTACGCTGAGGATGCTAACAACGAGTGCCATGTAGGTGACAGAGTTAAAGTTATGGAGACCAGACCTCTGTCAAAGACAAAGAGATGGAGACTTGTTGAAATAGTTGAAAGAGCAAAATAATTATCCCATCTTTTAATATTTGAAAGGAGTGCTAGTAATGGTACAGCAGGAAACCAGATTGGCAGTTGCTGATAATACCGGTGCAAAAGAGCTTCTTTGCATTCGTGTTATGGGTGGCTCGACCAGAAGATATGCCTCTATAGGCGATATAATCGTTGCCAGCGTTAAAGATGCAACACCAGGCGGAGTTGTTAAAAAGGGTGACGTTGTAAAGGCTGTTGTAGTTCGTACTAAGAAGGGATGCCGTAGAAAAGACGGTTCTTACATAAAGTTCGATGAGAATGCAGCAGTTATAATAAAGGAAGACAAGACACCAACCGGAACTCGTATATTTGGACCAGTAGCAAGAGAGCTTCGTGAGAAACAGTTCATGAAGATCGTATCACTTGCTCCGGAAGTTTTATAAGGAGGTGTAAGAGTGGCTACCAGTAAGATTAAAAAGGGTGATACCGTTAAGGTAATCACAGGAAAATATAAGGGCACCGAAGGAAAAGTTATCTCCGTTAAGGAAGGTAAGGTAATCGTTGAAGGTGTTAACATGGTAACAAAGCATAAGAAAGCATCACAGAGCAATCCTAACGGCGGTCTCGTTCATGAGGAAGCTGCTATAGATATCTCTAATGTTATGTATGTTGCAAAGGGCAAGGTAACAAGAGTTGGATTTACTATGCAGGGCGATAAGAAAGTCCGCGTAGCTAAGGCAACAGGCGATATCATTGACTAAAACGGAAGGAGGTATTTATAGTGAACAGGTTAAGAGAAACCTACGATAAGGAAATTGCACCTGCTTTACAGAAAAAGTTCGGTTATAAGAATGTAATGCAGATTCCAAAGCTTGATAAGGTAGTTATCAATATGGGTGTTGGTGAGGCTAAAGAGAACGCTAAGGTTCTTGAGACAGCTGCTAATGACCTTGGAATAATTACAGGACAGAAAGCTGTATATACAAAGGCTAAGAAGTCTGTCGCAAACTTCAAACTCCGTGAGGGAATGCCAATCGGATGTAAAGTTACTCTTAGAGGTGACAGAATGTATGAGTTCGTTGACCGTCTCATCAATCTTGCACTTCCTCGAGTACGTGACTTCAGAGGTGTTAATCCTAATGCTTTTGATGGTAGAGGTGATTATGCACTTGGTCTTAAGGAACAGCTTATTTTCCCTGAGATTGAGTATGATAAAGTAGACAAGGTAAGAGGTATGGACGTAATTTTCGTTACTACCGCTGAAACAGACGAAGAGGCAAGAGAGCTCTTAGAGCATTCAGAATGCCTTTTGCAAAAAGTAATTAAGGAGGAAACATGAGCTAAGTTATCAATGAAACTTAAGCAGGAAAGACCTGCAAAGTTCTCTACCAGGGAATATACACGTTGCAAAATCTGTGGCCGTCCTCATGCTTATTTAAGAAAATACGGAATCTGCAGAATCTGCTTCCGTGAATTAGCTTATAAAGGACAGATCCCAGGCGTGAAGAAAGCCAGCTGGTAATATTAGGAAGGAGGTTAGATAAATGACAACAAGTGATCCAATTGCTGATATGCTTACAAGAATCCGTAATGCAAATACGGCTAAACACGATGAGGTTGATGTACCTGCTTCCAATATGAAGGTATCAATCGCAGAGATCCTCTTAAGAGAGGGTTATATAAAGAGTTTCACAATCAATGAGGTTAATGGCTTTCAAGAATATCCACATCGAGCTTAAGTACGGTAAGGATAAGAATGAAAAAGTTATTAACGGATTAAAGAGAATCTCAAAAGCCTGGTTATAGAGTATATGCTAACTGTGCAGACCTTCCAAAGGTTCTTGGTGGTCTCGGAGTTGCTATCGTATCTACTAACAAGGGTGTTATCACTGATAAAGAGGCTAGAAGCTTCGGAGTTGGTGGAGAAGTTCTTGCATTTGTTTGGTAATTAGTATCTGATAACAAGCAGAATAATCTGCAAAAAAATAAATGGAGGTGCGGGCATGTCACGTATAGGAAGAATGCCTATCGCAGTACCGGCAGGAGTTACTGTTGATATTGCAGAAAATAATAAAGTGACTGTAAAAGGTCCTAAGGGAACACTTGAGAGAGTGCTTCCTAAAGAAATGATAATCAAGCTTGAAAATGGTGAGATTGTTGTTACAAGACCTAATGAATTGAAGAAGATGAAATCTCTTCATGGACTTACAAGAACACTTATTAATAACATGGTTGTTGGTGTAACTGAGGGTTATACCAAGACACTTGAAGTAAACGGTGTAGGTTACAGAGTTTCTAAAGCAGGAAAAGAGCTTACCCTTAACTTAGGATATTCTCATCCGGTAGTTATGACCGATCCTGAGGGAGTTGAGTCAACAGTTGAAGGTACTAACAAGATTATTGTTAAAGGTATTGACAAGGAGAAGGTTGGACAGTACGCAGCTGAGATTAGAGAGAAGAGAATGCCAGAGCCATATAAGGGCAAGGGTATTAAGTATGATTATGAAGTTATCAGACGTAAGGTTGGTAAGACAGGTAAAAAATAATTAAAGGAGTGAAAAAGAATGGTTCGTAAAGCATCAAGAAGCGCTATTCGCGAAAAGAAACATAGAAGAATGCGTGCACACCTTTCAGGTACAGCTGCAAGACCACGTCTCGCTGTATTCAGAAGTAATAGCCATATGTACGCACAGATCATTGACGACCAGGCTGGAGCTACTTTAGTTGCTGCATCCACACTTGAAAAGGATGTTAAGGCCGGTCTTGAGCATACCAATGATGTAGCTGCTGCTTCTGCGGTAGGTACTGCTATAGCTAAAAAGGCACTTGAAAAGGGAATTAAGGAAGTCGTTTTCGATAGAGGTGGTTTCATTTATCAGGGTAAAGTACAGGCACTCGCTGACGCTGCTAGAGAAGCAGGTCTTCAATTCTAAGAGAAGGAGGAATAAACATGAATCGTTCAGTAGATAATAATACTGAGAACAATGAGCTTTTTGACAAAGTAGTTGCCATCAAGCGCGTTGTCAAGGTTGTAAAGGGCGGACGCAACATGAGATTCTCAGCTCTCGTAGTTGTAGGAGACAAGAACGGCAGAGTTGGTGCAGGTCTTGGAAAGGCTGCTGAAATCCCTGAAGCTATCCGTAAGGGTAAAGAAGACGCTATTAAAAATATGGTTTCACTTCCAATTGATGAAAACGGAAGTGTACCTCATGATTTTGTTGGTAAGTTTGGAAGTGCAGAGGTTCTTCTTAAGAAAGCCCCTGATGGTACCGGAGTAATTGCCGGTGGTCCTGCTCGTAATGTACTTGAGCTTGCAGGTTACAGGAATATCAGAACTAAGTCTCTTGGTTCAAACAATAAGCAGAATGTTGTACTTGCAACAATCAACGGTTTATCTAAGCTTAAGACTCCTGAAGAATTTGCTAGACTTCGTGGCATTTCCGTTTCTGATCTGTAAATGCTAAGATATAATAGTAAATATAAAATAGGAGGATAATAAAATGGCTGATAAATTAAAAGTAACATTGGTTAAGTCTGTTATTGGACGTATACCAAAGCACAGGAAGACAGTTGAAGCTCTTGGTCTTAAGAAAACAGGCCGTAGCAACACCCTTCCTAACAATGAGGCAACAAGAGGAATGATTAAGCAGGTTGAGTATCTGCTTAAGGTAGAAGAAATCTAAAGAAGGGGAGGTGTGAACATGAATTTAACAGACTTACAGCCAATAGCCGGCTCTCGTCAGAGTAATAACTTCAGAAGAGGCCGTGGTCATGCTTCTGGAAATGGTAAGACTGCCGGTAAGGGACATAAGGGACAGAAGGCTCGTTCAGGAGCTCCAAGACCGGGATTCGAGGGTGGTCAGATGCCACTTTATAGGAGAATTCCTAAGAGAGGTTTCACCAACAGAAATTCTAAGGAAATTGTAGCTATCAATGTATCTGAGCTTAACCTCTTCGAAGATGGAACTGAAGTAACAATTCAGGCTCTCCTTGATGCAGGTGTAATCAAAAAGGTATGCGACGGCGTAAAGATTCTTGGAAATGGAGAACTTACAAAGAAGCTTACAGTTAAAGTAAACGCTTACAGTGCTTCGGCAGAAGAAAAGATTAAAAGTCTTGGCAGGGATTGCTGAGGTGATCTCAATGATAAAAAGCGATTCGTAATGCTCTAAAGGTAAAAGATATAAGAGAGAATTTTATTCACTCTTGTGTCTTGCAGTAGTCAGACTTGGATCACAGCTTCCTATTCCGGGAATTGATCGTAGCAGGATATCTGAGTTCTTGAACCAGATTACACAGCTTTCATTTCTGAATGCCATTACCGGTGGGTCATTTGAACAGTTATCAATATTTGCACTAAGTATTACTCCATACATTACATCTTCCATTATTATGCAGCTTCTCACAATAGCCATTCCAAGGCTTGAGGAGATACAGAAAGAGGGAGAAGAAGGCAGAAAGAAGATTGCTACAGCTACACGTTATGTAACTGTCGCCCTTGCTCTTATCGAGAGTATTGCGATGGCAATCGGCTTTGGCCGTTCAGGATATTTGGAGAATTACTCCGTGCTTTCGGTTATAGTTATTACACTTACTCTTACTGCAGGATCTGCCTTCCTTATGTGGATAGGTGAAAAGATTACTGACAAGGGAGTTGGTAATGGTATATCAATCATCCTTCTTGTAAACATAGTTTCAAGAATGCCTTCAGATATCATAAATCTTTTCAGAACTTATGTAATAGGCGGAACTACTGTTATCAACAAGGTTATAGCAGCAATACTCATTGTAGTTGTAATTGTTGCTCTTACAGTTTATATAATTGTATTAAATGATGCAATCAGAAAGATTCCTGTGCAGTACGCACAGAAGCTTCAGGGAAGAAGACTTGTAGGTGGTTCAGGATCAAATATACCACTTAAGGTAAATACCGGCGGTGTTATGCCTATCATCTTTGCAAGTTCAATCCTTCAGACACCTATCATCATCTGCAGATTCCTTGGCATACAGCCAAAGAGTGGAGCAGGTGCAACCTTAGGTGAGAAGATATTAAAGGTATTAAACCAGCAGGCTTGGTGTAACTTTACCAGCTGGGGAGAAGCTAAGTATACATTGGGTCTTGTACTCTATGTAGTTATGATTATATTCTTTGCTTACTTCTATACCTCAATAACCTTCAACCCACTTGAGATTGCTAATAACATGAAGAAGTCAGGTGGTTTCATACCGGGTATCAGACCTGGCCGTCCTACAAGTGATTATCTTAATAAGGTACTCAACAGTATTATATTTATAGGAGCTTGCGGCCTCACAGTTGCTGCTCTCGTTCCTATTGTATTCTCAGGAGTATTTGGAGCAGATGTATCATTTGGTGGAACATCCCTCATCATCGTAGTGGGTGTTATACTTGAGACCATGAAGCAGGTTGAGTCAATGATGCTTGAGAGACATTACAAAGGTTTCTTAAATGATTAAGAGTTACATTTAATATCGAGCTGTAGCAGGTTATGACAGGTAAATGTTATAGTCCGGCTACAGCTTTTATGTTAATAGGAAATTCCCTATTGTGTGCGAGTACACACTTTTTATTTAAGGAGGTCTATATGAAAATTGTTATGCTTGGCGCTCCTGGGGCGGGTAAAGGTACACAGGCAATTAAAATTGCTGAAAAATACGGTCTTCCCCATATCTCAACAGGAGATATATTTAGATATAATATCAAAAATAACACAGAACTTGGCTTAAAGGCTAAGGAATACATGGATAAGGGCCAGCTCGTTCCTGATGAGCTTACAGTCAGCATCCTCTTAGACAGGGTATCAAAAGATGACTGTGCTAAGGGTTACATCCTTGACGGCTATCCAAGAACCATTCCTCAGGCTGAAGTTCTTGAAGAGGCTCTTAAAAAATTAGGCGAAAATATTGACTTTGCTGTAAATGTGGTTGTTCCTGACGAAAAGATTATCGAGAGAATGTCAGGAAGAAGAACCTGCCCTAACTGTGGAGAAACCTATCATCTTGTGTATAACAATACCAAGAAGGAAGGTGTCTGTGATAAATGTAGTGGAGATCTCATTCAGCGTCCTGACGATATGCCTGAGACTGTAAAGAAGCGTCTTGAGGTATACCATGCACAGACTAAACCTCTTGAAGAGTTCTATCAGAGTAGAAATGTATACAAAGAAGTAGATGGAACTAAGGACATGAAGGAAGTCTTTGAAGATATTTGCAAGATTCTTGGCTGATTATAAGAGATCAAAGGAGAGACTATGGAAGTGGGAATAAAGGATGAAAATGCTATTTCTTTGATGAGAGAGGCCGGAAAACGGCTGGCTTTTGTGCTTTCAGAGCTTGAAGCCTATGTTAAGCCGGGACTTTCAACTTATGAAATAGATAAAAAAGGAGAAGAACTGATTCGTGGATGTGATGGTATCCCTTCTTTTCTAGGCTATAATGGTTTTCCTGCTTCTATTTGTGTATCCGTTAACGATCAGGTTGTGCACGGAATTCCTGCGAAAGAGAATTATATCGACGAAGGTGACATAGTCAGTCTTGATGCAGGCCTTATCTATAAGGGTTGGCATGCAGACGCAGCAAGGACTGTACCTGTAGGAAAGGTTATTCCTGAGCTTAAGGACCTTATTGAAGTTACTAAACAGAGCTTTTTTGAGGGAATAAAGCAGGCAGTTCCAGGTAATCACATAAATGATATATCTATCGCTATCCAGGCTTATGTTGAAAGCCATGGCTACTCTGTTGTAAGAGACCTTGCAGGACATGGCATAGGGCAGAACCTACACGAAGCACCTGATATATTTAACTTCAGGCAGAAAAAGCAGGGAATCATGATAGAAAAGAACATGACATTTGCCATAGAGCCCATGGTAAACATGGGAGGGCTACGAGGT